>Ga0181600_10000737_pt1 | contig 25130 bp, 28 predicted proteins | sample 041ome_2_FD_132982 | JGI IMG/M metagenome (GOLD analysis project Ga0181600, IMG submission 132982) | Coastal salt marsh microbial communities from the Groves Creek Marsh, Skidaway Island, Georgia - 041406US metaG (megahit assembly) | ecosystem: Environmental > Aquatic > Marine > Intertidal zone... | reverse complement strand
ACCTTGCGGTGATATTCGTTGCCTACTTTACTTTCAAACAATTCCACGGAAAGGCACACACAATGAAAGCCAACAAGGAAGAACCTCCAATGTACGATGACGTTTGGGGAGCCTGATGAAAGTGAATCCAAATAACTTCTTCAAAAGGGAACTAGACATATTACCACCACACTTCGTGAACACAGTGGTAAAGGCACACGAAGCCAACGTAGAGAAGATGCGTAAATGGATCTACGAGAACTGTTCGGGCAGGTATTCAATTACCAAAGACGTCGTCTATAACGGTGATCAATCAAGATCGGTCACTGTACTTGGTTTCGAGAATCCAGGTGATCTAACCCTGTTTGCATTGAGTGGTATTGCCCAAATAAATTAAAACTAACCGTTGCACTCCATAACTAATTTTAGTATAATATACGTATATTAATACCAATTGCAATTAGGAGAAATAACAAATGGCAACAAAAAAGAAAAACTTGAAGAAGTCTGCCAAGACAACTGCACCTAAGGAAACAGCGACGGCTCAACCACAGGCGGCACAGGCACAGGCTCCACAACCGGATCCAACTGCTTTGTCAATCGGCGACTTGAAGAATCTTTCTACCATACTTGACGTGGCATCCACAAGGGGTGCATTCAAGGCCAATGAGATGGCAGGTGTAGGATTCCTATACAACAAACTACAGGCGTTCTTGGCCAAAGTGGCACCAGAACAAGCACCTGAAGGTACAGCAGGGACAACGGCACCAAAAACGGCGCCAGCGACTGCGGAAGGAAAATAATGGCAACACTAATGAACGTAAATGACCAAGCCATGCCCATGGGTGCAGACTCAGGAGCAGGTGAAGGTCAAACAGGTCCAAAAAGACACTTCAAACACATTGGAGAACTTGTGGACGGTGGAGCGAAGGTTGTAATCATGTACAGAACTGTGCCTGGTGAACCCAACAACTGTCTAGTGGTGGGAACAAAGTTCTTACCGGACATGTATCACAATGCATTAATGAAGGCTGTAGAATCAGCAGGCGGACAGGACGCAGACGAGTTCGCGGACTTCGCCAGCAGACAGACGTTTCCAGATGGCACCAACATGTTGGCCATGATGCACAACGACAACTACATCAAGAAGTTCAAGACCAATGAGATAATGGTAACCTTTGGTAACACCACCGAAGGTAGGATCCTTCTCAACAAGTTGAACGAGATGGTTGCAAAGGAGAAAGGTACGACCGTGGAAGCCATGGCCGCTGATCCTGATTCACCGGCACCAGCAAAGAAGACCACCAAGAAAGCGGATGCCAAAAAGACAACCGCCAAGAAATAAGACTTGGGTACAGTTGACGCAGGATTTTGTCAAGGAATGGCCGGAGGTTTTAGAAGGATTACACTTTCAGAACATGCCGGTCAAGTACCTACTTTACATAGACATCATTCTAAAAAATAATATCACAATACACTACGACATAGCCAAAGAGTTAAAAAGCAAAAAACAGGAAACCATTGCTAGGTTTTTGAGAAAAACAATAGAAGAGAACTATCTCAAGATAAAGAGCGTGGACATGAAGTTTGACATACCCGCCTTGAAAAGAGACATGGAATCAAAAACTTCTTTAATTATGGCTAAAACTTTTAAAAAGTAAATCTAAATTTTCCGCGACATCGATAGCATTGTAAATGTCTGATCTAGGTTGTTTATTGTGCGTAACACATTCGACAAATTCATTCAATTCATTACGCAACGGGTTGGAATCAACACTATAGACTTCCGTTTTTGGTTCATAGTTCATTCTATCATCGTTCCATATGTTCGTCGTCGTTGTGATTGTTTTCTTTTCTTCGTCCCAAAACAACATACCTTTTGTTCCTATGATTGCCGTTGTACGGACCTTCTCAGGATAGTACCAACTTAAATTGAATTTAACAGGTATTCCATTACAAGTGAATTCAAACTCGTCCCTGTCATTTTGTACTTTTCCACTGAATTTGTGTCCACTGTGTTTGATATCCTTGAACACGAATGAACCTAACAAGTAATCTATAATGCTAACATCGTGGGGTGCAAGACTGTGCAGTGTGCTTACCTTTGTCTGGAATCTGCCCCAATTCAATCTATTCATTTCAACGTGTTGTATTTGTCCAAGTGATGGTAAAAGTTCTTTTATTTTTCTAACCCTATCATTGTACAAGAATATGTGCCCCACCATGAGAATCTGATTTTTAATTTTACTTTTGATATCTAAACATTCTTGCATTGTCAATGCCAAAGGCTTTTCGACATATAAATTTTTTCCTTGTTCAAGTAATTCTAGCGTCTGGCTGTAATGATCCCAAGCAGGTGTGGCCAGTATCACGTTTTTGTATTTGATGTCTTCGAGATCCTTGCCGTCTTTGATATCAATTATCTCTATTGCATCAACACCGGGTATCGTTTCAAGTTCTGCTTTTAATTTTGATCCCCAGTATCCTGCACCAACTAAACTAATCTCCATAGAACTCCTTTATGGCCTTGATTATGTAGTCTTGGTGATGTTCTGGCAGTGTGTGATAACAAGGCAGACTTAGGATGTTGTCACAAACATATTCTGTGTTTGGTAACTCTATTCCCCTATCGAACGCTTTGGTTTTGTGTGTTGGAAATTTATAGTGTATGTTGGTTGCTATTCCTTTTTCTTTTAGGAAGTCTTGTAATTTATCACGTGTGCCTTTGGGTGTCTTTATGACATACACGTAGTAGGTGTGCTTTGACCATGGTGCTTCCTTAGGACATTCCACTATGTCTTCTAATTGATCCGTGTACTTTCTACATATCTGTCTTTTTTTATCCAACCAAGCGTCTATCTTTTTCAATTTTGCCTGGACAATGACCGCTTGTAGATTATCTATCCTAGCGTTGTAGCCAACAGTGTCGTATTCAAATTTTGTCTTTCGTCCGTGATCCCTATACATTCTCACTTTATCAACAAATTCTTTACGGCCCGTCACTGCACCTGCGTCACCCATGGCTCCTAGGTTCTTAACAGGGTTGAAACTGAAACATGTTAGATCCACTAGGCTTCCTACTTTTTTGCCTTTGTACTCTGATCCAAAACTCTGTGCGGCGTCTTCTATAACGCTTATGTTGAACCTTTTTGCGAATGCGTTTATCTTATCAATGTCAGGTGTCTGACCATATATGTCAACGAAAAGTATCGCCTTTAATGGCACATTAGAGGATTCCATATTTGCAACGTTCATGTGATAGAATTCGTCTATGTCTACAAAGTAAGGCGTCGCTCCCACATTTACAATGGCTTCTGTAGTTGAGACGAATGTGTGTCCAACTGTCATCACTTGATCTCCTGGCCCTATGTCCAAGGCACGCAATGCACACACTAAAGCATTTGTCCCTGATCCTATGCTGGCACAGTCTTCTGCACCTGTGTAGTCACATACTGACCTCTCGAACTTGTCTACAGTTGGTCCTGTGATGTAATCTGACCTTGTTATTATGTCCTTTATTGCTATGTCTATCTCTGTCTGCAGTTCTTCGTACTGCGGATATAGATCAACAAAAGGTATCTTTATATTTTGATCCATAGTATTCCTTTAACCATTTAAAATCATATGATAACATTAATTCATTGTGGTTGTCATTATTTTTATCATAGAATTCTTTAGCATCTTTGGCCCCTTTATGTACCCAGTCTGCGTTTTCTCCGTTTCCCATTGTAGACCATTTCTTCAACCTGTATGTACCTTCCACGGTTGGTTTTGCTTGTAGTAGTTTTATAACTTCTCGAAAAGCAGTACGCCAAGCCAGCCATGGTGTCTGATTAAAATGATTTATTGCACTCAGTATTGGAACGACCTCGTGCGGTGCTGATAAAGTAAAGTCCAGACCAGGATTAGTTGTTTTCATTACGAGCTCCTTGTTGTACAGTAACACTGCACCGTGCCCGTACTCCAATCCATTCACTGGATTCTTGCAGTTGAATATGTAATGACATGGATTTTTAAGCCTGTCCGGTTGGAAGTCAAATTGGAAATTGTCTACTATTTCCAGTTTAGGAAATACCGCAAAAAAATAATCTGTGTCACTCATAGAGGCCGCCGTCATGTAGGCAAGTGTTTGCCCTACGATATTCTTTGCCCATTTGGCCCTAGGAAATCTCTGTTTGAGTTTGTTGTACCTTTCTTCCGCTCTTGGCTCATCATAAGAAATGAATATTATGTCCATTGGTTTGACATCGTATTCTAGATCATAATTTACTATTCTGTCAATGTCATAGAATTGTTTGAGATCTTCCTTGTAAGGCACTAGCATGATATCATTAGTTTTGCCCCAGGTATAAAGTTTTACATCTTCCCAGAAACTAGGAAAAAAATCAGGAATCAAACTTGAGTCCAGGTCCTTGTTGTGTAACCATGTGTAATACACTGGTTCTTTTTTGTTGATGCTCGAATACGGATTCTTTAATTTGAACTGATTTTTTGGTATCCAATTTTGGAACAAGTTGTCATGTGGATGATAATTTATATCGGAAAAGTCCCTCAAAAATTTTAAATTGTTTATTTGATTTTTAAAAGCCCTTGTAGGAATCAGAAATACGTTGCCCTCCTTGTTGGTGCCGCCTAATGGATTTGTGTTATACCATACATGTATTTGATCTTTCTCGTGTTGCTCTGGAATATAATCTAAATCAATAGTTGCCAGATCCATGAAATTCGCAAAGAACCAAAAGTATTCTGTGTGTATATCATCTATCACTGATTTCAGCACAGTAAGATAACTGTCTACGAAAGGCACCTCTCTTGTGTTGGCAAACGGTGATTGTCTATGTTTGGTATGTTTAAATCTTACCTGTATACTGTCGAATCCACTCATAATAACTTTCAAGTCCTTGTGTTAGCGAATACTGTGGTTCATATTCCAGCAGGTCTTTGGCCCTACTAATGTCTAGCGTCCCCCTCATCGGATACAGTTTGTGCATGCCTGTATCTTTAATTTCAGACTTACTGCCTGTGATGTCTATTATATTTTCTGCAAGTGTCCTTAGACTTGTAGCATTACCCGCCGTTATGTTAAAACTTGTGTTGGCAACTTCGCTATTGGCCGCCTTAATTATTCCATACGAGGCATCCTGCCTATACGTGAAGTCAACTTTGTTTTCACCATTGTGCAAGGTTATCTGTTCATTGGCCATTGCTTTTGCGAAAAATTTTGACACCACTCTGTCTGGAAGATCACCAGGCCCGTATACGCCACTGGGTCTTACTATGGCATAATTCAAACCATCTCTTTTGGCAAAAAGTTTAGTTAACCTCTCGCCTGTGAGTTTTGCTTCGCCGTATATGTTCTGTGGCTTGGTATTTGACTCTTCCTTTGTCCCGTCTGTAAAATCTCCATAAACCATGCTACTGCTTATGTACACAAACTTGTTTACATCGAATTCAGCGGCATGCCATAGTAAGTTTGTTGTGGTACCTATCACTTTAGGTATTCCGTTTATTGGATCCTGATCGACGATCTTGGCCCTTGGATATGTAGCCAAATGTATAACAATCTCAGGACGTGTTGAAAATGCTTTAAGGCACACCATCCGATCAAGTATGTCACCTTTGATCACATTGATATTCCTGTGAATCCAATTACGTGTCCTCCATGCGATCAATTTGTTTAACTCTACCTTTGATAGTATGTCGTATGTGTCTTCGTTGTCAACACATGTTATGCTGTGTCCGTCATTGGAAAGTTTTTCAATTATTTTGGATCCAATGAATCCAAGTCCACCTGTGATCAAATATTTCATTAAAACTCTTTCATAATTTCTAGTTGTGGATTTTCTACACAACTGTCTTTGATTTCTTTAATTGTATCTTTGTTTAAATCAACGTCACAACTTGCACTGGGTTTTATTCCACAACCAACCAATAACAATAAAATTATGATATACTTCATCCTAGTACTTTTACTCCATATTTGTTGGTAAATGCCTTACCATCCGCCCTGTCGTTAACGATCGGTTGTCCCTTTATGTTCAAACTGGTGTTCAGAAGTATGGGGCAACCCGTCTGTCGTTTCCATTCTGTGAGCAGTGCGTGGAACCCTGGATTGTCCGTCTTACGCACCGTTTGAACCCTAGAAGTGTGATCATGATGTATTATGGCAGGGAAGTCTTTACCAGCAGTACACGCCGCTGTAAATTGCATATAAGGGGTGTTTTTGACTGCTTTAGGCAGGGTGAAATAGTCGTTTACATCCTCTTCTAGTATGGCTGGAGCAAACGGTCTGAACTTCTGTCTTTTCTTGATCGAGTTTACCAAATCCTTGATGTCCTCACCCCGCGGGTCCGCCAACAGTGATCTATTACCAAGTGCCCTTGGGCCAAATTCTGCCCTGCCACTTGCAACTCCCACCATCTTGTTTTCCTTCAATTCTTTTATTAGTGCGTCCACTGGGTATTCTCCGTCTATGTTGTGTCCCAGGAATGGATGTTGCCATTCAAGGTGCTTTTTCTCGTGTGCGGCAATACAGCCTAGACTTGATCCCGCATCTCCTGGGTTTGGAATTATCCATACATTATCAAACAATCCCATGTTGGCCAATACTCTGTTCGCGGCACAGTTCAACGCTACACCACCTGCATATACTAAATTCTTACTGCCATACCGGCTGGCCCTGGTCCATAGGTCGGCGAGGCATTCTTCAGTGACTGCCTGTATGCTGGCCGCTATGTCCATGACATCCGCATTTGGTTCCCATTCACTCAGTCCCCTGTGTAAATTCTTCTTGAGTTGAAATGGTGTTTGATTCACGAAGTCGTCATATATCTTCTGTTTGTATTTTGGGATTCCGTATGCGGCCATGCCCATCAGGATGTATTCCTCTTCCGCGGGTTTGAGTCCACAACGATGTGTGAATGCTGAATACAATATACCTATGCTGTGTGGATATTTTATTGTCTCTTTTCTTTCAATGTGTTTGTTATCTGCTGTTGATATGGAAACAGTGTCCCATTCTCCTATGGCGTCCACTGTGAGTATGGTTGCTCCCGTGTCTCGGAACGGTGACGTGAAGTATCCTGCGGCCGCGTGTGAGTCATGGTGTTTGACGTACTCGTCTATCTTGATGCCAAAGTGGTCTAGGTGCCATTGAGGCATCTCCGTGTAACTCATGGCCAGTCCGTACTGTCCCGCATACAACTGTCTCGTTTTCTTGAGCAATGGTTTCTCATAGTACACCACTTTGTCAAATGGTCCAAACGTGTTGGCCTCGTACACTATCTTTTGATTCAGGTAGTGATCGTTCTTGACCTTTGAGTAACGTTCTGAATGTGCGGCCCACAGTATCTCGCCTGTGCCGGAACTGTAATCTACCACGGCCATCGCGGCATCGTGGTTCATACAATTTATTCCTAGAATCCTCATTTAATGCTCCAGGTGGTGTTCTTCCATTTTTCGGTGACCTTGCCTTTTAATTTCTCCCATTCGGTTAACTCTATGTCGTACTCGAAATTCTGTGTTGTGAGGTTAACTTGTACTTCCTTGGCTCCATTCTTTAGATGGAACTTCCTTGCCATCTCCGTGAGCGGACTTAAAGTTACTAATCTGTTCAAATGGTTTGATGCCTTAACCATCTTGTACACTTCGTTGACCATGTGCTTGCCACCACCTTTCTTTTTGGCCCAAACCGTGTAGGCTATTGCTATCGAACCTTGTTGTCCTGCCCTGTGTATGGCCTGCATGGCGGCGTCTCGGCTCATTGTGTCCATCTCTTTCACACTCTTTGGGATACCGTGTGTGAATGCGAAACACATCACGGCCGCTATGTCGCCCTCCTCGTCCTTGATGCCGTATATCTTCCTGCCGTATGCCTGTCTGAATTCCAAACTCAATTCTGGTCTCACAGGATCTTCAGTGACATCTATATAAGGTAGTTCGACTAGTTCAAACTTTGGCGTTTTTTCCAACGCTTTCTTAATTTTTGTGAGAACCATCCTATTTGTATATGAACGGATCTTTCTTTTTAAGTTCTTTCAATCTCTTCCTGTACTTGATCTCTTGCTTGATCTTGTGAATAAGTTTCTTAATCCAAGTGAACATTATCTATCTCCTATTAGTTTGTTAAAAGTTGGTAACATTAAGTTTACAGCATCTCGGTGGGCTTCGTCAAGTGGATGCGTGGTGCCACGTGGATAATCATTCATTAATGACCATTGGTTGAACCCCATCATCCTCTCTCCAAACGAGAACCATTTGGTTAAATCTATTTCATTATGTAGTGCTGTCATAAACGGGTCCTGGTCCTTGTGGTGTTTGAACTCATCGTAGAAAAGACTGTTGTCAGCCAGTGTGAACATGTATGGTATGTCCCTCTTGTCTAGGATGTTCTGTAACCAGATGATGCTCTTCCAACTAAGGTATGTCTCATGGTACTGGTTGGCGGCATGCTTGTAAATGGCCTCTGCAAATGGTTTGATCCCTGTTTTATTCATGATTTCTTGTCTACTTCTCCAATGCTCCTGTTGTGTCTCTGATCCTTGCATTGTCCTGAATGCTTCTTCATTTCCGGTTTCGGTGTCCCATGGAGAAATAGAAGCCCAACGAGATCCCTCAAGATTTTTGTGTCTTGGCATCGCCCAATCATACCTAGAAAGGAAACTCCACATAACTACCACACCTTTCACATCTGTGTTATGTGCTACTGCATCAAAAACTCTTCTTGCTATTGCACTGTTTCCTAAACCTCCAAATGCTGTACACAGATAGTCTACCTTTATATCTTTTTCGGCAGGCCTGCAGAATACTTTGTTCATTAACAGTTTTGCCCAACTCTTCTGAGACGGTGTTTTTCCGTCTTTGTCATCACTCAACTCGTTTCCGAGTGTGAAACTGCATCCGCCTACTATAAATTTCTTAGTCATATATCTGTAATACCTTATTTAAAAGTGGAAACATGTCACCAAAATTTTCTTTCCTGTATTTGTCTGTTTGTAATATTCTTGCTTTACGCTGTTCTCTGATCTCCTGTGTGTCCCTGTCAGCGGCATTCATAAATCTTATGCTGGGCTGGTAGTCCGTGAGCATGTGATATCTGTCTGTGACTATGTCTTTTACCTGTCTTGGTAGTGTCTGAATGTTGAACACATCCGGGTCAAAGCATGTGTTCACGTAGAAGAATTTTGGTTTGAACTGTGCCACCCATAACGCAATCTTGGCCCAGTTGAACACGTTAAAGATAGAAACCGTTGAACATACCTGTAGATCCATGTTTGGTGTTTTCATTTCTTTAAACTTGACAAGATTGGCACTGACCTGCCTCCAGTTAGCGGGGTGCCTCTGGTACTCGAATGGTGCACCCACATCATCTATGCTGAATGCTACTTCCACGTGTTTGAAATGACTCCATAGGTCGAATATCTCCTGTGGTGGCAACTGTGTGCCATTGGTGTTGTAGTGTATGTCTATGTTCTTTGCATACCCTTTTTCTACACAGTACATTAGTATCTTGAAGTGATCTTTGATCATGAAAGGCTCACCGCCTGTGAACTCAAAGTACTCAACGTGTTTGAGATCCTCCTGCAACTCCTCAAAGAACTGCGGGTTACGTTTTGGCCAGCCGCCATCACGTAATTGTTGTTTCGCGAGTGTATTGTCTCCGCCCTTGGCTGTCTCATAATCTATTTCTTCCTGTGCCCATTTGCTGGAACTCCATGATCCACATATCCTACATTTTAGATTACACACGTTGCCCAACTTAAAGTCGATGAACTTTAGTGTCGGCTCGCTATTAGGTGTCCAGTTTCCCAAACTGCCACGCATTTTATAAATTGAATTTTGTCTTTTTGATGTCTTGCCTGCATCTTCTTCCTGCCAACAACTCTGGCATCCTGCAGGACGTTCACCATTACGAAACTGTTTACGCAATTCTTTCATATATTCTGTGTCTTGAATAGATTTCAAACTATTTTGATAAACTTTTACCCCTGGCACACTGCCTTTGTACAGACAGCAAGGAGATGCTCCACCATTAACATCAACTTCCAAATGTGTCCAAGGCAATGGACACACATTTGTCTTTATATATTTGTCCACCATTCTAATATCCTTTTATCTCTGCTTAGTATTTTTGTAATGTCTCGCCGCCTTATCCTATCGATGCTTTCTTGTCTTTGTTTTCCTTTTTTCGTCGCTACGAAGGTTTCCCTATTTTTGAGATTCTTCAGGACATCTACTAACGCATTCTGTTTCTTAGTGGCACGTGGTTCCATGTAATACAATGCCTCGTCAATTAGCGTGTGCAAAAGTTCCTGGGGCAGTGCCAATGGACTTAGGATTTCGTCATCGCTGAAGGTGAACATGACTTTTGTTAATATTTCTGTGTTTAGTCTTTGGCTCAGATCAAACATGTTTTTCAGTTCCAATAAGCCAGGCATAGTTATTGTATAATCTAATCTCATCTCTCTGGAAGTCTTTGCCACTGACATGCCTTGTCTGAAATTGTACAGCCATGTTTCGTAGTTTAATCCGTCTCTTATGTATTCTCCTACTTCGCCTGTTCCGTCCAGTGATGAACATATTTGCCAGTCCTGGAACTGTGGCAACAGGTCAAAAAGTTTAACTCCTTTGAACGAAATCCTGCTTAAATTGGTGTTGTATCTGACGTAAACTTGGTCAGCAAATCCAAGTTCTATTATCCTCATCATGGCCTTCCAGTGCATATCCCACATAAGAGGTTCACCACCACACCAATATATTTCCTTTATTGTCTTTGTTTCTACAGCATCTACAAACTCTTGTACCACCTGTGTGTCTTGGAACTTTATGATTTGTTCTTTCAAAGGTGACGCCATCCAGGGCTGTGATTCTTTACTCCATCTGTTGTATTTCCTGGATTCCGCTTCCCAACTGCTACTAAGCATATCTCCACACATCCTACACTTAAAATTGCATAGGTTATTAAACCTGTAATCAAAACTGATAGTTGGCATAGTGGTCGCACCCGTCTCATCTGTACTGTCAAATGCTTCGTCTACTTTGTGTTTGAATAATTGGTTCCAGTATGATCTGTAAACATCGGTGTTTAACAGTTTGTGGTCGCACACTTCACACTCTGAAAGTTTCTCACCTGCCATCATACGTAGCCTGACTGATTTCATGTGAGCTGAATTCCAGTGTTCTTTCAGTGTAAGAGGGTTGTATTCTTTCGCGTTGTTGCCGGTATCTATGTACTGCTTGAAACTCTGTGCAGGCTCTCTTGATGCACAACACATACGTCTTTCGGTCTGTGGCGACAGATACGTGTGAGTCCACGGTGCCATACAGAATGTTTTGTTACCTTCGCTAGGTTTAATTCGACTCATACAATTCCTGCAATTCTGGAAATATTTCAAGAATATTTTCATCTCTGATCACATCCATCTTTTTCATTGTTTCCTTGAACTGTTGCATATCTTTGCTGTTGTCTCTTCTCATCATATAATCTAATCCTGACTCGAATCCTTTTGTGGCCCTAGTGAGATTATCTAGCGGACGTAACCATTCGATGTGTTTTTCAAATTTCTCTTTAACTTTTTGCTTGAAACTATCAGGTAACAAATCAATCCTTTGAGCATATGGATATTGTAACAGATTGAAATTGAAATCCTGTGGTTGCAAAAGGCCTTGATCTACCCAATTCCTGTGGAAGTCGGTGATGTGTAATGCATTGATTAGTCCTACTGTGCTTGAAATGTAGAAATCAACGTTTGGACAAACTTGTAACATCCTTTTCCTATTTGCAACAACATCTTTCCACACAGTTCCCTTCCTCATGTATTCTCCCCTGTCTCCCTCTGCATCTAGGCTTGCGCCTATAGATACTGAATCAAACTTTTTCCATAATTCTAATACATCAATGTCTTTGTATTTTGTTCTTGTAAAATTTGTATTGTAAATCAAACGAACATGGTACATTTTACGCTTGTCTAGTTCTTTCAATATTCTGTAGTGTTCCTCCATTATAATGGGTTCGCCACCTGCAAAGTAAAACTGTTCCACATGATCGAACTGCTCCAACATCTGATCCCATATGTCATCACTGCTCCTGCCCACTTTCATTATCTTTGCGTGGTTAGGAGGAGAACCTGTAAGTTTCTTGTGATCTTCGTACCAGTTCGAACTGAACCACGTGCCACAACTCCTACATGCCAGATTACATAGGTTACTAAATCTTATATCCCAATACTTGATCATAAAATCCGCTGTGCCGTCTGTCTGTGTGTTTTCGACCATGCCAATATTGTGTCCAAAGTGTTTGTTTGAGCTTAAACGCAGTGAAAAAAATCCCGACTTCTCTTGGTCATAACATTTTGAACAGTGTTTGCTGGCCTTGTTTGCCAACATATTCTTTCTAATGCCTTTCATATGATCGTTGTTGAATACTTCTGCCATTGAATTTTTATTCAGATCACCTACTGGATATTTGTCCAATGCAAAACAACAAGGATACGCTCTACCATCAGGAAAAGCATGTATGTGTAACCATGGCATCATACAGAACGTGTCACTGTCTATCAACAATTCCTTTTCTTTGGAGGTCATGTCCTTAATCTTTAATTTCTCCGGCTCTTTGGCCCCATAATCATATGCCACGATACCACTCTCCTATAATTGGGAAAGTCTTTTCAAAGTTCTTTCCTGAACGTTTGTCGTATTGACTGTAGAATGACTTGAAGTCTTTTTGTAACTTGCTCTGTTCGGCCGCACCCTCATGCGGTGTTTTTACGACGTCAAGGTAGTCTATTAATCTCTGTGTTTGATTCACTTCCATGCCCTCTAACCATTTACTATTAGTAGTTAAGAACTTTTCCAAGTTGGCTTTGAATTTATTTCTAAGGTCATCGGGTAGTACAAGGGGAGATTGAAAACTAGGGAATCTCAATATATTAAGTGTAAAATTAATTGTTGGTCCGTAAACTTTGCTCGCACCTTTGAACCAAACCATCTTCTCTAAGAATTCAGGCAGTGTTTCTAAGCATAAGGCATTAATTGTTGCCATGTTGTGTATCTCAGAAGGAATTTTGTCAACCATCATGTGTAAAACATGACTGTGCCAATCCCCGTAATCTAAACCATCCCTAATATATCCTGCTTGATCGAAAGTGGCCTCACAACTTGTATAAAGATGAAAGTTCTTGAATCCTTTAAGTTTAGTTTTGAACCTATCAATAATACCCTGCTTTGCACCAAGGTTAGAGTTTATAGCAATACGCATGTTAGGATTCATCTTGTCTCCCTGTGTCTCAATCCAATCTAATAATCTCCATAAATTAGGCGACATCATGGGTTCGCCGCCGGTGATCCTCAACTCGTCTAAACTCCTGTGTAGATCGCTTTCCCACCATTTGTAGAAGGCTTCCACGTAAGGATTGGTTTCGTCCTTCTTGTATGGCTCAGCAGAATCATGTGCATGGGTAAAATGGTTCCTTCCGTCTGATTGCAGACCTGTGTATGGTCCGTGCCTCTTGATGTTGTTGGCCCAGGTTGAACTGAATGCAGGATTGCAGTAGGTACAGGCAAAATTACAAGTCCTATCAAATGCTATCTCTAGTGTTTTTAAATTTACGTTGTTGTTGTGGTCATTTCTATATGCTTTGTCCAGATCCTCATTTGTGAATATCTTTGATTTGTACACCCTGTCGCTGATATTGTCTCTGCCCACATCCTCAATTTTCCAACAGTACTCGCAACCTGCAGGTCTCTCTCCACACTGCATCTGTCTTCGCTGTTCTTTCTTCTGCCGAGTGTTGTGTATTGCACTTGGATTTCTTTTGATTTCTTCTATGTCAATCTTGTGTGGTAAGGGATGGTGGCAACTAGTGGTCATGCCACTACCTAACCATATTGTAGCATTGTACCATTTCGCACCACAGAAACTGGCACTCTTTGGGTCTAATATTTGTTTCTTATACTCAAGATCTTCCATCTTTTCCTTTGAAATAATTGATAAGTTTATGATATTCATCTGCCGGACAGAGTATGTCACTCTGAAACATTATATCTTTTACCCAGTGATAGTGTGCTATAGGCGGAGGATGTGACTCGCCAGGAATGTAGTATTCCTTGTAGTTGTCTTCAGCAAACTCCCACAGTCCTTTTTTATCATCATAAAAAATAAATTTGTCCCAATCTATGTGTTTGTACAACTCGCGTTCACTGTTGCTGTGAAAATCATGATTAACAACGTCCTTGTTGAATATCATCATAGTGTATGGAATTTTTTTCTTGTCAAGAAACAGTTGTGTCCTCAAAATATGTTCTAGTGTTCTGTAATTTTGCTGTTGTTCATTCCAGAAATGCCTTCTAAAATATTCGTGCTTGTCAGCAAGACGATGTCCGCCAAACCAAGTGCTCCATTTGAAATCATCATCCCAAACACGATAGGTTATACGTCCGTCTAAATGATCAACACCTTCGTCGAGAGTGATCACTTCATACCTGTCTGCACCAGACCACATTATATACATGTGATCTATCTGGGTGTGTTTCATGGCACTGTTTATCGCCGCACGTGATATTGTTTCATTTCCGCTGGCTGACCTGCCCATGTTGAGCATTGTGATCCCACCATTGAACCATGGAATAAATTTAGGCCAGCAATCCCATTTATATCTCGTGAAACTGCATCCGTGTGCTATGGTCTTGTTATGCATTCCTACACTCCTCCCAAAATTCCGTCATCTCAGGGAAAGTATTCAAGAAGTTTGTTTGTCTCCTTCGATCGTGTTCGTTGAAGAAGGCGTAAAAGTTTTTTTTGTTTTGCGTACTTGCGTCCGCGTTTTCGCGCCAGTGTGCGAGATTCCTCTGCATCTTCTGGATCTCGAAGTCCTTGAATATGTGTAACCCGTTCGACTCGCCGGAATTGGCCTGCATGTACTCTATGTTCGCCTCGTGTATGCCCTGGTAGGACTCAGGAAGCAGTGTGATCTGTTGCCAAGCGGGTTGCCTCAGCAATGGCACGTCAAACCATACCCTCTGGTATGTCTTAGAGTACGTGGTACGCAGTTCCAGTATCTTCTCAAGCAATTTATCCATGCTCGTTATACTCAAGTTGTTGTAGGTGCATATGAACGTGATCGAATTACGTCCCGGTATCCTGGCCAGGAATTCCTCAACGTTGTCCATCATGCGGTCAAAGTCCAGACCATTACGTATGTACTCCGCACGTTTGCCAAATGCGTCAACACTTACAAACTGCATCAGATGTTCCACCTTCTCCTCCATGCATATGTGCTTGGCCATGTTGAAGTATTTCTCCTTGAGCTTCTTGTCCGCTGGACACATGTTGCTTGTTACGTTAAGGTGAAGGTCCTGTTTGGGATTGTCTATTATGTACTGGAACACCCGGTAAGTGTTCTTGTCCATCATTGGTTCACCTCCCGTCATACGGAAGTGCTTGAGGTTCTTGTACAGTGTGGGCCACCATTTCCAAAATGCTTCAACGTAGGGATTATCCTCCCTGTTGGGTATGGGTCTTCGCCTATCCTGGAAGTGTTCCGGGGCGTTGTGTGGCGGTGACGTGGGATATGCCCCATACCTGTCAGTCTCCTTGCCCCATGTGGTGGAGAACTGTGGTGAACAATAACTACACTTAAGGTTACAGGCGTTGTTGAAATTGACCTCAACGTACCTGGGTGTGTGTCTTTCATCTATGGGGTTCTTCCTGATGTCATTGAAGTCCTGCATGGCCCATGGTTCTCCCGAACGGTAATGCCTGTCTGACATCTCCCCGGTCTTCTCCATGTTCCAACAGTATGAACAACCCGCGGGCTGTTTGCCTTCGAGCATCTGTTGTCGTTGATTCATTTTCTCCGCTGTGTTGTGCAGTGCCGCAGGATTCAGTTTCAATTTGGATGCATCTATCTCGTGAAGTGGTGGATGATAGCATGAATTCGTTAGACCTGTTGGCAGGTGCAGTGAAGTTTGATTCCACTTGGCCAGACACATGGTGGGTGACACTTCCGCCAACTTGTCCTTGGCTGTCAGTGCATCTGTTTTGTAATCACTAGTGCTCACGATCTTGCACCCCTCTGTTGACGTGTTGGGGCATCACGAATCTGTAGAACCTGCTCTCTTCCTCATCGTATTCTGCTATGGGCATGTCCAACTGCTGTCTCAGGCTGTTGCCGAACATCTCTAATTCACTGTCCATGTTGTTGGGATTTACTGTTGAATGAAAGTAGTCTGCCATGCCTTCTAGATCACTAATGTTGAAAACGTTGTCCTTGTGGTCCACGACAGTGTAAAAACTGCCCATCCTCGCACCCAGCATGGCGAACTTGCCGTTCTCCACGTCCGCACCAACAGTGCACCACGTGGAAAGTATACGCAGGTTTGTGTGCCATATCCGGTTGAAATTTTCTGGGGCAATGGGTTTGCCCTTCTCAGTACTCATCTTTACACCTTCTCTGTAGCCTGCCACGAAGGCCTGTTGCGGTGTGGCATTTATCACGGTAGTAGAATAGCAGTTGTGAAGGTTCTCGTGTGGAACTCCCCAACAGAAATCTATCTTGTTCTCTTCCGTCTCCGCGTTCTCATGTGTCTTCATTGTTAGACATGTTTGCTTGTCCCAACCGACCAATCCGCCATTGCCATAAACTAACCCGTTGATGTTGTTCCTTCCCCTCCATCTGTGTACTGCTTTCTTGTTGGTCTTTGTCCAGTCAAGTGTCTCCAATAAAAATTTTTCATCTATTATGTTGTCACCATCAACACTGATGAAGAAATCTGTTTCCGCCAGTTCCGCCGCGGCCTTGTGTGCAGAATCAAATCCAACGACACCGTCCACACGCTTGGCCCATGGCACTTTGTTCTTTAAGTCCGCCCAGTTCTGTTCCTTGTTTGGCTCCCGGAAACTGATATACACGAAGTCCAGGTCGCTTATTCTGACTCTATCTGCCATGTGACCCCTCCTTCTGCTATCTTGTTTGGCCAATGGATATCATCGTCCTCGAAGAAATAACCTTTTTGTGATTTGACAAGTGTCTTGTACTTTGTCTTTGGCTTCGACTTTGGTTTCAACACTATCTCGCCATTTTTAATTGTAAGATTGTCTTCTCCATGTTGTTGTGACCACAATTTCTTCTCCAATGACACTTCATGCTTCTGGCCCTGCACTGTTATGAAGAACTTTTTTTGTTCACGCTTGGGCATGTTTTTCAGTGCATCAAACAATCCTGGCATGCAACTCCTTGTCGTGGTAGTGCCACACCCTGCTGACACGTGTCTCGCCGACGTAGACGGCGTCTCCAGCCTTAGTTGGGTATAGGTAATTGTTCTGGTCTTTGGTCATTGTGGTGCCGTTGACCGCTGGCTTATGATGTATGAACTTGAACCAATCGTAATCTATCAATCCCTGCGATGTGGGATCTATGATCCTGTAAGCCAGTGCGAACACCACGTCAGTGCTGGGGTATTCGTCATGGCAGTTAATCAACATCCTTGTCTTGACGTCATTCCAGTTCTTCACTATGTCTCGTGCCGTGTCGTAGAATTGCTGTGCCCTGGTGCTTCGCCGGAAGTACATCAGACCGTTGTAGATGTTGGGCAAATGGTTCCTCGTGAAAAGTTTCCTGTAGGGTGTTTCTTTTATAACATTATCTCTGTAATCTCTACAATGTACACTGAACACTAGGTCGTGTTGCCATAGGTGATGCCACCACCAGTCTGTGTTGATAGTCCATAACATGTCGGACTCTAATTTAATGGTATGGGTAAACGGTGTCATGTCAAACGCCTTGTATTCATTTGCCCACTTGATCTCATGCTCCGCACTGTCGTCTTGTCTCATGACTTTTACCACATCCACATATTCATTTTCGAATTTACTTTTCCTGTCCGTGACAACACATATCTGGTTGTGTTTGTTCCAACGCTTTATGCTCTTGGCTAGAGTGATGGACAGTTCAACGTAGTCGGTCTTGTCATTGTTCTGTGCGAACCAAAGGAATCCTTTAGACATTGGCTATCTCCTTGTTGAGTACATGCACATCTTGATTTTCCACATAAGATATCTGATCATTGTACTTCCAAGCAATACCTTCATCTGTTATTTTGAGTACCTCGCAGTCTGGTGGCAATGTGGGCAGTGAGAATGGTAACTTCTCGTATCCCGTGAACCCGTTATCTGTTGCAGTGCCATGGCGAACAGGTAGTCATTACGTAGGTGCTTGGAGTATATCCTGTACATCTCCGTGAAGTATGAATAATGCTGTTTGATGTACTTGACCGTGTCAAAAATCTTCCTGACCTTGTTGTTCTTCTTGAACAACAGCACCGTGGCCCACACCATGGGTATCATGCTCCACCTACGTTGGTCGAAGGAGTTCCTGCCCGAGAGATCGTGTGCCGTGTCCGGAACCAGGAAGTCATATTCTGTGTCGAACAACTGTTTCAGATTATCCGAGAAACAGAAGTAGTCGATGTCCATGACCAGTGTGGTGTCATAGGGAGACAGCTCGTAGGCCATGTGCCTGTCCACGTTGTTCCATGCCCGGCCATTCAATTTGTTGCCCAGTTCCGGTTCTATGAACTTGTAGTTTATGAATCCCATTGGAGATATTTTTTTATAGGTACTAAAATTTGTGATCACTGTTATCTCCCTGCAGATGTTCCGCTTGACCAGTCGGACACAACGTTCCAGTATCTTGTGATACCGTGTGTGTTCGGTGTCGAAACAGAAAAGCAATACACCCCTGGACATCATGCGTCCTTTTTGGTGAATGTCTTGTATATCTGGTGGTATGCGTTCAGGCTCTCTTGATTGCGTTCCACTAACACCGACAGGAATTCGGCCGGGTCAGTGATCTCAACCGGATTGCTGTTGGTGTCCAACAAATAGAAACTGTCCTGTGATTCCTTCAAGGTCCTCACCAGGCAGATCGTTGTGGGATCAGCACGGAACAGGTGTTCACGGTACGCCATCACCTGCCTGGAATGTGCCTTCTCCAGTGCGTTACGCTTGGCTACCGCCGTGTCGTAAGAAAGGTCAGATTGTTTTTTGAGTTCGTGAATATCCATACCACAATTATACAATAATTATGGTGGAAAATCAACCTGGTAAAATTATTATGATGCCGAGTTCGACACTGGTGCGTTGGAATCAACCCTGATCGCCGCCGCCAAACCCTCTGTATCGTTTGGATGGTTCTCGAGGATGTTGAGTACCATGGCTGGACATTCATTGGGGTTGGCCGGTACACCTGCCGTGTTTGGTGAAGTGTACGTGTCATCGCCCGCTGGGTCAGAAGATACCATCTTGATGGTCATCACAGTTGCAGATGCCGGTGCCGCGTCCAGTTTGGCAAAGATCTCAATGTAGTCTGATGTGTAGCCCGAGTTGTCTGATGTAAGTTTTAACATTGAAGTGTATGAAGTGCCCAGATCATGGAAACCAGTGCCTGAAGCGAAACTGGTCTGTGTCTCACCTGATCCCGATCTCGCCGTTGAGTGTGCCTTGATGTCTAGATTTCCCACAGCCGCCGTAAGTTGTTCGAAAACCGTGTCCTTGTCACCGTCTGTTGATCCTGATGTCGCTGGATCGACCCCAATGTATCCTCCTGCGTTGAAGAAAGCCCTCATGGTGGCGTTGTCCGCGAATGTCACTGATCTCTCAATGGTCGATGTTGAATTCCATGTGCCTGAATTTGTGGTTGTTCCTGCCGCCACTCCGGTAGTAATACCCCCAGTGGCCCCTGTTGAACCAGCCGCTACCGCCGCCGCCAAGTTGGCCAGGTCTGATATCAATGCCGCTCTTATGGCGATGGTGTCTCCCGCTGAAACTGATGATGCCGTGATAGATGTGTTTGTGTGGTTGGCAATGTTGTCTAACCCTGTGAATAGTGAGTTCCAATTTGATGCGTTGATCGTGCCACCCGCTGAAACTGTTGAAATTGTTGATTGATTTAATCCGTACTCGCCTGATCCTGGTCCTGCGAAGTGGTTGTATCCGTATGGATCTGAACTGCTGTTGACGAAAGTGTTGTACTCGTCGTCTAAAATCGTATCACCTGCTGTGTATGCCATGTTGTTATTTTACCCCTATAACGCACTCTGTTAGTGCTGTTTCTACGTTGTATTTATCCTTGATCAGTCTACCCAGGGTGTTAAAAGCGGTACATTCGTCCAGTTTGGCCACCTTGGCTTCACCATCGCCCGCTGATACGACCCGATCTCCTGCCCGACCCGTGCCCTGTAGTTTGACCATAACCCGTCCTTTAAGTGCCACCATTGGATGAGATTCGTTGTTTCCTGCTTCGGCATTCATCAAGAACGCTGGTGATTCAGATATGACGCCAAAAACTGCATTTGAAAGTTCATCATTACACTTTGTTATCTCTGCTTTACCACCTAAAATAACCACGTCTCCCACTTCTGTGTCGCAGTCTGCTTCATAACGCTCGGCCAAGTCAGCATACATGGCACTTGTGGTTGTAGCATGTACCACGTTTGCCCTGATGTCTACCAACGTGGGTGCCTCTAATGGAGTATCAGTGTTGGCCGCGGCCTTGAATGCTGTCCAGGCACCGCCTGCATTTCCGTATGTAGTTGACCCGTCATCTGCAAATGTTTCGTCCCATACCCAGTAAAGGTCCTGTTCCGTTGCACTAGAGGTCTCGCCCCTGTTGACTTTTAGTCCTGTGTAATTAGGCATACCCGCGTTAGATGATATGTTCCTGTTCAATTCTATAATGTTGTCTTCCACAGACAAAGTTGACGTGTTGATGATTGTGTTTGTACCATCAACAGTTAGGTCACCTACCCTTAGGTGTTCAATTCTACCTGTTGATCCTGTTATTCTCAATGCCTCTTTTGTGGCACCGCCATCGTTGACCGTAAATATGATATCTTTGTCTTGTGTTGTCTGTGCAATCGTGAAATCATCGCTTGATAGACTCATAGTGATATCATTTCCTGCTCCTATCCTTATACCATCGTCGGTTTGTATTGTTAATCGACCCGTGGTAGTATCTGACTCATCTGATCTCAGGTAATTTGCGGCGACCACGCCTCCCAGTGAATCTGAATCCGTTGATGTGCCTCTGAATTTTGCCGATGCCACAGTGCTTGACATTTGTATACCTTGTGCTACTGTAGAGAATCCAGATGCTATCAGTGCCGCACCGTTTGTCTCTGTTGCACTTGGTGTGAATGCTATGTTTGAGACTATACCAACTACGGTATCATTCGCAATCATTTTCAATATTGATCTGTTTACCCCAGTGTTGTCTTCTAGAATTTCACTAGTGAACTGGGTCACTCCTGATCCAGACACTGTAGTTGGACCAATCAACGTCCATGCAGAACCTGTATAGACGTAAAGTTGTGTGTTGGTTGTGTCGAACCACATGTCACCTTGCACTGCATTAGAAGGTGCGATGGCAGAGTTGGTCGTTGATCCCACCGGTTTCCATTTTGATCCCGTGTACACTTTGATCTGATTATTGGTCTTATCATACCACATTTGTCCTTGCACTTTGTTTCCTGGAGCCGTGGTGTTGTTGAAATTCTCTAGGAGTTTTACAAGGTTCTCATTTAACTTCTCACCAAAACCCGCATATCCTTTTCCTATCAGCGTGAGATCAGTGCTCGCGACGTCAATCGTTCCGTCCGCAAGGGTGACCAACAAGGTTCCAAATGTGTTGTTAATCTTGTATGCCATTCTAATTAGATTTGTTGTCCCTTACTTCAACCAAGAAACTCACGTCTCCTAGTATCTTTATCAGTATCTCTGCGACTTCAGGATTCATCTTCTCATCTATCTTTGCGATTTCCTCCGCTGTCAGTGTTCCGAGATTTGTGTTAATGTAATCTGCTACGTCCTGTTTTGTTGTTGCCATTTTGTCCTCCTTGTGTATTTACTACCAATCCATTTTACGTGGATCTGTCTCCTCCAACCAATGTGTGTATCTCTGTTTTATCAACGGTTTAAGCACAAATCCGAGTGCTGTACACAGATTTTCACCTATAAATCTTGTGATTTTACCTAGATAGTCATGAGCATTGACATAGCCCATTTCACGTTTGATTTCATTTGTACGAGATTGTGCGATGGCCCTTGAAAATTTGACCAAGTACCTGCCAAATAAGGTCTGTTTCTCGTGCTGTGTGTTCATTAATCTCACAAATGGCACTGCCCAGAACCAATAACCAATTTTGGTACTTTCTGATATATTCCTGACCGAATAGATATTGTCTATTAGTAGATCATCTTCTGACATTAGGCCATGTCTGGTCAACCAAGTACATATCACTCTCGTATCCGGATCGGGTCCGTCAAATGGTATTTCACCTCCTGGGTCAGCCGGTGGTGGAGCCGGTGTTGATCCAGTTGATCCCGAAGTGGTGTTACCTGTTGAATCTCCAAATCCTGCCGCTGTCTCTGTGAAATTTATTCCTGAGTTGTAAAGTGCTTTCCATGACCCGCCTACTTTGTAATAGGCCGCGGTAATGTCTTTCCATGCACCTAAAACTTTGTATTTTATGTTTGATATGTCCTTCCATACCCCTGAAACTTTGTATTTTGCATTGACTTCTATGTTGAACAACAGTACTGCTTTACCGTTGCCTCCTGACTGTCCCGGCGTACCTCCCACCGCAACTCCTGAAGTGTAGTACTGCACACCAGTTCCTCCAGGTGTGGCACCTGATCCTGCGTCTGCCGTACCGCCTGCCGCGTTGTCAGATCCTGAACGTCCACCAGTACCTCCGTTGTCTGCCGTCGCACCGGAACCGCCTGTTCCGCCGTCTGCACCTCCACCACCGGCACCACCTGCTCCGCCGTCTCCGGAATGTCCTGCTCCGTTCTCTCCCAGTGTGCCTGGTGACCTCGCTGTGGCTGAGTTTGTGTTGATTCCCACTGCGCCTGCGGAGTTAAGTCCGCCGCCGCCACCGCCGCCACCGCCACCTGCGACAACTGCCTCTGCTCCGTTAATGAATATCACTGTGGCTCCTCCACCACCTCCTCCGGCACCTGATGATCCTCTTGGTCCTGCATTGCCACCTGTGCCTCCTGAATACTGTGTCCTACTCTTGCCGTTCGTTCCACCCGGAGCACCACCTCCAGAACTTCCACCCTCACCACCGCCACCTACGGCCACTTGGATCTCCTGTCCTGCTGTTAGTCCGATGCTGGATGCCGTCACATAGTGTCCAGAGGCGCCTGCACCTCCGCTGTTCCTATCTGAGCCACCACCGCCTCCGGCGCCTCCCCATAGGTACACCGTCAAAGAAGTTGCCCCCGGTGGTATGGTTACTTTACGTACCGTTCCTGTGTACAAGAATGATGATGTAGTGGTAGGCACGAGTTACGCCTCCCTTACGAAAAAGAAATCTCCGTCGGCGCTTCCTGAATCATTGACACCGTTAGGTGCCGCTGTGTCTACGAATTTTTTAGACCCGCCCCATTGTTCTCCGAATGTTGCCACTTGGCCTATAGTCGGGACACTTACGCTTGAAGTGTCTGAAGTAGTGATCGCCGAACCAACCGCCGCTAAACTTACGTTAGTTACTGTAAGTAGACCCGCCGCTGATGTTTTTAAAACTTTTTCCTTATTTGCATTACCATCTGCTGTTGCATCTGCCAATCTTATAATCTGTGAATAACTTTGGTTCTCACCTGCCGACCAGTAGTTTTCTGATACGTCATAGAACATTCTTGCATCATCTGTGTCTGTAGTTTCTACTATTAGTCCAGCATCTGCTTCACCACCACCTGCATTTACCTTCAAAAAAGTGTCTGAGTGTTCTACTATGTCTGATGATGTGTAATTATAAGCACCGCTCACGTTCAAGTTACCTGTGATTGTCAAGTCACCTGTGATGTCTACCCCACCGTCTGCTCCGGTCAGTTGTAAAGGTGTTTTTGTTACCCCTCCGTCATTGACTGTGAATTTCAAATCTTTGTCCTGTGACGTTTGTGCGACTGTCACATCATTACTTGATACTGATATTGTTAATTCTTGTGAGTCACCGATGATGACACCTGTGTCATTGTCTACTGTCAGTGCACCTGTCGTAGTGTCCGACTCATCTGCTCTAAGAAAGTTACCTCCAGCAATTAGTGTACTGGATGAATTGGTCGTTGATGAAGTGTCTATGAAAGTGGCCTGGGTGTTTGTTCCTTCAAACACAGCGCCTAAAGTAGAATTAAGTGTTAACCCTGCTTTTATCTCTGAGAATCCTGTCTGTGATGCACTCGGTGTGAATGTTTCTTTTGAAAGTATCGCCACCCTCGTGTTACCTGCGTACATAGAGGCTACAACCTTGTTTCCGCCTGCACTGGCCAAAGTCTCTATCTTGAATCCTGAAAGTGTTTGTCCTGATGTGTAAACTGGTCCAACCAGTAACCATGCTGATCCAGTGTAAACTGAAACTTGATCGTTACCTGTGTCATGCCATAGATCGCCCGCTGATGGTGATGTTGGCTCACTAGCACTTGATTTTGCACCGCCTGTGGGTTTGAAACTCGTGCCGTCGTAAACTTTGATCTGGTTTGTTGTTGTGTCAAACCATAGCTCACCTTTCAGTGGTGCTGTGGGGGCCGATGTAGAGGCCGCGTTTTCTAGCAGTTTTACTAAGTTCTCGTTGAGACCTTCACCAAAACCCGAATATGATTTTCCAAACAACTGCAAAGAAGTGGTGTTGTCCACCGTCCCGTCTGTGATCGTTGTTACTACTGTTCCGTCTGTTTTGTTAATCGTGTACGCCATTTTGTATATTTAGCACCTTCCTACTACTATGTTAATTGTGCCTATTTCTGTAGAATCATAATCTTGTAATGCTTTTCCTATCACTTCACCAACTTGTGGATCAAAAGTTTTCTTAGCCACACCGTTGTGTTGTGGGTGTGCTGACAGCATGTCACCTTTGTTTATGTGTCCTACAACTTTGCACTTGACTTTACCCATTAGTGCCACAGGAAGGCCTTTTGCTTTATCATTCATTAGATATGCTGGATTTTCACTTATTACACCTGCGATGGCTGTGTCATTTCCTACAGTTGATATTGTAATTTCTTTCTCACCTCCAAAGACCACCACCGTGCCTGCCTCGTACTCGGCATCTGATTCATATATCTCAGCCAAGTCAGCGTACTGCGCCGATGTTGCTTT
>Ga0181600_10000734_pt1 | contig 25216 bp, 22 predicted proteins | sample 041ome_2_FD_132982 | JGI IMG/M metagenome (GOLD analysis project Ga0181600, IMG submission 132982) | Coastal salt marsh microbial communities from the Groves Creek Marsh, Skidaway Island, Georgia - 041406US metaG (megahit assembly) | ecosystem: Environmental > Aquatic > Marine > Intertidal zone... | reverse complement strand
GCCTGAGGTTATCGCAGCACAAAAAGAATTAAAAAAATTGGAAGATTCTTATACCGTTGAAATGGAAAATACTTACAAAGAATTCCAAACCAAAGCGCAGACCTATGCTGCCGATGCTGCCAACCAAACTGAGATCACCAATCAAGCTCGTCAGAAGGAGTTAGAAGGGATGCAAAAAAATATTCAGGATTTTCAACAAACCGTTTCCCAAGAACTTCAGAAGAAATCGATTGATATGATGAAACCTTTGATTGACAAAGCAAAAGCGGCTATTGACAAAGTCTCATCTTCGATGGGATATGATTATGTTTTGGATTCCTCAGCCGGTGGAAGTGTCATCATTGCCAAAGGCAAAGACATCATGGCCGAAGTCAAAAAAGAGCTTGGTTTTTAATAAGCCCTTTTCAAAAATTTAAAACTCCCGATCTCGGGAGTTTTTTTTTGCCCTATTTGAACCAAGAGGCGTAGATCATGTAATTGGCAGCGATGCGTTCGATTTCACCTTTTTGTAATTCCGGACTGATCTCTTTGATCTTTTTGGCGGGAATGCCTGCATAAACACTCCCCTCGGTTACAATCGTATTTTTAGGCAATACGCTCCCCGCAGCAATTATACTATTGGATCCCACAACACTATCGTCCATTATGATGCTTCCCATACCAACCAAAACCCTATCCTTGATCGTGCAACCATGAACGATGGCGTTGTGTCCTATGGAAACATCATCCCCAATGGTGGTGGCAGATTGCTCAAAAGTACCGTGAAGGACGGCTCCATCCTGAATATTCACCCGATTTCCTATAACAATACGATTTACATCGCCACGAACCACAGCCTGATACCAAATTGAACAATCATCTCCCATCAATACCTCGCCAATGAGCGTTGCATTTTCAGCAAAAAAGCAATTTTTTCCAAATTGTGGGGTAAAACCCCTGACGGTTTTGATCAACATATTTTTAGTTTAAGTACCAATTTAAGAAATTGATTTTTAAGACCCTTAGCTTTCTTTTTATAGACATTGTTTTTTATAAATTTGTAAAAAAAGATGAAAGAGATTCAAATCATTGCCAGTTGCAAAAAAGGAGGCACCTTGGCTAAATTTAGTATAAACCCACCGCTGAACCTTTCAGTTTCCCAAACCTTTATCAACATTGATCAAGCAGCGCATGCTCCTCTTGTAAAACAGCTTTTTTATTTGCCTTTTGTCAAAAAAGTAGCCATAGAAAACAGTACGATCATAGTAGAGCGTTTTGACATTCTAGAATGGGAGGAAGTCATACAAGAAGTGGCAGAGCAGATAGAGGACTACCTCAATGAAGGGGGGCAACTAATTACTCAACCCAAAAAAACAGCCAAAGTGGCTGTTACTGTTTACGCAGAAAGCACACCCAATCCCTCGGCCATGAAATTCGTAGCCAACAAAAAAATAACAGAACAAACTTTGTCCTTTGAAAATATCGATGCAGCTCACGATGCACCTCTGGCCAAGGAGCTATTTAATTTCCCCTATGTCAAAGAGGTTTTCATGGATGAGAATTATATTTCCATATCAAAAAACGATGCTACCCAATGGGAGGAAATTGTAATGGATATGAGGGCCTTTATTAAGTCATATTTGGAGGAAGAAAAAGTCATTTTGGGACCTTCATTTCAAGAAAAATCACAAGAAACTACTGCCGCCAATAAACCCAACCTCAATGAGACAGAACAAGAGATTGTAAATATTCTCGAGGAATACGTTAAGCCTGCAGTGGCCTCCGATGGCGGGAACATCATTTTTGATTCCTACGAAGATTCAGACAAACGAGTTAAGGTTGTGCTACAAGGGGCTTGTAGTGGTTGTCCATCCTCTACTTTTACCCTCAAAAACGGTATTGAAAACATATTAAAAGACATGCTTCCAGGTAAAGTTGAAAGCGTAGAGGCCATCAACGGATAGTCTATGGTTCTGTTTTCTTGGCCGTGGTGTAAAAATCCTTAAGATAAAATGGTTCAAAATAGGCCAAGTCTTTGAATTGTTTCGCTTGAAAGTTTGCATATGCCAAAGGAACCATCTCCGCTGCCGAGGGATACCGAATGTCTGTTCGGTATTTGATATGGGAAGCATTAAAAATTGACTGACATTTCTCAGCACCCTCCCCCATAAAAACCCAAGGGATATCTTTTGAAAATTCCTTAAAGCTTTCAGTACTTATGATTTCGTCAAAAGTGGGTTTAACCACCTCTTTTTTTTCGTTGAGTACTATAACATAAACCTCCATCCGGCGCGCATCAAACATGGGAAACAAAAAAGTTGGTTCCCTTTCCGTGTATTTTTCAGATAAAATCTGGAGGGAGTTAATAGCAATCAGTGGCAAATCCAGGGCAAAACAAATTCCCTTAGCAGCAGCTACTCCAATTCTAAGACCAGTATAGGACCCTGGTCCCTTGCTTACGGCTACAGCATCGAGTGCAGACATTTCCACATGCGCTTCCTTCATTACCTCTTGGATAAAATCATGCAACTGCTCACTATGGCTGAAATGTTCGGAAGAATGTTCCTTTAACGCCAATAGTTTGCCCGATTTACCAATGGCTACAGAACAATTTTTTGTAGCCGTTTCGATATGAAGTATTACGCTCACGCCACAAAAATAGAAAAATACATAGCCACAAGAAGCATTTGGTTTCCGAATCTACAAACTGATGGAAATCCCAAAATAAAACTCCAACACTTTGAGTTTAAAAATGTAATCAAACTTTGCTCGTACAACATCAGATGCAGCTACTTCATAGCGTTGTTTGATTTGGTTAAAATCAAAAATATTCATTACCCCTGCCTCAAAGCGATTGACTGCATCTTCATAGGCACGTTTACGTGCCAACTGAGTTTTTTGCGCTGCCTCGTAAAATTTATATGCCCCTTCGGCATCATTGTGGGCTTGATTAATGGTGTTTTCTAAATTAAGCTTTTCTTGCTCTAACTGATTTTGCGATCTCAACAGATTAACCTTAGAACGCTCAACATTGTTTCTGGTTGCATTTCCATTAAAAATGGGAATATTGAGTCTAACACCAATATTATGTCCAGCGTTCCGATCGAATTGCTGACCAAAAGGCATAGGGCCAATGAGCTTGTTGCCCTCTACAGACCTCAAAACTGGCTCTCCACTAGAGGGAATAAATCCAATTGGAACATCCGTAAACACCCCATTGCCTGTGATCCGATCGGCATATGATACTCGTGAGTTATAGCCATAGAATGCAGTCAAACTCGGCTGAAGTGCTCCCTTGGCCAACTCAATATCCTTCTCAGCAATGGCGATATTGGTTAAGGAAAGTTTAATGTCTTTTCTATGGGTTAATGCCTGTTCAAAAATATCCTTGGGTTTCTGAAATAAAATTTGACCCAATGGAGCCTCCATGTCCATGGATACCACATCAAAATTATCATAATCGGTGATCAAAAGCATTTGTGCCAAATTTATTTTGGACAACCTCAGGTTGTTTTCGGCTCGAATAACTCCCTGCTGCTGCGTGGCCATGGTCGCTTCTATTTCAAGTAAATCGTATTTCACCATCGTACCAGCATCAATCATCTCTTGGGTACGCGCTGCATCCCTCTGTGTGATCTCCAATTGAGATTTTTGAACGTCCAAAATTTCAATATTGAAGAGGATTTGTAAATAAGCGTTCACCACCATAAGACGAACATCATCTTTCATGTCTTCCAGTTGGTATTCTCTGGCTAAAAGCGCCAAGTTAGCACGATGCAATTGATTGAAATTTCTAAAACCGTTATATATATCGATGTTAACACTTGCCCCCACTGATGTAAATTGGGTGGTTTGATTCTCCAAGGTTCCCCGGGTGATGTCCTGATTCAAACCGATATTCCATGAATGGTTGGCTTGGGCGTTTAAGGAAGGTAGGAAATTGCCTTGTGCGTCTTTTTTATTCAAAGCAGCATCATCGAGTGAAAGTTCACTTTGCTTTACGCTGATGTTTTTCTCTACTGCCATCAAAATGCATTCCTCCAAACTCATTGGAGCGGGTTGGGACTGCACCAATAGACCCATAAACATATATAAGACTGATAAAATAGGAGATATAAATTTCATGATCAATTATTTATTTTCGGATGCTTCCTCTCCTATTTTAGTGGGTTCTGTTTTATTCCAAACTTTGATTTGATCATCCCTATTCAAACCCTTAACGACTTCAACGTTGATTCCATCTGAAATGCCCAACTCTATGTCTTTTCGATCATAATTTCCTTTGTCGTTTTTTAATTCTACAAAAGGTTTATTAGTGATTTTATCAAACTGCAATAACGCTTCAGATATGACCATTACACTGTCTTTTTTTTCTAATACCAAAGAAGCATTGGCACTGTAACCCGCACGAATAAAAACGGAGTTGTCCAAATAAACATCCCCTTCAATCTTGAATTGTACCGTGCCTTGTTCCTCGTTCCCTTTCGGAGCAATAAACTTTAATTGGGCATCAAATTCTTTGTCTTGAACAGCCCCCAAAGTAACTTTAAGTGGCATTCCTATGACCAATTTGGCAACCTCAGCTTCGTCTACCTTCCCTTCAAAGATCATTTTGTTTAAATCGGCTACTGTGGCAATGGTCGTACCCGCATTGAAAGTATTGCTTTCGATGACCTGATCTCCCTCTTTGACAGGAATTTCCAAAACCGTTCCAGCTACAGTAGCCCTGATGTTGGTGTTGGCGATGGAGGAACCACCTGCAGAACCCAGTTTGATGATTTGCAAGTCTGATCTTGCGTTTTTAACGTTCTGTTTGGCTTGGTCATAATTCAACTTAGCGTTGTCATATTGCTGCTTTGAAATGATTTCTTTTTCAAATAAAGTTTCATTACGCTTGAATTCAACCTCCGCATTTTTCAACAAAATAAGGGTATTGGACAACCTTCCTTGAGCACTGTTCAAGGCTTGTTCGTTGGGAACAACTTTTACCTTAGCCAAGAGATCTCCATTGGTAACCAAATCTCCCTCTTCAACATAAAGTTTTTCAATGATCCCAGAAATTTGTGGCTTGATCTCAACTTCGTCTTCGGGAATCACTGTCCCAGTGACAACAGATTTTTTTTCTATGGTCTTAGTTTCTGGAGATTGCACATCAAATTCAACCAAAGACTTGCTGTTGGTTTTTATAAAATATAGTGTGGCAAAAACAGCTCCTAAAACCAGTAAAGCGATAGCAAAGTATTTTAAAATTTTCATGATTAAGTGTTTTTTATTCTTCTCTCAATGCGTCTATGGGTTTAATACTAACGGCCCGCTGGGCTGGAATCAATCCAATGAGTGTTCCCAACAAAACCATGGTGGTCAAAGCACCAATTACTAGAGGTATGGGAACAGTCGGGTTGGTATATGGGAAATCGGATAAGTCTTGGGTGAATAGATTGATAATCGCCAAAACTCCCGCTCCCAAAATGATCCCAACAACCCCCGCAATTACGGTTAAAAAAACAGATTCCAACAAAATTTGAATCCTAACCTCATTGGGCGTGGCTCCGAGCGCACGTCGTACCCCCAATTCTTTGGTGCGTTCCTTGACCGAAATCAAAAGGATATTTCCTATACCGATGACCCCAGCAAAAATTGTTGCCAACCCAACCACAAGGGACAAAAAAGTCATCCCATTGGCAAAACCACTAATACGATTAAATACTTCCCCTATATTGAATGAGCCAAAAGCCCTTTCGTCTTCCGGGGCTACTTTGTGTATTTTTTTAAGAACATCTTTTACGTTTTTTTCTACTGCAACGACATCGGCATCGTCATAGGCGGCGATAGTGAACCAATCGACTTCTTCTCCACTGTTGTATAGGTTCCTGAAAGTATTAAAAGGAATGAAAATATCACCATCGGACTCAAAACCACCCCCTTCAAGGTATTTGTGTACACCAATCACTTGAAAGTAAACGTTGTTGATCCGTATGTATTTTCCAAGGGGATTTTCATCTTCATCAAAAAGTTCCTCCTGAGTTCGTTCACCGATGACGCATACTTTACGCTGATTTTCTTGGTCTTGCTCGTTGATGAATCTTCCACCCTTGTATATTTTTTTTGTCGATATTTTGGTATAATCTGGAAAATCCCCATAAATATTATAGGTGCGGGATATTTCTTTGTAAACGACACTTGCCGGGGGACTGCCTCCAAAAACACCTCTGGCATTTCTCGGCGCAATATATTGAATCTCGGGAATTTGTTTTTTTAGTTGCGCTACATTGGCTAGGGTAAATCGAGGGTATCTGCCCACCTTAAATCCCGCATAGGGAACACTCGTTCGCTGCGGCCAAACAAACATGGAATTCATGGCCATGTCTTCAAATTCTCGATCAAAACCATTGTCTAATCCTTTGGCAGCTCCAGAAAGGGTGATGTAGATGAATATACCCCACAAGACTCCGATCACCGTAATGACCGTTCTTGTTTTGTTTTTGGCAATGGATCCAAAAATCTCCTGCCAAGTATCAACATCAAATATTACTTTCAAACTATTCATCTCTTAAAGCGACTATGGGTTTGATGCCGGCAGCTCTTTTGGCCGGGATATAACCTGCGATGGCTCCGAAAATTATGAGTAATATCGTTGCGATAAATGCAGTTAAATTGTCAACATAAGGATCGATGATAAAAAATTGTTCCAAACGATCCCCCATATTGCTCAACAGTGCAATACCGGCCATCATACCGATAATTCCCGATACTGCGGTGATAAAAATAGATTCTTGCAATACCATAGCGATCACGCTTTTTGGGGTCGCCCCTAAGGCTTTTCTGATCCCCAATTCTTTGGTGCGTTCTTTGACTACAAAAACCATAATATTAGATATCCCTATAATTCCCGCAATCAAAGTTCCTATACCCACAAAGGCGACTATGATTTGTAAAACACTTGCAAACTGTTGATTTTGTCGGATTTGATCGGCTACATTTCTGATCCTGATACCATTGTTGTCTCTGGGATCGATATCTTTTTTGTTCTTTAGAAAAAGACGCAGTTGTTTTTCAAAAACTAAGGCTGTGGCATAGCCCAGCTCGGGTCGAAAACTAACGATAATAGAATTGACCTTATCGTTATTTTTTTCTAAAAGTTGACGCGTAGTATAGGGCAGATAGATGAGTCTCTCCTCTCGGTCTCCACTTTGATCTTGAAATACTCCAACCACTTTAAAAGCACTGGTTCCCATTTCTAAATATTTCCCAATGGGATCCTCGTTTTTGAAAAGGTCATTCGCAACCAAACGACCAATCACAACGTTTTTGGTTTTGTTCGCTACATCATCTTCATTGATAAAGCGACCCTTCATGATGATGGGTTTTTCACTAATCTGATGGGCAGGAGCTACGGCTCTAGAGGAATAATTGTCAGATTCTCCTTTGTAACGAACCCTAGCACTTCTGTTGATTCTTGGGGTGATGTCCTCGACAAAAAATTTAAAATTTTCCTTGATGTCTTTCAAATCACTGTTCTCAAATTCAATTCTACGATTGGCCTTAAAACCCCTGTAGGGTTTGGATGTCCGTCCTGGATAGACAAAAAGAGTATTCGTTGCATCGTCCAGAAAAAATTGTTTAAAACTGTTTTTTAACCCATTGCCAAAACCAAACAAAACAATGAAAATAAAAATCCCCAAGGCCACCGTAAATCCAGAAAGTACTGTCCTCAATTTATTCTTGCGAATGGTTTCAAAAATTTCTTGCCAACGATCTCTGCTAAACATGGACCTCAGCAATAACTTGTTCTACTTTTTGATCCTCAACAATCACTCCGTCTTTTAAGGTTATAATTCTTTTGCACATGTGCGCAATGTCCAATTCGTGAGTTACCACCAAAATGGTTTTACCTTCGTTGTTAATTTGTTGGATTAAACCCATCACTTCGTTGGATGTTTTGGAGTCCAATGCTCCGGTGGGTTCGTCTGCCAAAAGTACTTTGGGTTCAGAGGCTAATGCACGGGCGATGGCTACCCTTTGTTTCTGTCCTCCAGAAAGCTCACTGGGCAAATGTGTTGCCCATTCTTTTAAACCTACTTTATCTAGATATTCAATCGCCTTCTGTTGTCGGATTTTTCTGCCAAGACCTTGATAGTATAAAGGCAAAGCAACATTCTCCAAAGCGTTTTTATAGTTGATTAGATTAAAGGATTGAAATACAAAACCTAAAAATTGATTGCGGTAATTTGCCGCAGTGGTTTCTGTTAAATCCTTAATCAAAACGTCATCCAACCGATATTCTCCTTCATCGGCCAAATCGAGCATCCCCAGTATGTTGAGTAGTGTGGACTTTCCTGATCCCGAGGAACCCATAATGGCAACCAATTCTCCCTCTTGCACTTGAAGATCAATCCCCTTAAGCACATGTAATGATGTATCCCCCATTTTATAAGACTTGTGAAGGTTACTGATATGAATCATCGTGAATGAATTTCGTGAATAAATTTAGTGCTTACTTTTTTTAAAACGTCTTAAATAAAATTTAATTATAGAAAGGGTAAGGTTTATTTATTCAGTAAACGGTATACTTGATACCCAACAATAGCAACCAAAACATAGGGTATTGCCATCAGATAGATGATACCATTGTTGATCCCTTTGGCAGTCTCTTCAGCCTGGCCAGACTCCAATACGGCACGGCACATGGAACACTGCGCAGATACTTCGATGGTTGCCAAAAAAATCAGTAGTAAAGGAATTAAAATACGCATGAATTTAATAATAGGGAGCAATCATGAGGTAGACGATCACACCAGTTACAGCAATGTATAACCAAATGGGAAACGTAATCACTGCGATTTTTTTGTGATCGGCAAATCTTTTGGAAATGGCCCTTACATAGGTAACCAATACCATGGGAATGATTCCAATGGAAAGTATAATATGTGAAATCAATATGAAGTAATATACATATTTAATCATCCCGTCTCCGCCATAAGGGGTTGGATCGGAAGTCATGTGATAGGCAACATACATTACCAAGAAAACCAATGACAAGCCAATGGCAATTTTCATCAATGTTTCGTGTAATTTGATTTTTTTATTGAGGATGGCAATGTATGCAACTACTAAAATTAGAGCGGTAAGTGCATTAATACTGGCATAAATAGGGGGTAAAAAATCCAGGGGAGCTACATTGGGTAATCTTACAGTAAATAGAATTGCCACTACCACAGGAATTAAGATGGATACGGCTGTGATGAGTTTGCGGTATTTACGAGAGGGGTCAGTAATGGGCTGCGCTTTCATTTTTTTAGTCTTATTCTTTCAATAGCAATTCGATGTCTTCCAACAGCATATCCACTCCCTGTATTTGCTGATCTTCACGATCTAACCCAGAATAGTAGACTATGGGGTTGTCAAAGCGATCCACTCGAGAACGAATGTAACCTTGTTTATCAATCAGGGCGAAATAGCCCTGGTGTTCGAAACCTCCAGCTACTGCAGGATTTATCCCCGCAAAGATACTAAATCCTGAATTCGCAAGTTCATAAACCGTAGATTTCTTGTCGGTTAGAAAATGCCAGTTTTGTGACTTGACTCCATAGTCCTCAGCGTATTTTTTGAGTACATGAGGCTGATCGTTTTCAGGATCAATGGTAAATGAAGCAATTCCGAAGTCTTCTCGATCACCAAAGCGATCATCCAAAACCTTCATGTTTTTATTCATAATAGGGCAAATGGTGGGACAGCGGGTAAAGAAGAACTCAGCCAGATATACTTTCCCCTTAAAATCCTCATTGCCAATCAGCAAGCTGTCCTGATTCAACATCAGAAAATCAGGAACTTTTTTGGCTTCCCCATTGAGCTTAATATAGGCCAGGGGTTTGGCGGCTACAGATCGATTACTCTCTATTGTTGCATCATTGGCAATACGATCAATAATTTTTGGCACAAATAAAATACTGAAAACAATGATGATAATGACAAGACCGGTATAACGATATTTGTTCATTGTATGGGACTTAATCCTTATTGTATTTTTTCCATGCGCGTCGGTACTCGGCCAAAATTACCTTGATATCATCAACCATTTTATTATTGATCTCTGCCACAGACTGTGCGTTAAACCCATAAAGAGTGCCAACATCTTCGTCATCATCTCTTCCTCTTAGATTGCGTTCTTTATCAATTATGAACACGTAAGGAAGACTTTTATTGTTGGTCAAAGTTAGTGGGGATTTTAGGCTTTGATATAAGTGGTCTATTTGATCGTCCGATCCAAAAATAAAGTTCCATTTTACCAAGTCTGTACCCACACCCGTTTTCAACTCGCTTTTGAGTGTTTCGACTTGTTCTTGTTGTCCCTCTCGAAGTACCATCACAAACTGAAAATCGTTGAACTGATAGAAGCGTTTGTAAATTTTTTGATTCAGGTTCAGCGCATCTCCTTTTTTATTGGCCAAATCGTCTCCCCAAAAACCGATGACCGTTATATGATCTTGCAATTGAACAGGGTTTCCAGAGAGTGTATTCCAGTCTTTAAGCTCATCTATTTGCTCAGTCAATACTGGAAGTAGAGCAAAATTATTTTTACCCGAGGCAAAAAATAAATAGATGACAATTGGGAAAATAAAGAGAATGGTCAGGACAAAATATTTTTTAAAAGACTTACTCATAAAATAAATTGTCCAAAGGGATTTAGAAATTCCAGCTTACGAAACCATTGGTCATCACATCAAAAATATAATCCGCTTCCAACACCAGGATAAAAATCAGGTAGGGAATCAAAATGATTAACGGAAGTACTATGGCTCCTTTGAGGCTGCCTCTTTCGTCTCTAATATGCATAAAATCCCATGCGATATAATAGGCCTTGACCAAGGTCAAGATGATGAAAATCCAATTCAACAATTTCATACTGAGGAAGTAATTCATCAAAATATCGGGTTTAAGAATCCCCAAAACAACTTCTACGGTAGTAACAATTGATAAAAAAATGAGTACACCCCAGATTTTTTGAACGTTTGATTTGAATTTTAACAGTCCTCTAAAAATTGCTAGTTTGTGCGTTACTTCAGCCATTGGTTAATTTTATATGGTTAAACGAGATAGAAAAATGTAAATACAAATACCCAGACCAGATCGACAAAATGCCAATAAAGTCCAACTTTCTCTACCATTTCGTAGTGTCCTCTTTTCTCATAGGTTCCGATAATCACATTAAAAAAAATGATCAGGTTGATCACCACGCCAGAAAAAACGTGGAAGCCGTGGAATCCCGTAATAAAGAAGAAAAAATCTGCAAACAATCTGTTCCCGTATTCATTGTGAATGAGATTGGCTCCTTCAACGACAGCCACAGCGTTTTCGATTTTATCCAGAGAGTCGTCCCTCGATAAAACGATCTTCCGTCCACTCTCATCAAGTTTTTCACTACGTATAACTAGGTTGTCATTGGACTCAAATCCTTCGACTACCTCTGCTAGAGAATAGCTGGGCAGGCTTCCCTCGCTTTGATACCATACTCCATTACTACTTTTGTGTGCGCTGCGTTCGGTTGGGATTGAAACTGCAAAATCTCCAATAGCAACGCGCTTTCCGGTTTCGGCATTAACAAACTGTAAAATTTGACCACCTTTGGTTTCTAAAGCACCGTATTCTCCCTTGATAAAGTTTTTCCATTCCCATGCTTGTGAGCCAACGAAAACTGCGCCACCAATAATGGTCAATAGCATGTAAAAAGTAACTTTGGCCTTATTCATGTGGTGTCCTGCATCTACCGCCAAAACCATGGTTACAGAAGAAAAAATCAAAATAAAAGTCATAAGCGCCACATAATACATGGGTGCGTCTACGCCGTGCAAAAAGGGAAAGTGGGTAAAAACCTCATCGGCAATGGGCCAAGAATCAATATTCTTAAAACGTGAAAATCCATAGGAGACCAAAAATCCCGAGAAGGTAAGGGCATCGGAAACGATAAAAAACCACATCATCAGCTTTCCATAGCTGGCATTGAGTGGCCGCTGACCTCCAGACCATAGTTTGGCCTCTTTTTCGACTGCTGTTAGTTCCATAAAGTCAAATTCAATTTAGTTATCACAAATTTATATATTTTACCTGTACAGCAGAATAAATAGATACAAATAAATCCACAAGACATCCAGAAAATGCCAGAATAAATGGGCGAGTTCAAATCCCAAAGTATTGGACTTGCTGTAACTGCCTTTGGACAGCCGAAAATACACCACTGACAGGACGATCAAACCCGCAAATAAATGAGCCAAATGAAGCAAGACCAAAACATAGAGAAAGGAAGTGGTGATGGAACTTTCAGCTCCTGTAAAATAATACCCCTGAGCGATAATGTCTCCAAATCCCTTAAATTGAAAATAAACAAATAGTATTGCCAAAAGGAAAGTGGTCATGACCCGTATTTTGGCTTGTTTGTAATTTTCTTGGAGCAATGATCTTTTGGCTAAGAAAAAACTTACACTGCTAAGTAGGATTATCAGGGTACTCAGTGCGAAAGCAGTTGGCATTTCAAATTGAGACAACCAATCGGCTCGGGTACTGCTCACCACATAAGCGCTGGTAAGCCCAGCAAAGGTCATGGCCATGCTGATCATTCCCACCCAAAGCATCATTTTTTTGGCCTTTTGTTGTTTGATTTCTAACTCATCCATCATTGTATCCACTTGTCTAAAACGTATATTATTTGCAGCAAGCTGATGTATGCAATACTTGCATACATTAATTTTCTTGCGGCTTCTTTTGTTTTTTGCTGCATCAATTTCAAGGTGTGATATAGGAAATAAATTCCAATCAAAATCAAAGAGACGACCCCGCCCAACGAAAGGCTCAATTGTCCGCCATACTGGGTGAAGGGTATGAGGGAAATGACAATGGTCCACAGGGTGTAAAAGACAATCTGAAACGCTGTGGCCCGATCCGGGGATCCTGTGGGTAGCATTTTAAAACCCGCCTTTTTGTAGTCCTCATCCATCATCCAACCTATGGCCCAGAAATGGGGAAACTGCCAAAAAAATTGAATCATAAACAGTATTCCTGGTTCTATCCCAAAACTGCCTGTGGCTGCTACCCATCCCAACATAAAAGGAATGGCTCCAGGAAAAGCACCGACGAAAACCGAAAGAGGTGTAACCGTTTTTAATGGGGTGTAAATACAGGTATAAATAAAAATAGAGAGCGCCCCAAAAAGCGCTGTCTTAAAGTTGATATTATTGAGGATATATACCCCCAAAAGGGTTAACAGGCTGGCAATGAGCAAGGCTGTAACAGGATTCATACGGCCTGCCGGTAAAGGACGGTTTTTGGTACGATCCATTAAAGCATCTTTGTCCTTTTCAATCCACTGATTAAAAGCATTGGAAGCCCCTACCATGGCAAAGCCACCAAGAAACAGCGCCAATAGAACGGATGGGTTGATTGTATCCGCAGCGAGCAAATAGCCAGCCAGCGAGGAAAATACCACACTGATGGCCAAACGAAACTTGGTGAGTTGAAGGACATCACTCAAAAAAGCGATCAGGTTGAAGGGAGTTACAGGCAAACTATCGGAATGGGTCTTCATCATCAATTTTCCACTTGCAAAGATAGGCTACAAATCAACCCTGTGCAAGCCTCCAACATCATTTTGAAAATCCTTCCCTCAACTTATTGAAGCTTAAAGTTGATAGGAATGGAGTAAGGCACCCTTACCGCTTTCCCTCGTTGTTTCCCTGGGGTCATCTGAGGAAGCTTTTCAATGATACGCAGGGCCTCCTTTTCCAAATTTTTATCGGGTCCACGCGGTTGCACCCCTACCACATTCCCGTCTTTATCGATAATAAAACTCACATAAACCCTCCCCTGGATTCCCATTTCTTGGGCGATTTCAGGATATCTAAAGTTTTTGACAACGTGCTTGTGGATTTTTTCCTCAAAACATTTCCGTTGCATCTTTTTGGATACCTTTTCACAGCCGGGAAAAATGGGAATGTCCTCGATGATAGCAAAAGGAACCTCAACATCTTCTTCTTCTTCCTCCACTACTATCTCTTCGATTTCAACGATTTCCTCCTGATCGGTCTCGGTGGATTCGATCACCGTTTCCTCCACTTCTTCCTCATCTTCTACTACTTCTATTACTTGAGGGGCCGCCGGGGGCGGTGGAGGTGGCGGGGGGGGGTGTAATCTTCATTTCCGTGATGGGGATATCTTCCTGATCCTCGTTCATCACATTGAGAAGATCCAATTCAATATCGCGTTCGTAGGTTTTTAATTCGATGGCTCTCCAAGTGAAAAAAAGAACCAGTATCAGCCCTATTAGAAAATAAGTCGTTCTGTTTCGATTTAAATCGGCTTTAGGATTTTTTTTAGGTAACATAATTTCATGGTTTTTGGGACTGATATATATTGATCAAAAATCAGACCATACCACCATGAAAAACAAAAAAAGTCTTAGAACTAGAGTGCTAAGACTTTCCTTGAATTGGAATATTCTTTACTGCAACCTGAAAGTAATCGGAATACTAAAAGGAACCCTAACGGGTCTTCCTCTTTGTTTACCAGGGGTCATGTTAGGTAGTTTTCCGATGATTCTTGCGGCTTCTTTCTCTAAATTTTTGTCGGGTCCACGCATTCTGATGTTACCAATAGATCCGTCTTTTGCAATAACAAAATTGACATATACCCTTCCTTGAATACCCATTTCTTGGGCAATTTCAGGATATCGGAAATTCTTTCGAATGTGTTTGTTCATTTGTTCTTGGAAGCAGTCTCTCCTTTTAGATTTGGCCACACTTTCACAGCCAGGGAAGATGGGTACATCTTCAATTACTGCAAAAGGAACATCGACATCTTCAAAATCTTCTTCAATCTCAACCTCCTCTACCTCAACGATTTCCTCTTGGTCGGTCTCTGTCGATTCAATGACAGTTTCTTCCACTTCTTCCTCGTCTTCAACGACTTCAATTACCTCAGGAGCCGGTGGAGGGGGTGGGGGGGGTGGCGGTACTTTAATTTGTTCTGTGATAGGAACTTCCTCATCGTCGTCGTCGTCTACGTTTAGAGCTTCGTATCCATAACCACTCCTGTCATAGGTTTTCCATTCAATGGCTTGCCAAGAAATAAACAAAACAGAGCTCAAACCTATTATAAAGTAGAGACTACTGTTTTTGGATAAGTCGGCTTTTTCGTTTTTTTTAGGTTGCATGAATTTAAAGTATTTAATATGCTAATCTATAAAAAAAACAAAAAAAACAATATCTTTTTTTTGGGTTTGTTTTATCCACTAATTAATTGCTTGTATTGATCTGCAGTCAAGAGTTGACTAACCTCTTCAGGGTCATCCATTTTAATTTTGATCATCCAACCCGAAGCATAGGGTTCATCATTGACCGCCTCTGGTGTTTCATCCAATGAAGTGTTAACCTCCACCACCTCACCACTGAGTGGCATGAACAAGTCCGAAACGGTTTTTACCGCTTCCACAGTCCCAAAAACCTCCTCTGCACCTAAGGCATCTCCCTCGGTTTCAATTTCTACATATACAATGTCTCCCAATTCGCGTTGGGCAAAATCAGTAATGCCTACCGTGGCAATTTCGCCATCAATTTTGACCCATTCGTGGTCTTTGCTGTAGTAAAGGTCGGAGGGAATATTCATTTTAAATTTAGTTTTTGACCGCAAAGTAATGCAATTCAATATTAGTTTCCAAAATTATACCGCAAGGTAAAACCTGACCGAATGGAAGTTTGAGGGAAAGCGGTTGATATCGCAAATTCGGAGAAATTATGGTCGTAGAAAAACAAGCTCGTTAGATTTCTTGACAAGTTGTAACCCGCTGAAAATTTGATGGACATAAGGGTTTGCCCTGCAGTGACTTGGTTGTTATCGTATTCCAGATTGCGCAATAGGGTTATGTTTTTTCGGTAAGAAAAATCTGCTTTAAGATTGAGATCGCCACTGAGAGTGATTCTTCTCCCACCAATGTTGGTGCGGATTCTCAAATCCTTTAATCGGTAGCCCAATCCGGCAACGTATTCATTCCCGTTCTGTTCTGTGAGCAGGCTGTTGTCCAAACTCAGTGATAGACTTCTGTCCTTTCTCATCTCTGCTAGTATTTTGAGAGAATTTTTAAATTCAATATCCAATCGAATCAAGGGGTTGAATTGTTCTGCTAAATTGATATTCGAAAAGAATCTGGAAGTAAAGTAATTTCCTAATGGGTCTTTAAGCTGCGGTTGTGCGGGGTCATAATCAAGATTGGTTTGGTAGTTGGTGAGGGTGTAACTGGAACGGTAACCGTGGGTGATGGAAAGTCGGTTAAAAATTTTTGCCAAGGATTTAATTTTGGTAAGGCCTGTATACTTGAGGGTCCAATTGGGTAATGGCGTACTTCGAATAGGGTCAAAAGAAATATTGTTGGGGTCTGTTCCGGAGTAAGCAGAAAGGAAAGCAGCAACCAAAACCGTTTGGTGGTTTTTGTTGTAGCCTTCGGGGAAACCGTTTTCATCACGATTGGCGAGGGAAGTTTCATTTTGGGCTGCCAAGCGGTTGGCGATGATCAAGCGGTTTTCTCTGAATTTTTGAAAGTTTTTATTAACAATGCCTGAACCTCCTGAAAAAGCGGTACGAATCAAGATGGTTGACATTCCAAAATTTCCGTATTCATTGGTGTTAAGGGCAATATAATCTTGATTTTCTACACGATAATTTTCGGATAAGTTGTTGGAATAATCTCTTTCTGCATTCAAATCTATGGTCAGATCCTTAAGGGGGATGATCTGTGCTGATACGTTGAGTTTGTTGTTATGGATTTGAACAAAAGGTTCATTGAAGTTGGGGAAGTTGGTCAACCATCCTCTTTTGGCGATTTCGTAGCGTATATCGGCTTGGCTCCCGAAGGTAAACCCAAAGGAGGGATCAAGGGTACCCATAAAACCGACTTTGGGCAAATAGCCGGGAATGACTTTTCCATTGTTTTCGGAGTAGTTGAATTGAACTCTTTTAATGGAAGAAAGTAAATCCACAAAATAGGTTGCTCCTTTTTTCAAGGCGTTGTTTTTAGACTTGTTATCTTCTTGTTCCACCTGTGGATTATTGGCTGTCGCTCGAGCAAAGGGCTGATCAAAAGGAGACTTTTTGGCTTTTAGTCCCAGTATGGTGTAGAGCTTATCAAATGAGATAGACCCCGTTAGGGTTTTGGTGTTTGCATTTTGTACGGTATTGACTTGACCCAACATCTGCCCGTCCTCACTGGTAACGGTTGCCATGGCATTGGAGCCTCGCTGCCAACTGAAATCGCCCGTGTAGTTGTAATTGGCATCTATAAAATTCAAAAATGGAATCAATCGCAATGGAATTTTATAGTTTAGGGACAATGACTGAAAATGTCTATCGGTTTGTCCAGTATCCCATATTCCATCCCAAATGTCTAAGCTTTTGTTGACCCTTCCCAAGGGATTGTTAGCATCCTTCTCAAAGAAATTTCTTACAATATTATTATTGGATGCGGTAAAATTAAATCTTAATGAACGGGTCAAGTTGTGGCTTATGGAATAAGACCAATCAAAAAGGTAATTTCTAAGTTGTAAGTCCGGCAATGGGATTTGTTGGGCGGCATTAATGCCCTCCATATAAACCTGACGGAAACGCTGACTGCTAAAATCACGGTTGATTCTGGAGGTAATTTCCAAATTATTGGGGATCAGATTAAAATTCAATTCCTTGAGCCATTGCCAGTACCGCTTTCGATTGAGTATTTCTAACTTTTTAAAAGGATTGATTTCTAGTGGTTTGAAACTATGACCGTAATTGGCTCCCAATTGAAGGTTTTTATCTGTTTGATTTTCAATTTCATAGTCATAATGATACAATTCATTGTAGGCATAAGAAAAATCAAAATTTTCGGGACTGTAAAATCGGGTGGGGTGATTTCCAGTTTTATTTTTTCGCACCCCAATCAAGCTGATGCTTTTTCTTTGGGTGTAGTCAATGGCTTGATTATTAATGGAGTCCCTTTGTGTATTCCTTTGGGAAGCGTCCAGGCGATCTTTCAAGAGAATGTCTTGATAAAAAGGATCGTACTCAGGTGTAATAAAGGTTTCTCCAATATTGAGGTTCAGTGGAATTTGCAAACCCCATTGATTGGGAAGAAGCTGACCCAAATTGATATTGGTTACCACATCGTACTGTTTCATTTCTTCACGATTGCTTTGATTGGGGGTCTGATCAATAGAACCAAAACCGATAGTGGACATACGGGCAGTAGCAGCTAGGTTTGCCAAGTCAGCAAAATTGGCATCCATAGCACCAACAGCTGCCCATCCCCCTTTGGAGTCAATCCCGGCAATCCGTAATTCATTGAACCAAACCTCCCCACACAAGTCATCTCCCAACTTTTGAGACGGATTTTTGACCCCTATCATCAATGTCTTGATGGATCCAAGAGAGGGATTTCCCTTTACAGCAAATTTATATTTCTTAAAGCCGGGTAAAGCACTGATGGGTGAAAATTCACTGACCGGATTCATCTCCTCGTCAAAATACGCAACCCTACCGATATTGGAATTGTTGATGGCTGCGGCCTTTAATTTTGCTAGTAACTTAATCGGTACTTCCAATGCATTGGATTCGGGTTGCCAAACCTCATCAGCAGTAAATCTGTTACTGGAGGCCTCGGAGTAATCCGTTGGTTTTAAAGGAATTTCAATTTGATAATAATTGTCTAAAAAGTCTGTTCCCAAACGGATAAAGGCGACCATACGTCGGTCATAATCATCGGCAGTTCCTTCGCCAGGCAGGGGCTTTTGTCCTACGATGGATTCGGCGTGTAAAAACATTTTGAGGTTTTTGTATTGACGGATGTCCACATTTACATTTTTATAGACCGCCCGATAGTCCATGGGTTGAAGATCACAAACCCTCAAGGACATGGATTGCTCATTTTGTCGCACAATGGTATTGTTATTGTTGACTTGCTCCCGCTGAATATCGGGAGGTAAAATATAATTGATAGGGATACGATTTTCGTTTTCCAAGATATTGACTGTGCTAATGTCAACAGTAGTATTGTTATTTTTGGGGAGGTTTTTGTTGAGCTTTTGGATGTATCTGCGCCAATCTCCCCTAACCAAATCCAAAGTGCCAAACCTGAGGACAACAGGCTCTTTAAAACCTTTCAATACCATTCTCATGAATCGAATCGAGCGCAAATCTTCTATATTATTGATCGCTTCAAAATATTCATCAAATTGGGTGTCTTCATAATATCCTTTCTGAACGGGTATCTTGAATTGAATCCATCTTGTGGTAATTTCTTCTCCATTAGGAACATTTACTTTTACATTTTCTCGAACATCGGTAATAAAAGGGTGATTCCCTACCCCCATAGATTTGGATATGGGAATCCGATATTCAAAGTAACTGTCTATGGTATTCATGCTTTGATCCCGGTTGATGTCCTCCGAATCGGGTTCGGTGGTGTTTCCCCTATTGGTGTCGGAGAAAGCAACAGGAGAGTTGCCCTGTGTACCATTATAATTTTTATAGCGATCCAAAACTCCTCCATCGGCAGCGACAAAAAACTGGTAATTATCCCGAGCGGGGTCTTCTTGAGGTCCATTGGTATAAATCAAGCGCTCTTGGCTGTCGTCCAATCCATCCAACCCTACATCTTGGACAACTCTATCCTCAGGTAAAGTATTGAAGGCATAAAGAAGAGATTGGGTGGAGGGTACTTTCCCCCATGGGGTATCATAAACTAGATTTTGCGAGCTGGAACCGGGTAAACCATTTTCGAATTGTTTTCTCCCATCCCTAAGAATGTCCTCTGAGATGTTTCCCAAATGGAAGTAGAGTTCTCCTAGCTCATCCTCCTCTGTTTGGATTTCAGTGAAAGTATCCAACAGCCAAAATTCAATAAATTCTACGTTGGACTGTTCAAAATTAGTTGCGTTGATGGGCCGCATGATGCCTGCCCAGTTTTCCTCAATGTCTCTTTCAAACTCATCAGGTGACACGTTGTTATATGGACCAATTTCATTGGGATAATAGGCCAAATCGAGAGTATTCTGCACGGTGGTAGTTCCCTGAACGAGATCCTGTTCGGGAAAAATCTCTTTGATAAAAATCCTACGTGTGGTGTTAAGCGAGATGTCGTCATTGTTGATTCCTGATGGTCTCCCACCTGCATAAAAAATTGGGTCAATGGAATACCATGCCAATTTTGCCCTTCCAAAACCACTACTAATTTCATCATTTACTGAGCCTGCGCCTTTAAAGTTTTTGTAAGGGATACTGGACAGCTTCCATGAATTAAATCCCTTGATATCGATATTGGTTTGGGCCCCTTCAAAATCATCAATGTAAACATTGGATTCCCCTTGGAGTTGGGTGTTTTTGGGTTTTCCTGCAATTAAATTGGCGACTTCACCCCTAAAAGATAACATCGAGGGGACCTTGGTGTTGATGGTTGGTATTTTATTTACCAATCGGGTCAAAAAAGGCAATTCGGTTGAAAAGTTGGTATTAAAACCAATCATGGTATTGTTTACTGGTTCGGTTCCATAATTGGCTTTTTGGGTGAGGGGATTTTCACTTAGATTCAATAGGGTACCGCCAAAAACAACATTTTCATTGACTTTGTGTACAATATTTAGACCTGAAAACCTTTTGTTTTGTTGATTAAAAAAAGAGTTGTTTTCCGAGGAAATTTGAATTGGTATATTCGAAGCCTGGAGGGCAGGGTCTAAAATTTTTACCCTACCAATGGCATAGTTGACGGTGTAATCAATACCCTCACGAAGCACCCTACCCCCAGCTGTAACCTTAACAGAACCTTGGGGAACATTGAATGCGCCAATGGGAATGCCATCCCCACCCTCGGACTTGTAGCGTCCTTTGAGAAGGAATTTGTTTTTTTCGGTATTCTCCAATGCCGCTGCCTTCGTTTTTACATACATTTCATTAAATACATACCTTTTTTGGTTGGCATTGTAGGTTTGTATGTTATCGTATTGTTCTCTTTGAGAGTTGGGGTCGTCTAAGAGTTCAAAAAGGTATTCTCCAAAAGGTTCAACGTTGGGAAAGATGATTCTACCATATTGCGGCTCAATGGTAACACCAGCTATGTAGTCAAAAAAACCGTCCCCTTCAGGCTGGGGATCTTGATAAAAATTGAGTTTATCTAAATTAAATGTATTTAAAAGGACCCTATCCTCCATATTTTTAGGCCAAATGGATTGATCTACCGGGGATAAATAATTGATGGGCGATGGGTCTGAGTAAAGAATATTCAATCTAAAATTTTCTTCTACAAGTTGAAAAGCCCCTGTATTGTATATGTTTTTCATCATCAAATCCCAAATGGGTTGTCGCACATCGGTGATGTTACTTTTAAGCAGTTTTAACACCAGATTATTGTTGTTGACTATTTGAGTATTTTGATTTGAATTTTGAGAAAAAGAGGTAGTTTCTACACTGCCATTGGCAAATTCACCAACCTGAAAGACCTCCCCCCTGTAGGTGTATTGAAAGGCAACGGCCAATACTTCATCATTACTCAGTCGCTGATTGAGAGAAATATATCCCAATTGAGGATGTAATTTATACTCATTTTGGTTGAGTTTTCTTGCGCTTTCCAAGACGGTATAATCAAAACCTTCGTTAAAGGCATTGTTGTGAGCTCCAAAAGAACGTGGAACGGAGGCAATATCTCTAATCCCTCCATTAAGAATCCCTCCCCTGTCAATGGTCTGAGGGTTTAATCGGTTGTTATCATTGGAGGGCGGGCTTGAGGGTGATTTGCCATTAAAAAAATTATTGATTTTATCATCAAGCTTGGTTTTGGCGGGGTCACTTTCAGCCAAATCTTGAAAGCCGATGATGTTTCTAATATTTTGGGTTTGAGATCCCCTGTTGGTGATCCAAACTTCGATTCTGGTAATTTGAATCGGGGAGTTGATGTAAGGGTAGTTTTTGAGAAATTGATCGTAGTTATCCCTAAAATACTGGGCCAAGAAATAGTGACGGTCTTCCTCATAATCCAGGGCAAAAACATTAAACTCCTGAAGTGTTCCTCCCCCCTGGGCCACTACATTTTGGGATTGGGAGCGTTGCTCTGAAAAAACTACAGAAATGTCGGTTTTTCCAAATTTCAAATCAGTTCTTACCCCAAAAAGACTTTGCGCTCCCTGAATGAGGTTACTATTAAGGGGCATGCTGATATTACCTATACTTATATTTTGGAGGATGGCATCCTCTGTTACCTTTCCATTCAAAAAATCTGTCACATTATTTCCCATCCCCATCAAATTTTGATTCGCTAATGCATCCGCTTTGGATTTGAGATCTAATATTTTTTGTCTTGCCTCGTCATAGGTACTTTGATAATCACCGATTTTTTGCTGAATCCCAGCTGCCTTTTGGGTAATATTTTTTCCAGCGGCTTGAAGATTTTGTCCGATATTTCTGATTCCATTGGCTTGTATGCCCTCTGCACCAGGAATGATTTCGGAAATTTCTGCTAATTGAGGGGGGTTAAACTCTATCTTAACCAAATTTTGAAAATCGAAAGTGGACTCTGTATCATAGTTGGCAGTGATTTGCAATCGGTCCCCAATTTTCCCCAATAAACTCAGACTGATCCTTTGGTCAAAATCAAAGCCAAAGCTGCGTCGATTTCTGGGCGATGCTGCTGGGTTGTCATTCTTTTGATAGCGAACTCCAAGATCAATTCCAATGGATCCTTGTGGGGCAATATCGATGATATTACTCCCAAAAATTGATTGAAAAAATTGACTGTTTACATAAACTTCCGGTAACAGATTTTTTTGGGTTTCACTTAGGTTTTCCGAGTTACCGGATAGTGCTGCTATTTTTTCTTGAAAATACCCTTTCATTTGTTCCGACAATACCATGGCTTCAAATTCTTTGGGAGATAATACCAAAGGAGCATTGATGGGGTAGCCGTCTATGGTTTGGGTATAGATATACATCCCCGACTTAGGATCAAAGCTGTATTTTGAACTGACACCTGTGGACTGGGTAAGTTTGGACTTGGACAAGTCATAACTGCTCTCCACTTGTCCCCTTAGCGATACACCGCATAAGAATAGTAGGGGCAGCAGAAAGAGTTTTAAAATTAAATATTTGTCCTTTATCCTACAGATCAAAGAAATTTAAAGTTTATTCAAGGCTCCTTTGATCAATTCCTCGACCGTACTGTCAGGATTGCCTTGAATGAGGTTATCAACGACTTTTTGTGAGGCTTTTCTTGAATAGCCAAGCACCTCTAATGCTGATAACGTTTCTTCTTTGATTGTATTGCTCTTTTTTACAGGAATTTCTTCACCATCCTGTAGAGTATTGATTTTATCTTTGAGTTCGATGATCACACGTTGAGCTGTTTTCAATCCGATTCCCTTAACCCCTTGTATGGTCGGAACATCTTCGGTAACAATGGCTTGTTGGATCTGTAAGGGAGTAAGAGAGGAAAGCATGGTGCGAGCTGTACTGGCTCCAATACCCGATACTGAAATTAAATACCTAAAGACAGTACGCTCCAAAACGGTGGAAAATCCAAACAAAATATGTGCATCCTCACGAACCTGAAGGTGAGTAAAAAGCTTGATATTTTCGTCGGAGGGTAAATCGGAAAAGGTATGTAAAGAGATATTGATTTCGTATCCGATACCATTGCAATCAATCACAACCAGAGTAGGATTTTTCTCTACTAGTTTTCCTTTGATTTGTGTAATCATTTCTTTGATTTTAATTTTTCTTGCGCATCAATGCCCGCTATAGCGGCCATATTAACAATTTCATCCACTGAAGCACCGAGCTGCAGGATGTGGGCAGACTGTCGAAGTCCCATTAAAATTGGCCCTATAGAGAGGGTGTCATCTAATTCTTTAATGATTTTATAAGTAATATTGGCTGCATCTAAATTGGGAAAAATTAGCGTATTTACTTTTTGATTATGCAATAAGGAAAAAGGAAATCGCTCTCCCAACATTTCGTTATTCAGGGCAAAATCGGATTGGACTGGACCGTCAGCAATCAAATCAGGATACATTCGGTGCAAATAACTTACAGCTTGGGAAACTTTTTTGGCTTGTGGAAAAAGGGAAGATCCAAAATTATTATAGGATAATAGGGCCACTACTGGCTCCACTCCAAACAATTTAACAGTTTGAGCGGTCATTTGAGCTATTTTAGCCAATTCTTTGGCTGTGGGATCTACATTAATAGCGGTATCGGAGAGAAAAAGCATCCCCCTTTTGGTGAGCATCAGGTTGGTAGCAGCTACGCGGTCCACTCCTTTGGCCTTTCCCATTACCTCCAAGATGGGTTTGACTACCGATGGATATTTTCTGGAAAAACCGGAGAGCATGCTGTCAGCATCTCCCTCTTTCACCATCATCGCAGCAAAATAGTTCCTTTCTTTAATCAAACTGTTGCACTCGTAAAGGGTTTTTCCTCTTCTTTTTTGGTTTTCCCAAAAAGCTTTTGCATACCGTTGACGAATTTCCAAATGTTCTTCCGTCTTGGGGTCAATGATGTGGATGTCTCCCTCGAAATCAATAGACTCCATAAGGTTGCTGATCTTTTCCTTATCCCCCAATAAAATAGGAATCCCAATCCTTTCCTCATGAATAATCTGAGCCGCTTTGACCACATCCAATTGATCCGCCTCGGCAAAAACAATGCGCTTGGGGTTGGACTTCGCCCGATCGTGAATCATCCTCAATATTTTTTGATGTCCCCCAAGCCGCTCAGCTAATTCGGCTTCATAAGCCTCCCAATTGGTAATGGGTTCTTGGGCTACCCCAGCGTCAATAGCAGCTTTGGCCACCGCAACGGGAACATCAACAATCAAACGAGGGTCGAATGGTTTGGGGATGATATAGTCTTTCCCAAAATTAAGTTTAGTTTCTTCATAGGCTATGTTGACTTGTTCGGGTACCGATTGTTTCGCGAGCTTTGCCAGTGCCACAACGGCAGCTTTCTTCATTTCTTCATTGATCACAGTAGCTCTGACATCCAAAGCTCCCCTAAAAATGAAGGGGAAACCCAAAACATTATTTACTTGATTGGGATGATCTGACCTGCCGGTTGCCATGATGATATCCGACCGAGTTTGACAAGCCAAATGGTAATCGATTTCGGGGGTGGGATTGGCCATTGCAAAAACGATAGGGTTTTTGGCCATGGACAACAACATTTTCTCCTCCAGAATATTGGGTTG
>Ga0181600_10000733_pt1 | contig 25234 bp, 24 predicted proteins | sample 041ome_2_FD_132982 | JGI IMG/M metagenome (GOLD analysis project Ga0181600, IMG submission 132982) | Coastal salt marsh microbial communities from the Groves Creek Marsh, Skidaway Island, Georgia - 041406US metaG (megahit assembly) | ecosystem: Environmental > Aquatic > Marine > Intertidal zone... | reverse complement strand
TTTAACCGTCTTCTCCGCGCTTGCAGTTCTATTTGATTTGTTAGAGTGTTTACGTGTCATCTTCGTTCATTCGTCATTACGATGAAACAAAAACACTCTCTTATGCAATACCCTTAATTAGTCAAACTTGGTCTGACGGGATACAGATATTATCTAGAAACATTAACATATTAAGGTTACTAACACTGCGTCATGAAATTGTAAGTTATCATAGTGGCTTATGAGGAAATCTTGGCAGGTGTATTTTTTATAGTGTTAGAAAATATATTTTAAATTTCGAGGCGAGTATGCCAGGATGCAGTATTAAAGAATTGAACAACTGTTCATGACAAGAGCTGGAAAATAAAGCGTTCTATTTTCCAACTCTTGTTTTTTTATACTTATTTTTCCCTTTAATCATAATAAAATTATAACTTTTCTGTAAAAACAATTTGTATTTTACCTACCTAAAGTTTTATCTTGTGAATATTATAACAAAAGAGATTTAATCGAAAATATATGAGGAAACTTTAATGATCAAAAAACTTTTACTAGCATCAGCTGCAATTGGTATGCTGGCGGCTTGTTCTGGTGAACAAACGAGCAGTGATAATGCAACTAACGCAGCTGCCTGTACTGCCGCAGATCTCGTTTTAACAAACGGTACTATTTATACCGTAAATGAAAATAACCCTTCCGCAGAAGCAATTGTCATTAAAGACAGCAAATTCATTTATGTAGGAGATAATGACGGTGCCGCAAGATACACTTGTGGCGACGCGAATATAATAGATTTAGCCGGGAAAGCCGTTTATCCGGGCTTCATTGAATCACATGGTCATATTTCCGGCGTTGGTTTTCGCGAAGTTAACTTAAACCTTCAAGGGATTAATAGTTTAGCTGAAATGCTTGCTGCCGTAAAAGAATACGCCGATGCAAATCCAGATCAGCCATGGGTCGTGGGGCGTGGCTGGATTGAAAAAGTTTGGCCGGAAAAACGTTTTCCTACACGTCAAGAACTCGATGAAATCGTTCCAGATCGTCCCGTTTATTTAACACGCGCTGATGGTCATGCCTCCGTTATAAATACGGTCGCTATGAACATGGCTGGCATTACCGGCGAAAGCGAAAACCCCGTTGGTGGCCACATTAACCTTGATGAAAATGGTGAGCCAACAGGCATGTTAATTGATACGGCTATGCGTTATGTGCGCCCTCTGATCCCTTCCCCAACACCAGCTGATAACAAACGCGCAATTCAAGCGGGTACAGAACGTAATGTTTCATTAGGTTGGACTGGTTTTCAAAACGCAGGTAGCTCATGGGAATCATTTAATCTGATGAAAGAACTTCACGCAGAAGGTAAATTAGCACACCGTATCTATGATGCCATGGGTTATGGTGACAGCGCCACGCAGCTTGTCGAGCAAGGCGCAATCATTGATCCAGATCATTATCTAACGGTTCGTGACATTAAAATTGTTATGGACGGTGCGCTCGGATCTCGTGGTGCAGCCTTTATTGAACCATATGCTGATTATGATACCCGCGGCCTTATGCGTTATACACCAGAGGAAATAAAGCCTCTTCTCGTTGATGCTCTTAAAGCAGGCATTCAAGTTGAAACACATGCTATCGGTGACGATGCAAACCGCAAAGTTCTGGATGCTTATGAAATGGCATTTAATGAAGTTCCAAAATCACAGCGTAAAGTAAACGATGTTCGGTGGCGTATCGAACATGCGCAAAATGTGCAACCCAATGATGTTGACCGCTTCATTGACTTAGATGTTCTACCATCAATGCAGCCTTCCCATGCTATTGGTGACTTGCACTTTGCAGAGGACCGTCTTGGTCTAGAACGTCTTAAAAATGCTTATCTCTGGCGTGTATTCCTAGATAAAGGGGCTATTATTCCAGGTGGATCTGATCAACCCGTTGAAATTGGTGACCCACGCATTGAATTTTATGCCGCCGTTGCGCGTAAAGACCTAAGTGGTTTTTCAGCATTAGGCTGGCATCCTGAATATGCCGTTACCCGCGAAGAAGCATTAAAAATGCTGACCATCTGGGGCGCTTATGCAGCATTCCAAGAAAATGCGCTTGGATCCATTGAAACAGGTAAACTAGCGGACGTTGTTGTTTTTGATAAAGACATTATGACAATTCCTGAAGACCAAATTATGTCATCAAACGCAGTACTAACCATTGTTCATGGTGACATTAAATATCAGAAATAAAGTTTGGTAATATTAAATGATAAAGGCCGCTGTATTCAGCGGCCTTTTTTAATGGTCTTATAAATAACTTAGCCACCAATCTTTTCTTTGAGATTTAACCTTATATACCCATTTGCATAATGGATACATCATAGCAATCACCAAACCCCATACGAGATATACTCCTATTAAATTTGTACCGTATCCCTCTGGAAAGAAAGGGAACATATGAGCCAGTTGATGTGCTTCGTACCCTTGCCATATTCCAAAGAAAACACATAACACATGAATAAAATAGAAATGAACTACATAAAAGGCGAATGGAACTCTTCCAAACATCACAAGTATATCTTTAATTTTCCCACTGATTTGATCGGCATATGAACATAATATTGCCGTTGGCCCTAACGTCATTAATAGAAACAACAAACTGGGTGGATATTTTGTGACATCAAAGAAATCAAAAACTGTTGAAAATAATCCAAGTTCCTGAACTTGCCATGTATTTGGGTCACCATATATCCCTATAAAACGCAAGACGATAAACGCACCTATAAATGAAAAACCAATTTTTCTAAGCAATGCATCTCGTTCACTCGGCTCTTTTTTAAAAATAAAGCTACTACCATACCCGATTAAAATAACCCCAATCCATGGAATTGGTGGATACATTACGACGGTATAAAAAGGAATTACAAGAAAAGTGCCTGGTGTCATCAATGTTACCCAAAACGGGTCATCTGGTTGAGAAAATGGCTGTGCTTCTGGCCAAAATACGCCGATAAAATTATGCCCTAAAAGAATAACAGCGCCAATGATCAAACAATTTCTTGCACCCAGAAATAATAATCCTGATAAAGCAATCATGCTTATAACTAAAGCATAGAGAACTTGTAAGAAGGAAAATATACCGCCTCCTGTCATTTCATCACCAAGAGGCCTAAAAGTCAGTGCTGTTGAAATAAGAACAATTTCAAAGAAAATGAGCCAAATACCGCGCTTTAGGATAAACTTAGATAGCTCTTTACGTGATCTGCGTTCCTGCATTAACCCGACCGACGTTCCTGCTAAGAATACAAAAACCGGGGCGCAAAAATGCGTGATCCATCTCGTAATATAATACCCCCATCAATAGCAGGATCGCTTAAAGAGAGGCTCGTACCGCTGAAATAGAAATAATCTCTTACATGATCAAGTGCCATTATAATAATGACAAGCCCCCTCATCATATCAATATTTGATAGTCTATATGAACGTATGTCTTTAAAAGTAGAACTCATTTTTTACACCCTATTTAATTATGAATATTAAGAAGCTAACAAAGTAACTTTAATTTAGCAAGTTACTATATATTAATAGGATATACTGAAAAATACTTATTTAATTTAAGCTAGGCTTTTTGAGACAATTTCGTACACATGTTTGGAAAGACCTTCTTGCTTTAGAATATCTTCCAAAGTTGAAATCATCATCTTTTGGCGATCTTTATCAAAAGACTTCCATCTGGTCAGCTGCTTAGCCAGGCCTGCTGCAATTTGTGGATTTAAAGGATCAAGAGCCTTGATATTACGTGCAAGAAATTCATATCCCCTTCCCGAATTATCATGGAAACTCACTTGATTTAAACCGCAGAATACGCTGATTAGTGAACGCACACGATTTGGTGTTTTCAAATCGAAATCTTTATGATTATTCATTTCATCCATCTGATCTAATACGCCACTACGCGTCGACATTGCTTGTGCACTAAACCATTTATCAAGAACTAATTGATCCTTATGCCATTTATCATAAAAGTCATCGATTACTTTTTCACGGTCAGCACTTTCACTATCAACTAAATAAGTGAACGCCGCTATTTCGTCCGTCATATTATTACTTGAATAAAATTGATCACGGCAAATTTTAAAAATATTTTCGTCAGCAATTTCCATTAAATACCCAAGGACCATATTTTTTAGACGTCTCTGCCCAGTAGCTTCAGGCTTAAATTCATATGGGTCGTCCGTAAGACACGCTTGATAAGTAGAAAGCAATTCATCCTTCAATGCGTATGCCAACTCACTCACCACATATTTCCTTGCTGTATGAATTCCATCGACCGCTACTGGCGTTTTTTTCTGCCCTAAGACGCTCTCGGATGGTAATGCTAACATTTCCGCTATAAAGGCTTTATCCAATGACTTATCCATCAAAACCATTCGAAGTGCTTCGATAAATTTTGGATCAAGTGCTTTGGGACCATCAGCCTTCAAATCATCAACGATTGATAATATTATATTTGTAGATATGGTCTGCGCGGCTTCCCATCGATTAAAGCTATCAGTGTCGTACCCAATCAGGAATATTAATTCATCGCGCGTTAAATCATGACTAAGTTTTATAGGTGCTGAAAACCCACGCAATATTGAAGGGATCGGCTTTTCTTCCAGTCCTTCAAAAGTGAAAACTTGTTCTTCTTCCTTTAAATCAAGCATAATGTTACCACCAGGCAACAATTCTTGCCCGAACCGATCAATTAAGCCCAATTCAACAGGAATATGCATGGGCTTTTTATCTGTCTGACCAGGTGTATCAGGAATGGATTGCTTGAAAGTAAGTTCATATTTCTTCGCACTTTTATCAAAATGGCTTGTCACACTGACTTCCGGAGTTCCCGCTTGGCTATACCACAATCTGAATTGGCTTAAATCAACACCAGATCCATTTTCCATAGCACAAACAAAATCTTCACATGTAACGGCCTGACCATCATGTCTTTCGAAATACAGATCCATTGCTTTTCTATATTTCTCAGCACCAAGTAAACGATGCATCATTCGAATAACTTCCGATCCTTTTTCATAAACCGTCATGGTATAAAAGTTATTTATTTCAATATAAGATTCAGGACGCACTGGATGTGCCATAGGCCCGCTATCTTCAGCAAATTGATGCTGACGGAGAGTTCTTACATCATTTATTCTGGTTACCGCACGGCTGCCCATATCAGCAGAAAATTCATGATCGCGAAATACCGTTAATCCCTCTTTCAAGCTTAATTGAAACCAATCACGACAAGTAACCCGGTTACCGGTCCAATTATGGAAATACTCATGTGCAACAACGGCCTCAACAAATGAGAAATCAGTATCTGTTGCTGTTTCCGCCTTAGCTAGCACACATTTAGTATTAAAAATGTTTAAGCTTTTATTTTCCATTGCCCCCATATTAAAATGACTTACGGCGACGATATTAAAAATATACAAGTCATATTCAAGACCATAAACTTCCTCATCCCACTTCATGGATTTCTTTAAACTCTCCATAGCATGAGAGCATTTATCCAGATATTGCTCCTCTGTAAAAATCCTTAAGGTTACATCCATACCGCTTTTGGTGGTGAAATGATCTTCAGTGCATCCTAAATTACCGGCAACCAAAGCAAATAAATAACTTGGTTTTGGAAACGGATCATCCCAAACGACATAATGTCTGCCATTTTCGGCTTCTCCCCGTTCAACTTCATTGCCATTTGACAGCAGAACTGGATAATTTGCTTTAAAACCTTCAATTCGAACCTTGAATTTTGCCATCACATCAGGGCGGTCTAAGAAATAAGTAATGCGACGGAAACCTTGAGCCTCACATTGCGTACAGAACATGCCATTTGATACATAAAGTCCTTCAAGGGCTGTATTACTCGCTGGATCAATATCATTCACAATCATCAGATCGAATTCATCGGGCACATCATGAATTGTTAGCGTCTCGTCATCTAAATCATAGTCAACATTCTTTCCATCAATGACAACAGAAATCAATGTCATGTCTTCACCATCAAGAATTAAGGGTGAGTTATCCCCTTGCTGACGTTTAATATGCAATCGCGATGTCACATGTGTAACATCCTCATTTAAATCAAAGTTTAAATCCACAGTTGTTATGGAAAAATCTGGTTTTTTATATTCTGATAAATATTTAGTTTCTGGGGACACATCTTGTGCTGAGATATCAAGCATACTTATTCTTTTCACTAATTATGGTTATTCAAAACTAACCTTAAAGGATAAAAAGCAATAACCACAAATAAATAATTAGTGATTTCATAAATATTTAACAAATTAAAGATTATGCCGCTAAAATACCCTCTATTTCATCAACTAAATCGCGAAGATGAAATGGTTTTTGCAATAATTTTGAGCTTTTTGGACGCTCTTTTGTACGGTCCATGGCCACTGCTGCAAAACCGGTAATAAACATAACAGGCAATTCTTCATGCATGGCCGTTGCACGACGAGCAAGTTCAATACCGTCCATGCCCGGCATAACAATATCAGTCAATAAAAGATCAAATTTTTCATTTGTTAGGTAAGGTATTGCTTCAGCACCATGTGAAACAGTGACTACGTCATAGCCTGCTTTTTCAAGCGAGCGGCTTAAAAACATGCGCATCGTTTCATCATCTTCAGCAAGTAAAATTCGTGGCACTTTGCTTAACCCTTTTTAGTAACAATCTAATCTTTTCAATCGTTTATATGCTGATTGCCTTAATATTTTGTAAAGTCTACCTAGAAAATACACTTTTATCTATTTTTTTCTAGAACTATTTTGTAGCCTATATTTATGATTTTGTACTCACTTTTAAAAGCTGACCAGAAAACGAATAATATAATTTATAATTCTCCCCATAGCGGAGAATGCTTTCCTGATGGGTTTTTAAGTCAGACCACAGTGGATAAACATACTCTACTTTGCTCGGGCGATAGTTTCGTGGATAGACTATACGATCAAGCACCTAATCATGGTTCAGTGTTATTCACGAACCAATATGCACGAAGTTTCATGGACACTAACAGAGCAGCCTATGAACTGGACCAAGAAATGTTTTATGGCGAAATACCCGATGATTTAATAGATCGCAGTCATAAAGTCGACATTGGATATGGCTCAATTGCAAAATATGCATACACAAGAAAAGAAATATATTTCACAAAAATTCCGTTTGAAGAGGCAGAAAGCCGAATTAGACAATTTTATTTCCCAATTCACGAAAAACTTAATCACTTATTGCACGAAGATCATCAAAAGTTCGGTTATTCAGTATTGATAGATTGCCATTCAATGCCGTCTTATGAATTTTTGAATTTTAAAACCTTAAGAAAGCAGCCCGATATTATACTTGGCAACTTATATGGAAATAGCTGCAATGATGAGTTAACGAAATATATTGCAGCACATTTTAAAAGGCATAAACTTAAGGTCGTAATGAATAACCCCTTTGCGGGCGGATATAATACCAATCATTATGGACATCCAAATGAAAATAAACACGCAATTCAAATCGAAATTAAGAAATCTCTGTATTTAGATGAAAATAATTGCGCCCTCAAACCGCAGGCGCAAGATATGAAACTTATCATCACTGAATTGATCAAATCATTAAACGAAGACATTGAAAAAATTTTATGCGTATAAAGGAAAAAAGGACCATCCGGTTTTCCGAATGGTCCAAGTCTAGGGAGGAAATGCTCTAAAGAGCGGTAACAAAAACTCCTACACCAAGAGCCTTGTTACTCACTATATTTATGCCTAAAATATTATATTGCAAGCATAAAATAGCCTATATTTTACAATAACTTAACTTAAACATTTATATCACACTGTGCTCTTTATGTCACAGTCATAAAAACCTTGAAAAACTATATATTTCAATAAATTAGAGCTAATTCTTAAGTGAAATGATAAATATATCACTTATCACTTTTTTGTGTTTTTTTTAGAAAAATTAAGTTTTTTCACCAAGATTGCTATTAGTAATTTTATAAACCCATAAAAACGATGTTGTTAGGCGAGCCACTTTCCTATAGATTTTAACATCGATCCACCATTGAGGAATAATAAGTGCTAGATTTTAATGACCCAATCATGATGCTAATGGTGTTACCGGCGGTAATTACTATTATTGGGCATGGGTTATTCCGTTATTTTGCCGGTGAAGGCATTGGCCACACGATCGCCAATTCTTCATTAATCATTGCATTTATTATTACTTTGCTTATTTCCTATGGCATCCCCACATTACCTATAAGGACAAATACGGATCAACTCTTTTTCATTTGTTTTATTTCACTTATTTTTGGGATGTTACAAGACAGATATCTTAAAATGAGCATTCTATCACCGCAAGTCCATATCGCATTAATGATATTGGTAGTCTTCTGGATATATGCGAATAACGCGACTTTTCCTATTGTTCGTATTAATATTTATGCCCTTGCCTTTATTACGATAATTGCAATCATACTCTTTTTAAAACTTGAAGAAATTCAATATAATGCATTACAAGCACCAGTCTCCTTGTTCTGGGCGGCTGTTGGATTATTCGTTGTTGCTAAAGGCGCAGACATTCCCTTAAGTGTTGATTTAATGATGATTTTGATCGCTTCAATCGGTGCCTACCTCGTACTTAATTTCCCAACACCAAAATTTCCTTTTGGTGCTTCAGCACTTTATCCCGGCTTTCTCATTATACTAAGTGTAGCAATGCAAATGTTTAGCACCGAACCTTCGCTTGCATTTTCGCTGCTTATCTTAACTCTTATTTTTTATTCAGAAAATCTGCTCGGGCTTTTACAAAATCAATATGCCACTCCATTCATAAGATTAATTATGCCTGCCTTTCCTATCGCTTTCGCATGGCTTTTTTCATAAATCTTGCTAACATTGCAAAAATTAAAATGACCTGTTAGATTTTCCTTATAAAGCAAACTATCGGGTGTGATCATCAAATATATTGCCATTCTTTTTTTTACAATTGTTTTAACAAACTTTTCTAATGCTAAGACAATGAGCATGGTGGATCTATTAAATGTACCATCAGTTAATGATGGGCAGTTATCCCCTGATGGGGAAGGCTTTCTATTTGTGAAAAGTAAAGCGGATTGGCAATCCAATAAAAACATAAGAAGTATCTGGTACGCTGATATTAATGGCGAAGAAACCTTTCAAATTTCCTCGAATGTATCGGATTCAATATCACCGCGATGGTCACCTAATGGCGATAAAGTTTTATTCCTCAGTAAGCGTAGTGATGATCAGGTAAATCAGATTTATATTATGCCTAGTAGTTGCGGGGAAGCTCAACGCATATCCAACCATGCTACTTCAATTGCGTCCGCAGAATGGTCACATGATGGGAAAAGTATATATTTTCTAGCATCAGATAGAAAAGACCAATCACAAATTGATAATGAAGAGCTGGGCGATGACATTTTCAAATTTGAACAAGACTTCAAACAACGACACCTTTGGAACATCTCAATTGATGATTACACAAAAACCCGTATCACTGATGGTGACTATAGTGTAACGAGATTTAAATTGTCAGAAGATGGTGAAAAGATATTACATCATCGTGCACCCTCACCCTTACTTGATGCGGCACTGGAAAATGAAATATGGATGATGGATCATGACGGCAAGAACGCAAAGCAAATCACGTCAAATCAAAATCCAGAAGGCGGCGCTGAACTCTCACCCGACAATAATTCAATACTTTTTCTTTCATGGACCAACGAAAATGATGAACCATATTTTGAAAATAATTTATTTTTAACGAACATTAAAGGTGACAAACCCCAACAGTTACTTAGCACTTTTGACCATGATATAGAAGAGGCCCATTGGTCAAAAGACGGGAATTCCATCTATTTTAACGCCAATCTTGGTGTTCATAATGAACTTTTTAAGTATAATATTTCTACTAAAGAAATCACACAATTAAGCAATGGCAACCACACCGTTAATAATTGGCAATATAATCCAGACTTAGATGCACATCTCATGTCCATTAAAACCGCTGATAACAATGGTGATTATTGTATATGCAATCAGATAGCGTTGTGCCTAAAAAAGTAACAGCTATTTTTGACTACATAAAGGAAGAATTCGATCTCCCCAAGCAGGATGTCATTAAATGGCAAGGTGAGGACGGCGTCGAAGTTGAGGGCACTATTTTTTATCCTAACAATTATAGAAAGGGCAAAAAATATCCATTGGTTGTTCAAACCCATGGCGGCCCTCGTTCTTCTGATCAATGGGGCGGTCTATTTAGCACTACGTCTTATGCCCCGGTTCTTACATCAAATGGTTATATTATTTTAAGACCAAATTATCGTGGAAGTCTCGGTTATGGTGATGATTTCGTGCGCGACATGGTCGGAAGCTATTTTAATCAATCCCATCTTGATGTCATGGCTGGCGTTGATCATCTAATTTCTGAAGGAATAGTCGACGAAGAAAAAATGGTTAAAATGGGATATAGCGCTGGTGGTCATATGACCAACAAAATAATTACATTTACTGACCATTTTAAAGCCGCATCTTCGGCAGCGGGCACCACAAACTGGATATCAATGTATAGTCAAAGTGACACACGAATTTATCGGACACCGTGGTTTAATGGTACCCCTTGGCAAAAAGATGCACCGATTGATACCTATTGGGAACATTCCCCCTTAAAAGATATTGCCAATGTCACAACTCCTACGATGATCATTGTTGGTGGCGCTGATGTACGTGTTCCAAAAGAACAGTCCATTGAACTTTATAGGGCATTAAAATCAAACGGTGTAGATACAAATCTTTATATTGTTCCGCGCAAACAACACAACTGGAAAGAATTAAAACATAAATTAGCGAAAATGAATTTAGAAATGTCATGGTTTCAAAAACACTTATTCAATAAGAATTTTAAAAATGAAGAGGCAAATTAAAATACAAATAAGCAAAATATTAGAGCTCTTAAATAACGTGACATTTTTCCTAAGTTCAGTAACTGTAAATTAGAGAATGCTAATAAACAAAAACAAAATATTTAATGTTTGAAAGCCAGGTAATGGAGAATACTAAAAATCTCATTATGAATAGTCCCAAGGACATTCCTGAACAACAAATATTCACCGCTCTCTCTAATGATGTGATTGCTGGCTTAAATGTTGATATGGTTAGCATTTGGTATTTTGACGAAACTTGCGAAAAATTATCCTGCCAATATTCACTTGATCGATCTAACAATAATAATCTAATTGGCATTAATTTACTTAAAACTGATTACCTGGCCTATTTTAATGCATTAATACAGGGCGTCTCAATTCGTGCTGATGATGTTTTTACCAACCCTAATACTGCTGAACTAATTGAAAGTTATTTTAAGCCATATCAGGTAAAATCCTTACTTGATTACATTATATATAAGGGCGAAACGCCTGTTGGCTTAATTTGCTGCGAAACCACAAGAGAAAAACGCATTTGGACTGGTGATGATATTGACTACGTCCGTGTCCTCACCGTAATGGCTGGTGTTGAGCTAAAATCCGCCAAAAAGAACTAATTTCTAGTTTATTCATCTTTAAATAGACATGTCATAATAGATCGCTATACTGCGCCAACTTTAAAATAGACACCAACATATCGGCGAACTCTAATGACCTTACGCAATATTGCAATTATTGCCCACGTTGACCACGGCAAAACTACCCTTGTTGACGGCATGTTTAAACAAAGCGGCATGTACCGTGACAATGAAACCGTTGAAGAGCTGGCAATGGACAGCAATGAAATCGAAAAAGAGCGCGGCATCACGATTTTTGCGAAATGTACTGCCGTCGATTGGGGTGACCATCGCATCAATATCGTTGATACACCAGGCCATGCCGACTTTGGCGGTGAAGTAGAACGTATTTTAAACATGGTCGACGGTGTTATTTTGCTAGTTGATAGTGCTGAAGGGCCAATGCCACAAACCAAATTCGTTACTGGCAAAGCCCTCGCCCTCGGCTTAAAACCTATTGTTGTCATTAATAAAATCGATAAAGCTGACCGCCGTCCTGAAGAAGTTCACGATGAAGTATTCGATTTATTCGTGAGCCTAGACGCAACTGACGACCAACTAGACTTCCCGATGCTTTATGCATCAGGGCGTGACGGATGGGCATCCCATGATTTGGAAGTTGCCCGTGATAATCTTGACCCATTATTTCAAACTATCATCGATTATTACGATAAACCGGCCATGCGCACAAAAGAAATCGTTGGCGAACCGTTTACAATGCTCGCAACTCTGCTTGACCGTGATAATTTCATGGGACGCGTACTAACCGGTCGCGTTCAAAGTGGGAAAATTAAAGTCAATGACCCTATTAAAGTGATTAATCACAAAGGCGAAATAGTTGAAACAGGAAGAGCCACGAAATTAATGTCTTTTGAAGGACTTGACCGTGCTCCTATTAATGAAGCCATTGCTGGCGACATTATTGCGATTGCCGGACTTTCGATCGGTACTGTTGCTGATACGATTTGTGCACCTGAGGTCGAAATTCCACTTCAAGCACAGCCAATTGATCCTCCAACACTTTCCATGGCATTCACGGTTAATGATAGTCCGCTTGCCGGACGCGAAGGCGACAAAGTCACGTCACGAATGATCCGTGACAGATTACTTAAAGAATCTGAAGGAAATGTTGCTATTCAGATTACTGAAAGTGAAAGCAAAGACAGCTTTGATGTTGCTGGTCGTGGTGAACTTCAACTTGGTGTTCTCATTGAAACCATGCGCCGTGAAGGGTTTGAACTTTCTATTTCTCGTCCTCGTGTTCTATATGGCGAAGATGAAAATGGTGCCCGCACAGAACCCTACGAAGAAGTTATAATCGACGTAGACGAAGAATATTCAGGTGTTGTTGTTGAAAAAATGTCTGAACGCAAAGCCGAAATGTCTGACATGCGATCTTCTGGCACTGGTAAAACACGCATTACTTTTATTGCCCCTTCTCGTGGCTTAATTGGCTATCACGGTGAATTCCTAACAGATACGCGCGGAACAGGCATTATGAACCGCACATACCATAGCTACGGTCCTTATAAAGGCCCTATACAAGGTCGCCGTGTCGGTGTCCTTATCAGTATGGGTATGGGTAAAGCTGTTGCTTATGCGCTCTTTAATCTAGAAGATCGCGGCATCATCATGATCCACCCACAAGAAGAAGTATACGAAGGCATGATTATCGGTGAGCATGCACGCTCTAATGATTTGGATGTGAATGTTTTAAAAGGAAAGCAACTGACTAACATCCGCGCAGCGGGTAAAGATGATGCTATTAAATTAACACCGCCTCGTAAATTATCACTCGAACAAGCAATAGCCTATATTCAGGATGATGAATTGGTTGAAGTAACACCACAAAGCATTCGTTTAAGAAAACGTTTTCTTGTACCACATGAACGTAAGAAAGCTGCGAAAGCTGCCTCTAGTTAATTGATCTAAAGATTATTTAAGCAGGACAATAACGCTTTTCGGTACTCCGGATCTTCGCTTAGTGCTTTAAAGGCATCAACAGGCTTGTTTGATGCTAATATCTCTATGCCACTTTCTGCGCGGGCCTGATACTGCTTAACAACCTCCTGCCAATTCACGCGCTCAGCGAAGCTAGTATTTTCAAATGCCAGATCAAATGTAAGTCCAACGGTGGTAATACCGTAACTATTTAATGTTTTTAAGAATTGTTTATTTTGTTCAACATTCGGGGTTAACGAATGGATTTGATGGGTGTCTATTCCGGAGTATAATAGTCGTTCTAGTTCTGCTTGATTAGCTAGTCCTATTGAGACAAACGCATTTGGAAGTTTTTCTAATATTTTTTGTGCATCCTCGATTGAATATGCAATATAAAAAACTCTACCTTCAGCCTTTGATTTAATAACCGCTTCCACAACATCATTCACATTCAAAGGCGGTTTCATATCAATTTGTAAAAGCGCCTTCCCTTTCGCCCATTTAAGCGTTTTAGTGAAGGTTGGCGGATGAAAATTAGTTATATTTCCATCATTATCTTTTAAATTTGCTTCTTTAATATTCTTCCAATTAGTGTCTTTTACGGCGCCGGATAAGGTCGTTGTGCGATCGAGCCTATTATCATGCAGAATAAATAATTGATCGTCTTTGCTTTTAACAACATCAAGCTCGACAATTACCGACGCATTTTCTGTTGTTAGCTCAAAGGTTTCAATTGCATTTTCAGGGTATCCTTCAATTGGCCCTCCCCGGTGCGCGCTTACCAGCGTTACATCATTATCTCGCAAACATTGAAAAAATGCAGGAAGTGCCCCATCAGCATTCTTCGCTATATCCTCAGATGTTACCGTTTGTGCCGGTTCTTGCGAGCAAGCAGATATAAAGGTCAGAATTATAAAGCAAAATATTTTTTTCATATTCACATTATATATCAGACTATTTAGTTCGGATATAAATTTTATATTTAGCATTTCCCAAGTAGACTTTCTAATCTCTTATTGTGATAAATTTTCTTTTTGATAAACTCATCATGAGGAAATAATCATGAACCATCACGTCAATAAATATCCACACTTATTAGAACCCCTTGATTTAGGCATCACCACATTGAAAAACCGCGTCATGATGGGATCAATGCATACGATGCTTGAAGAAATGGATGATTTAACCCCGCTTGCGGAATTTTATGCCGCACGTGTCCGCGGTGGTGTCGGTTTAATAGTCACTGGCGGTATGGCCGTAAATGACATTTCGTTTGCCGGATGGCATGGCGCCAAAGGTGTTTACCGTGAAAAAGACGCCGAAAGACATCATGTCGTCACTAATAAAGTTCACTCTGAGGGCGGCAAAATATTATTACAGCTTCTTCATCTCGGGCGTGATGCCTTTAGCCCTGATGCGATAAGTGCCTCTCCCGTTAAATCACCGCTAAGACCATTCACGCCCCGTGAAATTTCACATGAGGAAATATTAGAACAAATCGATGCCTATGCACATTCGGCCTATATGTCTAAAAAGGTAGGTTATGATGGTGTTGAAATCATGGGATCCGAAGGATATTTCCTTCATCAATTTCTTGTTGAAAGAACAAATAGACGCGATGATCAATGGGGTGGAAATCACAAAAATCGCATGCGTATATCACTTGAAACCGTCAAAGCGGTACGTGAAAAAGCGGGTGATGATTTTATAATAATGTACCGTTTTCCTATTATCGACCTTGTCGAAATGGGCAGTACATTTGACGAAGCATTGGAATTTGCCTTAGAACTTGAAAAGTTAGGCGTTAATATACTAAATGGCGGCATCGGTTGGCACGAATCCCGTGTTCCCACCACCCATACCGTTGTTCCACGCGCTGCATTTACATGGGTAACCGAAAAATTTAGAAAACATCTAAAGACCCCTATCGTCACTTCAAACCGTATCAATACCCCCAAAGTCGCAGAACAAGTTCTAGCCGATGGACATGCAGATATTATTTCACTTGCTAGACCCATGCTCGCGGATCCTGATTTTGTCAAAAAAGCCATCGAAGGGCGCGAAGATGAAATCAATGTCTGCATTGGCTGCAATCAAGCGTGCCTAGAACATACTATGTCTATGCCGCCAAAACTGGTTAGTTGCCTGGTTAATCCTCTTGCCTGCCACGAATTGGAAATTAAATTAGAAAAAACGGAACACCCAAAAAATATCGCCGTAATCGGCGCAGGTCCGAGCGGCATGGCATTTTCGGTTTATGCCAGTGGTCGTGGTCATAAAGTAACGCTATATGATGGTGCTGATGAAATTGGCGGACAGCTTAATCTTGCAAAGATAGTACCGGGTAAAGAAGAGTTTTTTGAAACGCTTAGGTACTATAAACGAATGATTGAAAAGAATGGCGTTAAACTATTTTTAAATACAATAGTAAAACCATCAATGCTCAATCACGAAAACTATGATGAAATTATTATTGCAACAGGCGTTTCACCACGCATTCCAGAGATAGACGGCATCAATCATGAGAAGGTGCTTAGTTATATTGATGTCCTTAAAGGCGCAAATGTTGGACAAAAAGTTGCAATAATAGGTGCAGGTGGTATTGGTTTTGACGTAGCGGAATTTTTAAGCCACCAAGGTAAAAGCAATAGTTTAGATATTCCATCCTATATGAAGGCATGGGGTGTTGATATGACATTACAGGCAAGAAGCGCCATTGAAGGCGTAAAACCCGAAATCACTCCATCTTCCAGTGAAATTTACCTTCTTCAGCGTAAAAACACGAAACTCGGTAAAACACTTGCCAAAACCGTTGGCTGGATTCATCGTCTTGAACTTAGAAAGAAAAAAATCAATATGTTGCCAGGATGTAATTATCAGAAAATTGATGATGAAGGGTTACATATCACTGTAAATGATGAAAAAATAATACTAGACGTCGATCATATCATAATCTGTAGCGGTCAAGAATCAGAACGTTCACTAATGGATCAACTAGAATGTGAAAATATCCATTTAATTGGTGGTGCTGATGTCGCAACGGAACTTGATGCCAAAAGGGCCATTGATCAAGCTTGCCGTTTAGCGGATAAGATATAATCACCAGAATTAACCAATAAAGGTGTGTTATAGGTGTAATAGAAGTGTGTTAGAAGTGATTCATTTTACCCTACTAATACACCTAAATGCGTTAAATCAAGCAAATTAACACACTAAAAATCCATAAAATTATTATAATTATCTCAACCTAAATCATTGTTTTTAAACAAATTTAAAATTATAGCATTTTTTTGACGAATTATTGTTGACTATTCTTGTTATAGTGTTATACATTACTACATCACCTAATCAACAACACAGTTAATTAGGATAACAAACAAAGAAGATATAACACTTGAAAGGAACTAAAATGTTTAACTTATATAACGACGCAATCGATCAAAATGGCTTCATGGGATTAGTGAGCAAAAATGCAAACAATTCATCAGCTTTACAAGAAACTCATAGCCGTAAAATCGTATCAGGGTTTGCAATCGCTAGCCTTGCGATCATAGCCGTAATGACCAAAGGTGCCGAAGTATTGTCATACGCAACAACAACAGTTGTATAATGATTATGAAAAACACGGGCTAAATACGACGCCCCGAAGACCAAAATTTCCTCCGACCGTGTCAAATGTGTCCCTCTTTACCCTCTTTTAAGAATAAGAGACTATAATCCTCCCTATTAGTAACTATTAAATCAGAGGGACACATGACACATTTTCTTTCTTCAGATAAAAAACCTGATGGTCACAAGCTAGAAGATATCTTAAAAATGATAAGAAACGATATCATCTATAGGGCAACCAAAATTATGGATGACCAAATGCCCGAAACTCAGCATGTACTGAATAATAACATTGAAATTCTGTCGCTTATAGAAGATGCCATCAAACTGGCAGAAGACAGTACCAACACCTTAAACCGTTCGTTCGGCAATAGCGTGCCCGGCAGTCCACGCATCGCTACAGATTAATTAATGAATAACATGCCTGTTAAAACTGTAGATTATGATTTTAATAATCGTATTTTTCAGATGGTTTTCTACGACCTAAACCAGATGCTACCAGAAAATACTGAAAAACTTATAGATTTTTATAAGCTATGGGCAGAATTGCGGTACAATCAAAAAATCCCAAGCAGGCAAAATATATCCTTCGAAACTCTAAAAGGCTGGCATAGTAATATCAGGTTGGTTGATTTAGGCCAAAATGTCATGGCTCACAAACGTAATATAATCATTGGTAAGATTTATAAAAGACACTGGGGTAATGAGACAATGTATAGTCAATTTATTGAAAATAATAAAAACGACATTGTCCATAGAAATAAATATATTGAATCTATTAAATGCTTTATGAACTATAATTATTCTATCAGCATTGGCAACACACCAAATGTCGAAAGTAGTTATAATCAAGTTGCTTGGATAGACCTTCCACTTTCAAATGGTGAAAATGACGAAATTTCCTATCTAATAACCGCTCTTATTCCATATAATATCTAAATAGATCATTTCCTTGACATATCTATCAAAATCATTGAAACAGAATGAATGGATAATGAGAAAGATTATATCACCTTCATGAATGAAATCGGCGATGCTGCGGCTGCGGTTAGCCTTAAGTATTTTAAAAAACCTCTGGATATTCTAAGCAAAGGGAAAAAGCTCGGCACTGAATTTGATCCCGTAACAGTTGCCGACAGAAATACAGAATTTGCCATTCGTGAATTAATCAGAGAAAAATACCCTACTCATTCCATCATGGGCGAAGAGCATGCCGATGAAACAAAAAGCAGCAATTATAAATGGATAATTGATCCTATCGACGGCACTCGCGCCTATATAACTGGTGTTCCTACGTGGGGGACATTGGTTGCTCTTAAAAATGGTGACGATCATGAAATCGGTATGATTGATCAACCCTATTTAAAAGAACGCTTCATTGGGACAAAAAACGGCAGCACCATGAATGGAGCACCGATAAAATGCCGTCCTTGCGATACTATTATCAATGCCACTATTTCAACGACTGACCCGCTGCAATTATTTAAAGATGATGACGAGCAGGATCGATTTTTCCGTGTTGCGGCCGGCGCAAAAATGATGCGTAACGGATATGATTGTTATGCTTATGCCATGGTTGCCATGGGATTTATGGATGTCGTTGTTGAAGCAGGACTAGAAGCCTATGATATTCAAGGGATCATCCCTGTTATTGAGGGGGCTGGCGGTATTGTTACGAACTGGCAAGGTGAAAAGGTTACAGAAGGCGGACAAATTGTTGCATGCGGTGACAAACGACTTCATGAACAAGTCATTGGTTTACTTAACACTACTATATAAAAAGCGATCAATTGCTTGCCACATCTGATCTCTATATTCATCACTTTCTCTGTATAACTCGTGTCTGGCCCCTTCTATGGTTTTAACCTTCACATTATGCATTTTTGAAATCAGCTTAAATGTTTTTTGATTATTGACCACTTTTTCATCACCTGAAAGAATAAAAAGTGTCCTTGTTTTTATATTTTTAATAAACCCAGTGCGCTTAATTTTTGCAATACTTTTACTGGCCCCGCTTAACCATCCATAGGTCACCCCCCCTACAAAAAGATCGGGATTTTGCACTAATGCCTCTTGTGAGCGATTATACCTGTCTTGATCATGGGTTAAGCGAGAAAATGCCTCTTCATGATCAATCATCGCTTTTCGTTGTGCTTGTTTTGGCGCGAAGGCCCTTGAAAAACCAATTAACTTCATAAAGGTAAAATATAATTTGGCGGCGAATATATAAATTGCCCCATGATGATCTAAATCTGTAAAGGGTGATAACAATATCGCTTTATCAAATACCCGCTGATAATCATGTAAATACCTTAAGGCAAAATGGGCTCCTAAGGAATGAGCAACCAAATAAACTTTGTGCCCCAATTCAGAAGGACGAATAATTTCTTGGGTAAATTCCTGAATATCTAAGATTATACGGTCAAAGTCAGGGTTATGGCTTTTAATACGGTTTTTGAGCGCCCGATCAGAAAGCCCCTGCCCGCGGTGGTCCATGGTAAAGACATGAAACCCTCTTTTTTGAAAATCTTCGATAAATTCTGTATATTTTTCAATGAATTCACGGTGGCCATTTAAGAGTAAAATTGACCCAACAGCTAAACCCTCGGCCGGAAAAACACCGTATCTAATCTTTGTGCCGTCCGATACTTTTAAAAAGTCGATGGCACCAATATTTGGTAAATAGCTCTTCATGTTACTTTAATCATTCTTTTCAACATATTATAAACAATCCGCAAGCTTAAGCAGCAGGCTATTTAATTCTTTAATTTCTTTACCGGTAAAATTTTGATTTAATTTTTGTTCGCTTCTCTCCGCTTTTTTATGCGCCTCTTCGAATAATTTATCACCTTTTTTTGTTAGTTCTAACCCATGGGATTTCCGATTAATCGCTTTTCTTATGATTAATTTTCTATTCACAAGCTTTTCAACCAATTCGCTAGCCGTTGACCTTGTTACATAAAGGTTGTCTATCAATTTAGATTGTGTGATCCCTGGATTGAGTTGCACAACAGCAAGAATAGAAAATTCAGGAACCTTAAGATCATATTCTTCTAATCCAGCTTCAGCATGATCAATGAGTTTATGATAAGCATTCTTAAGACAATAACCTGTCATCCCTTCGAGAAAGCCTTTATCCACTTCATTCATTTTTATTATCCTATTGATTTAATCAAAATTCTAATTCCTTAATTTAAAATCGCAGATTTCAAATAATAAAAGTTGATTTTTGCTCCGATATCGGATTATCTATAAAAAGAATATACCATGAAAGGAAATAAAATGACAACCGTAATTGTAAATTACAGCTTCCCTAAAAAAATGAGCCGCTCAGAAACATTAGAGAGATTTAAGCAAGCCGCCGAAACATTCGTTGGCATGGATGGTTTAAACAGCAAACAATTTATCTATGACGAATTAAGTGGAAAATGTTTTTCGGTTTATAATTGGGAGCCCGTGAAAAAGCCGAAGCTCTTTTCAACGATGATTTTATTGCCGATTTTGAAAGGATCGTTGCTACTACACCAACATTTAAGATGCACGATTGCTTGGTTATGGTTGATAATCGTGCGAATGATGTAGTGGTGTGGGAATAATTCATTAAGGTCATAAAAAATTGACAATAATATCCTTGACTTAACTTAGATAAGAACACTATTTTATAACAATTCTAATTCACAATAAAATTATATAATGGAGAAAAAAAATGTCCCTAATCGGTCAAAAAGCACCCGATTTCACAGCACAAGCCGTCATGGAAAATGACGAAATTACTGAATTGAATTTACATGATTACCTTGACGGTGATTATGGTTTAATTTTCTTCTATCCACTTGATTTTACTTTTGTTTGTCCATCCGAGATTATTGCTTTCTCAAACCGTATGGATAAGTTCAAAGAACTTGGTTGTAAAGTGGTTGGTGTTAGTGTTGACAGTCAATTCTCACATTATGCTTGGCGTAATACGGCCCCTGAAAAAGGTGGTATTGGTTCCATTAATTTCCCACTCGTTGCGGATTTAACTAAATCAATCGCAACAGATTATGATGTCCTTATTGAAGGTGCGGGCGTTGCTCTTCGTGGCTCATTCCTTATCGATAAATCGGGTAACATTCGTCATTATGTAATCAATGACCTTCCACTTGGGCGAAATGTTGATGAAAGCATCCGTATGGTAGAAGCGCTTCAATTCCATGAAGAACACGGTGAAGTTTGCCCAGCAGGATGGAACAAAGGCGATGAAGGTATGAAGCCAAACGCTGATGGCGTAGCAAGCTACCTAGAAGGTCACGCAGAAGAGCTTTAATAAGCAAAACTATCTTGTGGAAGCCCTGCTTATTTTCAAGCAGGACTTTTCTTTGCCTGAAGCATATTTATTTTAAAAAGAATTGTGTTATTCTCTTATTCATAAAGGAGAAAACATGAGCGGGTTTTTATTTCAGGCATCCATTTATCTTATCGCACCCGTCATCGCGGTTCCTATAGCCAAAAGGATCGGGTTAGGATCAGTACTTGGCTATTTGATTGCTGGCATTATCATAGGGCCCTTGGTTGGCCTCGTCGGCAATGAAACGCAGGACCTTCAGCATTTTGCTGAATTTGGTGTCGTCATGATGTTGTTTCTGGTTGGGCTTTAGCTTGAACCACAAGCCCTATGGGCTATGAAAAAGAAGCTGCTAAGCTTAGGCGGCTGCCAAGTGATCTTGACGACTATTCTTATTGCAGTCATTGCTTTCTCATTTGGATTCAAATGGCAAACTTCACTTGTACTTGGCTTTATCGGCGCCTTATCTTCTACGGCAATTGTGCTTCAAACTCTTGGAGAAAAAGGACTTTTAAAGTCAGAAGGTGGAAAATCAAGTTTTTCTGTGCTCCTTTTTCAGGATATCGCCGTTATTCCAATGCTTGCGATTGTCCCTCTCCTTGCCATTTCTGAATTCATCGGTTTCCCTAGTGGTGCAGGGCACGAAGGAGGTCATAGCCTGCTTGATGGTCTTCCCGCTTGGGCGGCCGCTCTTACAACTCTTGGCGCGATTGCGGCCGTCGTTTTAGGGGGGCATTTTCTATCGCTACCATTATTCCGTTTTATCGCCCAATCTAAACTGCGTGAAATTTTCACGGCTTCCGCGTTAATGTTAGTTATCGCTATTGCCTTATTAATGGAATTGGTGGGACACTCCCCTGCTCTAGGGACTTTTTTGGCTGGTGTTGTTCTTGCCAATAGTGAATATCGCCATGAACTTGAAAGCGATATCGAACCATTTAAAGGCTTGTTGCTCGGTGTCTTTTTTATAACGGTTGGTGCAGGCATTAATCTTGAACTGCTACAGAATGAATTATTGCTGATTGTCGGGCTTTCAATATCTGTAATTGCTTTAAAATTCTCAATACTATATGGCATTGCCTTTATTACAAAACTTCCTAGATCTTCTGGGTTACTCATGGCCATGGGATTATGCTAAGTTGGTGAATTTGGCTTTGTTCTAATTAATTTCAGCACGCAAAATAATGCCCTTCCTAATGATATTGCTGCCTTATTATCATTGGTTGTTGCCCTAACGATGTTGCTCACACCGTTTTTATTTATCATTTACGATAAACTGGTTTGTGGCAAATTAACCGAAGAAGAAAAGAAAGCCGACACCATAGATGAGCAAGGCAGCGTTATCATCGCAGGCCACGGTCGTTTCGGACAGGTTATAAATCGTATTTTACTTTCCAGTGGCATTAAAACGGTCGTACTTGATCACCAAAGTACACTCGTCGAAGGCATGCGTAAGTTTGGCGTTAAAACCTTCTTTGGCGACGCCTCAAGGCCTGATTTACTTCATTCAGCGGGCTTATCAAATGCAAAGCTATTAATCATTACCATTGATGATCATGAACGTGCCATTGAAATGGTTAAGTTCGCACGCAGAGAAAGGTCCGATATCCATATCATCGTAAGGGCTTATGATCGCCATCATGTTTATGAACTTTATAGTGCAGGAGCTAATGATATCGTTCGTGAAACATTTGATAGCGCTGTGCGCGCAGGCAAATATAGCCTTATGGCGATGGGAAATGACGAAAAATCATCTGACAAAACCATTGATGTTTATGTGGATCACGACCGCTCTAATCTTATAAAGTTGGCGCGTATTTGGGAACCCGGCATGGATATCGCTAACAATGAAGAGTATAAATCGTTGGCTAAAGAAAATCAGCAACTCTTACTGGCCGCAATCCAAGCTTTAAAAAATAGTGATAAAGAACAAGATTAGTTTAAACATAAAAAAAGCCCGCTTAATAAAGCGGGCTTTTGGGTTTTATAAACTCAATTAAATATTTGGATCTCTTCTGAATTCTTCTTCATCAAATTCATTTTCCCATTTGGCCACGGCCGTACATACAGCAAGGTTACCAGTTACATTAACCGTTGTTCTCACCATATCTAAAGGACGATCAAACGGCAGTAAGAAACCAACCACAATCGCCGTTTGTTCACCGGAAACGCCCAGCACACCAAGCACACCAGCAAGAAGGAATAAACTTGCTGATGGCACAGCCGCCGTCCCTACTGAAGCAATTGTTGTTGTTAGTGCAATAAGTGCATAATCAATTAATCCAAGTTCAATACCGAATGATTGCGCCGTGAACACTGCAACTACACCAACATAAATTGCTGTACCGTCCATATTAACGGTAGCCCCAAGTGGAATAACCGATGAAGCAACTGGCCCTTTAACACCAAGGTTATCTTCTGCCACCGCGATACTGACGGGCATTGTTGCACTACTTGATGATGTTGAAAACGCAACCAATTGTGCATCAATAATATCTTTAAAGAACCTTACCGCAGGCAAGCGTAATAAAACTTTAATAATTCCACCATAAACCAATATAACATGGAGAAAACAACCAAATATGATTGTACCAACCAGCGGCACAACATCAAGAAGCGCCCCAGCCCCCCTTGTTCCCGCCACAGCAGCAATGAGCGCAAATACACCAAATGGCGCAACTTCCATGATCATATGAGTGATTTTCAAAATAACTTCTGATGCACTATCCATTAGCTTTGCAACCGGCTCTGCATCATCACCGGCCATCATAATACCAACGCCCATAAGAAGTGCGAAAAAGATCACCGCAAGAATATCTCCTTCGGCCAAGGCTGCAACAGGGTTAGCGGGGATAATGTTCATCATCCGCTCACCGAGTGGAATAGCAGCAGCCAATGTTTGTGGCTCACCGCCCGTGATGGATACACCAACCCCGGGTTGGAAAATCGCTGCAAGTGTCAAACCGATGGTAATCGCACCAACAGTTGTCACCAAAAATGATCCCATCGTTTTAATACCGATAGAGGCAAGCTTAGAAGGACTTCCCATTGCCACCACACCTGATACCAATGTCACAAAGACAAGTGGCACAACAATCATTCGAATTAATTTAATGAATACATCGCCGATCCATTTTATATCCGCGGCCATATCACCCATGAGTGTTCCAAAAATAACACCCAGAACAAGCGCCCCCATGATCCGTTTCCAGAGTTTTATCTCAAACCATTTATTGATCATTATTATTTTTCCCTCTTTATTTTACTTATTTAATAACTGGATAACTTTTGACTATATCGCACAGTTTTAAATTCATCTACTCTTTATTATAAAAACGTGATTGCCTTTGATATATATATTAAGTAGTCTGCGCCATTCTGATCAAATGCGCACCCGTAGCTCAGCTGGATAGAGCGCTGCCCTCCGAAGGCAGAGGTCATGGGTTCGAATCCCGTCGGGTGCGCCAATAAAAACAGTAGCTTAGAATAGATATAAAAAATCTGTTTAAATAAAAATACTCACATAGTACTCACAACTACTAATTTATAAAATACTAAGAAAAATTTTTTTGCTAATTTACAATTAACCCTTCCAATTAGCGTCTGTAAACCTTTCCTAACTCTAGAGTGAAATTACAATATATAATATCATCAGCTCTTTTAATTGGTAAATCTCTTTTATTATTCCTAAAAACTCCATTGATGAGCATATTGAGCGGTTACCTGTATGAAGATTTTTTTATTGTTACTGTTTATGAAAAGAAGGCATTTTTGCTCGTCTTCGTAGCA
>Ga0181600_10000717_pt1 | contig 25585 bp, 20 predicted proteins | sample 041ome_2_FD_132982 | JGI IMG/M metagenome (GOLD analysis project Ga0181600, IMG submission 132982) | Coastal salt marsh microbial communities from the Groves Creek Marsh, Skidaway Island, Georgia - 041406US metaG (megahit assembly) | ecosystem: Environmental > Aquatic > Marine > Intertidal zone... | reverse complement strand
CGACGACGACGACGACGACAAGAACAACAACAACAGCAACAAATGCGAACGAGAAGATAAAGAGAGTTCCTCGCGTTTACGAAAAAGCAGGCTAGCGGCGCACTAGACGAGCAGAAACTCCGCTCGCGAAGTTTTAAAGCACTACTCGTAGTATTTAATATTTTTTTATGCGTATCTTCTTCGAAATATCTTCACACATACTCTTGCAAGAACACGCGCTTGACATGTCATCAACTCTCTCTCTGCGAACCGTTCCGTCTGCGATCGTCGCGTCCTCGAGCAGCGCATCTCCTTCCAGACGACGAACCTCTCTGAAGTTCAACAACAACGACAAAAGCGTCGTCGTCGTCCCTTCCCCGACGATTCGAAAACGAAACGCGAATGCAAAGCCAAACTTGCAAAAACTTTGCGCGACGCAAGAGTTGCTCGGGTTTGATTTAAACCCAGCCGCGTTGGGTTTTATCTGCGTCATGGTCGTTTGGGGCATCCCGCAGACGCTCGGCATGAGCAAATTGGATGGAAACGAGAAGATCGCGCGAGAGAAGATGCTCGAGTGGGGGATAGATACGACGACGAAAGAAGGTAATGCCGACTACATCTATAAGAATAACTACGGCGCGGTGCAAGCGAGGTTTAAGAAAGAGTGCGAGAAGAGAGGCGAGAAACCGGAGGATTACTTGTGAGTGATGTTATATTATTAAACACTGTAGTATTATTAGCGTTTTTGATGTGTATTAAAAACATAAAAATATAGATGTATGCTCTCACATGCGTCTTTCTCTTTGTTTCGCTCGCTGCGTGGGACCGGATCCCGGAGCGTTTCTCTAACTTTCTCTCTGTCGACGACTATGAATCGATAAACGGTTGTCTTTTTTTATACAAAACTTTCTACAAAATTCATTCCTCTGTTTGTTTGTTTGTTTGTTTGTTTGTTTGTTTCCTTCCTTCGGTTTTCTGCGTTATTCCTTTCGATTTCTTAGATGCTTACTTCATCGGCGAGTACGCGCTTTCTTTGTGCGAGTATTCGTCTAAGCCGAGCATGGATGCTTCCGCCTCTGGTGGTACTCTCAAACCGTCCGTGATTTTTTCAGTCACCAACAAGCACGCGTAAGAGGCAACGGCGGTGTATACGGCAGTCGCCACCGCCGCATATACTTGCACGATAGTTTGTTTGAGCATGGGGACGTCGTTGAAACCGCCCAAGGACGGGTGGCAGAGGATGCCGAGCATGATGGTGCCCAGAAACCCGCCCACGCCGTGGACGCCGAAGACGTCCAAGGCGTCGTCGTAGCCAAAGTATTCCTTTACCGTGGTAGAGAAGAAGCGGCAGATGATACCGGCAGCAATACCGCCTAAGAACGCGCCTTTTGGACCGATAAAACCAGCCATCGGCGTGATGGTCGCCAAACCCGCGATAGAAGCCGTGCACGTGCCCAAGACGGACGCTTTACCAAACTCTTTGATGTCCCACAAGGTCCACGTCACCGCGGCGGCGGCAGCGGCGATTTGCGTCGCCATGCACGCGAACGCGGCGTTGGCGCCAGCAGATAACGCGGAACCACCGTTGAATCCGAACCATCCGACCCATAACATCGCGGTACCCAAAAACGTCAACACCAAGTTCCCGACCGTCATTTCCATTTCTTTTCTCTTGCCGACTTTAATAGCCGCAACCAATGCGCCGATGCCGGCGGTGATGTGAACGACGATGCCTCCGGCAAAGTCCAAGACGCCTAAATCGGCGAAATAGCCGCCGGCACCGCCCCAAACCATGTGGCAAGCTGGAAAGTACACCGCAAACGACCACAAGGCGCAGTACCACATGACCGCGTTAAACTTCATTCTTTCAACCATGGACCCGACCATCAACGCCGGCGTGATGATGGCGAAAGTGCACTGGTACAGAACCCACAAAATTTCTGGGATGGTTTCGTGCATGCTCAACGGTCCAACGCCGGATAAAAACATCTTGTCCAAGCCACCAATAAACGCAGACAAGCCCGTCGCGCCCTCTTTCATCGCCGCGGTACCAAAGATCCCCGCCGTGGAAAAGCACATCGAATACCCGCACACGAACCAGATGATGGTCATCATGCACGTCAACGCGAAGCACTGCCCGAGAACGGTAATCAAGTTCTTTCTCTTCACCAAACCGGCGTAAAACGCGGCCAAACCTGGGATAGTCATGAACAACACCAACGCCGAAGACGTCAAGATCCACGCGGTGTCCCCCGCGTTGACAGCAATCGTCGCCGCGGCCGCCGCCGCCGCCGGTTTCGCGAACGCGCTCAAACTCAGCGCAGCCGTGGTGGCCACCAATGCCAGCTTGGATTTATTCTTGGGAGATTTAACAACTCTCGATTGTTCCATTTCGGTCACAAAAGCGCTCGCATCGGATGTATCGTCCTTCTCAAACGAATAAGACGACGAAGAGCTCGACATCGAAACCGCCACCGCGCGTCCGCTCTTCTTCTCGTCGCATCCTCTCATTTTTAAAGAGGTGAACACGTGCGCGCTTTTTTTGTGCATCTCCAAAGGACGCATTTCACCCCCGGAGTGGTGCGCATTATTATTCGAAAAAAAAGACGCGCGCGTCGTCGTCGTTCGCTTCGTTTTCGCCAGGAGCATCATCGACGAGGACGTTTTCTGGATGGAGTTTATCGTCATCATGGTTGTTATGATTGTTCTTCCGTTTCTCTTCTCTGAGTGTTGTTGTTATTACTACTACGCGTGTGTGTGTGTTCTTTGAAAAGACAAATTAGTGCGGATAACGGTCTGCTCAACCCTCTCCGTAAAAAGCGAACACGTGTGTGCTCGACGATTAATTAATTTAATCGAGAGAAGATGTCGACAAGAGACGTGTACGGACCGGAAAAAATTCTGTCTGCCTGCCGCTGCGCGAGTACGTTTGTCGACTCGCACGTAGAAAAAATTAAAAAAAATTCTGAGCACCTTTTTAAAACTCGAAGAAGTCCGAGACCTAAACCCTAAACTCTCTTTTCTCTTTTCCTCTCGCGCCGCTAAACGCCACATACATCGTATAGCGCAACGCGCGCGCGCGCGGAAACAACAACAAAAAAATGGTGGTGCGGCGGGTATTCCCGGGCGACAGAATACGCGACGAGGATATCGTTACCGCCGAGAGAAACGGAGCGGAAATCGAGTGCGGCTCTGGCGTGTACGAGGACGAGAACGACATCAAAAGAGCGAGCAAAATCGGGGAGATTTGCGTCAAAGAAGTTGAAATTGAAGAAGAAGAAGAAGAGGAGGAGATGGAGGAGGAGGAGGAGGACGACGATTACGAGAATAGGAAGAAGGAAAAGAATCAAAAGAAGAGAAAGTTAGTCGTGGAAGTTTTGAACGAGAGAGAAATCGCGGATGAAAGCGCGCGCGTTCATTTACCTAAAGTGAACGACGTCGTCTTTGCAAAGTGCACGAAAATTAGGGACAAGCTGGCGCAGTTCGACGTCCTCGTGTGCGACGGGAAACCGTTAAAGATGGAGTTTAGTGGCATCGTGAGACAACAAGACGTGCGGAAAACGGAAATAGATAAGGTTGTCATGGAGGAATCGTTCGTTCCTGGAGATGTGGTTCGATGTAAAGTGCTCGCGATGGGAGACGGGAGGAGTTTAGTTTTAACGACGAACGAAAATCCGTTAGGGGTCGTTCGGGCGAAGTGTCAGAGATGTAAAGCGACCATGGTGGCTATGAATTGGCAAGAAATGATGTGTCCAAAAACAGAACATCGAGAAATGAGAAAAGTCGCTAAAATCGACGAGATTAAAGATATGTAATAAGAGTTGTAGTAGTAGTAAATGATTCGCGTCGTTTGCGCGTTTTGTATTTTTTATTTTTACAAACCTCCGTGGAAGTTACTACCTGTGTTTCCTCTAGTCCTACTTCTACTGCTGCTGTTTCTATTGCTATTGCTGTTGTTGCTGTTGCTATTTATGCGAACGGTATCTTCGGTGTCTCTTTGTTCCTCTCCTTCTCGATGAAAATATGGCGCCCACATCGCTTCGTCCTCTTCGACGTCTTCGTCGAAGAAATCTTCCTCGTTCACCGACAACAACGACTCTGCGTTTTCATTCTCGTCGTCATCGCTCGCAGAAGAAGAATCGAGCAACGAGCGTTCACCGCTTTTTTTCTTCTTCTTTTTCCCGAACAGCGCTCCCATGAACGACATCGGCATGTTGTCGTCATTGTTATTGTTATTATTCGTCGTCTCTCTTCTCTCGCCTCGTCTCGTCCACGCCGACATGAACTGCTTCGCGCTCTTCTTCACTCGCTCGTTCCCGACCGACATCGTCTCTTTCAATTCGTCCGATAATTTACCCAAAATTGTGCTTCTACCCCCCCTCCTCCTCGTGCTCGTGCTTTCGTCATCGTCGTCGTCGTCGTCGTATTCGTATTCGTACTCGTCTTCGTCGATGTTCGCCCGTCTTCGCCTCCCGTCGTAACGAACTCTTTCCTCGTCGTAATCCTCTTCTTCCTCTTCTTCTTCTTCTTCTCGTATCAGCGCGAGATACACGCTGTACAAAATAATAAAAACCGTCGCAACCGTAAACACGACGTACGCGAACGCGGCGTTCACGTCTAAATCCGGCGCCGGCGTCCCTATCGGCGCCGGAGGCGGAGGCGACGACACCGGTTCCGGAGGGCGCATCGGTTGAAAAGGCGGGTGCGGTGGGTGCGGGTAATGAGGCGCAAACGGCGGCGATATCGGCGACGGCGGCGCCATCGGTGGTGGGTTCGACGGGTACAGAGGGTAGTCCGGGTACTCCGGCGAAGAGAGGACGCTCATGATGTTTTGGTATATCGATCAGCTCTCGCGAGTGGTGATGCTAATATGTAGTAACACGAGAGAAAGATTCAAATAAAATGACGATATTTTCTCTTCGTGTTTTCCCCAAAATCGCCTCAAAACGAAAGAGAGGATAACGCACGCACGCGAAGATAAACACATCTAAACAACATGCCAGTCACGGAAGAAGAATTCCTCGCCGCCGCGGAGGAGGTCAAAAAATACAAGCAGTGCACGAACGACGAGCAGCTCGAGCTGTACGGGTGGTACAAACAAGCCACGGTCGGAGACTGCGACACGGACAGGCCCGGGATGTTTGATTTGAAAGGGAAAGCGAAATGGGACGCGTGGAAATCGAGAGAAGGGAGCGGGAAAGGGACGGCGAGAGAGGAGTACGTGAAAGTCGTGAACGGGATCAAGGAGAAGTATTCCTCGTAGTAGTAGTAGCGAGAGAGAGGCGTTTTTTAACGATGACATCAATAATACTCGCGTTATGTTTGATACTCTTCGTGTGCGCTTTTTCTGTCTTGTCTCTCTCGTCCAAAAATTTGCTTTTTTTCGTCTTCACAAATAATTTTTCTCATCAGAATTGGAGCGTGAAAGAGACGCAAGCGCGTTTAAACACACAAACACACACACACACACACACGGAGAGAGAGGGAGAGAGCACGTTTCGTTTTTTCTTTCTCTCTTTCCGAGCGCGGACGACACTTCGACGAAGAGGTTTAATTAAAAACAGAGAGAGCGCGTGAACATTTTTACCCGCGTAAAATTCTCTCTCTCTTGGGGAAAAAGAGAGAGAGAGGTCTTCTTCTTTCTTCTTTCTTCTTCATCTTTCCGCGTCCTCGTCATGCCTCGACCGCCTCGACCGCCGAGAGAAAGCGAGGGCGACGACGGTGAAAATGCGTTCGAAGACAACGAGGAGGAGGAGGAGAGACGACGACAACAACAACAACAACAATTAGAGGGAATTGAAAACGACGAATTGCTCTCGCCGTCTTTGGCTTCGTTTACCAATTCGCAGTTGAAATACGCGAGCGAGATGAGGAACGTGAACACCGGTTCGTCTTCGCCGGTACAAACGCAGATAAATCATCATCCGAGATCGTCCACGCCTGGCACGCAGAGCGCGAAGTCTTCGTCCAGTCGCCCTTCGACGCCGACGTTGCGTTCGGGAGAACACGCGGAACTGGGCGTGCGAGAGTTTATGGAAGACGCGACGGTGGTGATTGAAAACAGGACGGTGGCGAATTCGGAAGAGTTGGTGTCTTTTTACGGCGTTTTTGATGGCCACGGAGGAACTGGAGCTGCTTTGTATTTGAAAGAACACTTGGTGGAGAACGTTTTGAACGATCCAAACTTCCAGAGGGGAGACGTGGATAAAGCTTTGATCGAGGCGTACGTGAGAACGGATTTGGATTTTTACGAAGCGACGAGGCACAAGACGCCAAAGAGTAAAGATGGATATTTCGAAGAAGATGAAAACGAGGAGGACATGGAGACGAGTGGATCGACCGCGTGTACCGCGTGCGTGTTCGAGGGAAAGCTAGTAGTCGCGAACGCCGGAGATTCCAGGTGCGTGGTGAGTAGAAGTGGGAAAGCGTACGATTTGACTCGAGACCAAAAACCTTCCTCCAAGGACGAGGAAGAGAGGATTAAAAAAGCGGGTGGGTTCATCGAAGATGGGTACGTCAACGGTTTATTAGGCGTCAGTCGAGCCTTTGGCGATTGGCATTTTGAAGGTTTAAAGAGAAATGAAGAGACGGGTAAACCCGGGCCGTTAACGGCGGAGCCAGAAATCGATACGTGGGAAATAGACGTCGAGAACGACGAGTTTTTGATTTTAGCGTGCGACGGGTTATGGGACGTGTTTTCATCACAGAATGCAGTAGACTTTGCGCGAAAGTCCTTGCTCGTGAATAACGATCCAAACGTAGCCGCAAAAGAACTAGCTGATGAGGCTTTGCGACGGCATAGCGCAGATAACATCTCCGTCGTGTGCGTCTGTTTCGGTGACGAACCGCCGCGAAAGAGTCGAACGCCGGAACCGAGTCCTGCGTCGAAAAAGTTAGCCGAAGGTCAAACAAAGAAAGGTACCGTAGAACGGTCGCTGTCGTTGGAGGTTCTCACGCATTTACAAAATCTAGTCGCGGAAGACGAGCAAAAACCGATGGCGGATAACTTACACGGCATATCTCCCAAGAGAGTGAAATCGGTTCGGTTACTTTCCGAGTTTCAGAAGCTCGAGGAAGGCGGCGGTGCGAGTTTGTCACAGCAAAATAGCGCTTTATCCTCCCTTGGAAGTAAACCGAGCAGACGCGCGGGATCGAATAGTAACTCATCGTTTGAAAGCGAAGAAATAGAAGAAGCGCCGTCTGCGCTCGACGTGGCGAATGTATTAGAAAAAGTTGGATTGGCGGTGAATAGCGCGAGCAATAGCAATAATAATAGCGCAAACGAACCGTCGTCGCCAACATCAAAAGATAGATTGGAGAATAATGAAGCCAATCATCGACTCATCCAAGGATTCAGACGCTCACACAACACTAGCAGCTTAGGTGGATCTTCTTTAGAGGAATCTGAATTGGGTAAAATCGCCGAGGAAAGTTTCGCCGATGCGCTTCGAATGCGCAATGACGATGACGACGACGAAACAAGGAAGTAAAAAAAAGAAATTGTTGTATATATGTGTATTGACATTGCATCGCTCATATTAAATGATTACACTTGCATTTCTATCTCGCACCCGCGGCTCCTCCTCCCTCTCCTCCTCCTGAGGTACTGCTATTGTTTTTGCTGCTATTCTTATTCGTTGGAAGAACACCTCCGTTGGCGTTTTTCAGCACGAGATCGCACACTTCAAAATACATAACAGCCATTCTCTCCGCAACGACCGCCTGTTCGCCTCTCTCTTTTACTCTCTCGTCGTCCAAAAGCGAACATCGCAAATTGATCAAACAATCAATCATCCGTCCTGGCCTCAAATCTTTCAGCATCAACTCCTCGTCTGTGAGTTCTTCTCTTTGGTTGAACCCGCGAGTGGTTTTCGTGAGTTTAATTTTTCCTTCCTCGTGTTGTTTCCTCGCTTCTTCGGATGCTTTTTCGTTTTCAATCCGTGCAGATTCCATGGCTTCGAACAACATCTCACGTCGTTTATTCGCATCGTCAGTTTGCACGAGTTTGCGAATCAACGCGGCCTCGGCTTTCGGCAACTCCGAAGGCGCGAATGCTCCCGAAATGACAATTTCGGAATACACGCCCAAACTATCCGATTTCGGAGACATTTGTCTCGCGGATTCTCTCGCCAGAATGATTTGATACAACAAATCCCACGATGGCACTACTTCTCTCAATTCCATCTCGTCGCATAACTGCGCCGCCGCTCTTTCGACGTCGTCGATGTCTGCCTTCGGCACGTAGTCTTCTCGCGACGTTTCGTCCTTTTCTTCTTCGGTGGGATCTTCGACTACCCCGTCATATACTCTCAAGCACTTCGCACGTCCTCCGCCTTTGTGTGCAATCTTCAAAACCTCCGCCCTATCTTCCGCTCGCATCAACCGCGCGACTAATTGTACCACCTGCATTTCTGGTTGCATCTCCACCGTGACCGCTTGTAAAGTCTCCTCCTTAATCGCTTGCAAAAGCGAGAGCAACGGCATGTCGTCTTTCATCTCCGCTTGCTTAATATACGCCCCTAAAACGGATAAAAACGTACCATCGAGCTCGTTAAACTTCGATTTTACCACCGACTTCAATATCTTCACGCGCATTTGTTCTTTTTCCATCTCTTTCCTGCGTTTCTTTTCTCTCTCGAACGACGACGAGGCGGTCGATTTTTTTTCGTTGCTGCTCAATTCGTCCACCTCGTCGAACACTTCCTCGGAAACTTCGTCCACGAATATCTGCTCCACGGTTTCTTTTATGATGGAATCCAAAACCTTCGCCGCGTTGTCCACGTTCTCCTTCACGAAGTCTTCCTCTCTCTTCGCTTCAACGACGACGCCTCTTCTTCCTCTTCGCGGCGTTCGTTTTCTTTTATTTTCGAGTCGCTGCTGCTTTTTATGGTGGCGGCACGCGAAGACGAAATTTGCGTTCCAAGAATTCCTCATCTCTCTCCTCGCGAAACGACGCGCGCTGCCGCTGCTACGACGACTCGCGAACAACGTCGGAGCGGTGCTCGGCGTCGCGCGACAGAAACTCATCGCTCTCTTCTCTTTTTTTAATGTTACACGCGTGTTCGTCTTTATAATAGAGACTTTGGTTCTTCTCGGGAAAAGAAAGCAAAGCTCTTTTTTTGTCTCGAAAATATGAAAACCCTAAATACCAAAAGTTCGTTAGGAAGACGGCACCCCTTTTTGCGCGTCGTCGTCCTCACTCTCGCTCCTCGAAAAGACGGAGAATTTTTTAGCGCGAGAGGAGAGAGAGAGAGCGGCGCGTCGTCGTCGTGGTGGAGAGAGAGAAAAACCACGGCTTCGTTCCAGAGAATCGCGCGGGAGACGCATTTGTGCGCGCGAAAGGAACGAATCGAGCGCGAGAGAATATTCGCGAGGGGGTGTTTTTTAGCGCGCGCGCGTTTAATAAGTAGTTGCGCAGAGGATAAATTTTTCTCCTCGGGCACACGCGGGGAAGAAAAAGGAATTTGTTTAATAGGAGGATGACCATGACGGAAGAGTACACGCAAATGCGCATGCGTTCGCCGGCGACGAGCGAGCCGTCGGCGGTCGTGCAAGGGTTCAACGTGAATACCACCACCGTGGTGGAGCAAGAGAAGAGTTCTTCTTCGCCGCAAGTGGAAGCGCTGCGAGCGTTGCGGATCAGCACGACGAGTGCCTCGTCATCGTCATCCAATGAGAAGAAGAAGAAGAGTAAAAACGAAGAAGAGGATGCAATGACGCTGCCGATGACGCCGAAAAAAGGCAGTTTGATGAGCGCGGATGTGGAGAAAGATGCGGAGGAGTTGATGACGCCTCGGTCGCTTTCGAAGCGCATCGGGAAACCGGACATAAAAGTCATGTTGGCGACGGGGAACAACGAACCGATCGACGTGATGCGGGGACGCGGTATCGTGACGAGCATGACGCTGAGAGCGAAAGCCGAGGGAATCAAGAGAGTGCCAGAAAAGACGTTTACTGCTTCTGGTAAGTCTAGGTTTAGTAATAGTAATAATAATGGACGCAGCAATCAAGACGAAGACGACGAAGACGAAGTGAACTTGGTGTTGCCTGCGGAGGTGCTGCGCAACGCTGCGCAAAAAGAAAAACAAAGCAACGAAAACGATACGGAAGTAGATGACAACACTTTTGACGACCCGAAAGAGTACAGAAAACTGATGGTGAAGTTGTCGGATTTATCGTACATCCACATTAAAGCCGCGGTTGGGGTGGACAACGCGACCGGAAACGTCATCGAGAGAGACTTTTGGTTGCCTTTGGACGAAACGAAAACCATCGGGGATTTGAAGAGGTACGTCGAAGAAGCGAATACGTTAGAAACGATGAAAATGATGCAAAATCGAAACAAAATGATTACGAATGGGACCAAGAACTCGACTTCTCCACCGAAAACGACTGCGATGAATAACAGTAAGCTAGCGCCCGTGAACGAAGACGAAGAGTTGGAGTCGGTGGTTCTTTACAAAGGAAGAGAGTTGGCAGACTCGAGACGTTTGATGGACGAAAACGTCACGCACAACACAACTTTGCATTTCTACGTGAAAAAAGACGCGCAAAACGTCACGGTAAAGATGCACGGATCGCGCGACGTCGAGTTGAACTTGAAAGCAGATGAGACCGCGGAGAGTTTGAGAGGTAAGATTTCGGCGCTGAGTTCATCTTTAGGCGCGCGAGCTGGAGAAAATGGAGGACAAAATCAGTTAGATTTGTTTTACGGCGCGAAAGCGTTGAAAGACGGTCCGTTATCCAGCTACGGCGTTCGTGCGGGTGCGACTTTGGAACTCAGACCACACGTTCCCGTACGCCAAAACGTCGACGGCGCGATGAACATTCCTCGGGGCATGCGCAACAACAGGAACAACAACGGCGAGTCGCGATCGTATGGATCTGGATACGATTCCATCTCGAGATCGATCAACATCAGCAACAATAGTCACCACAGCGGTAGCAGCCGAAACGGCAGCCACCAAAAGTCGCCCCGATTATCATGGGGATCTTACAACGGAAACAATCACCAGTTTGGTTCCTCGGTCGATCGATTCAATCAAACGCACCAACAAAGTGGTTCATACATGCGTTCACACAGTTTGCGCTCATCAAATTCTACGATCGACTCAGTTTCTCCACCGGAGCAACCAATCACTCCGATTGGGAGTTTTGACATGGCCAGAGAAGGATTACTGGCGGGCGTACACCCGATGTTATCCTCCGGCGGTACCGGCGGTGCGTACTTCTTAAAGTCCACCGTCGGTGAAACCGTGGCGGTCTTTAAGCCAGCGGACGAAGAACCACTCGCGAAGAACAATCCGAGAGGAAACTCGTGGATGAACAACCTCAACAACGGAAACAACACGGATACGGCTATCCAAAGCTCCCCGGGTGAAGGCATGCGAAAAGGTACCCGCGTAGGCGAAGGCGCGGCGCGCGAAGTTGCCGCGTATTTACTCGACCACGACGGCTTTTCTGGCGTTCCAGTTACCTCCTTGGCAAATTTGAGCGAGCAGAGCGTCTTTTTCAGCGGCGAAGACGACGATATTATCCAGCGAGAAAACGAAAACAGCGGAAAGTTGGGTTCGATTCAAGAGTTTATCAAAGCCGACGCCGAGGCGGAGGAGTTTGGACCAAGTTTGTTCCCATTGGAAGAGGTGCACAAAATTGCAGTCCTTGACATCCGCTTGGCGAACACCGATCGAAACGCTGGAAATATTCTCGTCAAAAAAGACGAAAATACGGGCCAAATCGTATCCTTGATTCCTATTGATCACGGCTACGCGCTCCCGCACACCTTCGAGGACGTGTGCTTCGAATGGGAGTTTTGGCCGCAGGCGAAACAACCTTTCTCGAAATCTACGAAAGAGTACATCGAGACGCTGGATGCGGAAGAGGACATCGAATACCTCCGCGACAACGACATCGAGCTACGCTCCAGTTCCGAGAGAGTGCTGAAAGTAAGCACGATGCTCCTCCAAAAGGCATCAAAACTGGATTTTCCGCCGGCAGACATCGCCGCCATCATGTCGCGCTCCGTGCCAACGCGCATGTCCGACGTGGAAAAACTCGTAGCCAAAGCAGCATCCACAGCAATTTGCGCCTGTCGATCCGAGCGAGGTGAATTAGTTCACAAGTCTCCAAATAACGGCAGTTTTTGGAACGACTTGGACGAGGAAGGCGAAAACGCAGAGTCAATTTTCATGCGAGAGTTTGAACGCGCATTGGACGCTTACCTCGCGGAAAGAGAACGATGAGCGAAACAAAAGAGGAGGTGTACACTTATACAATAGACATTTGACACGAACAGCACACACACACACACACACACACACACAAACAAACACAGCAAAAGACATGTAATATTATAACAACAACAACAACAACAACAACAACAATAAAAGCAAAATTAAGTGCAGATACCTTCTTCAAAACATCCACATTAAAATCCATACTCCTTCCTCAATGCAACGCTCTCTGCCGCCGCACAAAAAAGTCACTCACTTTCCAAACCAAAACTTTGCCGACGTCGTACGCACTGCGCGCGATGCCCGTCAACAACAACAACAACAACAACAACGATAACACCATGGACAATCTGTCTTCTCGTTTTAACGACATGTTCGCCGCGTCGCCCTCTTCGTTGAAGAAGATTTCTTCTTCTTCCAAAAAGGAATATCCATCGCGCGACGACGGCGCGAGGTGCGCTGAAGGAGGAAACAGTCGAGACGTCTCTCGCTTCGCGGCGATGTTTTCGGCGTCGCCAGCAGAGCTGAAAAAATCTAAAGAACTCGCTTCGTCTCCGTTGCCGTCGATTGCGAGAGTGATTTACGACGACATCAACGCGTGCGACGACGAGAACAACGCCGGTTTTTCGGCAGCGAATCGAGAGGAAAAGCAAGCTCGCTCGAACTCGTTCGAGGACATGTTTCTGGCGAGTCCGGCGGCGTTGAAAAAAATAGGACAGACGCCGCATAACACGCCAGTCCGTGGTTACAGTAGTACCGAGAGTGTCGCTTATCACAGTTTAGAAAACAAACCGGAAGCGCCTCCGTTACCGGTGACATTTGAAGACATGTTCGCGGCTTCGCCGAAGCAGTTGAAAAATATCGCCTTGAACAATAAGTTGCGGATAAAGGAGAGACCCGTTTTGGAGAGTTTACGATCGTCGACTTCGAATGTTGCGGCACCATCGTCGACGTCGACGTCGTACGAAGGAAGCAACCGTTTTGAAGTAAAGTATTTGTTGCTCGCAAAAGATGAAGAGGAAGCCAAGAAAATTACGCTAGAAATTTGTCTAGAGCAGACGGTGGAACTTCCCGAGTCGCTCGTTCCTGAAGGCACATGGATTCGCGAACACGTGGTAGGGAGATGCGAAGAGCTGAGCGACGCGTCCAAATGTTTGAAAAGTCGCATGTATTGCCCTTCCAAGAACAACATCGAAAAGAATAAGAAAGCATTCGAAGCGACGGTTTCGTACCACTCCGATTGCGCTGGGAGCGAACTGACGCAGCTCATAAACGTGATATTTGGCAATACCTCGATCAAAGAAGACGTCATGGTAGTTGACGTCAAGTTACCACACTGCATATTAAAAGATTATCCGGGACCGCGATTCGGCTCTGTTGGTTTGCGAAGGATGCTGGACGTTCATAAAGGCCCACTTCTAATGACTGCGTTGAAACCGATGGGTTCTTCTGCGGACGAATTAGCAGAGTTCGCATATAAATTTGCGCTCGGCGGTATCGACGTCATCAAAGACGATCACGGCTTGGCAGACCAACCGTACGCACCGTTTGAAGAACGAGTTAGAAAATGTTCAGACGCGGTGAGGAGAGCAAACGCAATTACCGGAAGGCGTTGCGTGTACGCGCCGTGCCTGAACGCGCCGGCGCATTTAATCATTCGCCGAGCGTTCACCGCGAAAGATTTAGGCGCCGGCGCCGTTTTAATGATTCCAGGCATCACCGGCTTAGACGCTTGTCGTGAACTCGCGGCGGACGATTCGTTCAAGTTGCCAATTATCGCGCATCCGGCCATACTAGGATCCATGCTTGGCGGTGGGACGAGAAATTCAGTCCGAGGCTTTGCGCACGAAGTTTTACTAGGCGTTTTACCGCGAATCGCCGGATGCGACATGACTGTGTTTCCAACGTTTGGTGGACGATTTGGCTTTAGCAAAGAGGAATGTTTAGGCATCAAATCCGGATGCGAGCGCGGCGATTTAGAAAGCATGCCTTCAATCGTGCTCACTCCCGGAGGTGGCATGACCATGGAAAGAGTCAAAACCATGCGGCAGGCCTACGGAGACGAGAGTTTATGTTTATTAATAGGCGGCAGTCTCTACGGCGCGGGAAAAGATCTAGTCGAAAACGCCCGAGGCTTCTTAAAGTTAGCGGGAAGAGAAGATTTGTACGGCCCGTTCGAGGGAAACAAAAAGTAGCATTCGCGCGTTACAGATAAGACAAATTTCAATACAATCATCGTCGATCCTACTGCCAAGCGTCTTCGCCCAATATCCCTTTCTCCTTCAACTTCCCGATCAGCGGCGATACCAGCGTCGCCAACATGTGCACCCCCAACAGCGGCTGAAACAAAAACGGCCACAGAAACAACCACGTTCCCAACACCGGCTCGTCGTAACTCAAACCTTGCTTATACACGCCTAACCGCACGCCAACGCCGAACACTAACCACGCTAATATAAATAAAATGACGAAGAAATCGTACAGCAAGAACTGATCGATGGCTTCTTTGAACGCGTCCACGCCTTTTTTCTCTCGCGATTCTTTTTCTCGTTGCTTTTGCTTCTCCGGATTGGACAAGTCTTGCTGTTGGAATTTGAGCATGTCCTTCTCCAACTCTTTCAAGGTGTCGAATTCGCTGCCGCTTTGAAGCGCGGGCTCTTTCACCTCCTCTTTATCCTCTCCCGACGACGGAGACGACGACGCGCGAACGATGGTGGTGCCAACAGACGCGCTTCGTCGCGCAGCGCTAAACTCAACTCCGCGAGCAGAAGAAGAAGAAGGAGGAGGAAGAGGACGAAAGAAAAGCGACGACGACGACGACGAAGATCGAACGCGGTGTTGTTCAGCTGCTCTGGAAGAAGAAAAAGATCTCCTCCTCGTTCGAAGAATCGAAGAACAACTCGCGGACGACGAAGACGAAGACGACGACGACGAAAACGACGTCGAGGCGCGCGCGAAGACTCTCATGACGATGTCGTTTTACGCGTCTCGCTGCGGAGAAAGTCTGACGGAAAATTGGAAAAGAAAAACGTATCTTTCTCCTCGAAACTTCCCCAAAAGCTCGCATCTCTATCGAGCGTTCGGTCGAAACATCGCGCGAGCGAAGCGAGACGACGAGAAAAAAACCCCGAGAGAGAAAACGTCTGAACTTTTTCTAAAACTGATTTTGTCCGCGGAGAGAGATTATATCTCCATCAAATGACCGCAACAGTCGTGACTCTTTCCAAGCGCGATGGCGGTTTGTTATTATCCACCGCGGCGTTGGGATTGCGAAGTGCGAATAAGAACAGAACGACGCGGAGAGCGAGCGCGGCGGCAGCGAAGCCACGAGCTGGAGTCGTCGCCGTCTCTGCCGTGTCGTCTTCTTCTTTCAATTCTCGCTCTTCCGCGGTTTTATCGTCGTCGAGAGCGACGTCGTTGAAAGGACAGACACGAACGACGCGAGAGACGAAAACGAGAGCCTTCGTGGACCCGTGGGGCGTGACGGACGCGGAGTACACGACGTTAGAGGCGAACTTGTTCGCCGCGTCTTTGTTTCCGTACCTGTTCTTTCTCTTCTTTCTTGGGAAACCGGAAACCGCGTTCCCGAAGAGAGCTTTGTTTGGGTTTAAGTTTTTGCTCGTGTTCGTGTTCGCGACGATACCGGCTGGGATTTACGCCAAGGTGCACTACTCGGATATTTTAGCAAACGTGGATTGGTTACACGGCGGCGCGGAGAGTTTGTTGACGATTACGAACTTGCTGATCGTGCTCGGGATGCGAGAAGGGCTGAGAGATGCCGAGAGAGAGGCGAAAGAGGAGCGAGAGAATGGCTCGACGACGACGACGACGACGGATAGAGGAGCGGAGTCGATGGCTTTTAGTAGCGTTGAAAGTAGGAGCGATAGCGAAGCGAATAGAAAGTACGAGGAAGACAAAGGCGTGACTAGTAATACGAATGACAACGGGCTAAACATTAACAGCACGTTTTCTTTGGCAGGATTAACGTTGCTTGTCGTCGGTGCCGCTGCGCTCGTCTCTTCGTCCTCCCCGGACGCCATCGCGGCGACTACGGATTCCATCGCGGAGGTGGCGGATGGCAACGTCGTCTCTTCCCTCATAGCGTCCGCTAAACACGGCGAACCCGGGAACGCGTTATCGTTACCAACTTGGGTCATCCACGCCTCTTCGTTGATTGAATGGCTCGTCGCCATGTCTTTAATCTGGAACTATGCAGACGTAAAGAAACGTCCGAGTTACAAAGGCTTGACGTGGGGGATGGTTACCTCGCACGCCTCGGGTTTAGCAGCGTGCACGTTCCACGTCTTCTACAACTCCCCAACTCTGAACTCCGTGGTCGCTTTACAAGCCGGTTTAACGTGTCTCGGTAACGCCACCATGGGCATCGCGGCCTTCCGCATGTACCAAGAAGGCAAACGATTAGGTATCGGTTCCGAAGAAGACGGAGACGAAGACGCCATCTCCGTCCTCGCCGGATCGAAAGCGTTGCAAACTCCCTCTTCCAAGTCCTTCCTGGAAACCGACGCCTTCCTCCTCCTCAAGCTCTTCGCCGTTTCCACCGCGGTTTCCGCCGCCGTCAAATGGGGTTCTCTCTTCGTCGACTTCCCGTTCGAACCGTCCTTGTTCCTCGCGTATTCCATGATCGTCTTCCCGACGATGTTGAACGTCAACGCGTGGAAGAACTTGTCCGACGACCCGACGAAGAAAGCCGACTCGCTGTTGTAATAACGCTATTATATATACACGAACACACACACGCACGCGCAAGAAAAAAGAACAGAAGAATCACTCGCTCGTCTCTTCCTCCACCGCGTCGTCGTTTCTTCGCAGCGCCGCGTCGTTGCGCCACCCGCCGTCGTCCATGGAAAACGTCAACGCGTTCGCTTTCGCTTCTCTCTTTTCCTTCTGCAAAGCCGACGAGAGTCCGATGGATTGTTTCCTGAACCGATATCGGCCGTCGTCACCGACGGCAACGAGGTCCGCTTCCATCGGAGACGGGGATTGTTTTTCCTTCGTATCCTTGTCGTTTTTCATCCTTTTCCGATGATATATATATGTATATCTCGCGCGTGGTCTCTCTCTGCTGAAGTTGTGAGTTGAAGAAGATTGGAAAAAGTTAGTTACAAAAACTCCATTTTCCTCGTCTTTGCTGTTTTTCTTCGTTTTGCATCGAGGAGAGACTTTCTTTCCCGCAGAGAAGGGAAGATGACGCGACAGAGCGAAGATATCAACGTGGACTATTTACTTTTGTCGCCGTCGCCGTCGTCGTCTTCTTCGTCGTCGTCTTTGGTTTCCTCTTTGTTGGGGAAATCGAAATCAGATGCCAGAGCAACCGTCGCGAAAGAACTCCGAGGAGGAGGAGGAGGAGGAGGAGGAGGAGAAAAGGGAAAGCCGACGTCGACGAAATCGTTTCAAAACGGGTACATCGAGTACGAAAACTACGAAGATATTGGTTTGAGTTTGGAGTATTCGAACGAGCGCGTGGATTGCGTGCATGTGTACAACGAAACGAAGACGGAGTTTACACCTTTTCGAGGTGGTGCATTGCCTTTTGGAATCGACTTCGCAAAGGATACGGCGAAGGACGTCGTTCGGAAACTAGGAGAACCGACGAGTAAAGGTGGGACTGGCGTACAGATTTTCATCGTGTACGAGATACTCGGGATTAAGATTTCTTTCAACGCGAACGATTGGGAGCAGGCTGGCGCGAGCATACACTCGATGGCGGTTTGGAAAGCGAGCGATGAAAAGTAGACGGATGGGAACAAATTAGGGGTGATAGTACTTTAGTAATGTATAGCTATGTATTTATGCGTGTAATTATATCGACGTGACAAAGAATGCTTTACTTCTTTTTTCTACGCTTTCTTCCACCCTCGGCTCGGGTACGCAAAGGCGCATCCGCCGGGCGCTTTCTTTCCTCTGTTGCTTTTTGTTTCGCTTTCGGAAGCGGAATGTAAATCGGTTCGTGCGTCACCGGCATTTCTGGGTTCTTCTTCTTGTTCTCTGCTACTTTGTCGTTCTTCTTTTCGTTATCCTCTCCGTCGGATTCTGAATCCGAATCCGACGACGATGAACTGCTACTACTGCTGCTGCTGCTACTGCTACCATTGCTTCTATTCTTCTTCTTTTTATCCTCTTCGTCGCTACCTTCGTCGTCATCAGAATTCAAGAAGAAATCGTCCCCATCCAAATCATTTTTCGCCTTCTTCTTGTTCGTTGCACCCTCGTCATTATCATCGTCTTCGCCGTCAACGATGCCTTCGTTGGCGTCTCCCAACTCTGCCTTCGCTTTCAAAATCTCCTTGATCTCCTTCCGAAACCGTTCTCTTCGGCGATTTTTATGCGTCTTGGCGTCTTCGTCGTCCTCGTCGTCGTTGAACAGCGACACGTACTTCCGATGTTTCGGAAAATGCATCACGTACTCTAAATCCTGCTCCAACGCTTTCAGTTGCGCTTTTTCCTCCTCCGTCCGCTCGTCTTCCTCGATTCGGGTAATCTTCTCCATCTTTCTCGTTACTTTTATTCTCTCGAAGAATTTCACCCTGTGATACTTCTTCGCGTATTTCCGCTCCTTCTCCGCGCGAAGATTTTCCTTCTGCGCCTTTTCTAAATCTTGCAACTCCCTCTCTTTCTCCTCTCGCAACTTTTGCGGCATATTCTTCGCCTTCGCGAGCATTCTCTGGACGTCTCGCATCTGGTTTTTAATCGATTTCGGTTTCTTCTGTCCGGCAGCAGCCGCCGGGGAGCGATTTCCCGCGTCGCCGCCGCGTTTTCTGCCTCTTCCGCGACCACCACCACCACCGCGACCTCGACCTCCTCGTCCACCTCGTCCACCTCGGCCGCCTCGTCCACCGCGACCGCCTCCTCTGTCGTTGTTGTTATTGTTGTTATTGTAGGCCATTACGTTTCTCTCTCTCTCTCTCTCTTTCTTTTTGAGGTGTGTCGAGCAGGGAAAAAAAATTTTGGTTGGAAAACGTAAAAACGTCTTTTCTTCACGAAAGACGAAAAAAAGAAGAAGAAAAAGAGAGATCTCATTCATTTTTCTTCTTCACTCTTCGTTCTTCTTCTCCTGCGCGAGCGCTTCTTTTTTGCTCTTGCGATCGTCGTCGTCTCTCTCGCGAGAGCAAAGGCGAGAAAATGTTGACGCGAGGGCAGATGAGGCGCATGGGCGAGAGAGATTTGTGGGACGTGATCGTCCACAACGACGATATTTGTTTCAAACACGTTTTGCCGAGATTGAGTCAAAACGATATAAAATTCTTGTACGACGTGAATACGGAGACGAGAGCGTTGATCAAAAGAGCGATGACTTCTGGGATTACGTTGGAGGATAGGTTTCAGATTGAAGAGATGTCGTCGATATCTACGTTGGAGTTTGCGTGGAATAACATGGACTGGGAAGCGAGAGATAAAAATGGGTATGTGATGAATCAAGATTGGTTTTGCTGGAAAGCTGCTCGTACGAATAAACTCGAGTTACTCAAGTGGGCGCGGGAGGAGAAAGGGTGCGAGTTTGACATTAATATAAGTTTTACGGCTGCATTGCGCGGTAATCTTGAAATGCTGAAGTATTGCGTTGCAAATCAATGTCCCGTGGATGAGGATGTGTGCGGAAGCGCTGCCTCTCACGGTCATCTCGAGTGCCTCAAATACTTACATGAGGAAGTCAAAGCGCCGTGGGATTATCAAACTGGATGGTACGCAGCTCAAAGTGGTCATCTACATATACTCGAATATCTTTTTGAGCGTAAGTATGATAAATACAACAGAGATGCATGTACATTTACCGCTCGCTGTGGCAAGTTAGACTGTTTGAAGTACTTACACGAGGTTGCTAAAGCGCCTTGGGGTGATGAAGCCGTACTACACGCGTACTTCATCGATTGCCAAGAATGTTTACGGTACCTCCTCGATAACGACTGTCCTTTGCCGGAAGGTTGGCGATATGAAGACGGAGATTTATACGTACCAGAATCAGAATCAGAATCAGAATCATAAACACACAAATACAGTTATAGCAAAACTTGTTGGATATACGAAGAGATACCCGACATGCAAAATGAAAGCGGTGCCGCGTGCGGTACCGCGAACGAAGAGCTTTTCCCATTCGCAATAAAAAAAAGCAATGGGAAGCTGATGTGTTACCACTACACCACAAGCGCTGGAGTTTGTGACTAAATACGCTAGCCGGAAATCGAATCTATCAAAGGGAGAAGTGTAAGTTCTCTTTACTTTTTAAGTGATTTAATTCTTACCCGAGGATCCAGCTTATGCCTTCGATTATTAATCAAGATGATTATTAATGAAGCACACCTCGATTATTAATCAAGTAGATCATTATAGTGGAATTCACACTGACCTTCTCTTTTCAGAGAAAGCTTCAGTCGAGTTGGCCTAGGGTTTAGGGAGGAGCTTATGAAGTCCTTCTTTCTTTTTATATTTAGGGTTTATGAAATGAGCACGAAGCACACCCACACAAAAAAAAATTAGATCGAAAACGCGGCGCGATAAATAATTCCACAGAGCACGCGCCGGACAAGAGCGCTCGCGCGTTGAAACAAAAAAGGGACGCACAAACTCCTTTTCGTTCGCAACACGCGCACCTGTTTCTTTTTTCTCCCTCTCGAGTGTTCTGTTCCCTCTGTGTTTGTGAAAGAACTAATAAAAAGAAAGTTTTCCAATTTGTTAACAAAAGAGAGCCCACGGCCGCCAATTTTCTAATCCGATCCCTCCTCAATCGGAAGAAGAAAAAAAACAAAGAAATGACACAAACGATGAACTTCACTCACGGCGAGGAAAGAATAATAGATTCCGTGCGCATCGCGACGGCACATTTACCGATCAAGAAACGATACGAGCAAAAGTTCAAGTGTTCGTTCGATCTCGGGTCGAAAAAGCACCGCATTTTGGACGAGCAGTACACGAATGGGAAAAATTACGTCGACATTTCTTTGCTCGATTTGGGAGATTTGTTGAGACGATACGCGGACGGCGCGGAGAACGTGAAATCGAGAGAGGAGTTTCTGAGAGAAGCGAAGAAGGAGATGGAAGAGAAGGAGGAAAAGGCGAGAGAGATGCGCAGAATCGCGGAACAGAGGAAACAGAACGCGAGGAAAAAGCAGGAAAACGCCGAGCGGCTCGCGAGAGAAGCTCAAGAGAAGAAGAGGAAGATTAAAGAGCAACAACAACAAACGCCGACGTCTACGCCGGTAAAGAAGCAGAAGAAAGCAACGACGAGAGAAACTGATAACACTGATAACAGTTCGAACGATTCTGGGGCTACGATTGTAACAAAGACGCCGAAGAAACCGAGATCGTTGACGGCGTCGCAGAAAAAATCGCAAAGTTCTTTGAGCGTCGATACAAAGGTGCCGAATTCCAACAACAACAACAACAACAACAACAACAACACTAAAAGTGGTTCTGCGAAGAGCGAATCAGACGACAACGAAACAGAAGAGGCGAATAACAGTAGTAGAAAAGCAGAAGAACCCGAGGAAGAGAAACCGTTGACGGACGAAGAATTGGCCCGAAGAATGCACGTAGAAATGAACGCGAGTCCACGATTAGGCCGAAGCGGAGGAAGAAACCGCGGGATGAGCTTATTGGGAAACTTTTGAACTGCTACTACTTAATACTTTTACACAGACAGATTTTTAATTCTTTCGGTAAAGGGAAAGAAACCTTTTTTTGTACCATATACATACATTTCTTTGAAGTAAATTTTAATAAAAAGGAATTGCAAATACGCAGCATATATTTTTGATTGATGTTTTTGATTACACGTACACCTAAATCTCACGCACATATATATAGATATAATAAATTAGACGTCGATCAACCATTTCGGCAACTTTGATTTCTGTTCGTCTTTCAAAACTTCGCTCAAATACTTCTTCGCTTCGCTCGACTCTTTCAAAATCTTCTCGGCTTCCACGAACTGTTTCGCGCGTCGTTCGAGCTCTGCAGTCGTAGCGTTGATTTCGTTCGTGAACGCCTCTCGCGCGATTCTCGCTTCTTCCATCGCCAGTTTTTCGTATTCCGCAATCGCCGCGCGGCGAGCTTCTACGATTCTGCCCTCGCTATCGTTTTTTATCGTTTCAATCATGGCGGCGGTTTTCTTCGCCTTCTCCATGGCATCTTGGAGCTCTTGGCGAACGTCCTGGACGGACTGTTTCTTCGCTTGAATCAACTCTTCACCGTGTCGACTGATCGCTTCCTTCATCTTTTCCGCGTCTGTTTCTAACTGTTGTACCGTTTTGCTCAGTTGCTCCTTCTCCTTGACCAAAGCGTCTTTCGTTTGTATCATCTTCTCCATCTCGAGTTTTTGCGCGTCCTTCGAGTCGTTGATTTGCTTTTGTAGAGCGGCTATATTTTCGACTAAGATCGCAGAGGAAGAGTCTGAGGCGTCTTTAGCTTCTTCCAACGCTTTTTCGTGACGCTTTTCCAACTTTTGCACGTTTTCTTCGTGCTGCTTCTTCAAAACTTCCGCCTCTTGTTGCACTCGAGCAACTTTCGCCAGCAAAATCGAATCCGCGTTCTTCGCCGACTCTTTCGCATTTTCCATCGCTTTCGCGTGTTTTTCTTCGATAGAAGCTAATTGTTGTTTCACTTCCTCTCTCGCTTTTTCGGTTTCGCGTTTTGCCGCTAAAACTTCGCTCTCGTTTTGCCTCTTCAAATTTTCCATCTGCGCTCGCGTCTTTTCCTCCGCTTGCGCGGAATTGTTCTTCATCGCCAACAACTCGCCTTGAAGCCGCTCCATTTCCGCGGTGAATTTGCCGTCAACCGCGTTCACCTTCGAAAGACGTTCCGAATTTTTCATGCTTTCGCTTTTCGCCAGCTTATACAACGCGTTTCGCTCGTTCTTTGCCACTTCTAAACTCTTATTTGCCTTCTCCAACGATTCGCCGATATCTTTTTGGCGCAAAGACCACTCCGAGGCGCTTTGCGTTAAACTCTGTTGACTCGCATTCAATGCGCTTTCCAACGTCGCTGTTTTCGTCCTCAACTCTAAACCGATCGCTTGCAACTCTCTTTCCCAAGATTCTAAATCCGAAGCTGCCATTTCCATTTGATGATTCAATTTTAAACTTTCTCGCTGCGCTAATCGATACAAGGCGTCGCGCTCTGCTTTCGCCATTTTCAAAGCCTCTTCGATCGGTTTCGCTTGCTCCGAACCAATCTTCTTCGCTTTTGCAACTTCAGAGAGGAATAAATCGCGCATCGCGCGTTTGTCGCTGGTGCTATACTTTGTTAACGCTTCGATTCGCGCTTCCAAGACGGCAACTTTGTCGCTCGCCTCGTCCTCCATCTTTGAGTTTTTATCTTTCCCGAACTCACTTTGTAACGTCTTGTACAACGCGTTTCGTTCCGCTTTTGCCACGATCAACTCCTTTCGAGCATCCTCGAGCATCTTAGACACTTCCACATCTACGGCCGAGCTCGTCTTTGATGCCATTCTGAAGTTTTCTTGCGCCGCTGCCAACGAACTCTCATACGTCGCCTTCATCGTCTTCAACTCGTTTTCAATCGCCGATACCGCGGCATCTCTCTCGTGCAACACCTCTGCGATCGCGTCCACGTTCTCTGCTTGCAACGCGGCAACGATTCCCAACTGTTCCTCTTTCAAATCGGCGATGACGTCGTAGAGCACCTTGACCGCGTCTTCGGCGTCAGCTTTGGTATAATCTCGATCGCGTCCGGAGGCTTTCGCGAACTCGGACGATTGAAGTCGATACAACGCGTCGCGTTCAGCCGCTTGGAACTTACTTTTTTGCTCGTATTTTTCAATTTTCGCTCGGTATGCACTCAATTCGGTTTCTATTTGGTTTTGCGCTGCAATTAAGGCTGATTCACTCGTCGCTTTTTGCACTTTGTTGTCGTACCTCAAGGACGCCTCTCGCGCGAGATTTTCTGAAAGCAACGCTTGGACAACCTTTTGAATCTCTCGATCTTTTTCTTCTTGCAACTTGGATACCATGGCGACGACGTCTTCTTCGCTCACCATTCCTCCTCCTTTAGCAGCAACACTAGCAACTGATACTGGTGTCGCGCTACGTTCTTTTTTCTCCGCGCTCAACTGTCTTTCCTTCTCCAACGCTTGCGTAAACTCTCTTTGCGCCGCGTTCATCGCCGACTCGTACGTCGCCTTCATTCTCGCCATTTCTTCACGCAAACTCTTCACCTCTTCATCGCTACTCGATCCCGCGGCTTGATTTTCTCTCAATTTGCTCCCCATCTCTTTTCCTTCAATCGCTTGATCGATTCTCGCGTTCATTTTTTGCATCTCTGCCGAGCGTTCGTTGATAATTTTCGCCAACTTTTCCTCAGCTCTTTTCTTCTCCTCCACGACTTTTCGCATCTCTTTTTCAATCTTCTCCACGGACCGGGTCATTTCCTTCTCAAACTCTCTCGCCATGGCTTTCTTAATCGTCCCTACCGCAGAGGCGAAATCCACCGACGCGCTCAACGCTTCGTTATTCAACGCGTCTCGCCCGGCTTTCGCCGCGCTTCTCAACACGTTTTGTACAAACGCCACGGCGGTGAACATCCCGGTCACCGCCGCGATGCCGCCGATAGCGCCGAGCAACTGCCACGGACTCGATAACCCGTAACTCACCCTCGCGGCTTGAAAAACAACGATCCCTAAAACGTTCGCCATCGCGTACGTCGCGCACGCCAACCCGTACGAACCCGCCGTGTTGCTCGAAAACGCGTAATCCTTCTTCCAAACGCTCGACGCGTATCCCGCCAACGCGCTCGCCGCCGCCGCTCTCAAAAACGCCGACACCGGCGTTCCAATCCATCGCGTCCACTCCATCCCAGCTTTCACCGACGACAGTCCGCTGCTCCCAAATATCGACAGAAACGCGATATCCGTCGTCGCGCACGCGAGAAACACGCCCAGAAACTTGAACGCCGTCGCTCTCTTCTCGATGAAATTTTTGGCGGGAAAAAGAAGCGAAGAAGAAAACTGTTCCTTTTTCTCCTCGTCGTCGTCGTCGTTCGCATTCCCGGTCGTTCTCGGAGAATACGAGGAGGAATACGAGGAGGAACGCGCGATCGTCGTCGTCGCGTGTCGTCGTCGTCGTCTTCCCGCGGCATCACCAGCACCAGCACACAACGGCGAGAAAGAAGAGGAAGAAATCATCTTCAAAGCGCTTTGTCTCGGAGGAGAAAAAGGAACATCGTCTTCTTCTCTCGTCGTCGTTCGCGAAGAAGAAGCGCGGCGGCAACGACGACGAAAACGCCGGTTAATATTGTTGTTGTTCAAACGCAACGGAGAGGAAGTCGAGGCGAACATCTCTCTCTCTCTTTTCTCTTCTTCTTCTTCTTCTTCTTCTTCTTTCGCGCGCGCGCGTGGTGTGTCG
>Ga0181600_10000709_pt1 | contig 25756 bp, 24 predicted proteins | sample 041ome_2_FD_132982 | JGI IMG/M metagenome (GOLD analysis project Ga0181600, IMG submission 132982) | Coastal salt marsh microbial communities from the Groves Creek Marsh, Skidaway Island, Georgia - 041406US metaG (megahit assembly) | ecosystem: Environmental > Aquatic > Marine > Intertidal zone... | reverse complement strand
GAGGAATGGATGCGCGCCCACAACGGGTGAGCAGCGCGCTCTAACCTTCCTGCGGCGGAAGATGCGTCTTCGGCCCGCTTTTCCAGAACAGGCGCCGGAGCACCCGCCGCGCCCAGATCAGGCCCCAGACGCACAGGCCCAGCACCACCAGCGCGATGGCGCCTGCGGCCCACGGATATTCGTAAGCCAGCCACAACAGGCCGATGGTCGCCACATCCTCCACGGTGGAGACAGCGGCATTGCTGACCGGTTCGGGACTGGTGTTGACCACCGCGCGGGCACTAGCCTCGCCGCATCCTTCTCGCTGCCGCTGGGCTGTTCGCAGCAGGCTGCCGCGCCCGCCCCGGCGGAAGAGGAAGAACCTGCACCTGCGCCGAACATCCCTGCCGCTTACGATCCGGCTGGCGAAATCGAAGCCGAGGACGCCATCGATGAAGTGGACGAAGACGAGGGCGAGTTCGGCTCGCTGCTCGGCATGGGCAATCCGTTCCGCCGGGGAGCCGAGGAATTTGTCCGCAGCGAGGACGAGCCAGAGACCGCCGACGGCGAGATCGAACCCGCCGTGATCTTCCCCAGCGCCCAGCGTGCCATTGACCGTCCGGCGGAAAGCCCGAACGCTTCTGCCCTGCCCGAACCGCAGATGGACGGCGAAGAGAACGAGCGCGCGCTGCGCGAGGCCCTGCTCAACCTGCAGCGGATGCGCGGGGCAGGCTGACACCGCACTTCGTCCGTATCATGACATTGCAAGCCACCGGAATCCCCCGATTCCTGGGGCGTTTTGCTTAAATTGCAATATCTGCAACCTTGCAAAACTGGTTTCCTGTCTTCATGGGGAGTTTTCGCGACATTTTCGTGCATTTCCCATGCCGGGTGAGTCGCGTTTCGCTGCCCGCTTCTCGCCGGTGTCGAAGCGCGCTCTGGTGATCGGCCTGAGACAGGATAGATAGAGTTGACTGAACTACCAGCCCCGCAGGGCCTTTACGATCCGCGCAATGAACATGATAACTGTGGTGTTGGTTTTGTCGCCAATATCAAAGGTGTTAAATCGCATGCGATTGTAAGCCAGGCGCTGCAGATTCTGGAAAATATCGACCATCGCGGCGCCGTGGGTGCAGACCCGCTGCTGGGCGATGGTGCCGGCCTGCTGATGCAGATCCCGGACAAGCTCTATCGCAAATGGGCCGATGCCAAGGGCCTGGCCCTGCCGCCCGCAGGCGATTACGCCGTGGCCATGTGCTTCATGCCGCAGGACGACGAAGCGCGCGAATTCATCACCGGCCAGTTCGAAAAGTTCATCAAGAAGGAAGGCCAGCAGCTGATCGGCTGGCGCGACGTGCCGACGAACCTCGAAGGTCTGGGCAAGGCCGTGCTCGATTCCATGCCGGTGATCCGCCAGTGCTTCATCGCCCGCGGCGAAACCTGCGAGGATCAGGATGCGTTCGAGCGCAAGCTGATCGTCATCCGCAAGCAGACGCAGAACCCGCTGAAGGAACTGGCCGTTAAGCATGACATGCCCGGCCTGCTGAAGCTGTACATGCCCAGCTTCTCCAGCCGCACGGTGGTCTACAAGGGCCTGCTGCTCGCGCATCAGGTGAAGAGCTTTTATGACGACCTGCGCGATCCCGATTGCGAAAGCGCCTTGGGCCTCGTCCACCAGCGCTTCTCCACCAACACCTTCCCCAGCTGGCGTTTGGCACAGCCGTTCCGCCTGATCGCCCACAATGGTGAGATCAACACGGTTCGCGGCAATGTGAACTGGATGAACGCGCGCCGCCGCACCATGGAAAGCGACCTGCTGGGCGCGGACCTCGACAAGCTGTGGCCGATCGTGCCGCACGGCCAGTCGGACACCGCCTGCCTCGACAACGCGCTGGAACTGCTTCTGCTCGGCGGTTTCTCTCTCAGCCACGCCATGATGATGCTGATCCCGGAAGCATGGGCCCGCGATCCGCTGATCGATCCGGCGCGCAAGGCGTTCTACGAATATCATGCCGCACTGATGGAACCGTGGGACGGCCCGGCAGCCGTGGCCTTTACCGATGGCCGCCAGATCGCCGCCACGCTGGACCGCAACGGCCTGCGCCCGGCGCGCTGGCTGGTGACCAAGGACGATACCGTTTGCATGGCTTCCGAAAGCGGCGTGCTGCCGTTCAAGGAAGAAGACATCATCCGGAAGTGGCGCCTGCAGCCCGGCAAGATGCTGCTGATCGACCTCGAGGAAGGCCGCATCATCGAGGACGAGGAACTGAAGGCAGACCTCGCCGCTGCGCACCCTTATGAAAAGTGGCTGAAGCAGGCCCAGTACAAACTGAAGGATCTCGACGCGATCGAGACCGATGCCGAAGCCGTGCAGGCAACCGAGGAGACGCTGCTCGATCGCCAGCAGGCCTTTGGCTACACGCAGGAAGATATCGGCAAATTCCTCGAACCGATGGCCGCCAAAGCGGATGATCCCATCGGCTCGATGGGCACCGACACGCCGATTGCCGTGCTCTCGCAGCGCAGCCGCCTGCTGTACGACTATTTCAAGCAGAACTTCGCCCAGGTCACCAACCCGCCGATCGACCCGATCCGCGAGGAACTGGTGATGAGCCTGCTGTCGATGATCGGCCCGCGCCCCAACCTGCTGGGCCGCGATGCCGGCCTGCACAAGCGCCTCGAGGTTGACCAGCCGATCCTGACCAACACCGACGTGGAGAAGATCCGCTCGGTCGAGGCATCGCTGGACGGTGCCTTCCGCACCGAGACGATCGACATCACCTGGGACGCCGAATCCGGCGCCGATGGCCTGGAAATGGCGATCAAGGAAATGTGCTGGACTGCCACCGAAGCGGTGCTGCAGGACAAGAACATCCTGATCCTGTCTGACCGGGCAGCTTCGGCAGACCGCATTCCCATGCCTGCCCTGCTGGCAACGGCTGCGGTGCACCACCACCTGGTGCGCCAGGGCCTGCGCATGCAGACTGGCCTCGTCGTGGAAACCGGCGAAGCGCGCGAAGTGCACCACTTCTGCGCGCTGGCGGGTTACGGCGCGGAAGCGATCAACCCCTACCTCGCCTTCGAGACGCTGGAAGCGATCCGCGTCGAGAAGTATCCGGAGATGACCGAGGAACAGGTCCAGAAGAACTACATCAAGGCTGTCGGCAAGGGCATCCAGAAGGTCATGTCCAAGATGGGCATCTCGACCTACCAGTCCTATTGCGGCGCGCAGATCTTCGATGCCGTGGGCCTGTCGTCCGACTTCATCGAGAAGTATTTCACCGGCACTGCCACCACCATCGAAGGCATCGGCCTGAAGGAAGTGGCGGAAGAAACCGTGCGCCGCCATGCTGCTGCGTTCGGTGACAATCCGATCTACCGGAACATGCTCGATGTCGGCGGTATCTACCAGTATCGCCTGCGCGGCGAGGAACATGCATGGACCCCGGCGAACATCGCGTCGCTGCAGCACGCCGTGCGTGGCAACAAGTACGAGAACTATCAGGAATTCGCCGCCAGCCTGAACGATCAGGCAGAGCGGATGCTGACGATCCGCGGGCTGATGGAACTGAAGCCGGCTGACAAGCCGCTCGACATCTCCGAAGTCGAACCGGCCGAGGAAATCGTCAAGCGCTTCGCTACCGGTGCGATGAGTTATGGCTCGATCAGCTGGGAAGCGCACACCACGCTGGCGCTGGCCATGAACCGCATCGGCGGCAAGTCGAACACCGGCGAAGGCGGCGAGGACCCCAAGCGCTTCGTGCCGCTGAAAAACGGCGATTCGATGCGTTCGTCGATCAAGCAGGTGGCATCGGGCCGCTTTGGCGTGACCACCGAATACCTCGTCAACGCCGACGACATCCAGATCAAGATGGCGCAGGGCGCAAAGCCCGGCGAGGGCGGCCAGCTGCCCGGCCACAAGGTGGACAAGACCATCGGCGCCACCCGTCACTCGACGCCCGGCGTGGGCCTGATCTCCCCGCCGCCGCATCATGACATCTACTCGATCGAGGATCTGGCACAGCTGATCCACGACCTGAAGAACACCAACCCGGTGGCGCGCGTCTCCGTAAAGCTGGTGTCCGAAGTGGGCGTGGGCACGGTGGCCGCAGGCGTTTCCAAGGCGCGGGCCGACCACATCACCATTTCCGGTTACGAAGGCGGCACCGGCGCTTCGCCGCTGACCTCGCTCACCCATGCGGGCTCTCCGTGGGAAATCGGCCTTGCCGAAACCCAGCAGACCCTACTGCTGAACGACCTGCGCAGCCGCGTTGCCGTGCAGGTCGATGGCGGCCTGCGTACCGGTCGCGACGTTGCCATCGGCGCGCTGCTGGGCGCGGACGAGTTCGGCTTTGCCACCGCCCCGCTGATCGCGGCAGGCTGCATCATGATGCGCAAGTGCCACCTCAACACATGCCCGGTGGGCGTGGCCACGCAGAACCCCGAACTGCGCAAGCGCTTCGTCGGCCAGCCCGAGCACGTGATCAACTACTTCTTCTTCGTTGCCGAGGAACTGCGCCAGATCATGGCGGAGATGGGCTTCCGCAACCTGAACGAGATGATCGGCCGGGTGGACCGCATCGACATGCGCCGCGTGGATCGTCACTGGAAGGCTGCAGGCATCGACCTGTCGCGCCTGCTGACGAAGATCGAGGTGCCCGAAGGCAAGGAACTCTACCACACCGAAACGCAGGATCACGGCCTCGAAGCCGCGCTCGACAACGAGCTGATCCAGGCCGCGCGCCCCGCCATCGACCATGGCGAGACGCTGGTGCTCGATTTCCCGATCCGCAACGTCAACCGCACTGTCGGCACGATGCTGTCAGGCGAGATCGCCCGCAAGTACGGCCACGCCGGCCTGCAGGCAGAACAGCTGCACATCAACCTGACGGGTGTGGCCGGCCAGAGCTTCGGCGCATGGCTTGCCCACGGCGTGACGCTGGACCTCGTCGGCGATGGCAATGACTATGTCGGCAAGGGCCTGTCGGGCGGGCGCATCATCGTGCGCCAGCCTGCCGGCCTGGACCGCGATGCTTCTGCCAACATCATCATCGGCAACACCGTGCTGTTCGGCGCGATTGCCGGTGATGCCTATTTCAACGGCGTTGGCGGTGAACGTTTCGCGGTGCGCAACTCCGGCGCGATTGCCGTTATCGAAGGCACCGGCGATCACACCTGCGAATACATGACGGGCGGCGTTGTCTGCGTGCTGGGCAAGACCGGCCGCAACTTCGCAGCCGGCATGAGCGGCGGCATCGCCTATGTCTATGACGCGGACGGTTCCTTCAAGGATCGCTGCAACATGGCGCAGGTCAAGCTGCTGCCGATCGATGCAAAGGCCAAGGATCCGGAAGGCACCGGCCTGCCCGCGCAGCGTCCGTCCAATGTCAACGATTTCGGCATGGGTGACCCGCTCTATCACGATGCGGCGCGCCTCAGGGTGCTGGTGGAACGCCACAAGCTGCACACCGGCTCTGCCCTTGCCACCGCGCTGCTCGAAGATTGGGACAACGCGCTGGGCAAGTTCGTCAAGGTCATGCCGCTCGATTACGAGCGCGCACTCAAGAGCCAAGAGGAAGAGCGGGAGAACGCCGCCTCCGTGGCTGCCGAGTAAGGAATACGAAGATGGGTAAAGAAACCGGCTTTCTCGAGCTCGACCGCCAGGATCGCACCTATGCCGATCCCAAGGAACGTCTGAAGCACTACAAGGAATTCGTGGTTCCGCACAGCGAGGAGGCCCTGAAGGGCCAGGCTTCGCGCTGCATGAATTGCGGCATCCCCTACTGCCATAACGGCTGCCCGGTGAACAACATCATCCCGGACTGGAATGATCTGGTCTACAAGGGTGACTGGAAGAACGCGCTTGAAGTGCTGCACTCCACCAACAACTTCCCCGAATTCACCGGCCGCATCTGCCCCGCTCCGTGCGAGGAAAGCTGCACGCTGAACCTTTCTGACCAGCCGGTGACGATCAAGAGCATCGAATGCGCCATCGTCGATCGCGGCTGGAAGGAAGGCTGGATCGAGCCGCAGGTCCCTGAATGGAAGACCGGCAAGAGCGTGGCCGTGGTCGGCTCCGGCCCGGCAGGCATGGCTTGCGCGCAGCAGCTCGCCCGCGCCGGCCATTCGGTGACGCTGTTCGAGAAGAATGACCGCATCGGCGGCCTGCTTCGCTATGGCATCCCCGACTTCAAGATGGAAAAGCATCTGATCAACCGCCGCGCGGTGCAGATGGAAGCCGAAGGCGTGACCATCCGCACCTCTGCCGAAGTGGGCGTGGACGTGTCGGTGAAAAGCCTGAAGGAAAACTTCGATGCCATCGTGATGGCAGGCGGCGCGGAAGATGCGCGCATGCTGCAGATCCCCGGCGCGGAACTGCCCGGCGTGCGTCTGGCGATGGAATTCCTGACCCAGCAGAACAAGCGCAACGCCGGTGACAGTGAAGAGCGTGCAGCCCCGCGCGGCACGTTGACCGCCACGGGCAAGGACGTGATCGTGATCGGCGGTGGTGACACCGGCTCTGACTGCGTGGGCACCTCCAACCGCCAGGGCGCCAAGTCGGTCACCCAGATCGAAATCATGCCGCAGCCGCCGGAAAAGGAAAACAAGCTGCTGACCTGGCCCGACTGGCCGATGAAGCTGCGCACCTCCTCCAGCCATCAGGAAGGCGTGACCCGTGACTGGGCCGTGCTGACCAAGGAAGTGGTGAGCGAAGACGGCGTGGTCACCGGCCTCAAGTGCGTTCGCGCAGACTGGTCGAACGGCAAGCTGGAAGAAGTTCCGGACAGCGAATTCGTGCTCAAGGCAGACCTGATCCTGCTCGCCATGGGCTTTGTCGGCCCGAAGAAGGCCGGCATGATCGATCAGGCCGGCGTGGCGCTGACCGATCGCGGCAATGTCGATGCCAACACCGTCGATTACCGCACGTCGGACGAACAGATCTGGGCTTGTGGCGACATGCGCCGCGGCCAGTCGCTGGTCGTCTGGGCCATCCGCGAAGGCCGCCAGTGCGCGCGCAGTGTGGACGAATCGCTGATGGGCGTGAGCGAACTGCCGCGCTAGGCGCCGCTTACATCACAAGACACGGGAAAGGGGGCTTCGCGGCCCCCTTTTTCGTGGGCGTCCAGCCTGCGCGCTCACAAATCGATGCGGAACCACTCGATGGTATCGCCATCGCGATAGGCAGCGGGTTTCTGGTGGGTGCCGATGTGTCTGCCGCTCGCGTTCTCGATCGAACGGCGCGAGGCGGGGTTGCCCGGGTCGCAGGTGATGGTGACATAGGCCATGCCCAGCGCGCGTGCTTCGGGCAGGATCTGGCGCGTTGCCTCGGCCGCATGGCCTTTTCCGCGGTGCCAGGGGACCACCGCGAAACCGATATGGCCGAGCAGGTGCGGCGGAAGCTCTTCCGTTCCATGCTGCCAGCGGAACCCGATCGTTCCGCAAAAGCCACCCTCTGCGGCATCATCCCACATGAAACGCCTGATGCAGGGCAGACGCTTGACGAAACTGCCGTCCGGCAGCTCGACATCGCCAGCGCTGGCATCGCGATCCGTCATGTTCGCGAGGAAAAGCCCGGCATCGGCAGCGATTTCGCCCAGTTCGCGCAAGCGGTGCCTTTCGCTGTCCATGTTGTTGGGAGACCAGCCGCGTTCCAGCGCATCGATATAGGATGGCAAGTGCTCATGAGTGGGCGTGACCAGCTTCATGACCCGCCACCCGCGCAAGCCACGCATGTCGCCAGTGAGGGATCGTTCCGCAGGCGCCCCTCGGCGATCTCCTCGCCGCAGGTGGCGCACCAGCCCCACTCGCCGTCATGAAGGCGGGCGAGCGCGCGGCGGATGCGGCTGCGTTTTGCCTGTCGGCGGCGCTCTTCTTCCTGCGCCATCGCTTGCTGCTGCATCGCTTCCATCCGGCTGAGGCGGCCCACGGCATCCTGCTGCAAGGTCACCGGCTCGCGTCCGCCCGCGCTCATGGCGTCGAGCCGGTCCAGCTCCTCCAGTCGCGCTTCAAGCGCAGTGCGTGCCTCGTCCCCGGTCATGCCAGCCATGCTGTCCTACAAGCATGGCGAATGTCAAAGGGAAGGCGCTCTTTGCCATTGTCGTTGCCACCTTGCCGGAGCTGGAGATTTTTCTGCTTAAGGACCGTGTTCCATGTGTTCCAAATCCGGACTCAGGCCCTTGATTTTCAAGGATTCCAGTCCACCGCGCCGCGACCGCTCTGTTCAAGGAAGTCATTCGCCTTGCTGAACGGCCTGGAACCGAAGAACCCGCGATGGGCAGACAGCGGGCTGGGATGCGGAGACTGGATCACCAGGTGCCGCCCGGATTGGAGCGCGGCGATGCGCTGCGCCTTCTTCTGCGCATGGCTGCCCCACAGTATGAAGACGCAAGGGTTCGGCCCTTCCGCCACCGCGGCCACGGCGGCATCGGTGATCGCCTCCCACCCGCGCATCTGGTGCGATCCGGCTTGCGCCGCTTCCACCGTCAGCGCGTTGTTCAGCAGCAGCACGCCCTGCCGCGCCCAGTTTTCAAGGTTGCCATGCTCCGGGCGGGGAATGCCGAGGTCCGCCCCAAGCTCCTTCAATATGTTCACCAGCGACGGCGGCTGCTTCACCCCCTGCGGCACGGAGAAAGACAAGCCATGCGCCTGGCCCGGCCCGTGATAGGGATCCTGTCCCAGGATCACGACTTTCACCGCCTCCAGCGGGGTCAGTTCCAGCGCCTTCAGCCGTTGCCCGCGCGGCGGGTAGATCACCTTGCCGGCCTCCTCTTCAGCGCGCAGCCAGCCGCCAAGCTGGCGCGCTTCCGGTGCGGCAAGAACAGGGTCGAGCGCAGGGCGCCAGCTATCGGGTACGCTATCAGCCATCCCGCTTTCCTACTGCGGCTTGGCCGGGGCAGCCAGCATCCCCTTTCCCTCTTTCCCCAATGCGCCTAAGGCAATTTCCATATGGCTGTACATTATCACGAAGAAGACCTGCCCGCAGGCGTTCTGGCACCCGGCCCCGTGGCCATCGATACCGAGACGATGGGCCTCATCACCCATCGCGACAGGCTGTGCGTGCTGCAGATTAGTGATGGCAAGGGGGATGAACACCTTGTCCGCTTCGCCAATGGCAGCAGCTATGACGCGCCCAATCTGAAGGCGGTGCTGGCTGATCCCGAGCGGCTGAAGCTCTATCACTATGCGCGTTTCGATCTGGCGGCGATCTATCACTATATGGGCGTGATGGCCGGGCCGGTGTTCTGCACCAAGATCGCCAGCAAGCTGACTCGCACCTACACCGATCGCCACGGCCTGAAGAACCTGATCAACGAGATGCTGGGCGAGGATATTTCCAAGCAGCAGCAATCGTCTGACTGGGGCGCGGACACGCTGACCGATGCGCAGCGCGAATATGCCGCATCGGACGTGCGCTTCCTGCACCGCCTGCGCGAACAGCTGATCCCGCGTCTGGAGCGCGAAGGGCGGCTTGAAATCGCTCAGGCCTGTTTCGATTTCCTGCCCACCCGCGCCAAGCTGGACCTTGCCGGATGGAGCGACAAGGACATCTTCAGCCACGAGTAATCTCGTGGTTGCGAAAGGCACGCGGTCATGACCCTCGAAGCAGAACGGATGCGCACCCGCAGGCAGCATTTCGCCGCGCCGGGTTCATCGCTCGACAAGCTGGTGCGCGTGCTCGCCGTGGGCTTGCCTGCGCTGGTGGGCGTGGTGGCGGCGATGATGCTGCTCACGCCTTTGAGCCCCACGGCTGAGCTGAGCTTCCTGCTCGATCGCAACAAGGTGGCCATCGCTGATGACAGGTTGCGCGTGGACAATGCCATGTATCGCGGCGAAGATGACAAGGGCCGCCCCTTCTCGCTCTCCGCCGGCGATGCCGTCCAATCCAGCGCCAGCGTGCCTGTGGTTGCCTTGCATGACCTGACAGCGCGCATGGTGCTACCTGACGGGCCTGCCGTGCTTACCTCGCCATCTGGCAATTACGATATCGAGGAAGAGCAGGTGAGCATTCCCGGTATCCTGCAATTCAGCGCTGCTGACGGCTATCGCCTGACCGCGCGCAACGTGCTGATCGACCTGCCGTCGCGCACCATAATGGGCAATGGCCGGGTGGAAGGCACGGTGCCTGCAGGCAGCTTCGAGGCGGACCAGATGCGCGCCGATCTTGAAGCACGCGAATTGACGCTCAGCGGCAATGCCGGGATGCGCATGGTGCCGGGCCGCCTGCAAATGCCGAAGGAGATTGATTGATGCGCTTGCCTGAAATCGCAGATCGTCTATCGCTTGGCACCATGAGCACTTCGCGCAAATCCCGCTCCAGCCTCGGCAAGCTTGCCATGCGCAGCCTTGTTGGCGGTGCGCTGGCCGGAACCGTGGCTGCGCTGTCTTTCGGTTCTGTGGCAGAGGCGCAGAATATCTCCGGCTTCGATTCCAACCAGCCGGTGAACCTCGATGCGGACCGGATCGATTTGCAGGACCGCCAGAAACACGTGGTGTTCTCGGGCGCTGTCGATATCCGTCAGGGCGATCTGCGCCTGCGGGCTGACCGCACCACCGTCTCCTATTCCGACACTGGGACGCTGACGATCCAGCGGCTTGATGCCAGCGGCAATGTTATCGTGACGCGCGGGAATGAACGCGCTAGCGGCGCTGCCGGGGTCTATGATTTCAACCGCAAGGTGATCGTGCTGTCCGGCGGGGTAACCCTGCAGCGCGGCAGCGACGTGCTCAATGGCGGCAGGCTGGTGATTGATCTCAACACCGGCATTTCGAGTGTGGATGGCAATGCCGCGGGCAACACCGGCCAGGTTGGCCGCGTGTCGGGCACCTTCTCCGTGCCGGAGCAGAACTGAGCCGCCCGGCAGCCTGCGCTTCGGCCACCAGCTCATCCAGCCCGGGCGACAATTTCGACCTTGCCAGCAGCCACGTGCTGCCCGCCCTGATCCGCAAGGCGCATGAGGGAAAGCTGGCCGGCGCGCCCTCGATCGAGATCTGGGCCACGGGCACACCAAGGCGCGAATTCCTGCATGTCGATGACCTTGCCGATGGCTGCATCTTCCTGCTCAGGAATTACTCCGGCGACGAACACGTCAACGTGGGTTCGGGCAGCGACCTGCCGATCATCGAACTGGCGCAAATGGTGTGCGATGCGGTCGGCTTTACGGGCAGGATCACCAGGGACGAGAGCAAGCCGGACGGCACGCCACGCAAGCTGATGAACGGGGACAAGATCGCCGCGATGGGCTGGTCACCGAAGATCGGCCTCAAGGAAGGGATCGCCGATGCCTATCGCGCCTTCCTGGCTACGCAGGGCTGACGCGCTACTTGCTCGGACTCAGAATGCGCGGTCGTGCACCAGCACGCGAAGGGTGGAGAAGACGATCTTCACATCGCTCAGCAGGCTCCATTGGCTGACATATTCAAGGTCTGACTGAAGCCGGTCGACAAGGTCCCGCTCGGTATCGGTCGCGCCGCGGAAGCCGCGGACCTGTGCCAGCCCGGTGATGCCGGGGCGCAGGCAATGGCGCTGCCAGTACTTGCGATCGACCTGCCGGAACATCTTGCGCCCGGCCTTGGAACCCAGCGCGTGCGGGCGTTGGCCGACGATACTCATGTCACCTTTCAGCACATTGATCAGCTGCGGCAGCTCATCAAGGCTGGTGCGGCGCATGAAGCGGCCCATGCGCGTAATGCGGTCATCATCCTTCGATGCAGAACGGGTGCCGTCGCTATCGCCCAGCTCTTCGCGCATGGAGCGGAACTTGAAGATATCGAAGAACTGGTTCCCGCGGCCCATGCGGCGCTGCATGAAGAACACCGGGCCGCCATCCTCCAGCTTGATCAGCAGGGCACAGACCAGCAGCATGGGTGACAGGACCAGCAGGCCAAGGCCGGATGCCGCCACGTCGAACGCGCGCTTCATGATCGGCGCGCGCATGCCGAGCTGGCCGGTGGAAACCACCAGCGCGGTAACATCGGCTTCCTCGTGCTTGACGATGGCCATCGCGCCCAGCTCATGCGCGAAATCGCTGATCACTTCGCCGTGGATGCCGCAGCCCTTCAGCACCTCGGCCCAGGCGCGGCGGTCTTCCGGGCCGCAGCTGACGATCACCATGTCCATGTTGCGCAGATACTTGGACAAGCGGTCCAGCGCGGCCGGATTTTCCATGTCCGGATCAAGGCCATGCTCCGTGGCATCGATACGGTAGAGGTTGGGAATGCGTACCTACGGGCCACCAGCCTGGATCAGCAGGCGGTTGGTGGCGCTTGGGTCCCAGTGGTGGACAATGAACCGCGAGACGGCGAACGGCAACAGCACCATCAGGACAGCAGCGGACACCATGCCCGACACGAACACCACGCGAGACATTTCGGCGTTGGATTTCGCGAAGAAGGCAAACAGGTTCAGCAGCAGCGCCGATATCGCCAGCGCCTTCATCGCGCGCCAGCCGGCTGAGCGCCAGTTGGTCAGCCCGTCACGTGTGTAGACACTGCCGTAAAAGGCGATGGTCTGGTACAGCGGCAGCAGGAGGTAGGCCGAAAGCATCGCTTCGTTGGTCAGCTGTGTCCGGTGATAGGTGACCACCGCAAGGGCAAATGCGCCCAGCAGAAGCAGCCCGTCAGCAATGATCAAGCCGAGGTAGATCTGCAGCCGCCGCCGTTCCAGCGACATGGCGAGACCTTGAGCGGGAGCACGGGGAAGGCGCCGGACCTCTTCAACATGGATCGGCGCGATATGCCCGGTCTGGGCACCGCGCTCGGCAATCTGTGTCTTGGTCCCGGACAGGTCCATGATCGGCGCGCAAGTCCCCAGTAGTTAATCTCGGATCGCGTAAAACTACGGATACCAATCTTCGCAAGGCATAGACAGCGCATTTCGCAAACGCAACAAAGCGTAGAATTTGTGTTGCTTCTTAATGGGATGGTTGCGACGGATCAGCCGCGACGTGCGGCAAAGCGTGTGATCTGCGTTAAGGAATGCGCCAGCACCAGCTCAGCCATCTGGCTGTTGGACAGCAAATCGCGGTGCAATTTGGCAAGCCGTGGCACGAGTCGCTCCAGCTTGTGTGCAGGCCATCGGCGCAACTGGTCGCTAAGGTCCCGCTTGTCACGGAAGAACACCCGCTGCCTGTCAAGCAGCGCGCCGATATCGCTTCCCGGCTCCAGCTTCGCCGCAAGCCCCGCCAGCTGCGCCGCGCGCCGCTCCAGCGCCAGGGCGACCGCGACGGGATTGAGACCCACCTCGCGAAAACGCGCCAGTTCCTGCGGCAGTTTGCGCACTTCTCCGGAAAGGACCACGTTCACCAGCGGCATGAAGCCGTCTTCCTCGGTCTTCGCGCCGATCGCGTCATGCGCTTCGACATCCGCTGTCTTGGGTGATTGCGGGGTGGCATCAAGATAGAGCGCCAGCTTCTCGACTTCGGATTGCGCCAGCCGGATATCCATGTTCGCCCCGCGCGCGATCCGTTCGGCAATGTCTCCGCCAAGCCGCAAGCCGGCAGCATCGGCCAGCGCCCGCACGTCTGCCGTGAGCGACTTCAGGTCGGGCGGGTAGAACATCGCCACCATGCCGTCATCACGCTGGATCAGCAGCTTGGCTGTGCGTGACTTGTCCGTGGCGGAGGTTGCGACGATGAAGATCGGGCAGGCGCCCTTCGTCTCGCCCATGTCCGCCAGCGCGAGGAAGGCCTTTACCGCGTCATGCGCATCCTCGCCCGAAACGCGGGCAAGGATATGCCGCGTGCCGCCGAATAGCGATGTCGAGCGCGCTTCGTCCACCAGCAGGACGGGATCGTTCTTCAGGTCAGCCCCGGACAGTTCCACCCGCTCGCCCGCGTCGGGCAGCATGGCAATGGCTTTCGCAGCAGCCGCAGATGCACCGGCCTCGTCCTGGCCGCAAAAGAACCAGATCGCGCACTTGCCGATCGCGCGCTGCGCTGCAGAAGGAAAGTCGCGCTGGTTGGCCTTCACGAGGGGGGATTCAGCGCCAGTGAAAGGCTCGTCACGATGCGCTCCGCCACTTGTTCGGCGAGGTTTTCCATCGCCCGCTGTTCGGCGGCAATGGTGGCATATTCGGACGAAACAACGTCGATACCGGCATCCGAACCTGCCGTGGCATCGACAAGGATCGCCCCGCTATCGAGGTCCGTCAGCTGGTAGCGTGCGCGCAGGGTAAAGCGCTCGCGGCCAATGGTATCGTCGGTCAGCAGGCCAAGGCCTTCGAGCTGGTCATCGAGCAGTACATCGAGGCGATAGCGCGGCGTGACATTGACGCCCGCCTGCCCTAGCCGGTCATTCAGCGCATTGCGCACCAGCCAGCCTTCGCGCCCTTCGATGGGCGAGACTTCGACTGCGGCCAGTCCCTGCGCCACCACGCCTTGCGAGCCGCCCGCATAAATCGGGCGCAAGCCGCAAGCCGAGAGCGCGGCAAGCAGGCCAAGAGCCACAGCAAGGCGCGCCGCTTTCATCACGTGACGATGTTCACCAGCCTGTCGGGCACCACGATCACTTTCCTGACCTCTGCTCCATCGATCGAACGCTGGACGTTCTCGCTGGCAAGTGCAAGCGCCTCCAACTCTTCTTTCGGCAGACCCTTGGCCACGGTCAGCGTATCGCGCAGCTTGCCCTTGTGCTGCACGGCAATGGTCACCTCGTCTTCCACCAGCATGGCGGGATCGACTTCGGGCCAGGCCGCTTCAGCCACCAGCGCGCCGCCTTCGAGCGCTTCCCAGCCTTCTTCGGCAAGATGCGGCATCATCGGCGAAACAAGCAGCAGCAGCGTGCGGATCGCTTCGTTGCGACTGGCTGAGGGCTGGGCCTTCTCGGTTGCCGAGGTGAGCTCATAGATGCGCGCCACGGCCTTGTTGAAGGCCAGCGCCTCGATATCGTCCGACACGGCGGCTACGGTCTGGTGCATCTTGCGCGCCAGTGCCTTGTCCTCACCCGAAGCGCTGCCATCGAACTGACCGAACAGGCGCCACAGGCGCTGCACGAAGCGGCCACAACCTTCAATGCCGGCCTCGGACCACGGCAGATCGCGTTCCGGCGGGCTGTCGGACAGCATGAACCAGCGCACAGCGTCTGCGCCATAATCACGAATGATGTCTTCCGGATCGACGACGTTCTTCTTCGACTTGGACATCTTGATGACCTTGCCGATTTGGACCGGCTGGCCATCTTCCTTCAGCACCGCACCATCGCTGGAACGATCGACCTCGGCAGGCGAATACCAGATTTCGCGCCCGTCGATCTTGCGGCCATAGGTCTCGTGCGTGACCATGCCCTGCGTGAACAGCGAGGCGAAAGGCTCCTTAACCTCGACCAGCCCGCAATGGGCAAGGGCGCGGGTCCAGAAGCGGGCATAGAGCAGGTGCAGGATCGCGTGCTCGATGCCGCCGATATACTGCTCGACCGGCAGCCACTGGGCGACTTCGGCTGCATCGAAGGGCTTGTCTGCAGGCTGGCTGGCGAAGCGCAGGAAATACCAGCTGGAATTGACGAAGGTGTCGAGCGTGTCCGTTTCGCGTTCAGCCTTGCCGCCGCAGGTGGGGCAATCGACATGCTTCCATGTGGGGTGGCGCTGCAGCGGGTTGCCGGGGATGGAGAAATCCACATCCTCGGGCAGGGTCACGGGCAGCTGGTCCTTGGGCACAGGCACCACGCCGCAGGCATCGCAATGGATGAAGGGGATGGGCGTGCCCCAGTAACGCTGTCGCGAAACGCCCCAGTCGCGCAGGCGCCACACAGTCTTTCCTTCGCCGGAGCCTGCCGCCTCGATCCGATTGATCACCTCGGCCTTGGCGTCAGCCACGCTCTTGCCGTCAAGAAAGCCAGAATTGACGCAGATACCATCGCCTGCTTCCGCTTCTTCCAGCGGGGCATCGGCCAGATCCGCACTGGCAGCGATCACGCGGGTGATCGGCAGGCCGTATTTGGTGGCGAAATCGAAGTCACGCTGGTCATGCCCCGGTACGGCCATGATCGCGCCGGTGCCGTAATCCATCAGCACGAAGTTGGCGATGTAGACCGGCAGTTGCTCCCCCGTGAAGGGATGCCGTGCAGTCACGCCGGTATCGAAGCCCAGCTTTTCTGCCGTTTCCAGTTCGGCGGCAGTGGTGCCGCCCTTCTTGCATTCCTCGATGAAAGCCTGCGCTTGCGGGTTGGCTTCGGCCACGCCCTGTGCCAGCGGATGATCTGCCGCCACGGCCACGAAGCTGGCGCCGAAGATCGTGTCAGGCCGGGTGGTGTAGACTTCAAGCTCGGTGCCGTTGGACAGGTCGAAGGCGAATTGCAGGCCGGTGCTCTTGCCGATCCAGTTTTCCTGCATCAGGCGAACCTTCTCCGGCCAGCCATCCAGCGTGCCGAGCCCGTCGAGCAAATCCTGCGCGAACTGGGTGATCTTGAGGAACCACTGGTTCAGCTTGCGCTTTTCCACCAGCGCGCCCGAACGCCAGCCGCGCCCGTCCACCACCTGCTCGTTCGCCAGCACGGTCATGTCGACCGGGTCCCAGTTCACCGCGCTTTCGCGGCGATAGACCAGTCCGTTGTTGTACATGTCGATGAAGAGTGCCTGCTCCTTCCCGTAATATTCGGGATCGCAGGTCGCCAGTTCGCGGCTCCAGTCGAGCGCGAAGCCCAGCTGCTTGAGCTGGCCCTTCATCGTGGCGATGTTCTCATAGGTCCAGCCGGCCGGGTGGACGCCCTTTTCCATCGCGGCGTTTTCCGCCGGCATGCCGAAGGCGTCCCAGCCCATCGGGTGCAGCACTTCATGGCCGCGCATTTTCTTGTAGCGCGCCAGCACGTCACCCATGGTGTAGTTGCGGACGTGGCCGATATGAATGCGCCCGCTGGGATAGGGGAACATCTCCAGCACATAGCTCTTGGGCTTGTCGCTGTTGCTGTCAGCCTCGAAACAGCGCGCCTTGTCCCAGGCCTGCTGCCAACGGCTATCGGCCTGCCCGGGGTCGAACCGGACATCGAAACGCGAATCAGTCATGGAATTGCCCTGCTTGGCCGTGCGGATCAGCTGACGGCGGAACGACGCAGGTCGCGCGCCTTGGTGAGAATGATGTTCTCAAGCCGCTGCACGGTAGATGCCTGGACCGCCGCCTCGATCCACACCCCGTCCTGGAGGACCTGGCGGCTGGCGGCAACGCGCAGCGCATCGGCGCGCAGGTCCGAATCGAGAATGGACAAGGAGACCTTGACCCGCTCGCCCGGGCTTTCCGGGTTGGCGTACCAGTCGGTCACGATCACGCCGCCGGCGCTGTCTGCCTGCGTCAGCGGCATGAAGGACAGTGTCTCAAGGCTGGCGCGCCAGAGATAGGAGTTCACGCCGATGCTGGTGACCTGCGCCGCAGCAAGGTCTGCCCGCGGGCGATCATCGCCGCCGCCACAGGCTGACAATCCCAGGGCGAGACTGCCGAGCACGAAGCTGCGGCCCATGCCGCTGGCAAAGGTCTTGCCGGAGGAAACCATGCGGATCTTGGAAAATGCCATTATCGGTCCTGTAGTCAGTTCAAACGGTGCACACGGGCACCTACAGCGCCTCTATAACCCGCCAGCGCCTCGCGACAAGGTGGTGCAGGCACTCGCCCACGGATCACGGTCAAATGGCCGCCGGGGCGGTGAACGCGGGCTGAACTCCCGCCCAGCAACTTATGCGATGTTGAGAGCGGGCAACACTTTGCAAAAACAGCAACCTTGCCGCGTCGCCTACTGGCAAAATCAGAAACACGGCAGTAAGGTCTCGAGTCGGAGGAGTGTTGGGACAGCGTTGCAACGACCGAGTCGTTCAGCAAGGCTACAGTTCTCTTCCGGCATGTTGGCTGCTCGGAATTGAGGCATTTTGACGTGAAGGCGAAGGCAAACAAGGCATTCAGGGGCCGTATTGCGGCAGGCGTAGCCTGTGCCGCAGTCGTGCTTGCTGTGCCCACTGCCAGCCTCGCGGTGAACCTGCTGGAGCAGGGCAACTTCGCTTCTTCGGTGAACAGCTTCGCCACCTTCACCCCCGCCGATGCCGATCCGCGCATGGTTGCTTTGGCGGAAGCCCGCCGCAGCCAGGCCCGCCTGGTCCGCTTCACGCCGGCCGGCTCCAAGGGTGTGCAGGACCGTTCGGTGACCGTGGCCGTCCGCGTGGATGACGAAGCTGCCCGGGCGATTTCGGTCCGCATCGCCATCGCCACCGCGCGTGAGCCGGTGGCAGAAGCCGAAACCCACATCGCGGCCACCCGCTACAACCTCGGCCTTGCCCGCGGTTATCGCAATTTTGCCGAAGCGCCTACCCTGTCGCAGCCGCTCAGCAGCGCCGCCATTCCCGATCTGCGCGAATTTGAACCCAGCGCCGGTGTGCGTCAGGAGCCGAGCCGCTTCGCTGCCCGCATCGCGCTGGAAGAGGAAGAGCGTGCCGCACCCACTGCGCCGCAGTCGATCGATTCGCTGGGTGACCAGACGCTTGACGTGGTCGGCAGCTATCGCCTCACCAACAACCTCAACGTCCGCGCCGGTGTGCGTTACCAGCAGGACCGTGACCGCCTCCACGCGCTGCCCAATCTCGAACAGCAGGATAGCCAGGCCGTCTATATCGGTACGCAGTTCCGCTTCTGATTTCTGCGCAACATGGCAAACCGCAAAGACCCCGCTCCGGCGGGGTTTTTCTTTGCCCGCCGTTGTCGCTCCGCCTAGTGTCGCGTTGGGAGATGACCAAAAGCGAAACAATCCAAGGGGAAATTCAATGACACGCGTCGCAATCGTTACCGGCGGGACCAGAGGCATTGGCAGGGCCATTTGCGAAGCCCTGAAAGCGGACGGCTTCACCGTCGTTGCCAACTATGCCGGTAATGAAGAAAAGGCGAAGGCCTTCACGGAAGAGACCGGGATTCCCGCATACAAGTGGAACGTGGGCGATCACGAGGAATGCCTCGCCGGATGCGCCAAGGTGGCAGAAGAAGTCGGCCCGATCGACGTGGTGGTCAACAACGCCGGTATCACGCGTGACGGCACGCTGATGAAGATGAGCTATGATGACTGGACGGACGTTCTGCGCATCAACCTCGGCGGCTGTTTCAACATGGCCAAGGCCACCTTCCCGCACATGCGCGACCAGAAGTGGGGCCGCATCATCAATATCGGTTCGATTAACGGTCAGGCCGGCCAGTATGGCCAGGTGAACTATGCCGCCGCCAAGAGCGGCATCCACGGCTTCACCAAGGCGCTGGCACAGGAAGGCGCGCGTTCGGGTGTTACCGTGAACGCCATCGCGCCCGGCTACATCGATACCGACATGGTCGCCGCAGTTCCCGAGAACGTGCTGGAAAAGATCGTCGCGCGCATCCCGGTAGGCCGCCTTGGCCATGCCGAGGAGATCGCCCGTGGCGTCAGCTTCCTGGCTTCGGAAGACGGCGGCTTTGTCACCGGCTCCACGCTATCGATCAACGGTGGCCAGCACATGTATTGACGGGACACGGCTGGCCGCGCCGGCGCGGTCAGCCGATCCAGTATCCAAGGATTTTCCACGCGCCATCCTCGCGCACAAGCGAGATAGTTTCCGTCATCTCCCCACGATTAGCAAAGCTGGTGCGAAAGCAGATCACCACCGTATCGTTGGGCAACGATTTAACGCTTTAATGCTCGACAAGCACGCGGGATTTGGCATCGCCCAGAGGCGCACGAACCTGTTCGGACAAGGCAGACCAGGTTTCGCCTGAATTCAGCGTCTGGAATATCGTTGCGGTCGCCTCATAGCTTTCATCCCACCGGCCCCGATCGAGCAAGGCGAGCCATTCATGCGCTGTTTGCTCGAGCACAGGATCCACGGCAACTGCGCTGGCCGCATCAGGCGCGTCGTCGCCCTGAACGGGACTTTGTGTGAGAGCGAGGCTGGCGAGGACTACAACAAAAAGGGTCATGACAGACAGTCCTCCAATGATCCAGCCACGAGGAAACCATGGCTTTCGACTGGAAGCATGGCTAGGGGTGCGCGCATGAGCGAGATCTACCACCCGCCCCGCAAACACTCTGTCGAAATCGCCGGCCACAAGACCTCGATCAGCCTCGAGCCGCTGTTCTGGGACATGCTGAACGCGCAGGCGCAGGAGGAGAATTTGCCCGTCAACGCGCTGATCGCGCGCATTGATGCGGAGCGGATCCAGGCCGAGCACCCGCCGGGCCTCGCCAGCGCGATCCGCGTGTGGCTGGTCGTGCAATTAATCGATTGTAATGAGACGGAAGCATGACAATGGGCATTGCCCGGTAAGGGCGTTCACCCTAGTCTTTTTGCATGAGCGAAAAGAAACCCATCCGCAAGGCGGTGTTCCCCGTTGCCGGTCTCGGCACCCGCTTCCTTCCCGCAACCAAGGCCATCCCCAAGGAATTGCTGCCGATCGTCGACCGGCCGCTGATCCAGTACGCCGTGGACGAGGCGCGCGAGGCGGGGATCGAGCAGATGATCTTCGTCACCGGACGCGGCAAGACCGCCATCGTCGAGCATTTTGACGTCGCCTACGAACTCGAAACCACCATGAACGAGCGCGGCAAGTCATTGTCCGTGCTGGAACCCACCCGCGCTAGGCCGGGCGATATCATCACCGTTCGCCAGCAGGTGCCGATGGGCCTTGGCCATGCGATCTGGTGCGCCCGCGCCATCGTGGGGGACGAGCCCTTCGCGATCATGCTGCCAGACGAGCTGATGGAGGGCGCGCCCGGCAATGGCTGCCTGAAGCAGATGGTGGATGCCTATAACGAGGTGGGCGGTAACCTCATCTCGGTGCTCGAAGTGCCGGAAGAGGAAGTCTCAAGCTATGGCGTGATCGATCCGGGTGCGACAAACGGCGCGCTGACCGAAGTGAAGGGGTTGGTCGAAAAGCCGCCCGTGGCCGAGGCGCCATCCAACAAGATCATCTCCGGCCGCTACATTCTCCAGCCCGAAGTGATGCGCACGCTGGAAACGCAAGGCAAGGGCGCAGGCGGCGAAATCCAGCTGACCGATGCCATGGCGCGGATGATCGGCAACCAGCCGTTCCACGCGGTGACCTTAGATGGCCGCCGCTTCGATTGCGGCAGCAAGACGGGCTTTGTCGAAGCCACGCTGGCGCTGGCGCTTGAGCGTGAGGACATGGGCGCGGAAGTGCGCGCCATTGCCGAGCGGCTGCTGCACGGCTGATCAACCGCCGGGGCGAACCCCGCAGATTGCAGATACGAAAAAGGCGGCAGTTACCCTGCCGCCTTTTTCATGTCCGCTGCTATTTCAGACTTATTCTTCCGGGCCACCCTGTGCGCCGGTGCCTTCGTCAAGCGAAGCATAGGCGGTGGTCATGTAGGGAATGGGATCGACGGCTTCGCCATCCACGCGCACTTCATAATGCAGGTGCGGGCCGGTGGAACGGCCGGTGGAACCGATGTAGCCGATGAGGTCACCCTTGCGCACCGTTTCGCCTGCGGCAACCGTGTAGGACGACAGGTGGGCATAGCGGGTCTGCATGGCAGCGCCGTGCTCGATCTGCACGTAATTGCCATAGGAGCCGAAATACTGGGCGCGGCCAACGCGCCCATCGGCGGTGGCATAAACCGGGGTGCCGTGTGCTGCAGCCAGGTCAACACCGTTGTGCTGGCGACGCTGGCGCAGGATCGGATGCTTGCGCATGCCGTAACCGCTGGTCAGCTGCACGCCTTCAACCGGCATGCGCGACGGCACGGAGACGGCGCTGCGCGGAGCGGCCGCCACTTCACCGGCAGCGGTGATCCGGCCGCCATCGTCAAGCGCTTCCCAGTTGGCGAAGAGCTCGCCGAATTCCTCGTCAGCCATGCCGGCTGCGGCATCGGCGAGGTCAACGGCGCTGGTGATCTGGGTGGAAGTTGCGGCAGCGCCATCCTTGGCGAGCGCAGGGGAAGTCCCGAGGGCAAGTGCGGCGGCGACACCGATTACAGTCTTGGTGATCATGCGATCCCTTTGGTTTTGCGACGCCGGAACGCCTTGTCTTCGTTCTTCGCCGGACCCCAATTTGCTCCCCGTCCAGAGAGCCTCCCGTCCGAATTTCGACTTTCCGGGAACCTTGTCCCGTCTGGCCGATTACAGAGCTACGTGGACAAAGGTTAATTACGCAAGCGCCTCATAGGCAGGGCGCGACAAACCGGCTGCAAGACGCGCCGAGTCGTTGAATGGTGGCTTCAGGGCTCCCTTGAAGTGGCGTTTCACCAGCATTTTCCAGTAAATTTCGGCAGATTCACCGCGCCTGCGGCAAATTTCCTCGAAATGGGTTGATCCCGCGCGCACGTGATGGATTTCGTCGTCAAGGATTCGTTTGAGGATTCGTGCACCGTTTTCGTCGCCCTGCGCCTGCACCCGCTCCAGCGTCGCCGGTGTGACATCGAGCCCGCGCGCTTCCAGCACCATGGGCACGATGGCGAGCCGCGCTGCGACATCGCCTGCGGTATCCTGCGCCGCGCTCCACAGCCCGTCGTGCGCTGGCAAGTCGGTGTAGCTAGCGCCCATCCGGTTCAGCTTCCGCTCGATCAACGCGAAATGTATCGCCTCGTCTGCGGCAACAGCCAGAAAATCGGCCACGAAGGCATCACCCATCTGCCCGCCGAATCGGCCAACGATATCGAGCGCGAGATCGATGGCGACGAATTCGATATGCGCGAGCGAATGCCACAGAGCGATTCGGTTGCGCTCCGAGCCGCCGCGACCGCGCTTGGGCATTTGCCCCGGGTGGAGCAGTTCCAGGCGATCGGGCCAGGCGGGCCTGTCCGGCATCTCCACCGTGAATTGCGCGGGCAAGCGGCCCTTGCGCCAATCGCGCACCAGCCGCCGCGTTGCCATCACCTTGTCGCGCGGTTCGGCGGTCAGCAGCGCATCGCGGATTGCGGTGGACAGGTCAGCCATGCGGGCAGGCCCGGATACTCAAAGTGCCTTGGCGGCTTCGAGCACTTCGGCGGCGTGGCCCTTGACCTTCACCTTGCGCCAGACCTGCGCGATCTTCCCGTCGGCATCGACGAGGAAGGTGGAGCGCTCCATGCCCATGTAGCTGCGGCCATACATCGACTTCTCGACCCAGATGCCCAGCGCATCGGCCAGCCCGTCCTCTTCCGGATCGGTGGCGAGCGGAGCCTTGAGGTCATGCTTGGCGATGAAGTTCTGGTGCTTCTTGGCCGAATCCTTGCTGATCCCCAGCAGGCTGGTTCCGGCTGCCTCGAACTCTGCCATAAGCGCGGAAAAGTCGACATTCTCGGTGGTGCAGCCCGGCGTGTTATCCTTGGGATAGAAGAACAGCACCAGCTTTCCGCCCTTGAAATCGGACGGCTTCACGCTGCCGCCTTCGGGCGTTTCCATCGCTACATCAGGAACCGTGTCTCCAACATCGGGGCGGGTGCTCATCAGTCAATCTCCAGCTGTTCGTCAAAGTGGCGCTGCCACTGTTCGGCCACGGCATGGCGAGCCTTGGCCAGCCGCGCCAGCAGCGCATCGATATCGCTTTGGCCACATGCGCTGGCCAGGGCAATACGGGCGGCAGGCGGTGGCAGCTCGCTGTCCGGCGCCAGCAGGCGGGCCGCGATCAGCAGTCGTGCCAGCTCTGAAAAGTGCTGCACGAAGTCAGCGGGCAGGTGGCCAGCTTCAGCCAGCCCGGCGATGGCCTTTTCCACCTGGGGCTCGAGCGCGATCCTTTCGCGCAGTTGCAGGAAGTGGACGAGGAATTCGCAATCCACCAGCCCTCCGCGCATCAACTTAACGTCCAGCGGGCCCTTGGGCGCCTTGTGCTTCGCCATCTCGCCACGCATCTTGAGCACATCCGCCTTGAGCGCTTCAGGATCGCGCGGCGCCTCCAGCACTTCGCGGATTATACCCTGCAAACGCTCGCGCGCCGCTGGCGAACCATAGATGGGCCGGGCGCGGCAGAGCGCCATGTGCTCCCACGTCCAGGCATCCTCGCGCTGGTATTGCGCGAAGCTTTCCACACTCACTGCCAGCGGCCCCTGATTGCCTTGCGGGCGCAGGCGCGTGTCGATTTCGTACAGCGCGCCTTCGGCGGTGGGCACGCTCATCGCGGCAGTCACGCGGGTCGCCAGCCGGTTAAAGTAGAGCGAACTGGTGAGCGGGCGATCACCATCGGATTCCCTGTCGATATCGCCATCGAACAGATAGACCACGTCAAGATCGGAAGCATGGGTAAGCGCCCCGCCGCCAAGCCGCCCAAGGCCCAGCACCAACAGTTCGGCGCCGGCAATCCTGCCGTGCTTGGTCTCGAATTCGGCGCAGGCAGCATCGGCAGCGGTTTGCAGCGCGGCTTCGGCCACGCGGCATGCCCCTTCGGCGATGTCGAGCGGGTCCTGCTTGCCTTCCACCAGCTGCACACCCAGCGCGAAACGCTCTTCCCCCACCACCTGCCGGATATGGTCGAGGCGGGTTTCGTACATGTCGTCCTCGCAGGCGGCCATCCGCGCGGCCAGCGTGGCGATGTCTTCCGGCAAGTCGAACGCACTCGAATCGATCAGCGCATCGAGCAGGTCCGCCCGCCGTGCCAGTGCATCGGCAAGCGGCGGCGCGATAGTGAGGATGCGCAGCACTTGGCCCAATAGACCGGGCCGCTGCTCGAACAGGCGAAAGAGGTTAATCGCAGTTGGCAAACGAGCCAGAAGGGTTTCCCAGCGCGCGGTTGCGCGATCCGGGTCGGTTGCACTGGACAGCGCCTCGCACAGGTCAGGCGCGATGGCATCGAAAGCGAGTTGCGCCTCATGGCTTTTCAGTGCGCGGATCGATTCCTTCCACTGCTGCGCCTTCTGCGCGAACTCTTCGGGCAAAGGCACCGGCCCGTCTGCCGAGGCACCTGCGCTCCGCTCGTCATCTTCGCCGAGCAGGCTGTCATAGCGCTCTGCCACCGCCCCGCAGACCTGCTGCAATTCTGCCAGCAGCGCCGCCCCGTCTGCCAAGCCATCCAGCCGCGCCACATTGTCGAGCGCTTCGGCCTTCAGCGGCAGTGTGTGCGTCTGGTGGTCATTGACTATCTGCAGCCGGTGTTCGACCTGCCGCAGCCGGTCATAGCACTCGCCCAGCACGCGGGCGTCTTCGGCAGCGACAATGCCTTCTGCCGCCAAGGCATCCAGCGCCGCGCGCGTGCCCTTCTGACGCAAGGACGGCAGGCGTCCGCCATAGATCAGCTGGTGCGTCTGGGCGAAGAACTCCACTTCGCGGATGCCTCCGCGCCCTTTCTTCACGTCGAACCCCGGCGCAGGCACGCGCGGGCCGGAAAAGGCCTGGCGGATGCGCGAGGTCAGTCGGCGGATTTCCTCAATTGCCGTGAAATCGAGGTTCTTGCGCCAGATGAAGGGGCGCAGCTGTTCGAGGAAATGTTCCCCGGCCGCGATATCGCCGCCTGCCGCACGGGCGCGGATATATGCGGCCCTTTCCCATGCCAGAGCCGAGGATTCATAATGGCTCATCGCCGCTGCAAAGCTGATCGCCAGCGGGCTGACTTCGGATGCAGGGCGCAACCGCAGGTCCACCCGGAACACGTAACCATCGCCCGTCTGGTGCGAGAGCAGTTCCACCAGCTGGCGGGCATAGCGCTGGGCAGCCTCGCCCGGGTCATCCCGCTCTCGCCGTGGCAGGGTTTCCGGATCAAACAGCAGGATGGGATCGATATCCGAACTGTAGTTGAGCTCGCCCGCGCCCTGCTTGCCCAGCGCAATTGCAGACAGGCCGATGGGCTGCGCATCGGGCACACGCCTGGTGATGACATGGGCGATGGCCTTGTCCAGCGCCCGGTCTGCGCAGGCAGACAGTTCG
>Ga0181600_10000703_pt1 | contig 25863 bp, 22 predicted proteins | sample 041ome_2_FD_132982 | JGI IMG/M metagenome (GOLD analysis project Ga0181600, IMG submission 132982) | Coastal salt marsh microbial communities from the Groves Creek Marsh, Skidaway Island, Georgia - 041406US metaG (megahit assembly) | ecosystem: Environmental > Aquatic > Marine > Intertidal zone... | reverse complement strand
TTAGCATCTCTCCACCATGAACCGCTTTCATCATGTGAGTCATGTGGACAATCACAATCTGGTATACAGTTGTGCATTTGGCATCCACAATCTTTACAGTGATATTTGCTATAGCCTTTCATATGGCCTTCGCCTATTACGTCACGACCGAAATAAACGTTTATTGCTCTTTTACCTAGTGGAGTGTGTTTTGCATAATAATTCATCCATTGTCCAAATTTAGGATCTTTGTCCATTTCATTGTTTAGATAATCTTTAAATTCTTCAGTGCTTTTTGCTCGCATTAGTAAATTTTTTATTATATCTAAATATGCTGGATTGTTTATTTTATCTTCTGTTTGATCTTCACCTAATAGGTCTTCTGGTCCTAGTTCCTGTGCTTTAGTTTTCTCATTTACTAATTTGTAAATGTAAGGAAATACATCTTTTAATTCTTCATTAAACTGTTTAATAGTTAATTGATCAATCCAATTACTTGCAATATCTTCCGGGACATCTTCTATTACAGGTGTTGTGTAATTAGCAAATGCTTCTTTATAATAAGCCTCTTTTTGTAATTGCTCTACAGTCTTCTTAACAGCGTCAATTCTTTCATAAACAACATCCATGTAATCAGTTAAGCCTTCTGCCATTACATTAGAGCGACTCATGTAATTTTTGAATTTTCTTAACTTAGCAAGTTCTTCTGATAGGCCCACAATGTGTTTACCAAAATCATCATAAGCATTACCGCCTTCACTTACATGTCTAGCCATTGCTCTTGCACCATTCAAATGTCTAAACGGATATTTAAATCTTTCGCCCTCAGAACTTTCAATGTATATGGCTTCTACATTTTGTGTTCTGCCAGCTGCATATTCTTGGTTCACAGGTTTGCTATGTTTTAGTGCTAATCTAGCTGTACCTACATCTTGGTAGCTTGATCTACTAGTTCCATACATTTTTGATTCGCTCATTGTTTCTTCTCCGGATTTATTTGCTAAAAACTTATAATCTCTTCTATTTAAATTTGACTTTGTAATGTCTCTGGTATCAAAGTTTAGCAAACGTTTTTTAGCAAAATATCTAAGTTCTTTTAAAAACCCGTACCATCGTTCTTTCGTAAACTTATCTTGCCCTTCGATAAAATTGTTACTGTACATAACACTTAAACTTTTATCGTCGACACTTATACTTACCTTACCTAAATTCTTATCGCCTTCTTTGAAATCAAAATCAAAAAATCTTGCTTCATTAGGAACGTTTGTTACATTACCTTCATTATTGCCGATCGTAACGCTTGGAAAGCGGCCTCGTATTTTATTAAATAATTCTTCACTAATTAGATCTAGGTTTTTCATATTAATATTTATCAATAATTGGTCGATATGAAGATGGGCATGGGTGGTTCATAATCTATTTCATTTTCCATACTTTTAAATGTATTATACACTCTAGGATCCCAATCTTTAAGCACACTCATAATCCTAATAACAAGTAATAATGCACTAATTAAATCATCTGTTTCTCCGGTTTTTGCTTGATAGCTTGATCCTGTTGCAATAAATCCCTTTAATTCACTAATCAATGCTCCTGAAGAGATTTTCATTTTATCATTTTCTATCATTGTCTTCATTCTACTACATGCACTAATTTTTGTACTGTGCGTGGTGTTAAAGCCCTTACGGAATTTTCTAACATGTCCTTTACGCATGGGCTCGCTTACAAACAAACCTGGCAAATTTTCTTCACCAAAGTCATTTATAACAATAAGAGCTGCTTCTCCTAATCCGTTATTCTCAACTGACCAATATATACCTTGCGGATTATTTGTTTCGCTTGCTATGTGATCTAGTATGTCTTTTAACACACGTACTTGGCTGGTAATAGGACTTGTATTGTGTCTCCACTCTGCAACTTGTTCATAACTAGGTAACTCAAATACCTGTATTGCTGAATAATCGCCACCTGTGCCCATACTAGGGTCTAATGCAACAACATAAGAACATTGTTTAGATAACTTTTTATACCAACGTGTTTGACCCATGTTCATTATAGGTTTTTCGCCTTCCATAGTAACAAGTTTCAAACTACTTATAAGTGTCTCGTCAAATACTAAGAATTCGCAATCATATTCACGCCTAAATCTTTCTTCTCCGATACGTCCTAGTTCTTCATCTTTCCATTTTTCATCTCTGTCAGGATGCTCTTGCCAATAACTTCTAAAACTATGAAATCCGTTAGCACCTACTTCTTGTTCAGCACCGTTATCATCATATTTCTTTTCTGCTTCTTTCCAAATATTAGCAAAGGTATCTTCATCTGAATTGGGTGTTGAAGTTATAATAGCACGACCACCTGTTGCTAGTGTAGGTGATATTGATGTCCAAAATTCTGTGGCAATATTAGGTTGCACAAATGCAAACTCGTCACAGTATAGTAATGATATACTCATACCACGTCCTGTGTTGCCTGTTGTGGTGGCACTAACAATACGTGAACCGTTTTCAAATTCAATAGAACCTTTGTTATAGTTAGTAACGCCGGCTCTAATATAATCAGGACATAATTCGTATGCATAACGTATACGTTGCATAATTTCTTGTGCACCTGTGTACTTGTGTGCGGCAATAAGAATAGTTTGATCGGGATTAAACATAGCATACCAAAGCAGATATATTCCGGCGCATGTTGTCTTACCGGTTTGTCTTGGCAACATATTAACATTAAATCTAAAATTATGATAGCTTTTTAACAAACGTTCTTGGTATTCAAAAGGATTAAATAAAAGTTTACCTTTTACAGGGTGCTGTATATATGAAAATTTACGTGCAAAATATAAGTATCCTTCGTTTGGATCCATACATGATTGCAAATCAAAAATTTGTTCTTCTGTAAACGTTTCTTTTTGGTTGGCTTTTTTGGTTAAAACACCGTCTAAACTTTTGCTCATACTATATTTAACCTATTATATCATCGTAATAGCCTGTATCGAATCTTAAATCAAATAATTTGCGTTTGTCTTGTTGTATTAATACAGGTACTGGAGATGCATTAGGACCATTAGTTGGTTCGCTCCACAACCATTCGTATGTTCCGTCATCAATTTTTTTGTGTAATTTTTTTAATCGTCTACGATTATAGTTTGGGCAAATGTAAACAATGGCCTGATTGTTGCCTAGTGGCTCAATTTCTCCAGACCATTGCGTAATTTTTAATTCGCCTTTTTTAAAAGCAGCGCCACTCCAAGGACATACAGGTTTTATGTGTTGGAAATATTGTTCCCAATTAACCTCTTGACTTTTTACCACGGCTCGTTTTTCCTCTTGAGCCCTCCATTGCACCGCGTGACTTCTTCTTCTTGCCACGACCCTCAGTGGTTTGTATGTCTTCTTTTGTACCACGTGATTTCTTCTTACCACGTCCACGGCCTTCAGCTGTCATTTTTTCGTTTAATGCTGCCCATAGCTGTTCTTTGATACTTGTTTCTAGCGCCATAGGATTGTCACCGTCTTGTGTTGCAGGATATGCTTTTTTCTTTTTATGCATACCACCTGATTGATACATGTAGTCGTCATCTTTGTATTCTTCGTCTGGTGAGTTATCCCAACCATCTTCTTCTACATCTTCTTCAGGCATTGGGCCTTTAAGTCCTGCTAATTTTTTCATGTCTCCCATGCCGCCCTCGTCGCTACCGCACGGTGATTCATCTGGCATGTTATGATCATGATCCATTGGCATGTCCATTGGCATGTCCATTGGCATATCTATTGCACCTACTGGAGCTGCATCTGGCATACCTGCATTTTTAAGGATTTTTAATAATTCGCCTACTTCGCCTGCATTGTCGCCGCTCATTGATATATTCATTGATGCTGATTCGTTTATTGCTTTTTTCATACTATAATCCTTACTTGAGTTAATTCCAGCGGTTGCTGGATTTGCTGGTCTTGGTGGAGGTGCTGTTGGTGTTGTTGGATTTGTTTCCGGGTTTCCTGTTGGATTTGCAAGTTTGTTAGGATCGGCACCTGCTTGTGCTTTTGGATCTTCTTTGTCTGCACCTTCTCCATAAGTCTTGCCATCATACTTGTAAGTTCCACCAACAAGTCCTTTTGGTGCTTTAACCACTTCAATTTTAACACCTTTTGCAGCCAAACCATCGATCACTTTTTGTAGTTCGGCTCCACTAAAGTCATCTAATACTTCTACTATTAGTGTTGGATTTTTAGTTAACATGCTGTCGAAAGCAGCTTTGTCTGCTATTTCTGCTACTGCCGCATATACAGCTTCTTCGTCTGTACCCATACCTCTAACTGCTTTTAATAATTTGCCTGCAATAGCATCTTGCGCAGCTGCGTTTGCTTCACCTGCTCCACTTACTAGTTTGTTGTATTCTGCTCTAAGTTTAGATAGTTCTGTAAACTTTGCTTGCATTTCTGGATCTAAACCTGCTTGATATTCTGCATCATCGATCTTAGCTTGTAGTTCACCTACTATGCCTTTTAGTGTTTCTTCGTCTTCTGGAGATAATTTTTCGTCTAATCTTTGTAGTGTTTCTAGCATGTTACGCATACTAAAATCAATGCTTTGGTTTTGCTGTCCTCCTGGAGGATTCGCAAACTTACCACTAGTTGCTCCAACTCTTCCTGCGGCTTGACCTGCAGCCATTGCATCATCACCACCTGCTTGTGCTTTTGGTGCTTCGCCGCTACCAAATGCTGCAATACCTTTTTTTAGCAGTTCTATTGCACTATCTAAATCTTGTGTTAAATCAGTATCTGCAATACCGCCTTTACCGGTTGGATCTTTGCTAAACTTAACTAGTTCTGCCGCTGTTTCTGCACCAGGGTCACCATCTACAGTGATGCCTGCAAGTCCTTGAGCTTTTTTAACTGCTTCAATACTTGCTGGTCCGTATAGTCCATCTGCGTCAATGTCCATATCTTTGTTGCCAGTTATACTAGCAATCTGTTTCATTATCTGTTGAACAGCTGCTGCTGATGCAGATTTTCTTTTACCATTATCAGTTGCTTTCAACAAACCTTTTGCTTCAAACTTATCAAGTTCTTTCTGCATTTCGTTAGTGATCCAAAGTGCAGGATCTTTGATAGCTGCCGCAATAGCACTATCACTGTCAGTATCGATTTGAACTTCACCTTCTTCACCTGGTTCATCTATACCTTGTGTAGACTTTGCTTGAAATTCTTTGTACTGATTAAGAGCAGCTTCTATTTGTTGCTTTATTGATTCATCAGCAATATTAGGTAATTCTGTTTCTAATTCTTTAATTAAACCTTGTAACTCTGTTGTTTCTTCTGCAGAAATTTCTTCTAATAATTGATCTGCATAACTACGTGGTGCCCAACTTTCTTCAGCTGGTGCTTGTTCTATTGCCTTTGCAAGTAGTTCTTGTACACGTTTTAATTTTTCTGCAACTGCACCTGCCGCGCCGCCTTCGCCATCCATAGCCTTTGGATCTTCGCCTGTTTGGTCATTAACTGCTTGTTGGAATTTTTCTTTATCAGGATCACCTTCTTTTTTCTTATCAGCAACTTTTTGCATTTTATCTACAATAGGTTGAGGTAATAATTTTAGTTTTGCTAAATCTTGTGATTGCCCTAAACTAGCGCCTCTTGCTCCAGATGGTTGTCCATCTTTCATGAATATAAATCCGCTTCCATCTGCACGGTACATTCCTTCAAGACCTAATGTTTTAGCTGCATATGCAAGAACATATCTAGCGTTGCTATCACTACCTGCTTCCTGCTCCATCTTTGCAACGTCATCTAAGGTCATACCCGACTTTGCATATTTTGCTACAATAGCATCTAATTCTTTGTTACCACCTGCTTGAGGCGCTGCTGTACTAGCATCAAACTTTTCATATGCATTACTACCGTCAATAAATTTTTGTGCATCGTCTTCTGCAGCATGTAAGTCAAAGGTATTTCCATCTGAGTCTTTAATTTTTGTTACAGGTAAACTCTTGTCTACATTAAAGTTTACTAAATCACCTGTACTGCTTAATCCACGAGCTGGTGCTTCTGTTAAAATATCTAAGTATGATCGCATATTATTCATGTTAACTTCCTATAGTGCTTTTTGTGTTTTCATCTGCACTAATATCCTTTGACTCTCCAGGCTTAATACCGTCTACAGGGTCAATAGCTCTTTCTTTACGTGCAACTTCTAATTCTTTTAGTAAGTCCATAGTTCTATTGTTAGCAACTTTATCTTGTGCGCTTTCGCCGCCCATTTCTTCTGTAGCTAATAAAGACTCGTATGGTGCTTTTTCATCTGCAACTTCCATTTGTTGTGCTTCTACAGGATCGCCTTCTCCGCGTACAATTAAATTAGCATGTGCGGCGCCGGTTTCGTCAACAAGATATTGTTCTAATACAAATGCTGTAACTGGATAACTTACTTCGACATCATAATGTGTAACTTCACAGTTTTGTAATTGTGGGAAATCTAAAGGTTTTTCTGTAATTGGTGTTTTCTTTCCTGTGCTAACAGATACAACTTCAAATTTTGTTAGAGACCTTTCTAGTATATCAGCAAAGTTTTCTGGCAATTCGCCAGCTACTCTTACCTTAAATTTGTATGTCTTTTTGGACTCTGTTAAATATTCTTTAAATGCTTTCATGATACGATCCTACTATAATGTTATTTATCCATATTCTTAAGTTTTTCGAGCAAACTATTACGATCTGTTACTACATAACCCTGTCCTGATATTACATCTCCTTCAATACCATTACTATCTTTATCTTGTTTTTCTTTTCTAAGTTGTAGCTCGATCATTTTTAATTTTTTATCTAGTTTTGCTGTCTTGGCATCTAAACTTGTTTTGAGCATATTACCAGCAACTTCAAAAACTCTACCACTATATCTGCTTTCTACATTCATACCCAGGTCCATCAGATCATCATATGCAGTCATAGCTTTGTCAGCGACTTCATTTAATTCTTTGTCTGCTAATTCGCCTAGTCCCTTAACAGCAGGTAACGCACTAGCAATCTTGTCTAGTTCAGATATGTCTCGTGCAGTATCGTTTTGCTCTACAATAGCTGCTTGTGCCTTTTCAGTATTTTTTGATTCTTGAATAATATCTTTTGAATCGGGCAAATTTAATAATTCTTCAAGTTTTTTTGTCATGTATAATCTCGCATTAACTACTAATATTTATACTATCTTGAGCCTTGATGGAAAATATCTGTTTCGTTTACAACCCTAAATACCATGCCTTGTTGTTTACAATATGCATTTGCTGCTGACCATTTAGCTTGATTAAGTATATAACTTGCTTGATTAGCTCTACTTTTTCCTAATTTATCTCTATGTGTTTGATTAGCAGGTTTTACTTCTATTAATTCTACTCTTTGTTTTCCATTTTTGTCAACATATGCAACAAAAAAATCCGGAACATAGATTGTGTGTTTGCCCGTGAACGGATTTCTGTAAGGTATTCTTATTGCTTCACTAGCCCATTGTGCTACATTAGGATGTTCATCACAAAAACGCATAAATGCAAATTCCCAACTACTTCTATAAGTAGGTGTTTTTCTTCCTACATATTTGTTTGGATTTTTTTGATTAAATTTACCTTGTGCAAACCTAGCCATAGCATCAAACCACTATGTTACGTTTTTCAATTTTATCCACAGTTGCAGTACGTTTAAAACCTACACTTGACGTTGCATCTCTGTTGTAGTTAAGTACTTCGGCAACCACTGTGCTTAATTGTACTTCATCTAAACCTTTAAGGGTATCCAATAATGTAAAAATATTGACATTATCTATTTTTGCTTGCTCTAATAAAACTGTTGATGTACTTTGAGCAGCTGTTTTATCAAAACCTCTTTTCAGAAAGAAACCTATTACAGCATCAACTTCATTGGTAGGAAAACTTATTTTTTTTGTAAAATATTTGTCAAAAAATTCTGTAGTTCTGCCTTCTGACGTTGTTTCTTTTTTTGGTAAACTTGACATTATGTAGCATCCTTAAGTGCTTGCTGTGCTGATGAAGATAGTGCGGCATATGCTGCATTAGCACCGTTGACTCCTCCAGTTCCACCGTTAGCTTGGTGTGTTTTAGTAAATGCCGCTTTTGCAGCACTTTCCTTGGCCGCATCACTGTTATTTACTGCTTGTGTTACTGCTTTTAATCCTGCAACTGCTGCTGTTGCAATCACAAGATCTTTTGCTCCTCCGCTACCACCATTCTTTGGAAAAAATGTGTTTGCAACTCCGCTTACATCTGTACCAGCTGCCGCGCCTATTGCTCCTGTAAGCAAACTAAATCCTTCTGCCCTAATACCTTCACTACTCAAGTTACGTACATTTGCAACCAAATTTGCGGCTGCTAATCCTGCTTCAAGAGGACTGTTAAATCCGCCGTCATTAGTAATGAAATCATATAAACTTATACCAGCACCAATTGCTCCGCCTATTCCTAGCGAACCTCCACCTAACAAACTTGCTGGACTAGGTGTTGTGTCATAGTGTGACGGATCTCCGAAACCTTTTGGATTATCTACTCCTATTTTGCCTCTATCATACCACACTGCTTCGTATGCAATAGTCATATTATTTGCCATAGTTCCACTTCCATCTGCACTATCTACACTATCGTGACCCCAATCTGTAACAGTAGGATTTACTAATGTATATGTAGTGAATGTTTTCCGTGTAAGCTGGCTAATTTGTATACTTTTAAAAAACGGTTCGTTTTGATTATTATCTAATCCATAAGCATATTTGTTTCTTTCTTTTCCGGCGTATGTATTATCTCCAGCAGCAGTTTTACTTACTTGTCTGTTATATGCTTCTGGACGTGACCCATAATTTCCGTCTGCAAAATAATACCTATAATAGGCTTCCATCAATGCACTAGTTACACCTAAATTGTCATCATGAAAAGAGATGCTACATGGATTATATGAAATGCTAGTTTGTACATTTTTTATTCTATTATATTTTTTCTTTGTGTCAACAGTTGCGGTATATTTAGGTAAATCTGCACTCTTTACAAGTAACCCAATTTCTCTATTGTGCCGTTGTTTTAATTCAGGCAAAATACTTGCAGGTTGATCGTTTATTTCAAAAAATACGTGGTAAAGAAATTTTGTTTTAGGAGCTAATCTAAAAGCATCTGTAACAAATGTTTTACTAGCGTGTCTAAAGTCTCCAAGGTTACCTTTTGGACCTAATGCTCCGCTTGCTAAATTATCTAAAAATCCTGTGAACTTTCCCATACTAATATTTATCCAATTTAAAAAGTGCGTATATAAAAGAATAAGGGGTACTTAAAAAAGCACCCCTTAAGATTAGGAACTTAATTTTATTGTTTAGGCGCCGCCGCCGGTAACAAGTGTATTTACAGTTCTGCCAATAGCAGTACCGATGCCTGTACCTTGTGGAGACTGCACAGCATTATCGTATTGAATATTTAATGCAATGCTAACTGGATCTGTTGAATTAGAATAAGCTAAACTGTTATAGTTTGCACTTTCTAAGTAACAGCCGTATAATTCAAATGTTTCTAGTACAGTTGGTGTGTTTGCACCATTACCGCCGTCTAGTATTTCAATTCTACTTGTAAATTTGTAATCTTGTCCGCTTGCAGCACTTGACTGCTCGTAAAAGTCGAACTGTTTCTGTAACTGTTCGCCAACAAGTTTTTGCACATTGTTGTTTACATCTTCACGTAAGTTAAGTGTAATTGGATCCCAAGTATGTTTACCTGCTAGGTAAACTCTTGAGTTGTAAATGTCTATAGTCATTTTTTCGAATGACACGTTTGGACGAGCTACATCAATTACTTGTTTAGTAAGTTCTGTTGTTGGTGTTGAAACTCCAAAATTTTCCAGTGACACTCTAAAGCGATACTGGAGTTTTGGCATCAACAAGCCTTGGTTACTAGCGGAATCTCCGCTTGCCAAGGGCACTGTGATTTTTGATAGTGTTGATATTGCCATTTAATTTGCTCCTAATCTAAAAGTATTTATCATTTTTTATAATCCTGCAATTTCACCAGTATTCTTAAGTCTTAGCGGAATGTAAATAAATTCAACTGCCTTAACAGGTTCAATAGCAATGTCTAAGTGTAGTTCATTTCTATCTATTCTGCTAGGTGTATTGTTAGATTCATCACAAACAACTAAGAAGTCATATAGTGCTCTTTGACCTACTAGTTCAAGCATTAGGCTTTCTGCAGCACCTTTGATCTCATCACGTGTAATTTTATCGTTTGGTTCAAACAAGTAAGGTTTAGCAAGTGTGTTAAGCTGACTACGTAAGTAAATTACAAGTCTAGCAACATTGATTCTATCCAAAGAACTTGCAGCAAGCTGTCTTGTTTTTTGTCCAAATGCAACCAATCCAGCACCTGTAATAAATGTAATAGGGTTAACATTGTTTGCATACAATGTATCTCTAGTACCTTCATTTAATGCTACTGATTTAAATTCGCCTTCGCTAGTAATAAATCCTGTTGAACTTGCATTTGTTATCCCGCCGCGTCTTGTTCCTGCTGGAGCAAACCATGGAAACGATACTTGGTCACTAAGTGCAATAGTTCTCATCATCATGTGACTTGGTGGAACAACAACATTGTTACCAAAATTATCGCTAGTGAAACCACTTGGATAGTAAACTGCTAGATAAGGATCAGTTGTAGTTAAACCGTTATCATTGTCTTCAACAGCTAGGTTAACGTTTGTTGCCCAATTATTTAATGATGTTGCGTCACTTGTTAAACGGAATGGAGAATCACCTAGTACAAAAGCTGACAAGCCTCTGTCATAGTTTAATGACTTCATTTCGCCAATTAGTTCTGGATAACCAGGACATGCCATTAAGTTAAACAATCTGGATTCATCATCTCTAATGTCCTGATTGCTATTTACTAGTGCCTGCAATGCTTGTACAACAACCTTACGCTGTGCCTTACGTCCAAATGTACCCGAACCGTCTTCTTGGTTAGCACTTTCTGTTACCCAACGATCTGCAAAGTAGGATGCTTGAGATTCACCAGTGCCACTACCATATCTTTGGTTATTGCCAGCTGTATTAACATAGTTTTTAACATATTTCTTTACATTAAATCCGCTACGTCTTAGATTATATAGCAACATTCCTTTTGGATATAGTGCAGGATCTGGACAATCAAAGTCAACAAAATCGCTTACAAGTAATTCTGGAATTGTAGCTGCTGTTGCACTCGATGCGCCCGAGTCGCCGTATCTAACATCAGCAAATAGTATACCATCTTCTGAAGTTTGGTCGCCACTGTCTACCAAAAACCATCTGTTTGCAATTGGTAAGTCTGTTCTACTAGCACGATACTTGTAAATTCTTGGATAATTTTCTAAGTCTGCGGTCGAAATCCAAAGATCTCCACGTACAAGAGCTGTACCGTCGCTTTGAGCTATTGGTGCAGTTGCACTAACAATAGGACCTTCTGGGTCAGGTGTTTTTGTATTATCTACATCATAAAACGGACTTGCATTTGAACTTTGTCCACTTGCACCATCATATAGTAGTCCAACCCATTCACTGCCGTTGTGTATTAAAATATCAACTTCGTCAACAATTGAGTTGTACCAAAGTCTACCGTTTGCAGTGCCGGCTTTAACCTCTGTAGGCTTTGCTGTATAGAAGCCATTACCAGCATCATTTACAGGAGACCATAAAGTTGCTTGGAATTGCTTTGGATTTGTACTACTTGATGTTCCTGGTACATATATTAAGTTTGGTGTGCCGGATGTTGGACTTACATAAGGTGTAAATCCTGCTGCTAGTAGTACTCCATCAGTATCAACAAAACGTATTTCACCACCTAAAGCATGGCTTATCACTACGCCGTTAGTAGCGTTTACTGTTGCAGTAACATTTTCTATGTTTGCAGAATTAATTGCACCTGCTAACAATCCAGCATCTGCTGCTGCACCTGTGTAAGTTTCTGAAACAGTTACCGCAGTGCTAAATGCTGCACTTCCATTGTCCGTTGCTTGTACAGTAAATGATTTAGAACCAGATCCAATTGATCCTGTTGTAATCTTATTACCACTAATAGTTGTTGGTGCTACTCCTCTGCGTCTTTGTAACTTAATTGTTGCAAGAGGTTGTGTATCACCTGCAACATTAGTTTCCGCATAAAGAGCACTGGATAGCAATGAAGTTCCGCCGCTTGTTGGATCTAATTCGTATATAGCTGTTTGATTGTCTGGATATAACGGAACTGTAATTGCTTCCCATAGTTGGGTTGCATTATTCCATTTCTTAACACTATAGCTTGCACCTAAATTAGGTGTTGTAGTTTTTAACCAAACCGAACCTGTTGGGCGTTCATAAGTGTCATTTGTTTTCCACTCTGGAACACTAGTATGTTTACTTATTTGTAATGCTGGAGGATAATATGTTTTAGTGCCGCTTGTTCCATAGTCAATTCCTAGCTCGTCTAGTCTATCAGTGTTACCACTAATAACAATTGGACCGCCTAATGAACTGTCATCTGCACCTGAACTTGACCCGTCACTAAAAATTTCTAATTTTAGATCTGTGACTTTTGCAGTAACTCCTGGTATACTTAATCCGTTAATTGTGGCAGCTACATCTGAAACAGTATCAGAGCTGTTAACAGTAACACTTGTACCGTTTATTGTAATTGCAGCTGTTCCTGCAAAAGTTGGGTTAGATGCTGTGCCTGAAATTGTTGGCCATGATTTTATCCAAACATCACTTCCTACAAGTACCCATACACCGTTTGTATTTTTATAAAAAATTCTTATCAAAGTTGTAGTTGCTACAACTGCATAACTTCCTACTGCTCCAATGCTACTAACTGGAATTTCCCCAGAATATCCGTTAGTTACTAAAGAGCCTGTGTTTGATAAATCGGAGCTGTCTGTAATTACAGTAGGTACTTTATTTGTAAATACCTGTCCTGAATTTAAAACACTTGCACCATTCCATTGCTGTATACCCCATAATGTATTTGCTGTATCTAACCAATATGTGCCGTCTGCTGGAGCTGCTTCTGGTGCAGTTGCACTAGGTTCTAGTTCTCCTAGATCAACATCTGCTCTTACTACAAAAGCTCTGTTTGCTATACCTAAATATGAATAAGCTGCTTGCAACCCGTATTCGTTAAGTTCACCACCGTGTATCATGTTGTTATTTGAATCAGATTTGAAAATTGGATCTCCAAATGTATCTGCTAAGTCTCTTTGACTTGTTAACAGATACGGAACTCCTGCATTTGCCGCTGTAGTGCCAAGTGCTGTACCTGTGCCTGCTGCATTTGTTTTATCTTGTGCCGAAGCAACAAAGATCATTGGTGTTGTACCGGGTTCAGCGGGTGTGTAAAAACTTTCGTCTACTACGCTAACCTGTACGCCTGGGGATACTAGTGCCATGTTTTTCTCCTATCGTGGACATTACTTTGTTATTATTATTTAGCATAAATTTTTAAATACCAGCTGATATCAGCCCAGAAAAAGGCACCATAAAGGTGAGGTAAATACAATATGAGACCTTTATGTAAATGCAAACAACGTCCTTGTGCAATAAACTATAAAAAAGAAGGAAAGACCTTCTACAGGAAGTTATGCGAAAGATGTTTACGCAACGGTGTTAACTATGGTATACCATTATGGAAACAAAAAGGTTATGAGAAAAAAGACTATTGCGAAAAATGTGCATTTGAAAGTAAGTACACCGAACAGTTTAATGTTTTTCATATTGACGGTAACTTGCTTAATTGTAGGCCTAGCAATCTAAAAACAATATGTGCTAACTGTCAACGTTTATTACAAAAACAAGGAGTTAAATGGAAGCAAGGAGACCTTTTACCTGACTTCTAAGTTCAAGTAGTGTGTGATTGTTATCTATAACTTTATTGAAATTAATATTTGCCCATCTCCATTCTGACTCATGCACATTGGTTGGTTCTTGTCCAAGGTCAGTATACAATCTAAACCAAACAGGATCAGGTCCTCTCCTAACACGCCATACTTTACCGTTAATACTATGTATCATATTTGCTTCATTTTCAAACCGTACATCAGGAATAACAAAATTTTTATGTGGATTATCTAACACATGTTTTTTCACTAAACTTACCCATACACCGTCGTAAAAACCTTGTCGCATACAATCTGTGCCAAACTCTTGCAATATTAGTCTTGGTGTTATACTACGTCCTGTTTCTTTGGTCCAAAACGTGTCTTCTTTTTCTCGCCAGTTTCGGCTCGAGTTAGTTTTTCCTTCTAGCATTTGTCTATCCCATCCAAATACACTAGCAACACCGTCTTTTAATTTATCTGCAAAGGATAATTTTTCAAAGTTTTTTTCCTGTACAAGTATATCTGCAATAGTGTCTTTACCACTGCCAATTAAACCGCAAATTCCGATAATCATAATGATTCCTTAACTGTAATGCTATTATTATACAGTTAATATTAATAAAAGTCAAGTATTTTTTTAGCCGATTGTAAAAGTATAACCGGTGCCACCTGGTACTGCTGTTGACACTTCGCCTTCAAGTTTTTCCATTTCTTGTTGGGCTTCTGCTTTTAGTGCATCACCGTTTAACTGGCCGCCACCTTGTGGGCCAGCAATAGTAGCAAATTTACTACGTGCTTCGCCCAACATATACTTACATGTAGCAACGGTATAGTCTTTAATCCATTGTTTTGCCAAATAATCGTCTAGAATTTGTTCATCTGGACGATAGTTATAGCAAAGTAACATAAGTGTTTCTTCAGTTCGAGAACGCTGTAAAATAGTTAATTGTTTGGTTGTTGTATTCCATTTGAATTCTATAAAAGATCCAAACATTCTGCCTACTAGTTCTTGATATTGGCTAAAGAAATCATAGGTTGCTAATCCTCCCATATTTGAACTAGCTAACAAGTATGTATTTGTGTATGCTAAATTAAATGGTTCAAATAAAGTTCCACCATCGCCGCCGCCTGAACGTGATCCTATTGATCTACGGAAAATTTGACGCACTTCTACAATTTCATTTGGCAACGTATAAGTATTTTGATCAATTACTGTAGGCATGAAAAAATAGCTTTCTTCTACAGAATTTTCTGATCGTTGTCTAAATCTAGTCAATGCTTTTGTAAGAGCTGTTTCATAGTGAATTGGATCTAGTTCTACATCCACCATGCCTCCGCCTAACATAGCATATACATAGTCAAATATTTCTTGTTTTTTAGTTTTTAATGTTGCCATAAGAATAGTTTCTCCAATAGTATTTATCGTATCGATAAATATGTGTATGCCAAGACTTAGTTTATATAAACCAGAAAAGGGTAAAGACTTCGAATTTATAGACAATCGCATCTATGAAATGTTCACTGTAGGCGGAACAGATGTATTTATTCACAAATATTTAGGACCAAAAAACCCTGAAGAAGCCAATGCAACTGCTGATCAGCCAAAGTATGATGCAGTAGCAGAAACAAACATACAAGATATGTTGTTTATGGAAAACAGAGATAGAAAATATGATCCTGACATCTACAGTTTAAGGGGTATTTACAATGTACAAGACATAGACTTTAACATGAGTCAGTTTGGCTTGTTTTTATCTAATGATACATTGTTTATGACTATACATATATCTTCAAGTGTAAAAACACTTGGTAGAAAAATTATGCCAGGTGACGTTATTGAGCTACCACATTTAAAAGATGAATATGCTCTAAATGATTATAGTGTTGCATTAAAGCGTTTCTATGTTGTAGAAGATGTAAACAGAGCAGCTGAAGGATTTTCACCTACTTGGTATCCGCATTTGTATAGAGTAAAACTTAAACAAATTATGGATAGCCAAGAATATAAAGAAATACTAGATTTACCTGCAGAAGCAGAAAACCCAGGGGGTAACAGCTTACGAGATTTGTTATCTACATATGAACAAGAAATGCAGATTAATAATGCCGTTGTTGCACAAGCCGAAGCTGATGCAGCGAAATCGGGCTATGATACTAGCCATTTCTTTAGTTTACAAACAGATGAAAACGGTGAAGTAGAATTAGTTACAACCGATACAACTGATTTAGATGCAAGCACTCAAAACGAACTAGCAGATAGAGTTATGCAAACACCTAATAGAGAAGGATATCAAGGATACTTACTAGGTGACGGAATACCGGGCAACGGAGAAGCATTTGGACACGGTATAAGTTTTCCATCAGGTAGTGTTGAAGGTGATTTCTTTTTAAGGACAGATTTTATGCCTAATAGATTATTTAGAAACGACGGAACACGTTGGGTCAAACAAGAAGATTCAGTGCGTATGACGCTAACAAACACAAACACAAGAAGTCATCAAAAAGGTACATTTGTTAATAACACTAATACTAATGAAATTGGTGGTGAAAATGTGCAGGAAAGACAGAGCTTATCACAAGCACTTAGACCTAAGGCAGATAACTAATGCAACATTTTTATGATGGACAAATAAGACGTTACATTACACAAATTGTAAGATTAATGAGTAACTTTTCTTACAAGGATGGTAGTGGCAAGTTGACAGAAGTTCCTGTAATGTACGGGGATATTACTAGACAAGTTGGACATATACTTAGAGACAATTCAGAAAATAAAATACCAAGTGCGCCAAGGATGGCCGTATATATTACTGGATTGGAAATGGACACTGCACGTTTAAGTGATGCTAGTTATGTTAATAAATTAAATATTAGAGAACGTGCCTACGATAACAATGGTAAAGAATATTTAAATACTGAAGGTAAAAATTATACTGTTGAACGATTAATGCCAACTCCTTATACATTGAGTGTAAATGTAGATCTATGGACTACAAATACTGATCAGAAACTGCAATTGATGGAACAAATTCTAATGTTGTTTAATCCTAGTTTAGAAATACAGACAACAGATAACTACGTAGATTGGACAAGTTTAAGTGTTGTTAATTTAGATACTATAGGTTTTAGTTCAAGAAGTATACCAGTTGGAACAGAAACCGAAATAGATGTAGCACAACTAGGGTTTAAAACACCAATATACATTTCACCACCTACTAAAGTGAAAAGACTAGGAGTAGTTACAAGTATTGTTCAAAGCATTTATGACGAGTCTAGGGGAACAATTGGCTTAGAGCAAAGCCGACCGGAATTGCAAGCAGGCGGTGATACTGGTGTAGTAAGTGCTGATATAAGGACAACAGTAGGGATAGCACCTACTGGTGAAATTAGCCGTCAAAATAGAAATGCAGGGGAAATTAAGCCTAATACAACAAACGTAATTACAAACACATTTAAGGATTACGGATTACTAATATTAGGCAATAGTGCAAAACTTATAAGACGTGGCGTTGTTGGAGGTGTACTATGGGACGCATATGTTAAATCCTTTCCAGAAATATTTGAAGCCGGCATAACAGAAATACGCTTAAAACGTAAAGACTTGCCAACAGAAATAGCAGGAACAGTTGCTATAAACACTGCAAATCCAAACGAATTGATAGTTAATTGGGATGCAGATACATTACCTAGTGATACTGTATTCACCGGACCAAACGGTGACAGTAATAAGATACATTATATTATTGATCCTCAAAAAACAAGTCCAGCTGCACTAAAAACTGCGGGTTATAGATTCTTGTTATTAGATAATAGTATTGGAGATGCAATTAATACTGATGGTGCTGATGACTGGAAAAACAATGACGGCACAGACTTTATAGCAAGTGTTAATGATATTGTTGAATGGAGCGGAACTGCTTGGCAAGTAGTTTTTGATGCAAGTACATATACTGGTAATGCATATACTACAAACCTAAACACGGGTGTTCAATATAAATGGGATGATGGAGAATGGATATTATCATTTGAAGGTGAATATCCAAATGGCACCTGGCGTTTGAAATTCTAGCATAATTATTTGTATGGAAAAGATTATTTGTAGTGGAGCATTGTTCTACACCTTAGATACTCATAGATTTTTGTTCTTACATAGAACTAAAGGTAAGCAAAATAACCTTTGGGGATTAGTTGGGGGGACAAATGAAGGTAGCGAAACACCTTGGGAAAGTTTAAAAAGAGAAATATCTGAGGAGATTGGTACTGTTAAAATTAAAAAAACTATACCTTTAGAAACTTTTGTGAGCAACGATGATAAGTTCCAGTTTCATACATATTTGTGTTTAGTTGAAAATGAATTTATTCCTATTCTTAATGATGAACACGACGGATATGCTTGGGTAACATTTACAAAATGGCCTAAGCCATTACACCTGGGTTTGCGGAATACATTACAAAATAAAACTAACCAACTTAAACTTGAAACAGTATTTAAATTAATTGAATTAATATGACACAAGCAATGTTTCTAGAAAATTTTGGTTTTTACAGAGAAAAAATACCAAAAAATTTGTATTATAATTTACTAAACGAATCTTTAAGATGTACCCAGATAGTAAATTCTGGAATAACAGAAAAAGGTGTTGCAAAACATTTTAGACTAAAAGACACCGCACAAGAACTAAATCAGTATATAATAACTCTTATTAAAAATTACGAAACCGACTTTCCAGGTTTAGGAGAAATAGGCATATTGACAAAATCCTTGCCATATAGAATTGAAGAGCAATGGATAAACCATCAAAAAGCAGGTGAATTTATTCCTAATCATGTACATCAAGGAATCTATAGTTATAGTATATGGATTAAGATTCCTGAAATAGAGGAAAATAAGTATCAAGGTAATTTTGAATTCACGTATACTAATATTATTGGAAATATTGTTCATAAAAGATTTCAATTAACAAAAGAAAATGAAGGTGAAATAATATTTTTCCCTTCAAAGTTGCCCCATAATGTATATCCGTTTTTGAATAGTAATGAAACAAGGATATCAATAAGTGGTAATATTATATTGGATGCAGGATAATGGATAAAAAAGATAATGTAAAACAAACTGACTATGGCTATGAAATTACCTGGGTATCAGAAGAAACATATGGCGGTAAAATTTTGGTATTTGATAAAACAATCAAAACAGATTTCTGGTTTAACAGTAAAACTGAAAAATGTTGGTTTGTAAATAACGGCGAATTCCTATTTAAATGGATAGATACTAGCACTGGTCAATTATTTGAAAAACAAGGCTCCGAAGGTACAACATTTATATCTAAGCCACTTATGCCTTGTGCAATTGAATGTAGAATTGTTGGTAGTATTACTGAAGTCAACAACGGTAGCAACGACGATCATAATATTGTAATTAAAAAGGACAACTATTAATGAATTTGCTAGAAAGTCCAAAAGTCAAAAAAGATTTAATTGCTTATAAAAATGCTGTTGATAAAATAGTTGACAGAAAAAATAAACAATACTTCCAAGGTATTTTAGATGAATATATGGCAAGAGTGAAAATTATTAATGATACTCATAGCTCTAAAACGCCAGGATTGATAAAGCCTAGTTCAATTCAAGAACATATAAAAGAGTTAGGTGATTTAAGAACGCAGTTAGATAATTTAGTTAAGAGTGCTAATTAAATATTATCCATATTCTTGACCTTCATAGTTCCAAACATAGCACTATGTGATTGACACTGATAGACATAATTAGTGTTATTACTTATAGAATCAGGCACACGCCAATATAACATTCCACTTGATTTACCCTGTGCGTTAGAATTTGTGCTGACTGTGCCATCTTCCGCAACGTGAACTAGATTAGTTGTCAAAGCAGATAATGTATTGTCTTGCAGTTCAAATGGATGTCCACCAATACCATCTAAGTCAAATGCTATTGTTGTTCCTGTTAATACTGTGATAGTAGGATTATTTCCTGAATAATGGCTATTAATTGTGTATGCAGTTATACCTACGTTGCCCATTCTAAGTGTTGCAATAGCATGTTCATATATATCATGTATATCAATACCTGCTGTTTGTACATCGCTCAGTGCATCAAACGTTGACGCACCAGGAGTTTGACTGTTGGTAATTGTTAACGAATCTCCGGCTGCATTAGTTGTAATGCCAATTCCGCTACCTGCAACTATTGTAAGTGTATCTGTAGTAGTGTCAGCCTCTATATTAGACTGTCCAGCAACACTAACAATACTAAATGCATTTTGGTTGACATCTCCGCCACCGCCTCCTGTTGCTGGATCTGCAGGAACCCAATTTGTGCCGTTCCATGCAAGGACCTGATCGTCTGTAGGTGTTGCTGTGGTTGTGTCTACATCACTTAATGCATCTATACTCAAACTACCAATACCTGTTAAGTAGGTTCCTAGGTCACTAATTTGACTTTCAGTAATACTTAATGCCGCCTGGTGTTGTGTAACACTTGTCTCAGTAATATTTGCGTCTGGAACATTTGCCCATACAACTGCCGCACTAAGGTCATTTGTTTCTGTAAATGATTCTAAAGCACCTATACCGGCTGCTGTAGGCGGTGTAAATTTAAATTCACCTGTTGCATTATTGTAACTTATAGCACCATTACCACTAGGTGTATTTTCAATACCAATACTAAAGCTATCTAATGCAACAACACTAGGTGTATTACTTAAATTATTATAGTTTAAAAAATATGCACTATCAAATCCGTCTAATGTATCAGCATCAGTACCACCGCCGCCTGTTGTTGCATCTGCGCCCGGCGCCCAATTAGTTCCGTTCCATTTTAAGACTTGTCCTGTAGTTGGTGCACTACTTGTTGTGTCTACATCGCTTAAAAAATTAATACTAAATTGACTCATATTAATTGTTACAATATCAGTATCTGTGGCAATAGCAGTTGCTATGTTAGTACCACCTACAATACTAAGTGAGTCATTAATACTTGCTGCTGTTGTTGAACCTTGGTCTGCTGTAATAGTGTCAAAAACATTTTGTGTCAGGCCGCCGCCACTACTATCAATAGTTAAGGTTTTGCCTGAGATAGACGTAGTAACATTTGTGCCGCCTTCTACTGTCAATGTATCATTAACTAGATTAGGTGCAACAGTGCCTGTATCCGCTGTAAAGTTTGTAAAAATGTTTCTTGCTACTGTATTAGTCACAAGATTCCAAGCAGTACCGTCCCATTTCCAAGTGGTATTTCCTTCTGTAAATGTATCGTCTATTTCTGGTGTGTTTGGAAAATTAATTGCCATTGTTTACCTCTTACTGTATTTATTAATCTGGTACATATCCTGATGGACCTGCAACTGTCGGATCGCCTACGTCACCGTCTTGGAATATATTTCTAATTGTGGTCAACGAAGGCTTACTAATAACAGGAGCAATATATGTATTATGTAATGCGTAACCTAATGGGTTATTTGTTTGTATACCAGACGGTGTACGCATATCGTCTGTCCATTCAGGAGCAAGGCTTCCACCATCCCATAGACTTGAGTATTCAAACATACCAAAGTTTAGTAGGAACAAATATTCCTTAGCCGCTACTTCAAATGCATCTCCATCAGTCTTCCAAGCGTTTCCGCCATATCCTGATGAATCCCATTTGCCTGCATCGTATGCTTCTTCCATAGCCGCATACAATGGACCACTTGCCCAGTCTGCACTAATATAAGGATACATCTTTAATGATACTGCGTCAAGACCGTGCATATGTAGTGTATGGAATACATGTTCAATTACTTCTTGTGCATCGTTGTCACCGTCGCCAGGTGGATCACCGGTTGAATTTAGATACCATACCATATCGTTTTGTACAGTGGCGTTTAATAATGCTGTTAGATTCCAAAATATAATGCCGGCGTCTGTCAAAAAGTTTGTGCTATAGTCTGCACCAGCACCCCTTGCTACTCGTTGTAATGTTGGTCCTTGGGCTGCGTGATAAGTTCCTGCGTCACCACTTAGCGTTTTAATAAATGTACGCTGTGATGTTTCGTTAATGCCTGCACCATTTGGATCTGTAAATAATTCAAACATACGTGCTACCTTTTCAACAAAGGCATCAGGCACTGCTGTTTGGCCGCCGACAGTTCCTGCCGCCACAATTCTTACACCATTAACTGTAACTTCTCTACTAAAGAAATCGCTACCATCGCCAGTAAGATCAATAATTGCACCGTTGTTATATTCTGGATCTATTGCAGGTGCAGCTGAAGTATAGTTAGGAAAAATTCCCTCTAATTTAAGATTTGCTCCGTTTACTTCTACAGGCTGTCTACCGTACTTGTCGAATAACACTTTGTTTGATGCCCCTAATAAACTTGTAGTAAAAGCAGCATAATCTGTGTCTGATGCAGTATCGTACATTACTGGTTTAGCTTCGGCTAATAATTTTGTTTTTAGTTGTGCTGGTGTGCTGTTTGCATTTACTTGTAAATGAAGTGCAGCTACTCCTGCTACTTGTGGTGCAGCAAAACTTGTACCTGAATTGCTAACAATTTTAAATGTATCATCTATTGGACTATCTAGGGTTGTGTAAATATTTGTAGTGCTTGTTGCTCCTACAATGTTGGTTCCAGGTGCCCAAATATTTACTCTAGGACCTTTAGAACTACTACCTCTAGTTCTGTCTTTGTATACTCCGTTTTCATCAAACACAGTAGTATCTATATTTCCAACCATAAAACAATCATCACTGTGTGGACTAGAACCTCTAGCATAAAATAAAGTACTAGCACCAAATATTACAGTGTTATCATAATCATCACCGCCCGATACATCGCCTTTGTAATAATCATTTCCGGCAGCAATCGCAACATGTACTCCGGCTGCAATCAATTCGTCGACATCTGCATCTACTGATGCTATTCTTACAGGTATTCTACGAGTATCTCCTGCTACAGGAATAACAATACCAGTATTTTGCCATAAAGAAAGATCAGTTGTGTAGTCAACTCCCCATACCCAAGGTGATCCTTGGTATGTTCCGCTTGTTGGGTCACCAGTTACTGAGCTAGAATATCCCCAACTCATATTAACAACAGTTGGACGGCCATTTGTTTTAGCATTATGCCATTCTTTTATAACATCAAAACAATCGGCTACAGGAGTTCCTGATCCTGCATCTCCAGGACCTTCTAAACCTGCAATTTTCATAGAGTATAGATGTGCATCTTTAGCAAATCCGTATATATTTCCTGCTGTAATACTTGCACACAAAGTTCCGTGTCCGTCAAAATCTCTATTATAATTTGAACTCTGTGTCCCACTTACAACTGATTGTGCTGTATACCAGTCTATTGGTTTGACTCTGCTAATGCCATTGCTATCTATAAAATCAGGATGGTCTGGTTGTATACCGCTATCTTGAATAACTATGTCTACGCCCTTACCTGTGAGTGCATAAGGAAATGTATTATCTGCTGTTATTCCGCTTCCGTAACTATTAAGTTCCATTATACTTCTACGCAACCCCCAATTAATATAAGTGTTATTATCAAATGTTACAGGTTTTGTAAAATTACCTAATTGTGTTGAATTTAATCCTATTTGGATATCTGTTCGTTGGTCGGGAGGAATTTCAACAGCAAGCACCCTACTATCCGCTTCAAGAGCAGTTGCTTCTTCGTCTGTAAGCATAAAATGTGTTTGTCTTTTTGATCCAGGTCTTGGATTAGCTATATCGACACTCCTATTTGGAATAGGTCCGGCACCTGAACTTGCTGTAATTTCAGATTCTAATTCTACTAAATTTACACCTTTATGTACAACTACTGTGTATTCTTTTTCCATGTTAGACTATTCCTGAATCGTCTAATCTACGCCATGTTCCATTTATATATGCTTGGATTTTATTGTCTTGGGTGTTGTATATCATATCGCCGTTGACAGCCGATAACGCATCTCTCTGAGAGTTTGTATAACTAGGTAACCTAAATGGACCTCCACTAACAATAGTTCCATCTTGACTAGATAAATTTATTACAGTAGCACTATCTATTGTAGGCGTACCATTTGATGTAGATACAAAATTATTTGCATATGCAGTGTTACGTACACTTAAATCATTCTCTACAGTTAAGTCTGATGATGTAGTTACTGGAGGAGTTATTGTTATTCCACTACTATCGTCTGTATCAATAATACTATTACCTATTGTAAAATTGCCGTTAGAATCACCTGTAGCAGGATCCTGAAATGTAAATGCTCCGCTTCCGTCTGTAGTCAATACTTGACCATTAGTTCCATCTGCAATTCCTAAATCTGTTATTGCAGTAATATTTTGGAAAGGTGCTGTGGGTTGTACCCATTGATTGCTGTCGCCATCTGCTACATAGACATAAAGTATACCATTTGTACTATTATACCAAATTGCACCACTAGCAGGATTATCAGGTGATGTATCACTTACACTAATACTTGCAGCTGAACCACCTGCGCCTGGATCAGCACTATTTAAAGTGTTACCCATACCCGCATGGTTCGTACAATAATAATGTAAAGTGGCAGGTGTAGCACTTGTAATTGTTATTTGTACGCTGCGTTGGGTACTTTTTGCAAATCCTGCTACATATTGTGCTTTTGTAACAATATCATTTTCTAATTTGTAAATTACATTTGTTAGATAAGTTGTACCAACTCCCAGTTCTCCGTTTACATCATCTGCTGAAAAACTTAAAGGATGCGGATTTGCAACACCACCTTGTGCATTAGGCCAAAATTCGTTTGTTTGATCGTTTTGATTAAAGACATATGTAAAACCTGTGACTAAATTTAGTTGGGGTTTATATTGGCCATCAATGTTATAAACATTTCCGTGATCGCCTTCTCCGTGATCACCTGATTGAACAGTAACAACATATTCAACTACACCTACACCAGAAGAAAGTATGTGTTCACTAATATTTTTATCAGTTAGTACACTATATCCACCTGCTAAATTACCAGAATATAATCTTAATGTATTAGACTGTTTATCAAAAAATACTTCGCCACTATTTCCAACGTTTCTATCAAGAAAGTCGTCGGGACGTGGTATAATTCTAATTCTGTCTACTATTGGTGCTTGGTTTGATGCCATATTATAAGTCCTTCACAATACTATTTATCGATATTGTGAAGGACAAAGTTCTTTAGTATGTATCACCGTTACCTTGGTCGTATTGGGGCGGCAATACTTTTTCACCTGCACTAGGCGAAGGGCCAAGGACAGTTATATCATCTTCATCGTTGTCTTCGTATATAGCGCAATCTGTCATTAGCAGTAATCCTGCAATACTTGCAGCATTCATAAGAGCTTTTTGTACAACAGTAATAGGATCAATAATACCGATATTAAACATATTTCCGTATTCGCCTGTAGATGCATCGTAACCAAATTCAGCATCACCTTTGTTTACTTCATTTGCAACAACATCGGGACTATCACCTGCATTTATAACAATTTGCCTTAACGGCTCTTGTAACGCTTTGAGAACAACTTGTATACCTGCATCCTGTTCTGAATTTGCACCTTTAAGATCTTTCACTTTGTTCATCGCACGTATTAATGCAACTCCGCCACCTGGTACAATACCATCTTTTAGAGCCGCTTTTGTAGCATGAAGAGCATCATCAATTCTATCTTCTTTTTCGCGCAGTTCAATTTTTGTTGCTGATCCGACTCTAATAATACTCACAGCACCGGTTAAGTTACTAATACGCTTTTCTTGACCTTTGTCAGTAAAAACGTCATCTCCTCTAGGAGCACCAATATAGTGTTTAATTTTTTCATCTATATATTTTGCAATAGTGTCTTTGTCGCCGTGGCCGCCGATAATAGTTACTTGACTATCGGTAATTTCTACTCTATTTGCTACTCCGCAATCTTCTAATTCGGCACTTTCTACTTTTCTACCTGTTTGATCAGAAATTACATTTCCGCCTGTCAATACAGCAATATCTTCGCAGTATTTTGTACGCATCTTGCCCTTCCAATC
>Ga0181600_10000693_pt1 | contig 25965 bp, 25 predicted proteins | sample 041ome_2_FD_132982 | JGI IMG/M metagenome (GOLD analysis project Ga0181600, IMG submission 132982) | Coastal salt marsh microbial communities from the Groves Creek Marsh, Skidaway Island, Georgia - 041406US metaG (megahit assembly) | ecosystem: Environmental > Aquatic > Marine > Intertidal zone... | reverse complement strand
TGTCACGTGTCATCGTCCATGTTGTGTTACGCGACAAAATATCGATCTCGCCAGAGCTCAGCGCAGTAAAACGCTGCTTGGCTGATAATGGTGAAAATTTCACCTTGCTACCATCGCCAAAAACCGCGGCGGCAACAGCGCGGCACAGATCAACATCGATGCCGGCCCAATTGCCGCTGTCATCGGCTTGTGAAAACCCGGGCAGCCCCTGTGACACACCACATTGGACAAAGCCTTTTGCTTGAACAGATTCTAATGTTGTGGCCGCATGCGCAGTTGTTACAAAACCCATCGCCACGCCAATTACGGCAGTTAAAAACCTATGTTTCCTCATTGAATTAACTACCCTTATAGATTGCAACTCTTTACCAAAACCGTGTTGTGCGTTAACGATTTATGGCAATTGAAAACTGCTATATCAGGGACTTTAGGCGGTGGTGTCATGGGACCTTTTAAATCGCTCAAACCCGCAAGGGGCATGGCTTTTAAAGTTTCCCGAAGACCTTGTAAAAAGGTGGCTTATAAATGAATTTTCGCTAATATGCAGAGGAAGATTCGGCGCTATGCGAATCAGCTTTCCTTCTTACACGCACAAGCCGTGACAACAGCGGGCCTCGCCGTCACTATCAAATCACAGGAACCATTATGTCTGACACCCCAATCAAAACCGCTCTTATCACCGGATCAGGACAAAATATTGGCAAAGCAATCGCCCTGCATCTCGCCAAATCCGGGTTTAACATTATCGTCAATGGCAGGCAGAACGAAACTGCCTGTCAGGCGGTTGCGGATGCGGTGCGTGGCTATGGCCAGACGGCGCTGGTGGTGATGGGAGATGTTGGTCAGAAAGCAAACGTCGATAGCATTGCGCAGGCTGGCATAGACAAGTTTGGCAGCATCGATGTGGTGATCAATAATGCCGCCATTCGGCCGCATGCAAATTTTTTGGACATCAGCGAAGATCAATGGCAGCGGGTCATGGACGTCAACATGAATGCGGCGGTTTGGTTAGCCCGTGCCTGTTTGCCGGGCATGCAAGCCAAGGGCTGGGGCCGGTTCATCAATTTCAGCGGCATGAATGCGCAGCGTGGCTATCCTGGTGCGGCGGCGGTCAGTGTTTCCAAACACGCGGCCTGGGGGTTTGCCAAGGCCATTGCCGTTGAATTTGGCCGCAACGGCGTTACCGCGAATGTGATTTCGCCAGGCACATTTCCGGGCGATGATGTAACCATTGAGGCTGGCAGCAATTTCGACAAATTGCGCGCCGCCAACCCATCTGGGCGGCTTGGCAAACCAAATGATATCGCCGCTATGGTTGGGTATCTTTGTTCAGATGATGGTGGCTTTGTGAATGGGCAGATTTTACAAATCAATGGTGGCGTGGTGATGCAATTCTAACCGGCCCAAACGCCCCAAACAGCAAGTCATGTGCCCACCCCAAGATCACTTTTAAAATAAGGATTGGACCACGCCATCTTGCCAGCCGCATCGCGGATGGTTACCCGAAACCAGTCTGATGCCAAGCCTGATAGGTCAAAATGGGCAAGTGTCATATTTTTGCCGTGGCGTGCCATGGCGCTATAGCCGGCACCAGCCACAACGATGCTATCAACAGGTGTGGTCTTTACCGTCAACATCATACCGTCTAGAGACATATCGGTAAAATCAGCACCCGTCGATGCATAATGATGGCCTGCCTTCAACGCGGCAATAATGGCGGTTTGCGATAATTCAGATGCTGCTACCATCACCCAGCCGCCGCCATAATCGGGCAAATCAAAATGCGAATCATCGGTGGCGGTAAAGCTGATCCTGTGACCCTCGTTCAACAACAGGTCAGCCACCGCAATGCCACTGCCGCGCGCCGATGATATGACACAGGAATAATTGTGAATTTCCACCGCATGGGCGGCGGCGACCGACAGCGCCTCGTCACCCGTCATGGCATACCATTCAGGATGCGCCAACGACACATAGGCCCCAGCAGCAATCGCCCGCGCAACAAGTTGCGGGGCGGTTTCTGCGGCATCAGGGCAAGCAAAATCAACCGGCAATCCATTCGCCACAATATGCCACAGACCGTCTTGATCAAAACGTTTACCGTGACAATGCAATTCGGCCGACGGTAGCGTGATAAAATTTTCGCGATCAAGATGTGCACTGTCAAAGACGGTATCGGCAGCAAAGCTATCATTTTGCCACAGGTGATCCGACAAACAGGTAAAATCATAACCAAGCCGCTGGTAGGTATCGACCACGGCGTCAGCAGCCAACATCCCGTCAGAATGCGTTGAATGGCCGTGCAAATTGCCGCGCAAAAACCGGTGCCCAGACTTAAATGGGGGCAATTTCATTAACCCGTCTCCCAAACCATACACCCTAAACACATCACAAAGGTTCTTCATAACAGGACTATCATTGCGCGCGCCATTCAAGCAAAAAAGACATTTTTACTACAAAACAGCATGATGAAATCGACCGATGGGTAATTGACAGTCACAACCCCGCCAAGGCAGAGTGCTGCGATATAAATAAGGTCAAGGTCAAGACCGCGTCAGTGCCGTTAGCAGCTTATAGGGTGTCATGATATCAATTTTGTTTCCGATTACCTGTTTTAGTGCACCGCAGCGGCCATGCAAATGGTAATGCCAAGCTGGTTTACCCACTATATGAACAGCACGCCGGGGCGGTTCGGCACATTATTGGCATTGGCTGGCATTTTGGTGCTGACGCCTGACACGCTTGTTATTCGTTTATCGGGGCTCGAACGCTGGACGCTGATGGGCTGGCGCGGCATCCTGATGGGAACGATGTCCTTTATTATATGGTGGCTGTTATTTACCCGTCAGCCTTTGCGTGATTTGCGCAGCATTGTGAGTTGGCAAGGCCTGTTTGTGGTGATGACCTTTAGCCTGAATTCAGTCACTTTCACCCTTGGCATTGTCGAAACATCGGCCAGCGTTGTGTTGACGGCGGTGGCGACCATGCCAGTTTTTGCAGCAATTTTGTCGTCGTTTTTGCTACAGGAAAAACAGGGCTGGCTCGGTTGGACGGCGATTTTTGTGGCGATGGGCGGCGTTGCCATTGTGGTAATCGACGGCGGCAACGCGATTGGCCGGCCACAAGGTTCGGTTGCGCTTGGTGCGCTCTATGGTGTGTTGACCGCTATAGGACTAGCGGTAACCTTTACCATGGCTCGAAAATATACATGGCTGGCCATTTTGCCGGCCGCCGCCCTTGGCGCTTTTATCAGCGGCCTTATCGGCGTTGTGCAATCTGACCCCAGCGGCTGGTTCGACATGCCGTTATGGACGGCCCTCACAATGGGGCTGGTGTTGCTGCCAGTATCGTTCACATGTTTGAATTTGGCGCCGCGCTATACCAGCGCGGCGATTGTCAGTTTGGTGATGTTATTGGAAATGGTGATCGGCCCATTTTGGGTGTGGCTGGGCATTGGTGAACGGCCATCCCCCACCATGATTATTGGCACAGCAATCGTTTTAGGGGCACTGGCATTCCATATTTTGCGTACCGAATGGTTTACCGTCCAGCCCCAAACGATCACCCCGCCGAAAGACGATTAATCTCCAGCCAGAGCGTTCTATTCCTTGGGTGGCAAGGTGTCGGTATAACCAGGTACCGCAGCAGCAAAATCCGCTAGCCAGCTCTCAAGATTTGCCGCATGGTCGCGCCAATTCAACTGCTTGCGGAAATCCAGATAATCCAGAACGCATGCAAGTGCAATTTCACCAATATCCGGGGTGGCACCATTTGTGTAGCGCGGCGCTGTCGCAGCGATTGATTGCAACGCGCGTTGGATTTTTTCACGCTGATAGGTCACGAACCCATCGGCGTATTTGTCGGCTGGCCGCATGCGGCTTTCATAAACAATCAACACCGCCGAATCCATCATACCATCCATCAAGGCTGCCCGGGTCAATGTTTCAAAGCGCGCCGCACCCGATGCTGGTATGATTTTGCCACCGCCTGCTTTTGCATCAAGATATTCAACAATCACCCGGCTGTCATAAATCACTGTGCCAGCATCGTCCAAAACCGGAATTTTACCTAGCGGGTTGACCGACCGAATGGCATCTCCTGCATCCATTGTATTGGTTTCAACAAGCGCAAGATCACTGGCAAAGCCCAAAACATGCGCCGCCAGTTTAACTTTACGAACGAAGGGGGATGATTGACTGTGGCTGAGTTTCATCGGTTTTTGTCCTTTTTTCAAAAAAATAGCTGAGGCTTTGGCGAGACTATCACCGCTGCAGCGACGCTAAAAGCTAATTCTTGCCTGATAACCACGGCCTATCAGGGGTGACAGCGCCGGTTAAATCACCGCGGTTTCACGATATGGCTGCTGAGTAATAATCCGTTCAAACCCAAACGGCGTCAGATCGAGCGTTTGATAGCCGCCGGTGACAATATGTTCGGCGATACCGCGCCCCATCGCCGGTGATTGTTGCAACCCATGCCCGGAAAACCCATTCATGAAATAGAAATTGGGCATATCCGGGTGCGGCCCGACCACCGCATTGGCATCAAGACAATTATAGGCATAATGCCCCGCCCATTCACGTTCCACCCGAATGGCCTCAAAGGCCGGAACGCGGCGCGCCAACGCTGGCCATATCTTGTCCTGCCAAATTGTTAGGTCCATTGCAAAATCATCAGCTTCAACAGCGGTGTCTGGTTCTGGTGCGCAGCCAGCCAAGTAATAAGCCCCATGCGCCAGAAAATGCACACCGCTGGGGTCGATTGTCAGCGGCACGGATTGGCCAAGCGGGGTTTCGGCGCTGAACATAAAACTATAGCGGCGGCGCGGTTCAACCGGCAGATCAAACCCGGCCATCGCCGCAACCTCAGCTGCGCGCGGCCCGGCGGCATTGACCACACAGCCAGCCGCCACCACGCGGCCAGACGCCAAACGCACAGCCGTTACACGGCCCTTGTCATGGATGATTCCAACCACTGTGTCATGCGCATATAAAACCCCCTTGGCGACAGCCGCTCGGCGCCACCAGGCAAACATACTGGCGCCGTCAAAATAGCCCTCATCGCGCTGGTTATGGCTGCCCAGAATAATGTCATCAAGCGCATAAAACGGATAATCTTTGGCAATCTCATCCGGCGTCATAATTTTAGTGCCGGCACCTAATTCAGCCTGCAGAGCCTGATTCTGCCGCAACTGCGCCGCAAAAGCATCATCAGCCGCCAGATACATATAGCCAAAATTCTGCAACGTGATATGCGGGGCGGCAGCATCCTGCATATGATGCTGAAAGCGATGCACCATATCAGCCGCAAATTGCGCAATGCGAATGTTGAGCGCCGAGGAATATTGCTGGCGAACACAGCTGTGGGTATGGCTTGTTGAACAAAATTCATAGCTAGGGTCACGCTCTACGACCAGAATACGGCCGTCAAAATCATCATGATGTGACAAGAACCATGCCGCCGCCGAGCCCATCATGGCGCCGCCGATGATCACAACGTCAAAACTCTCCGCCGTGGTTTTACTGAGGCTGTCTTGCCACTGTTGTTGCATGTTGCGCTTGGGCTCCTCTATCTATGTCTAGATGCGAAACCGGGTCGCACGAAACGGCGCGTCATCAACCGGCAACGCGGCCCCCGCCATTAGCGCCGCCAATAATTTTGCCGATCCCGGCGCCATTGACAGGCCCAGATGCTGATGCCCAAAATTAAACCAAAGCCCCTTATGGCGCGGCGCGGCGCCAATCATCGGCAGTGAATCGACCAGTGTTGGCCGGCGTCCCATCCATGGCTGATCCTCTATCGGTTCACGCATCTCATGGGCTTGGCGGGCCGCGGCCACCGACCTTGTAATCTGTTGATAATTTGGCGGCGCATCGCGATCGGTGATTTCAACACCCGACGTTACCCGCAAGCCCTGCCGCATCGGGGCGATCACAAAACTACCATCAATATCATGGACCGGGCGCTGCAAGGGCGGGGCGTCAGCCGGCGCCAGATGCTGGTGATAGCCACGTTCCCAAACCATGGGAATTTTATAGCCAAGCCAGCTGGCAATTTCGGCCGACCATGCGCCCGCCGCCAGCACCACATCGTCGCCATGAAAACTAGCGGCGCCAGCGCGCACATGCCAGCCTGCGTCATCGACGCTAATACCAGTGACTTTGGCCTCTTCAAGAATGCCGCCGGCCGCCTCAAATAATGTGACATATGCATCTGTCAAATCTGCCGGGCTGGACACCGTACAAGTGTCATCCATCAAAACAGCCTTGCAATATATCGGCTTCAAGCCGGGTTCTATCTGGCGGATTTGTTCACGTTCATAGACTGTAAAGCGCGCCCCATTAGAGCGCAAAACATCAAGCTCAGCGGCAAATTTTGCAAATGAGGATTCATGCCTGAAAACTTTTAACCAGCCGCCCTGCCGCAATAGATGATCAACATTGGCGGCGGCAATAAGGCGTTTATGTTCAGCAAGTGACACCGTCAAAAGTTGGCGCAACGCGCGTGCGGCATGATGCATATGCGATGCCCGGCAATAGGACAAAAACTTTAGCATCCACGGCAGCCGCTTTAGCACAAAAACCGGATTAAAACGCAGCCCATTACTGCGGTTCAATAATAACTTTGGCAAGGCCCGTAAAAGCCCCGGGTTATTCATCACGACAATAGACGCTTCGGCGAACACACCGGCGTTACCGTAAGAGGTTTCACGCCCCGGTTTTTTGGCGTCAATCAGCCGTACCTGATAACCATCGCGTTGTAATTGCAAGGCGCTGCAGACCCCCACGATGCCACCGCCAACAACAATAATTTGCTTTGCCATCACGCTTCCTTCACCGCTGCCTTCTGCTTTTGGCCTGTCTAAACAAATAGGTTTACCACGCTTAAAATAATGCCACCAACCAGCGCATATGCAAGTGCCGTCCATAAATTTGGCCCTAACACCAAATGCCGCGATGGCACATTGAATAAATTTGCACAAGTTATGACTGAAAGCGATGCAACTGAACTCATGGTGCCGGCGCCCCAACCAATTAGATGCGCTTGCATCAACAGCGCCGGGTGCGCATCGGCATGGCCGCCACTAAACACCGCCAAAAGCGCGGTGCTGCTGATCACCGGGTGTACCCCCACAACCGAGGCAAGCATCATACCCAAGGGGGTCAAAATAATGGCAACATACCCCGGAATAATACCATCATAGAAACTTGCCACCAGCGCCGAAAATGCCCCGGTGCGGGTCGCAAAATAGCCAATTAACATAGCCATGCTAATAATCAGAATATCATCGGCAGTGGCGTTCATACTGCGTTTGGTATCACTGAGTATGGTGCTGATATTGCTGGGGTGGCGGATAAATTGCACCGCCACCAAGAACGGCATCACAACAACAACCGCCGATAACGCGGTGAAATCAAAAATAATCGCCGCCGCCAGCACTGTGCCAAGTACAATTACCAACCGCACCACAACCGGTTTCAAACAGGCCAGCGCGGCGCGTAATCTGGCAAAGGAAAAATCCTTATTCAACAGCGGCAAGGACACCAAGGCAAAGATGATTGTGGTGATCGCCCCAATGCCTAAACCAATCCACGAATTGGCTTTGCCGGTAAAGCTCTGACCGATAGCAAAAGCCACGAAAAACGGCGACCATGCCGCAGCCGTAACCATGCCGCGCAAGGCGGCTTCAGCCGCTAGCCGCCGGCGCACTGCATCCGCGTCTGGCGGCACCGCAGCTGATAAAATCGCCAATGACCCGGTATTGATCACACTGCCAAAAATATTGGCAGCAAGATGGAACCCACTGGCTGAAGCCGATGCCGGTAACTGCGCTAACGACTGTTGGGTACGATGCACCGATGGCATAGTAGACGCGGTTGCCCGCACCAGCGACATGGTCGGCAGCAACGCTGTAAAAATAAGCACATAACGTCCAGCCTGCCGCCATTCGTCGGCTGACGGCCAATGATCGAGCAAGGCCCAACCCACAATCACAAGAATTAGTAAAATAAGGATTGTGTCTCGGCGTAACCGCGACAAGGTTAATAGCACAAACGCCGTATAGCCAATTACCCCGATATCGACCAGCGCATGTAAAGCCGAACCAAAAATCACTTGGATCAGCGCCGCCAGCCAAGCGCTACATAACAGCATCAACCGCAGCGGATTGACCATTGGCTTTACATCAAACATTACCGGATCACTCTATACTGGCCACATAAATCATTTCGGCGTCATCTCATGATGTTGGTGATGACGGTCACGGCGCGATAGCCTGCTACAATTGTCCCGTGCGACCGTCCGGTGCGACCGCACCGCGGCCTATCATGCACCCTATTGCGCATGTTTCTCAAGCTCTTCTTGATACGACAACCATTCATCTTCAATGCGGCTTAAGTCGGCCTCGATGATTGTCATATGGCTGCCATATTCGGCAATTTTTGCAGCATTTGACGCCGCATAGAACCCTGGCATGGCCATCGCTGTTTCAAGGTCGTCCTTTTGCGCGCCCAAGGCCGCGAGCTGTTTTTCACAAGCCCGAATTTTAGACCGCAATTCGCTTGTATTTTGGCGCCTTTGCCGCCCACTGATTTGCGCAGCAACCGGCTTTGTGCTGGCATTATCAGGCTTGGCATCACGGCGCCCGGCCGCCCCACGTTTTGCCAATAACCATTTCTGATAATCCGCCATATCACCGTCAAACACCGTGACATGTCCATTTTCAACCAGCCACAAACGGTCGGCGACCATTTCCACAAGATGCGCGTCATGGCTGACCAGAATGACACTGCCTTCATAGGCATTGAGCGCATGAATGAGGGCTTCACGGCTTTCGATATCAAGATGGTTGGTTGGCTCGTCAAGGATAAGAATATGCGGCGCATCAATCGCCGCAATAGCCATCAACAGCCGCGCCTTTTGGCCGCCAGACAATCGTTCAACCGGATTATCAACAATATCTGCACCAATGCCTGCGGCACCAAGCCGAGCGCGCAGTTGCGGCGGCAATTCTTTCGGTCTTAGACGCTGTAGATGCTGAAATGGCGTTTCGCCCAGCACCAGCTCATCAAGCTGGTGCTGCGCAAAAAAACCAATGCGTAACTTTGACGAGCGCCGTAAATCGCCGGTCAGCGGTAATAATCGGCCCGCCAACAATTTTGACAAGGTTGACTTGCCCTCGCCATTCGCCCCCAGCAAGGCGATGCGGTCATCAGCATCAAGCCGCAAATCAAGCTTGCGCAAAATGGCTATGCCGTTATAGCCCACCGCAACATTATCCAGCGCCAATACCGGTGGCGGCAGTTTTTCCGGTGTTGGAAAATTAAACCCAGCCACCGCGCGTTCAGACAGCGCCGCTATTGGTTGCATTTTTTCGAGTTGTTTTAAGCGTGATTGCGCTTGGCGGGCCTTTGACGCGGTATAGCGAAAGCGGTCAACAAAGGCTTGAATATGCTGGCGCTGCGCATCTTGCTTTAGCTTTAATGATTGTTGTTGTTCAATTTTCATGCGGCGTTCGGCATCAAATTGATCATAACTTCCGGTGTAATAGGTCAAGCCAAGATCAGATAAATGCAAAATCCCGGTTACAGATCGATTCAACAACGTGCGGTCATGTGAAATCACCAACACGGTATGCTTATATTTGGCAATGAATGTTTCTAGCCACATCGCCCCTTCAAGGTCGAGATAGTTGGTGGGCTCATCAAGCAGCAATAGATCGGGCTGTGCAAACAGCACCGCGGCCAGCGCCACCCGCATCCGCCAGCCGCCGGAAAATTCATGGCATGGTCGCGCCTGCGCGTCTTGGTCAAATCCCAAACCCACCAGAATGGTGGCGGCACGGGCTTCGGCCGTATAGGCGTCAATATCAACCAGCCTTGTATGAATCTGCGCAATACGGTCGCCATCGACAGCAACTTCGGCTTCGGCCAGCAACGCACTGCGCTCAACATCAGCCCCCAGCACCGTTTCGAGCAGACTTATATCACTTGCCGGGGCTTCTTGGTCAACACCACCAACCCGGTAGTCTGCAGGTAGGTCAATCTGCCCACTATCAGCGTCCCACTCACCGCGAATTAGCCTGAATAAGGTTGTTTTGCCAGTGCCGTTGCGGCCCACAATACCAACCTTATGGCCGGTTGGGATAACCGCCGAGGCATTGTCTAGCAAGGGCTTGCCGTCAATGGCAAATGACAGATTCTGAATTTTTAACATGCCGACAGCTGGCCCGTTGTTGTTGTGGTGGCCTATCACTTAAGACAAGCTGTCGACCCCGTCAAATCATTGCGGGGTAAGCTTGTGCCAATAGGGGTCTGCGCCATAAAGTGACGCCATAAAATCGACAAAAGCGCGGGTGCGCTTTGGCAGAATAGTTGTTTTTGGATAGACCGCAAAAATATCAAAACTAGCCCATTTATAATCTGGAAATAATGGCCGCAACAAGCCGCGATTAATGGCTTCATAATGCAAAAAGCGCGGCAAATTTATCATCCCATGACCGGCGATGGCCAGTTCGCGTAAAACATCGCCATTATTGGCCGACATTTTTGGCATCACCTGCAATACGCCCGTTTTGCCATCGGGCGCAACATACGCCCAATCCTGCGGATTGCGCTCTTGCGAATAGATCAGCCCCGGCACTTGCTGCAGGTCGGCCGGTGATGACAAGGCCGGTAATTGATCGACCAGCATCGGGGCGGCGGCCGGTAAAAATTTCACATTAGAAATTTTGCGGGCAATTAGGCTAGAGTCAGTCAAAGTGCCAATGCGGATCGCCACATCAAAACCTTCAGCGATCAGATCAACCCGTTTATCGCTAAGATCCATCTCGATGCGGACCTCTGGATGCGCATGCATGAATTGCGCAATCGCTGTTGACATATGCGCAACCCCAAAGGACAGCGGCGCACTAACCCGCAAAACACCGCTAATTGACCCGCCGGCATTACTAACCTCTTGCTGGGCATCTTCCAAATTGCTGAGGATGGTTTTGCAGCGCTCATAGAATGCTTGGCCGGTTTCATTGAGATAAAGACGGCGGGTTGAACGTTGAATCAGCGCCGCGCCAAGCCGTAATTCAAGGTCACGCAACCTCCGGCTCACTGCAGATACCGCAAGCCCGAGCCGATCAGCAGCTTGGGTCAGGCTGCCGGCCTCTACAATCGTAACAAACGCACGTAATTCTTCAATTTCACTCATTGCTTTATTAGATAAATCATTTTTCTGGAAATGAGAATTATATTTTGTGTTTATCCATGTTTATTTCTATAGTTGGTAACAATTATAGTTTGCGGGCTATGGGAGTCCTCCCCCCTCCCATGGCCTTTATCTTTTCGTTTTGCCACCATGTGATCGGATGATTGAGACAATGTCTGTACTAAAAATTTTGCGTATCGATTGCAGCGCACGTCGTGGTGACTCGGTTAGCCGAGCGCTCAGCGACCACGCGGTGGCGACGCTGCAAAACAACCTTGGTATGATCAGTTTGGTACAACGTGACTTGCGCAGCGGTATAGGCAACATTTCAAGCGCTTGGCGGGACGCCAGCCTTTTGGCTGATGAGGCCCGTTCGCAGGAACACCGCGCCGTGCTTGCGCAATCTGCGGCGTTAACCAACGAAGTTGACGATGCCGATGTGCTGTTGTTCTCAACGCCTATTTATAATTTTACCATTCCGGCTGCGTTAAAGGCGTGGATTGATATGATCTGCCGCGACAATGTTGATGGCGCGCGGGCACATGATATAAATGCTGTCCCCACGTCAAAACAAGCGGTGATTATTTTAACATCAAATTACACGCTGGCTGATGCTGCAGATGATTTTGCCACGCCTTATCTGAAATTTATGCTGTCCTTCATCGGCATCAAAGACATCACAGTGATTGACGCCACCGGCCTTGCCACTGGCCAGCATGAAGTGGTGTCGCGCGCTAAGGACGCAATATCGGTGGCCTGTGACAAACTCACACAAGCGTGGAGCAAGGATACCGCCGCCGAGTAGATGCCAGCGGCTTTTGCTGTCTCTTGGGCCCCATGCGCCCGGCCCTATTGGCCCAAATGCTGAAACGCGCTAGGCTTTTCCTGCATTATTGCGGACGCCGCCAGCATCACGGAGCCACCACCTTGCCACAAGCACAAATAGAGCCAAGTTGGAAAGCGCGGTTAAGCCCCGAATTCGCGGCGGATTACATGCGGCACCTAAGCCTGTTCCTGCGCGCCGAAAAAGACGCTGGCAAAAAAATTTACCCCCCCGGTAGCCTTATTTTCAACGCGTTTGCGCTGACGCCTTTTGATGCGGTCAAAGTGGTGATTTTGGGGCAAGACCCCTATCACGGCCCCGGCCAAGCGCATGGGCTGAGCTTTTCGGTGCGCCGCGGCGTACCCAAACCGCCATCCTTACAAAATATTTTCAAAGAACTGCACGCCGATCTTGGCATTGCTGCGCCGCCGCATGGCAATCTGGAAAGCTGGGCTAGGGGTGGGGTGCTGCTTCTTAATAGCTGCCTGACGGTTGTCGACGGGCAGGCTGGCGCGCATGCTGGTAAGGGCTGGGAACAATTTACCGACGCGGTGATCGACCAGCTAAACCAGCACAGGCATAATTTGGTGTTTATTTTATGGGGCCGTAAAGCCCAAGAAAAAGGTGCCAAGATTGATCGCAGTCGGCACCTTGTGCTGGCCAGCGCCCACCCTTCGCCCCTAGCCGCCCATAACGGGTTTTTTGGCAGCGCGCCATTTTCCAAGGCCAATGCCTATCTGGTCGCACAGGGGCTGACACCAATCGATTGGCATCCGGAATCTAACAACGAAAGTCCCGCGTAGCTTTTTTAGCAGCCATAGCGGATTTTTATCTATAGACTGCCCATCTAAAGACTGAACAGCAACACGCCCTGCCCCTTAAAAAAAGCACCGCCCCCGCTTTTGAAAGCTGATCGCCATGCAAGACAATCCACGCCGTGGCATTATACTTATGATTTCAGCAACAATTATTTTTGCCATTCAGGATGGTATTTCACGCTATCTGGCAGAATCCTATGACATCATCACAATCGTTGCCATACGCTATTGGTTTTTTGTGGTGTTTGTATGTGCCTATAGTGCCCGCAAATCGGGCGGCTTCACACAGGCCGCCTATACCAAACAGCCATGGGTGCAAGCGGGTCGCGGCGTGCTTTTGGCGCTGCAAATATGCGTGGCGGTGCTGGGATTCACACAGGTTGGGTTGGTGCATTTCCATGCGATTTTTGCAAGCTACCCGTTGATGGTGATGGCGTTGTCGGTGCCATTGCTGAAAGAAACTGTGGGCTGGCGCCGCTGGTTGGCTGTCGGGCTTGGCTTTGCCGGTGTTCTGGTCATTCTGCGGCCCGGTTCAACATTATTTGACAGCACCGCTCTGGTGCCCCTATGCGCCGCAATTATGATGGCCACTTATGGTATTTTGACACGCTATGCGGCGCGTCAAGACAGCGCCGAAACAAGCTTTTTTTGGACCGGCGTTGCCGGCGCGCTCACCATTACCCTTATCGTGCCCTTTTTCTGGGCGCCACCACAAGGTCAGGATTGGTGGTGGATGGGGCTGCTGTGCATCACTGGCGCCAGCGCACATTATTTGCTTATCAGCGCGCTGAATACCACGCATGCCTCAACGGTTCAGCCCTTTGCCTATTTTCAGTTGGTATTTGCCTCAACCATTGGCATTGTGGTTTTTGCCGATACGCTGGACCGCACCTTGATTATCGGCAGTGTGATGATTGTTGGGTCTGGCCTGTTCGCCTTAAACCGTGAACGCCGCGCCAAAATAGCGCCAAGCAGTAGCGCGGTCGGCTAGCTGCCTTGACCGGCCAAGCGCGGCGCAGACACCGCAACGGTCATCCAGCATCCTTGATATGGGCCGTGCGCGACTTTTTCGACAACCCACGAAAAATGCACGACATCACCATTTTCTGCTTCCATAAGCACATCAAATTTCTGCCAGCCATCGCCTGCTTGCGCTGGTGTTATTTGGTGCGACAGATGGTTGATCATCATACCATAGCCCGGCCCCTTTAACATCGCCGCAAACCGCGACAACGGCCCGGTGATCGTGCGGTTGCGGGGATGCGCAAAGGCCCATGTTTGCAAAATGCCAGCATCAATCTGCGGCGTATCATTATATTGCAGGCCGTTTAGCTGAATGGCGACAACTTCGGCCGCGGCAATATAAGGGCTTGGCTGCACCATATCTGCCGCAACAGCCTTGCCATAACCGGCCCATAAAAACAGCAAAACTAAAAACCCGCGACGCAATAGCACAACTGCACTCCCATTCCCTGTACCCACAAAACGCACTAATGTGATAGATTGTAAATGGGGAGTGTGCAGGTTAATTTCAACGCGCCCCGTCCCAGCATGAATAGGGCGCGTTGCGGCTGGCATTTTGGAGATTGTAGATGCATGTTGTCATTCAAGGCGGCGGGCGCGGCATTGGTCTTGCCATCGCCAAACAGGCGGTTGCCGCCGGCGCGACAAAAATCTTCTTAACGGCACGCGCGCCAGCATCGTCCAAAGGATTTTGCGCTATTCCACCATCCGACATAGTGCGGTGGGCGGCGATGGATTTTTTGGATGAGACAAGCATCGCAGCGACCGCAAAAGATATTTTACAGGTGATGCCGCGCATCGACCGGTTAGTCATGGTCGCCGGCGTGTTAAAGGACGACACCACACAACCGGAAAAACGACTTGCCGATCTTGATGCCGCAGCATTGCATCACAGCTATCAGATTAACGCGATTGGCCCGATGTTATTTGCCAAAATGCTATGGCCGGCGCTGCGCCAACCGCACCCGGTGGTGGTCGCCAGCCTATCCGCACGGGTCGGGTCAATCGCCGATAATCGGCTTGGCGGCTGGTACGGCTATCGCGCCAGCAAGGCCGCGCTAAATCAATTGTCGCACACAGCTGCCATTGAATTGGCGCGCTACAACCCGGAAAGTTGCATGATCACCATGCACCCCGGCACGGTTGATACCGAATTATCAAAACCCTTTCAAAAACTGGTGCCGGATGGCGGGCTGTTTTCGGCAGACCACAGCGCCGCCCAACTATGGCAGGTGATGGACAATCTGCAGCCACAGCACACCGGTGGTTTTTTTGCATATGACGGCACCGCAATTGCGTTTTAACGCCACGTCATTTCTGCCTATGCACCCGCCCACGCATCGTCAGCGGTAGCTGCGCCAGCATAAACAACACACTAGCGGGTGCCGCAACAAAAATCTTATAGCTCACCCAATGGGCGTCGGATGCGCTGCGCCAAACCACTTCATTGGCGATTGCCAGCACCAAAAAGAACCAGCCCCACCGCTGACTCAAAAGCCGCCAGGTCGGCGGCGTAAGATGAAACTGCTTGTCAAAAAACACCTGCATCATGGCCCGCTTGGCCAGCAGCCCGCCCAGTAACACCGCCGCGAAAAGCCCATTGAAAATGGTCGGTTGAATTTTGATAAACACGGCCGTGTCAAACCAAACCGCCGCAAGCGTAAGGCCCGCCGATAGCAACACTGAAAATAGTGGAAATGGCGCTACATATTTGTGCTGAACCCATACAGCCGCAAGCACGAGCGCTGCCAGCACAACCGAGGCTATCGCCGCTATCACTAAGCCAAAATAGTGGAACCCAACAAAAAACCCAGCAAGCGGCAGGATTTCAAAGAAAAATGCACCAAGCCGCATATCAGTTGTCCTTGAGCCCACGTAACGCCCGGCTGAGCGCTGGCCGCGGTGCCTTATCAGATAGCCAAATACCCATAAAGGCGGCGGTAAAAGCGGCATCCTTAATCTGGCCACGCTGGACACCATTATAAAGCACTGTCATGCCGCCATCGGTGCTGGCAATCATAAGCGCCTCGTCACCTTTTCGCATGTCGGGGAAATGCTCACCCATCCAGTTTTTCCAACGCGCCAATGTTGCGGTGTCTGTTACCCCTTGCCGCCGCATTTCATCGAGGCTGGTCTCGACAATACGGTGCCGACCCACATCACGAAGATAGCTGAGCTTAAGCGCGTAAGGTGGGGTCCCGTCATAGCGCCCGTCAGGCGATATCAGGGCGGCGTCATAGACATCAAACAGAAAAACGCTAAATCGCGCCTTTCCGACAATCTCCGCCGACTGGTTCAGCCAGCTGTGCGCCTGTGCATGGGCCTCGGTGCCAGCCCCTACAAACGGCCACAACAACCCGCCACATATCATCCCCATCATCAGACGCCGCCTCGGCATGTTCGCCACCTCTTTGGTGTGTTTGTCACCTTAAGCTATGCGCGCTTCACTGGTTCGGCCACTGGTCCAATTGTAGCGGCCACAGGGATAGGGCGGTCTTCCCGCGGATAAACACAATGGTAACCGAGCCGATATCAACCCCATATTTGGTGACATAGGCCCGATTGATTGCAATATCTTCATCCTGTTTGTAAATCCAATCGTCAAAATGGACTTTTAGGCTCATGCCAGACATATCCAGAACAACATCATACTGCCATTTCAGCGTATTGCCCGCTTGCGTACCCCGTGCCACCGCCTCTACATCAGCTGCGCGCCCCTCATAAAGAATACCGTCTGTGCCGAAGTCTTGCTGCCTATCAATTGTCCAGGTGCGGTTTGCGCGCTCGCCATCATCATAGAGAAAATCTTCATCAAGGATCAGCTGGTTGCCGTCACGCCGGCCCGATAAATTGACCCTGAATTGGCGGCGCAGATTACCAAACCGATCTTCAAAAATGCCGTAGGCGACGGCGTTACCATCAAAAAACGTGCTTAAATCAAAAGCTGGGTTTCGATTTGCGTGGCCGCTCACATCTTTTCGGGCGCAGGCCGACAGCCCGGCGAATATGCCAGCAATCAATAGCGCTGATACACTAAAATTCAGCAAGAACCGTCTAAAACCCCAGCTTTTACGTCTACGTCGCTGTTTCATAATACCCTCCCAAAATAGGGGTTTTTTTCTACGCTACCTCACCCCTATGGCAACGTTGCTAAAAACCGACTTGCATCATCTGTTATAGCGTCAATTTTAGCTGGCGCCATGCGATCAAGACTACGATACATCATCCCCATACGCGCATTATCCTGCAGCTTTGCCCGATTGCGAATGAGAAAATCCCAATAAAGATAGTTAAAAGGGCACGCCCCTTCGCCGTTCTTTTTCGCAACATTATAATGACAATGTTTACAATAGTTAGACATCCGGTTGATATAAGCACCGCCAGCGGCATAGGGCTTGCTCGCCAAATAGCCGCCATCGGCAAACAACACCATGCCAGATACATTTGGCAATTCAACCCATTCATAAGCATCGGCATAGACAATCAGATACCATTCATTGACCTGTGGCGGTGCCACCCCAGCCAAAAGCGCAAAATTGCCAAGCACCATCAGCCGTTGAATATGGTGCGCATAGGCATATTTCTTGGTAGCGGCAATAGCCTGCGCCATGCACAGCATTTTGGTATCGCCGGTCCAGTAAAATTGAGGCAGGTCACGCGCCGCAGCGAAAAAATTTTCGTCAGCATAAGCTGGCATCTTCAACCAATAAATACCGCGCACAAATTCACGCCACCCCAGTATTTGGCGAATAAATCCTTCAACCGAATTTAACGGTGCATGACCCGCATGATAGGCTGCTTCTGCTGCAGCAATTACCTCACCCGGCAGCAACAAACCAGCATTTAGATAAAACCCAATATGGCTGTGATAAACCCACGGTTCATCTAACAGCATGGCATCCTGAAACCGTCCAAAGTAAGGCAAACGTTGCTGGATAAAATGATCTAGCACCATCAGCGCCTGCTGGCGGGTGACGGCAAATCCAAAATCATCAAGATCCCCAAAGTGGTCGGCACAATGGCTGGCGACCAGCGCGATCACATCTTTGGTGATCGGGTCAGGTGAAAATTGTAATGGTGGCGGGATCACCATATCGGCGGTCGGCGAGTCGCGATTATCACTGTCAAAATTCCATTTGCCACCCACCGGCTGGTCACCCGCCATTAAGATGGCGTGATCACGCCGCATTTCACGATAGAAAAAATCCATCCGCAACTGCCGACGTCCGGCCGCCCAGCGTGCAAATTTAGCGGTGGAACATAAAAACCGGTCATCCTCACGTAGCTCTACAGCAATGCCAAAATCTGCCTGCCAGTTTTGCATGATTTGTAACAATCGGTATTCGGCCGGCATGGTAATGATGAGCTTTGTCGCCCCATATTCGGCAATCGCGCGCCGCATTTCGCCATCCAAGCTACCGGCATTTGCCGCATCATCAAGCTGGCAATAACGCAGCATGATACCCCGCGATTGCAGCTCTTGTGCAAAATGCCGCATCGCCGCAAACAGAAACGCGACCTTGCGTTTATGATGTTTCACATAAGTGACTTCGGCCCCAACCTCGGCCATCACCACAACGTCAGCGGCAACATTTATATCGCGCAGGCTAGATATGTCCTGGTTCAGCTGATCACCAAGAACAAGACGCAGAACCGTCATGTTGGGTCTTTCAACGCGGCAAAGGCTGCTAGCGCATCTTCGCGTGACGCTTTCACATCAACCATGGGCCGCGGATAGCTTGTACCAAGCGCCACACCGGCGCCGGCCAGCACCTCTTGCGGGGCGTCCCACGGGCTGAATAAATAGGCATCCGGCAGCGCGGCAATTTCTGGCACATAATGGCGCACAAAGCGGCCCTCAGGATCAAATTTTAGGCCTTGCGTGATGGGGTTAAAAATACGGAAATAGGGCGCCGCGTCAGCCCCACAGCCGGCAATCCATTGCCAGCTTGCACTGTTATTTGCCAGATCAGCATCAACAAGACAGTCCCAAAACCAGGCTTCCCCATGATGCCAGTGCAGCCGCAGATTTTTGACCAGAAATGACCCCACAATCATCCGCAGCCGGTTATGCATATAGCCAGTTTGCCAGAGCTGGCGCATAGCTGCGTCAACAATCGGATAGCCGGTCTGGCCGCGCTGCCAACAGCGCAAGGCGCGGTCATCATCTTTCCACGGAAAGCGATCAAATCGAGGCTGCAAATTTTTGCGCGGTAAGTCTGGAAAATAATATAGCAACGCATAGGAAAATTCGCGCCAGCCAAGTTCGGACAAAAAATGATCGGCATCACGATCATTCACCAAACCGGCATCCATGCGGTCCTTTGCGGCATACCACACACGATTGGGCGAAACCTCACCCCAATGCAGATAGGGCGATAGCCGGGACACATTGGGCAGCGCCGGAAAATTCCGGCCATCCTTATAGCCCTCAAGATCATTGTCAATAAAATCAGCAAGCCGCGCCAACGCACCAGCCTCGCCAATATTCCAATGCGGCACCAGCATGTCGTCCCAGCCGATATCAGGCAACAGGCTCAATCCATCAAGCCCGGCGGCATCATAATCATATGACGCCAAGTCTAGCTCGGCTGGCACCGGCAACGGTTGACGCGGCGGCGCCGCCGTAAGACAGCCTTTACGATAATAGGGGGTAAAAACCCGGTATGGCGTGCCATCCGCCTTGGCAATATCCCACGGTTCCCACAGCAAGCTGCCATTATGGCTTGTCACCTCGAGACCTTGCGCTGTCAAATCGGCTTTGATGATTTGGTCGCGGGCAATACGCCATGGTTCATAACAGCGGTTCCAGTGCAACGATGTTGCCCCGGTTTGGGTCGCCAGCGCCGCCAGATGCGTTGCCGGGTCGCCGCGCAAAATGACCAGCTTGCCATCAAGTGAACGGTTCAACGCGGCTAACGAATGATGCAACCACCAGCGGCTAGCACTGCCCATCTTATCAATGCCGGCATGGTCATCATCAAGAATATAAACAGGCAGCACCGCGCCCTTGGCAGCCGCCGCGCACAGCGCCGGATTATCAGCAAGCCGCAAATCTTGTCGAAACCAATAAAGTGAAACCGGGTGCGCCATCATCTACCTCATCGTAAAAACACCATATGCCGCCACGCGGTATATGAATGGCTCCCCACCAGATGAAATTATAGCTAGCTTTCGCGGTAAAGACAAATTGCTTTATGTTTATCGGCACTAAAACTATGGCGTTATGACTCGGCAACAACCTTCTGGCGCTGCTGGCCAAGCCCAGCAATTTCGGTGACCAGCACATCGCCATCATTAAGATAAACCGGTTCTGGCTTTTGCCCCATACCCACACCAGCCGGGGTGCCGGTAGCAATAATATCACCGGGATACAAGGTCATCAATTCAGACAAATGCGCGATAATCTGGCGCACCGAAAAAATCATATCGCGGCTATTGCCATCTTGCATGACTTTATCATTTACGGTCACTGACATATCCAGATTTTGCGGATCTGGCACGTCATCACGGGTGACAAGATATGGGCCAACAGGCCCAAAACTGTCACATGATTTGCCCTTGGTCCATTGCCCGTTAAGCTGCATCTGGAAATAGCGTTCGGACACGTCATTTGTCACACAATAGCCAGCGACATAGTCCAGCGCATCGGCCTCGCTGACATATTTTGCTGGGCCACCGATGACCACGCCAAGCTCGACCTCCCAGTCAATCTGCCTGGACCCACGCGGCCGCACCACATCATCAAAGGCCCCACCAATAGATGAGGTGGCCTTCATAAACAAAATAGGATGTTCTGGAATTGGCAATCCGGTTTCCCGCGCATGGTCATGGAAATTAAGCCCAATACACAAATACTTGCCAACATTGCCTACACAGGCTCCTAGCCGCACAGCGCTGTCAACTTCTGGCAGGGCGGCATGGTCAAGCTGGCGCAAGGCGGCAAGGCTAGCATCACCAAGCACCTGCCCATTAATGTCATCAATATGACCAGATAAATCGCGGATCACCCCGCGACTGTCAATCAAACCGGGCTTTTCCTGACCTTTATTCCCAAAGCGAACCAAACGCATATTACTGTCCTTCTGGCCACCAAAACCGGCCCTAAAAAGCGCTTAGGGTCATAGTTAGGACCCAAAATTAGCGGTTAGTCAGCCGCGTTCATGCGCCGTTCGAGCCACCGCACGCCAGCCGACACAATCAAAATCACCACCAGATACTCTATCACCAAAATTGTGTAAATTTCCAGCGGTCGGTATTCTGTAACCACCAGTTCATTGGCGCGGCGGGTCAATTCTTGCATGCCGATAACTGATACCAATGACGACATTTTCAACATATAAACAAGCTGATTGCCAAGCGCCGGCAAAATGCGCTTGATGGCTTGCGGTAAGATCACAAACCGCATGGTATCGCGGTAATTCAACGAAATTGACGCCGCCGCTTCATATTGGCCGCGGTTGATGGATTGGATACCGGCGCGGAAAATTTCTGCCTGAAAAGCGCTGTCGGAAATTGCCAGCGCTAACACCCCAGCCCAAAACACCGAAATCGAAATGCTGGCGACTTGTGGCAGCCCGTAATACACCCACAAAATCAATACCAGAATGGGTATGGCCCGGACCAGTTCAACATAGACCCGGTTGAAGCTGCGCGGCGCCCGCTTTTTCGATAGGCCCGGCAGCGCAATCACCAACCCCAAAATGATAGAAATCATGATCGCAGTCACCGATAGGGTCATTGTATAATACAGCCCATCGATCAAAAATTTTAGATTACGCTGTCCTGACACGGTGGCGGGGTTAACAACATACCAGCCCCAATTTTGCGAGCAGCCGCCAAGCGGCAAAACCACCACCGCGCCCATGATAAGCGCCAATATGCGGCGCCCTTGGCCTGCAAATTTTTGCGTCATATGCTGCATCAAAACCCTCATCAATGGCGCAATATCTGGCTTAAAAAGACTTTACAACGGTCACTTTTCGGTCGTGAGAAAAACGCACTCGGCGGTGCCATTTCAACAATTTTCCCATGGTCCATAAACAGCATCATATCAGCAACCTGCCGAGCAAACCCCATTTCATGGGTAACACAAATCATCGTCATGCCGGTGTCGGCCAGCTCTTTGATCACTTCTAAAACTTCGGCGATCATTTCCGGGTCAAGCGCCGAGGTTGGCTCGTCAAACAGCATCAGTTTTGGTTTCATACATAACGCCCGAGCGATGGCCACCCGCTGTTGCTGACCGCCCGATAATTGCGATGGATATTTTTTGCTCTGCTCTGGAATGCGCACCCGCTCAAGATAATGCATCGCCAAATCTTCGGCCGCGGCGGCTGTCATGCCGCGGGCCCGCACCGGCCCCAAAGTCAGATTTTCAAGAATTGTCAAATGCGGAAACAGGTTAAATTGCTGGAACACCATACCCACATTATTGCGAATAGCGGTCTGCGCCTGCGCACTATCATCAATGTCAACACCATCAATGGAAATGTTTCCTGACTGATGTGTTTCAAGCTGGTTTATACACCGGATCAAGGTTGATTTTCCCGAACCTGACGGCCCGCAAACCACCAGCTTTTGGCCAAGCGCAACATCCAATGACACATCATCCAAAGCGCAAAATGCATCAAAATATTTTGATACGTTCTGCAAAGATAAAAACGCCTTGGTGGGCTGTACTGCCATAATAGTCGGACCTGCTTCCACCGCATTGGGCGCTTTTTAAAATAGGTGATTAGCTATAGTCCTAGCCGATTTCAGCAGATGCGCCTACCCCCGAATTTTTATACGTTGCGCAATCGTCTGTTACCGCACTTGTATTTTATGCGGCGCATACTATCTAAGGGTCTAATTGTTTTACCTTATGATTATGGCGCTCGCTAAGGAGACCTTCCCCCATGAAATTCATCAAAGCTATTACCACATTCCTGCTGGTCATATTTGCGACCAGCACCGCCCAAGCGAATAGTGCGCTCCAAGATATTTTATCGAACGGAGTTTTGAAGGTCGGCACCACCGGTGACTGGAATCCGATGTCAATTAAAGACACCGCCACAAACACATACACCGGTTATGACATTGATGTGATGACCGAGCTTGCTAAAGATCTTGATGTCAAATTGGAATTCGTACCAACGGATTGGAAAACCCTTGTCAGCGGCATCACATCCGGCAAATATCATATGACTGGATCAGCCTCGGTATCACCGGCCCGTGCCAAAGCCGCAGGCTATTCAAATAGCTATTTCTCACTTGCGACAGTGCCACTGACGCTCAAGAAAAACGCTGGCAAATTCAACGATTGGGCAGATTTGAACACAGCATCGGTAACCGTTGCCGCCACCCTTGGCACCACGCAGGAAAAGCAGGTCAAACAGTTCTTCCCAGATGCCCAGCACAAGATTGTCGAGGCCCCGGCCCGCGATTTCCAAGAAGTTCTGGCCGGCCGTGCCGATGCGCATATCACCTCAAATGTTGAGGCCTATAAGCTGGTCGCGAAATACCCGGAAATGATGATTGTACCGGTGTCAGCACCAAAAGCACCAACGCCAATTGCCATGCTGTTGCCACAGGGTGATCAGGTGTGGATCAATTATGTAAACACGTGGATTGCGCTGAAAACCGAACGCGGCTTTTTCGCTGAGCTTGGGCGCAAATGGCAGCTGTCAAACTAGCAAATCTGGCTTTCTAGACAAGCTGATCACTATATAAAGGGAGGTGGCATCATCTCCCTTTTTGCCGTTTTAAGACCGACATCAGGCCGGAGCCGCTTAATGCTGAAACTTTATGACCTGCCGATCAGCAGCTATGGCTGCAAAACCCGCATTTTACTGCGCCATAAGAAATTGCATTGGCAAAGCATTGCCCCGCCAGATGGCTATGGGAGTGACGCCTATTGCAAAATAGTACCGGCAGGCACCATTCCCGCGCTTGATGATGACGGTTTTATAATTTGCGATTCTGAAGCCATTGCCGAATATATCAATGAAGTGGTGCCAGAGCCGCAGATGCTGCCGGGCGGGCTGCAAGAGCGCGCCCAGGCGCGCGCTTTATCGCGTTTTCATGACACCCGTATAGAGCCGGTGCTGCGCGCCTATTTTGCACAGGTGGCGCCTGCTAACCGCAATAATGCCTTCATTTCTGAAAATGCCGCACTTTTGCAAAAACGCCTTAGCCAGTTGGCGCAAATGGCCACGCCAAGCCCGTTACTTTTTGGCGAAGATTTGTGCCTTGCTGACTGCGGCTTTGCGCCCAGCTTTGCGATTTTGAACAAGCTACAGGCAATTTTAGGCTTTCATATTGATGTGCCTGCCCCATTACGCGCCTATGAAAGAGCGCTTAGCGAGCACCCATCGGTATGTGACGAATTGCACGGCTATTATGGCGCCCTTAATGTGTGGGCGGATGCCAAACTAAACAGCTAGCGTGACAGACCCGCAGGATCTATTTGACCGCCACAGCCTGTTGGTGCCTAATACCGGCTAATGGCGTCTGGTCTCTTCGGGTGCTATCACAGCCCTTTTGGTATCCGCTTCAGATGCGTTCTAGCTTTTATAATTTACCGCCCCAAACCCGTGCCACTACACTGATGATTGTGGCACTATTTATGTTTACCGTGATGGGGATTTGTATTCGGCTTTCGGCCAAAACTCTGCCAGTGATTGAGGTGGTATTCTTTCGCAATTTTCTAGCCGTACTAATTTTATTGCCGCTGGTGGCGCGGGCCGGGTTCGGGTCATTGCGTATGCGCCGTCCAAAATTATTTTTTATGCGGGCAGCAATCAATGCGGTGGGCATGTTTTGTGGCTTTACAGCGCTGACCCTTATTCCGCTTGCACAAATGACCGCGCTTAGCTTTACCACCCCGTTATTTGTGACAATCGGCGCCGTTTTCTTTTTTGGTGAGATCATTCGCGCCCGCCGTATAGTCGCAATTGGCGTTGGGTTTTTGGGCATGCTTATTATTCTGCAGCCTTGGGCTATTTTGCAATCTGCTGATGGCCTGACATTCGGGGGGATTGACACATCACTTGGCGCCCTGCTGGCATTGGTCAGCGCACTCACCATCGCGATGGCATCGCTTATTGTCAAATCGCTCACCCGAAGTGAGAGCCAACAGGCAATTGTGATGTGGATGGTGCTGATGCAAGCGCCGCTGGCGTTGCTACCGGCGCTATGGGTCTGGCAATGGCCGGATATAGAGGCTTGGGTTTATTTATGGGGCATGGCACTATCCGGCACCATTGCGCATTTATGTTTTACCCGGGCCTTCAGCCTTGTCGATATCACCGCCCTGCAACCACTTGAGTTTATCAAGCTGCCATTTTCAGTAATTTTGGCATGGATTGTTTTTGCTGAATGGCCAGGGGTATGGACATGGGTCGGCGGCGCCATTATTTTCGCCTCAACCGCCTATATTACCCGCCGCGAAGCCGCTGCCCGCCAATCATCACGCCCCACTGCCGGGCCTTTTGATTCACGTCTCTAACGGCAGAATCTACACCCCTCTTAGGCGGTTTCTACATCCCAATACAGCGGCACCCCGCTGTCAAAAATCGTCACATCGCCATTGGGTGTTGCGCGGGTTTTTGGAAAGGCAACCGGTTGGTTACGTTTGACAAGTGTCAAGCTGTCGGTTGCTGCCGGCATCCCGTAAAACGCTGCGCCATGCAACGCTGCAAACCCTTCCAGCTTATCAAGCGCCGCCTCCGCCTCAAAAATATGCGCCAAGCACGATAGCGTATTTGGCGCTGTATAGATGCCGGCACACCCACAGGCAGATTGCTTGTCAGCGTCAAGATGCGGGGCGCTGTCAGTCCCCAAAAAGAACTGCGGCGCCCCAGATACCGCGGCGGCCACTAGGGCGAGGCGATGCCGTTCACGTTTGGCGACCGGCAAGCAGTAATAATGTGGCCGGATGCCGCCAGCCAAAATATGGTTGCGGTTGATAAACAGATGATGCGTTGTGATGGTGGCGGCCATAGACCCGCCCGCCGCCGCGACATAATCGACACCATCAGCGGTGGTGACATGCTCCATAATCACTTTTAGCCCCGGCACGGCCGCCCGCAGCGGCGCCAGGACCCGGTCAATAAACACTGC
>Ga0181600_10000690_pt1 | contig 26010 bp, 39 predicted proteins | sample 041ome_2_FD_132982 | JGI IMG/M metagenome (GOLD analysis project Ga0181600, IMG submission 132982) | Coastal salt marsh microbial communities from the Groves Creek Marsh, Skidaway Island, Georgia - 041406US metaG (megahit assembly) | ecosystem: Environmental > Aquatic > Marine > Intertidal zone... | reverse complement strand
TTTGAGGAAGTTTGTATCTAATATTAGGGCGGGAGGTTTGTTAATTCTACTGCGTCTTGTCTTATTACTCTTGTCTCATGTCTATTTAGTCATTAGAAAAGGCCCCGAAGGGCCTTTTCTGGTACTTTATAATTTAGAACTTATATTTGATAGATGCTTTTACTGAATCATCATTTTCAGTGATCACACCAGTACCTAGGTTCTGGCTCTCTGTCATGTGATAGTAAACACCCATTTCAACAGGTCCTTGTGTATAAACAGCACTTAGATAGTCACCGTTTGTACCAAGATCATCGTTTTCAACACGATGGAAACCTAACTGTACTTCGTCAGTTAAGCCATACATTACACCGTAGTCCATTCTGTTTTCTTTAGTGTAAGTGCCTGTGTTCTTGTCGTCCCACATTTCTACACCAAGTACAACTGGAATATCCCAACGGTATAAACTAGTACCGATAGCATAACCTTGCTGATTTTTATCAGTATCAGTTATGTCATCTTTGCCACCGATTTGCATATATGATACTTCAGCATATCCCATTAGGCTTGCTGTTAGACCTGCGTACACTTTTTCTGTGTTCGCATCATATGCAATTGATCCGCCAATTGGTAGATCTCTTTTTAAAGAGTGTGTGTCAAAATCAAATTCGTTATTATTATCCCAACCACCAAATGTCAGTACAATTTTTTCGTTGTGATCAATTCTTGAGTTAGATTCTGTAATAATTAATGGCACACCAATCTTTGGAGTTTTAGCAAAACCTAAACGCTGTGCGTCAGTTTCACCTAAGTAAATTCTTGCATTACCTACACCTAAACCCATTTGCTTTTCGACAATAGTATTGTTTAGTGCAGTGTTTAGTGAATAGTGTGAATCAAATCTTGCACTACCACCTGCCCAATTGATTGGACCTGCATCAAGCTCACCTTGTAGTCCTGTGATGATCTCTGCGCGAGAATCAATATCAGAAGTGTATGTATCTGGATCATAGTACATTTCTATTTCACCATTAATAAACAACCCTGATGGTAAGCTAGGAGCATTTGCCTCAAGCTCGGTAACTCTTTGTTCAAGAGTCTTTTCGTCTGCCATCGCTCCAAATGAAGCCAAAGCGAATAACACAGACATTAGTATAGTCTTTTTCATTAGTTTTCTCTTTCCTTTTATTATATCGATATAAAAAACCAAGAGTGGTGTCTAAACACTACTCTTGATATCTTACTTATATATCTTTTTATATAAGTTAACCGAATATGAAATGGCCCGTTCTGTTGCCCGGTGGAGCCATACCGCGAAGTTGCAGTTTATTAAGCTGCAAGTAGTTCACGGCCCATAGACATGTCTATAGAAGTGAACGCTTCAGGTGCAAAGTTATTGTTTGCGTTTAGTTTTTTTGAACTGAGTTTCGGTCGTGTCTTACCGGTAATCTCTTTCATCCTTAACAAGCCAGTCGATCCTAGTTCACCCCCATCATAAGCACTCTGTTTAGTTCTTGCGATCCACCCTCGACAGGTTGGGATAGAGTGCTTATGGTGGAGGTGCGGGGTACCGCCCCCCGGTCCTGTTCTTGTGACATACGATGCTGTCATCAATTACACTTATATTTATAGCATTAATTTGATTGTTTGTCAATCTTTGATTCTTCATACTTCATCATTAAGGATGAAAGATGATCACTTTTGCGAAGCCAACCATTTTGGTCTACAACAAAGACATCGCCTGGTTTATATAACCAACTATTTTTGGGAGAGCCGTCTTTGCCTATGCCCATTACTTCGCCGGGCCAGTCACCAACAACACGAAAGCCTTCTCCTTGTTGTCCCATACTATCTATATTATAGTCTACCCACATCATAAAAGTACTCCTTAATAAACTGCGTACTTTATTATTTATGTAAAGAAAAGTATTTTTGCGTTACCCGCTATAATCAAACAACATGTAACAATATGTAGGACTATCCAAAAGGTGCGAAAAGCCAGAGCCTTCTTTACATCTGTTTGTGTAATTGGAAGGAACTCTGGCTTGTCGTCATCTGTAATGCCAATGGGCATACCAACAGTTCTAGCCCATAGTTTAAGCCAGCGCCGTTGTCCGCTCATTACATTGCGTTCTTTTTATCTTGCACTTCTTTTCTACGCTCTTTGGTAAGTTTACCTAGATCGCCTAGAGCTTTGCGGGCTCTTGTTGCTGCAGCCTTTACACCTTTTGAATCAAATGACTCTGATTCTGTAATGTAATTATTAAAGGCTTGTACGATTTGATCGTGTAATGTCATAACATTTTCTCCTTATTGTTTAATATTATATTTGATTTTTTTATGGTTGTCAACCTTTTTATATAGGATAACCATTTTGTCTTAGAACTTGTACTGCCCATGGATAGTTAGGCAAGGTCGTTCTACTACCATTATTTCCCCAAGCTACTCTTTGTCCACGGATATCTATGTGTGTAAACGAATTGTAAACACCAATAGCAGTAAATCCTGAATCAATTGCGGCTTGGATAAATTCTTGTCGTTGTGGTATTGTAAGTCCGTCTTGTTTGACATCAACAGCGTTGCCTTGCATATGTTGGCTATTTCTTGCGCCACCAACGCTTTCGTTATAATCGGGACTTCTGTAGCCACTTGTAATGCGTAGTTGGTACCCTACAATCTGTGAAAGTCTTTCAAGATTTTGCACCACTTGGGGTTTTACTCTACTATCAACATGCGGTAACCATTGTATATACTGTCCACTTTCATTAGAAGGTTGCGGGCTTGCATTGCCATTAACAGCATTTGCATCTTGTGGGCCTGTAACTTGATTTACAGGACTAGTATTACCTCTCCTTGCAGTAGAAATACCTCCGTCTCCGTATTCAACTGCTTCAAATGTAGTTGGATCGTTACCTGCTTGTCTTTCTACTTCTGCGCCTGCTAGTATTGATTGTGCTTCAGGCACACTTAAAATGACAGTTTCTGCACCTAGTAGTTCAGCAACTTCTGGTTGTGGTACAGCCGGAGAAGGATCTCCAACAAAAACATTGTCTGAGCCACCTGCTGTTACTGGTGCACAGTGCGCTCCTCCTAGTGGAGGACATAAATCATCTGGAGCAGCACTTTCTGGTGTGTTGTTGACTACTAGTTTATTGTTGATATAAACATTATTGTTTTCAGCACTAAGAGCGCCGCCACCGTGTGTATTAGGATCACCGTCTACTGAAACGAGAAGAGTATTTGCGAAAACATTATCCTGTCCTACGACAGTTGTTGTTGCTCCACATGCTCTTGGATCAGTATCTCGATGAATAGCTACAGACATTACGGTAACTTAATTCCTGTTGTCTGTTCTGTGTATTGATTTGACAGTCCCTTTTCAGTTCTTAGAACACAAGTGACATTGCCAATGTTAATTTTAAATTTGTTATCAGGTGACACACTAAACATAAACGGTGCTAATCCTAGTCCTTGCTGATTTGCAACAAGTACCATCGGTTTATTTAAAGTAATATGTTTGTCATCTTCACTGTCTAGTCTTGCTACTAGTTCTTCTCCTGAACTTAGTTTTACTGAGACAGTGTCTCCGTCTTTGTATGGTGTTTCAATTAACATTATAATGCAAATCCTGTTCCGTTATAACCTGTTGATTCAATATAGTCTAGCATCTGTTCATACCCGCCAACTTTATTATCGCCTATTTTAATTTGTGGAAATGTTCTTGCAGTTGGAAACTGTTCAAACAATTCATCTCTAGTAAAGTCTTCATCAAGTGTATAGTACTTGAATGCATATCCTTTTGTTTCGCAAAATGTTTTTGCTTTTGCACAACTTGGGCAAGAAGGTTTGCCATATATTTCTATCATAAACTAAATCCTTTCAATGAATTAGTGTCTACGTCTTGTTTAATACCACCAATGATATAGCTTTCAACTTCTGTCTCTTGAGGTGCTACTTGCAATCCTGAGCTAGAAAGCCAATGCTGTGTCCAAGGTAGTGGGTTATTGTTTTGTGGTTGATCAAATATTGCATTATATCCTAATGCTTTTAAGCGTCTGTTAGCAATATATTCTACATATTGATTAAGCAATGTTGCATTCAATCCGATCATGCTACCGTCTTTAAATAGATATTCAGCCCAAGCCTTTTCTTCTGCAACACAAGTCTGCCACATCTCGTAAACTTCTTTTTCACAGCTCTTTGCAATTTTTGCCATCTCTGGATCATCTTTGCCATTCATCCAGTTCTTAAGAACATGTGTGCTTAGTGCTAAATGCTGTGCTTCGTCCCTAGCGATAAGACTAATAATCTTAGCACTACCTTCCATTAGCTTTAGTTCTCCAAAGCCAAAGGTGCAAGCAAATGACACATAGAAACGCAATCCTTCTAGAATATTTACATTCATCATAGCAAGGAACAGTTTCTTTTTAACATCACGCATACTGCCTTCTTTGCGATGCTGGAATGCATCTGCGGCTGCTGTGAAAGCATCATAATTTTTAGTTACACTAATTGCTCTTTCAATAATCTTTTCATCATCAAGAATAGTATCAAATACTTCACTTGGGTCAGAATACACATTTTTCATAATGTGTGTATATGAGCGACTGTGAATTGTTTCAAAGAAGTCCCAAGTAACAATACAGCCTTCTAGTTCAGGAATACTTACATGTGGTAAGAATGCTAAACATGGACCACGACCTTGTACACTGTCCAACAGTGTTTGATATTTTAAATTAGCAGTAAAGATGTGTTTCTGCTCTGGACGGAAGTTTTGATAGTCTGCGCGATCTTTCTGCAGACTTACTTCCTCTGGTCTCCAAAAGTAACCAAGCATTGTTTGATTTAGTTTATCAAACACAGGAAACTTAAACACATCATAACGCTGTGTATTTTGATCTGCTCCAAAGAACATATGTTGTTTGGTAAAGTCTACTTTTTCTCTATTGAATACTGTCTTTGCCATGTCTCTCTTTCCTTAATGTATGTAACTGTAACACATGTTCATATGCTTGTCAACTAAATTTCGCAGGCTTCACAAGCCCCATCTTCTTCTTGTACTTCAAAAGTTCTATTTAGTGGTTCTGCCTCTTGTTCTGTAACAACATCATCATCAGTCTTGTAATCGTAAGTATTTTGATAGTACGATGTCTTCCAACCCATTTTATAAGTTGTTAACAAGTCCTTCATCATAACACTCATAGGCACTTCGTTGTTTTCATATTGTGTTGGATTATATGACCAGTTGCCACTAATGGCTTGATCAAAGAACTTTTGCATTACCGCGACAATGTTGATGTAACCTTCGTTGCTAGGCATGTCCCACAGCAAGGTGTAGTGTTGCTTAAGACTTGTATATTGTGGAACAATCTGCTTAAGAGGCCCTTTCTTTGACTTTTTAACGGACAAGTATCCTCTAGGTGGCTCGATGCCGTTTGTTGCGTTCGACACAACGGAACTGCTCTCCGATGGCATCTGTGCGGACAGTGTTGAGTGCCGTAGTCCGTGTTGGGTAATGTCTTTTCTAAGAGCAGACCAATCATAATTTAACTTGTTCTCCACAACAGTATCAACATCTTTCTTGTATGTATCAATAGGAAGTATGCCGTCACTGTATTTAGTACGGTTAAAATACTCACATGCACCGCGCTCTTTTGCAAGTTTGTTTGATGCTTTCAACAAGTAATACTGAAATGCTTCTGTTAGATCGTGTACTAGTTTCCATGCTTCTTTATCATCATAGTAAACTTTGTTTTTAGCAAGATAGTGTGCTAGTCCAATGTAACCAATACCTAGTGAACGTCTTGCTTTTGTGCTAATCTCTGCTGCCTTGATCGGATAGCGTTGGTAGTCAATAATTTCTTCTAAACCTCTAACTGCTAGATCACACAAGTCTTCTAGGTCGTCAAGGCTACGAATAATTCCAACATTGATTGCACTTAGAATGCACAATGCAATCTCACCTTCTGGATCGTCAATGTGAGTAAGTGGTTTCGTAGGTAATGTAATTTCTTGACACAAGTTACTCATGTAAACTGTATCTTTAAACGAGCTATGTGTGTTAGCGTGATCTACATTCATAATGTATATACGACCCGTTTCGGCTCTTTCTTTAATTAATGCTGAAAACAATTCCATTGCTGGAATAGATTTTTTCTTAATACTTGTTGCTCTTTCGTACTTCTCATATAATTCTTTAAACTTATCTTGATCAGCATAAAACGCTTCATACAATCCTGGTACATCATGTGGCGAGAAAAGAGTAATATCTCCACCAGCCAATAGTCTTTCATACATCAACTTGTTAAGTTGAATTGAATAATCTAGTTTGCGTACACGGTTATCTTCTGTGCCTTTGTTGTTCTTTAACACAAGGATGTCTTCAATCTCTTGATGCCATACTGGGAAGTGAACAGTAGCACTGCCGCCTCTTACTCCGTTTTGTGTACAGCATCGAACAGTTGCTTCAAACTTCTTTAAGAATGGGATGATTCCTGTGTGGGCGACTTCTCCACCTCGGATTTTTGCATTGACTCCTCTGATACGCCCCGAGTTAATTCCGATGCCAGCTCTTTGAGCTGTGTATCTACCGATGGACATATCTGACGCAAAGATCGAATCGAGTGTGTCATCACTGTCAACAAGCACACAAGAGGCAAACTGCCTAACTGGAGTACGGACTCCGGCCATGACCGGCGTTGGGATATTGATTTTAAATAATGAGGTCGCATCGTAGTATCTCCTTACATAATATAACCTATCTTCTTTTGGATAGTTAGCAAACAGAGTTGCCGCAATCATCATATACATATACTGTGGAGTTTCAAATAAATCTCCACTGCTTCTATCTTGGCAAAGATATTTGTCTACTACCTGACGTAGTCCTGCATAGGTAAAGTTTTCATCGCGTCTGTGATGCATGTAAGCATCTAATCTAGTTAACTCTTCATCAGAATACATATCAAGTATCTGACTATCATATACTCCACGCTCAATGTTAACTTTGATCATGTCTTTAAGAGGTATAGTTTTGTAATCTCCAAATACTTGTTTGTATGTTCCGTACATTAAAAGTCTTGCAGCGGCAAATTGATAGTTTGGATTATCTAATGATATAAGATCATTTGCACTCTTAACTAAAATTTCTTGAATTTCTGTGGTACTCATGCCATCATAGAATTGTATATTTGCATTCATTTCTATTTGACTACTACTAACACCTGCTAACCCTTCACAAGCAAATTCTACTACCTTGTGTATTTTATCTATGTTTAGTTCTTCTTTTTGGCCGTTGCGCTTGACTATATAGATGTTAATTCCGTTTGACATTTTTACCTCTTTCTAATGCAATATTTAGTTGAGCTCTTCCATTACATAACACTTTTCGATATGAATGTTTTTGAGCATGTTGTTTTTATTTTCTACGATGTTACTTTCAACATCAATTACTATGTCGTCAACACAAAGCAAAAAAACAGTCTTTGATTTTTTTGTGTCTGTGCCAATATATATCTCAAATTTACTACCAGTAAAACGATTAGTTAACTGTAAACTGTAACAAATTCCTAGTAATATACAAAAATCGCAATATTGATTTTCGTTTATTAGTTCCCAAGGATTAGGCCATATTGAATTATCCCAGGGATCTGTGTTAATACTTACCCGTGGTGCGTTATTGTAAAATTCCATTACCTCTTTAATCGGATCATCGCAATTTTCTAATGTATTACGAAAATTACTCCAAGAGGCCAACCTATCTTCATACTTTAAAATATGGAACATTTAAATAATATTGCTTTGTTTGCATGTAATAGTAAACTTCATCTCTGCTTGTAAACTTGTAGTTGTTACTGTAACAGAGATTGTTTCATTTGTCAAGTCCCCATTTTCATCCAAAAGTGATGCTGTAAACACTATGTCATTTTCGTAAGCAGATGCACCACTGTAGTTGTATTCATCTACAACACTTAGAGTGGCTGTTCCGTAGTTTTCTTGAGTAATAGTTAGTGTTCCACTTCTAACTGCTTCAAAATTTGTACTTACGATTAAGTAATCAATATCGTATGATTGATGTTCAGCACCCGGAAGTCTAAATGTTTTTACATTGCTTCCTGGATTAATTTCTAGAACTTGATGAAACCCTTGTGTATAAATTGAATTGCCTTCAACTTCTGGTACATATGCTACACCATTAATGTATTCCTGGTTATAAGATAAATTTCCTGTTCTGCTAAAATAGTCATCTTCACTATTGTTAGTTGATTTTGAAAATAGTATAACACTGGTTTGTGGCTGGCCATCATTGCCAGCTTCGTTACCACACAAGTTAAACTTGTTAGCCTTGCTTAGGTTCTTACGCCCTTGTTCTACATAAATTGCCTGTTTGTTAATTTCATTAAAAGTACTGTTTGAAATAATATTTTCACTTGGACCAGTTGCAATACCAGCAGAAACACTGCCCATAATCATTCCTTTACCAAATGTTATTCCATAACCTAGTGTATCAAATGTACACTTATCAAATGTGTTGTTGTTAATATCCCAACTAGACTCTACTGCATAACTAAACCCTGTAATTTTTACATTTTGGAATATGTTATTTGCTGTTTCAACACTACCACTTAGGCTGTCCATCTGTATACCAATTGAGTCAGCATCAATTGAGTCTGCAGACTCCCAAGGACCTACTATATCAACATTATAAAAGTAACTGTCTTTACAGCTCTGTAAATGCAATCCTCTGTTTAGTTGTGTAGTTTGAATAGTTAAATTTTCAATTCTAATATTTTGTGCTTGTGTTACACTTGTAGGACTGAGATCAGGCGAGCCTGGAGTACTTGCACTTGTACATGTTATAATTCCAGCACTATCTGAAGTTTGTTTTATAACAGTCTTTTCTGCACCTGCACCTACTATAGTTGCGTGTGGAGGAACATATATAGGTCCTGTTATTGTGTACACACCTGGCTCAAGATGTAAGACTACTCTGCTTGCTTCACTACCTTTAGTAGCATCATTTAAAAATAATTGATCGATTGCTCTTTGTAACCCTACTGTAGCATTGTCAGACGCAACGCCTGTAAGACCAAAACTTCTAGCACTTACTCTATCGTCTAATCTTGCCTGTAAAGTTCTTTGGACTGGACTGCTACTTGCACTACCAGTTTGTATAAACGCATCTGTTTCTCTATATGTATAAGTGTCAGCTAAACTAAAAATGTCATCATACTGTGTTAATACCTTAGTATTACCTACAGCAGGCGCACCTTCCGCTACAGAACCATTACCAATGTAAAGCTCTCTTGTATCAATAGCCCATCCAAGTTCTCCGCTTGCTAATTGCGGTAAACCTGAACCTACATTTTTTTGTCCTCTGCGGACTTGAATCCTTGATATCTGTACAACTGCCACTGATTTCTCCTACATTATTTGTAGTATTTATGCTAGTTTATCATAATATTGATACACTCTGTTGTACCATTCGTGACGCCACTCGGCATATTCATCTGGCCAAATATCAAACTGTTGATATTCTCCTGCTCTACTACACATGAATACATGTCCTTCGCAAATGTTAGTACCATAAATTTCATTATGTGCTTCTGCGTATGCGACTAGTTGTAAGAAATAGTCTTGTACCCATTCAAGTTTCTTAGGCTTGTTAGTTTGCTTAAAGTCCATGATAGAGGGTTGACCTTTATACTGTCCAACCAAGTCAGTTGTACCAGCATACATGTTAGGCATATAAAGATTTACTTCAGACCCCCATATCTCATCTACATCTGTAAGTGCTTGGGTCTTGATTTGTTCAGCCATACTGTGTGCTTGTTGAGCATATGGGTTAGACCCTGGCTCTGGCCAAACACCTGTATCAATGTAGTCCTCAAGGTATTTGTGCATACGGGTACCGACCCCCGCCGCTTCTGTAACAATCTCTTGTGCTTTTTGTTCACCTACCCTCTTCTTCCAAGCGATGAGGTGTGTCTTATCTTTGGTAGCGTCGAGGATGGTAGTGACAGAGGCCACTGCATTTCCGTCAGGGGTAGCATATAATCTACGACCTTCTACTTGTTTTCTTTGTATGGGTTGATAATCAAACTTATTAAGTATTAGGCTCATCGTCACCCTCCTTAGGAATGGTATCCCAGTGTGCATACCCTAAGTCATCTGAATAAAATGGGTTAACTGTTGAGAAGGGGTCGTCCTGTGCATCAATACTTTGTACTTCAGGCACATAATGCTTAATCATATTCTCGACACCAAACTTTAGTGTCATAGTGCTACCTGCACATCCAGAACAGGCACCACCTAGTTCTAACAATAAATGTCCGTTGTCGTAATTAATAAATTCTATATTGCCGCCGTGGCTTGCAACCGCAGGTTTAACATGTGATTCTATAAGTAATTTAATTTGTTCAATTATTTCTTCGTTGCTTCGTTCAGCCATAAGATATCGGTCTCCTAATTTTACTTAGTATAACACAAAAACTATTGATTGTCAAATGGTTATAGTGTATCGCCTAAGTCAGTTGCTGACTTAGCCATTTGTGATACTTTATCTCCCTCTGCATCTTGTTGGGGAGTATCACTTGTACTAGCAGTTTCTTTAGTCTTGGGTTCTATACCTGCTTCACTAAAATTATTAACCATTGTTTTAACACGACTGTCAGTATCGTAGGCGGCTTTGAATGTACCGTAGTCAAACTGTTCGCCGCCCACATTTTGCATTAGTTTATTTAGATCAAGGTTTTTTGCGCCTTGTTTAATATTTTCTTTTGTAGGAGTATCAAAGTGTAAAAACACTGAAGCACCTGCTTGGTCGGCGCTGTTAATTACAGTTCTCAGAACTTGTACAAGTTTTGATGAACTGCCAGCGTCTACTTCACTTATTCTCACTTTTTTTTTGAAAGGATTGTTCCTAGTCTGCGACTAGTTTCTAACATGTTTAATTTATTGTTTACGCTTTCACGCTTTTCACGGCCTGCTTCTTCTTCGCCACCTGCTGCTGGTTCTGCGGCAGCAAACTCGTCTCCGCCAACTTCAGCTTCTGCATCAACTGTTGGTTCCATTTCTGCTTCTGGCTCTTCAGCTGGCATTTCTTCACTACCCATTTCGGCAGGTGCTCCGCCTTCGCCTGTTAAGAGAGCTACGCCTCCTGTTAGTGAACCTCGTGTGCTTTCTAGTGCTGTGTATAAACCTTCTAGTGCTGGCTTAACTGCTCCAATAAATGAATCTGATTGTGCTTGGCCCATTTCGTCACGGATAGCATCGCCTAGTTCTAGCATTGATTCTGCTTGCATTTCTGCTGTGTCTTCCATCCAGCCTGTAATTCTGTCGACCATGTCTTTTGCGGCCATAACAATTTCTGCTTTGTCTTCTTCGCCTTCAACTAGTGTCTGGAAATAGTTATTAATAATTTCTTTACCTTCATCTTTTTTAGCAATAGCCTTTTGTAAACCTGCTGGAAGTTTCTTTTGTTTTGCTGGCTCATCATCAAAATCGCCAGCAGCTTTTGCTCTTTTATATTCTGCATTACCTTTTGGTGTAGTAATATCAATTTTCGCACCAGTCTTAGGATTAACAAGTGCGATTCCTTCATCAGTTTTCTTTTTAAACTGTGCAGGTACTTCACCTTTTTTAGGCTTGCTACCTTTTTCTTTAGCGGCTTTCTTCATTGGCTCTTTCTTGTCGCCGTCTTTGTCTAAGTCTAGGAAGTCTGGCTTGCCTGCTTCTAAAATATCTTCACGCTCAACAATAGCTGCATTCAATACATCAAGGAAGAGTTTTGATTTCTGATATGACTGACTATTATGAACACTATCAAAACTTTCTGTAGTTTCAACTTGTGATAATTTAGTTCTTAGTTTGTTTCGAGCATCTTCTAGTTGCTCAGTAGTAAAGGCTTCCAAGTTAATTTTGGTGCCGAATTTTTTAGCCAAGCTCTCGTTAAGGCTTGCAGCTGTTACCGGTCTGTTAATTTCTCTAATGTGCATCAGTCTCTTCCTAATGATTTGTATTTGTTAATATTATTTAGCCATTTATGACAGAATATAATGCATGAGTTTGGCTTTAGCTTCTTGTGTTTTTGCTAACGCTATATCTAAACGCATTTCCGCCGTCATTTTTCTAGTTTCATCACGAGCATTTTCTATAGTATTCTTATAAAATATAGTATCTATGTGATGTTTACTTAAATTATCATCAAGTTCTCTGATAGATCTAAAGTAATCTTTATTATTTATTAAACAATTTGCCCACGCAACTGCGGCAGTTTTGCTGTATAAACTAGTAATTTGTTTATTTTCTTTGCAATCATAAATTAGATATCCGTGCTTGCTTCTACGAATAACATACTGTCGTATGCGTATGCTGTTGCCTTTTTGATAGGGAATAACAGTGAGATCTACACTGTTTACTATCTCTTCGAGCTGTTTTAGAATTCTAGGATCAATCATTTCTCATAACCAAAAAGAGTCCTTTACTGTGTACTTTACTTACTAAACTTTTTCGTATCATACTGTTAATAATGACTTGTTCTCTTTCTGAATATGAGCTCAATGGTAACGGAGTCGTGCTTATTTTTTCCAACAACTCCTTTTCTTCGTTGGTTTTATATATTTCAAATGAATTTATAAGTTCATTTACTCTCATTGCATTGATGTTATCTGTTGTTGTATTGTTTTAACATTATCTTGTGCAGCTTTCACAGCATCTTGAGCTTGTCTAAGTTGCATCTGTAGTGCTTTTTTCTGATCTTGTTTTTGTTTTTGCGCGGCGGCTGGATCCATTGTCTGCCCTGGTTGATCAGCTTTTGTAGTTGCGTTGCCAGTTGTTTGGGGAGTTGTTGGAGCACCAGCTAAATTTGTTCCAGCTGCAGGTGCGGCAGGCATATTGCCTGCTGGTGGAATAGGTGCTTCTGTTAAATCTCTAATTTTCATTTGAATTTCTTCCTTCTGGTAGATGCTGGTTTATTTAAAGTTTTTAATCTCATACTTGCAGGATTAGTTCTACGAGCAATTTTTGATTTAATTTTAATCTGCCCGCTTCTTTTTGCTTTGGTTGCTTTTAATCCAACGCTCTTTCTAACATTTATAGGAGCGTTACATGCGGCAGGACTAGATCTTACTTGTCCTTTTCTAACACCGTGAGTACAACGGAACTTGCGAGTTTGTTTACCACCCGATCTACTCCATACTCTTGTTACTTCTACAATCTCTAATACTTGCATAACTCTACCTATTCATCGCCTGTACTCTACGAGAAGCTGGATTAAACTTCTTGGTGCGCTTGGCTTTTCTAGCCATTCTAGCACCCAATCTAGCTTTAGTTTGTTTTAACTTCATTCGTTTCTTGATGTCTTTTGCTTTAAAACACTGTGAAGGTTCTTTTACTACTCTTCCTCGTCGGCTACCAGAACTACATCTATACTTGCGTACTACTTTCATTCCGCTACGAGCCCAAACTTGTTTTTCTTCTAAACTTTCGTTAGCCAACTTTTGTAGATCATTATAAACCTTGTCTGATATATCAAGACGCATGTCATAGTCTAATATTTCTAGAGCATCTTTAAATCTTTTTTGTTTTATTTTACTAACTAAAATCTTTTTAACTTCTTCTACTGACTTACCTTGAATAGCGTTTACTGGATCAAAAGGAGCTGCAGGTAATCCTCCTACAGGTAAATCTTCTCTACCAGGAGCAGGAGCATCTTTATAATCTTCTTCGTCATCATCTTGAGGCTCAGGAACAATTATTTCTGCACAATTATCTAAAGGATAATTTTCTAAAGGAAATCTATCATCAACATTATTTTTTGTAAGGTCTTCTGCAGCAGGAAACTTGCTCTTGCCAATGTCTATCATTTTAGCAATAGTATTACGGCCTGGATCACCGTCAACAGTTAGGTCGTTATCTTTTTGAAACTCTATAACTGCTCGAGCAGTCTTCTTACCAAACCATCCATCTGCCTTGCCAGGTTCATATCCTAGCCTTGTAAGTGCTAGTTGTACACATTTTAGTTCTTTGGTTTGGATAGCACCTTTTTTAGTTTTACGCCATTGACTTGAAGCTGTATCAATTCTTATCATAGAGATAAGCCAAGCTGGTACGCCGTCATCAATTGTAATTCTTAATGGTGCTTCGGTGATGAGTTCTCTTAAAAACATTGCATAATCCTATGCAGTATTTATATGTTTTAAGTGAAGTTAACTAATAGAACGACGATGGTGGAAAGTAGACCTGCAACAATAGTTCCTGTTGCTCCTATGATTACTTTGATCATAGATTTGTTGCCGTGCTGAATATCATTATGCACATGCTCGAGTTTTTCTTCAACCTTGAATAAGCGGTTTTCTAAATTCTCATACCTCTGCTGACACAAGTCAACATGCGCTTCAAGGTTTTCTCTTTCTAAACTTGTTGTTCTGGCTCTTGCCATCTTATTTTCTCTCCGTTCCTTATTCTCGTGGAAGGGGCCTAAATATGCCTAGTAGATGTAATGTTTGCCTAATTTATAAAGTTATTTATAGTATTAACTACCATTAGTTATCTGATAGTTTAAAGACTATGTTGCGTTCTGTCTTGTCTTGTGTTCTAAACGCACTATTATTTATGTGTGCAGTCTCATTTAGTCCTGTTATGATAGGTACAAGATCAAAGTCTTGTGTAAGTGTTTGCTCTGTAACTGCGCCTTCATAGTCATGTTCAAACAAAAATTCCCAATATCGTTGCTTGCCTGTGATTGCACTACCAAAGCCAAGTTCTGTAACATCAGCAACCTTGGCTATGCAACTAATAGGTTGGGCATTTACCCTTAGTCCTACAGTTTGTAACATAGTAAGATAATTTGCTTGTTGGTTGCAAGCAATTTTATCAGCACCTTTACGGGCGTTAGTTTCGGTAATATCTACAACTGTGGTTAAGGTAACTCTCATGACTATATTTAACGGTCATAAAAAAAGCGCCACTATAAAGTGGCGCTTTAGTGTGACGCTTACCGTCACGGTCCCTAAGGTAGTGGGAATTACATATCGAATAAATCTGTTTCGATTGTTACAGTAATTGTTCCGCCTGCGCCACCAATTGTGTAAACGCCGCTTGCTACTGTACCTTTTGCAGTTGTATCATAAAGAGCACCAATGTTCTGTGCTACTGTGTCAATGTTGTTTGCATGACCTTCCATGAATAATAACATTTCAAGTCCGCCGTTTTCAACTTGTGCAAGATGAACTGGAGCACCTACAGCTTCTAAGATTTGCTGTCCTGCTGCCGCGTCAATTGCTGTTGCTCCACCTGTGTTGCTTAATACAACATGGAAGCAGTCCATTTGACCAGTTTTGATAACTGTATCGATTGCGATTGCTGTTGGGTTTGTGCGAGTTACATCGCGTGTGATTGAGTTAATTGCCATTTTATTCTCCTTTTATCTTAAATGACACACACCGCTCCGGTGTGTTTGTATAATATTATTTAGTCGATATAAGAAAAAAAGCTATTTTAAGGTCTTTTTGGCTCGATTTTGAATAGATCTAAACATTGATATGTAGCTAGGGCCAGCTCTCACTACATCATCTAGTGCTTTAATAGCTGGCAAATAAGCCTTTACCATATTACTTGGTATAGGTTTTCCTGCTGCTGCAAGCTCTAAGAATCCTTTTACAAGCATTATATTTTCTGTACCTACAAGGTATCTATAAAACATATAATCTCTGCTTGCGGCGCTAACATCCGGCTTGCTGAATACTGGCTCGTTGTCTGGTACTAATTCGCTTTCTAAATCTTTAAGAACAATGTGCTTTTCATAATCATCTATGATATCACTACTTCTTAATTTAGCTCGTACAGCATAGAGTAATCTAGTTGCTATTGACTTTTTCGCTTGTATATCAAGACTATTCCAGTTACCTATGCTTCTTCTAACACTTTTGTAATCTGTGTTTTCGATATTTAAAACTCGTTCTAATTTTATAAACAGTTGCGACGAACTACTAAAAGTGCCACTGCTTAGTTGTTGTAGATATGATTTGATACGATCAACAGGAAGGATAGTTGACGCTCTTGAACGCATTGCTGCTCCAGGATCTTTGAGTTTGCCAATAGCTCTCTCATCACCTGTTACAAAATAAATGAAGTTGTATAGGTCAGTGCCACTTATTTTAAAACGCTCATATCGTATGTCTAATGACTTTCTACTATAGTCTCTAACTGAAGCAGTAGCTTTTGGAAAGTTTTTCATTAAGTCAAGAACTAATAGTGTAAGATATAATCTCTCACAGCAATCTGCATAAGTCAGAACTTTCATGTTCTGATCGTTGCGAGTCATTCTTGCTTCTTCTAGTTCTTGTAGGAACTGCATTATGCTAGTAATCCTTTACCATATTTTTGCACAAACACTTGTTGCATACTCTTGCCATCACCGGCATCGAGGAATGGATTTAATCCGGGACTTGTTTGAATCTCATCTCTAAAGCGATTCTTTTCTTCTCTGTCGATATAGTTTCTTGGCTCACGCTTTAACAATGCCATTAGTGTTGATGCTTGGTCCATCGTAATTTTTACTTCTTTTCCATCATCTGTTTTGACACTTGTGATTGGATTAGGATTGCCTCTGCTGTCTAGTATTTTACCTAGTTGATCTACCATTGCAGGTGCATTAAATCCTTTATCAGTATCATCTCTATCTAGTTCGCTACCTAGTCCTTTTAGTTTTAGATCATCAAAGTCAAAATCAGCTTCTGTTAAAATATCTGTAATCTTCATGACGACTCTCCATTATCGTAGTAATGGGCAGAGTTTGCTCCACCATAGTGTGCAGTATTTGCACTACCGTAAAATGCAGATTTAGTGCCGCCATATTGTGCAGTATTTGTTCCGCCATATTGTGCAGTGCTTGCACTACCTTTCTTTTCGGTAATAGTTTTTTGTTTAGTATCCATTTCCATAGTTTCCTTCCTTATCGTTGGACTGCTCTGTTTGCCGCAGTAAAGCCAGCTCTGTTTACAAGTTTTATAGATCCTTCTGGGTGAGCTAGTACATACCCTTCGCCGCCTGGTTCATCGCCAATGCTTGCTGATACTTCAGAATCATGACTGTCAAACTGAGCAATAATATCATTTTTTACTTTCATAATACCGTTAACAACATTCCAAATAGCATCAAGTCCTGCACGATTTTGGCTGATGTATTCTATTAGTTTTGTTTGTTTAGGTTTGCTAACGCTTGATCCAGCTAGCCATCTTATAAAGTCATTTGAATTTATATTCTCTAGTCCTGTATCAACTTTTTGATTCATGTACATGTATAAAATGTTTGGTACATCTTTCATCTTCATACTTTCAAGTGTTGCAGTATCTAAAAATTTATCCATTGCTGGCGCATTTTTAGAAACTATTTGTTGTAACTGTTTTATTTCATTGTCATCAACTTGTGCAGGCTTTTCAACTGTTACACTTGGAAAAACTAATACATCGTTGCCTTGAAAAATATTAAGGTAATCTGGTGGTAAAGGTCTATCAACACCCTGCTCGTCCATTATAAGATGTACAACAACTCCTGTGGTAGACTGTGCAATTTTTTGTCCTAGTGGGCTGTCGACTCCTACTCGATATGTTACCATTTGTGGTTTAAAAACAAACTGGCCGTCTTGTATAGGTGGACGGTTATAATATAGTAAGTCTCCTTTAAAATAACCTACAAAGTCTTTCGGAACTGCTTTTTCGTATTCATCAAATATACTTCCCATATTAGCGGCAAAGCTCTTATACGAATTGTCAGCTTCTATTCCTTTGCGCTCTTTTCTTCCGAGAAACATTTGCTCAATTTCTTTTGCTGAACTTGGTTTTCCATCATATCCTTTTGCACCGAAACCGGACTTATCTGTAAGTGTAAACTCTCCATTTGCATTGCGTCCAAAAATGATTGCGGGAGATCCATCCCATTTGATAGTGACATCTTTGTGTCCTCCTTGTTCAAGTTTCTTTAAACTTTCGATAGTGCGAGCGGCGCCTTTAGAACCTTCCCAGAAAACTACATCTTCTGCATGGTCAATACGAGCACCTTCCATAAGAGGCGTCTTGTTTACATATTTAAATTCATAAAATCTCATAGCATTCTCACACTGTTTAAATTAAGTCCTGCAAGTTCTTTTATTCTAAAAAGTTCTTTATCTTCTGTACTCTCTGGTAAACCCTTGCCTTGCTTCTCCATATTTTCTAACCATGGAGCAATTAACTCATCAAAGCGAGGATCACCTCTAAGTTTTGCTATCATACTTTCAACTGTATATGTGTCAGCTTCTCTTGCTCCTGGTCCTAATAGTATTTCTGCAATTTCGTCCCAGTCGTCTGCAACAACAGCATCTCCATTGTTAGGATCTACAACACCTTTGGTTGGGCTAAACTTATAGCCTCTACCTCTTGCAATACTAGAAAGTAGTACAGCTCTGTCTGCACCTGTGTAGTGTTCTGTGCCTCCACGCTTGGCACCACGCTGTAGAGCAGGATTGTCTGTAAGCATAAAATCTGTTTGCACGAAACCGTTAGCAGGGTCACCTTTGATCGGAGTACGGAAATGTATCTGTAATCCAGCATTGGCTACCCATCCTTGTGTGAATGTTCTGCCCTTGTTCATAATTTCTAAATCAGGTATGCCTTGCTGTTGACACCAGTTAGATAGTTTTGCAATTATTTCTTCTTTAGGTAATTCTCTTACATCAACATTCAGATCAATGTCGCCTGAACTATTTTCTTCAAATGATCCGTCTGGCTTGTTTTTTTTGCCTGTGGTTCCAAGCATATCTTCGTCAACAAATTTAAAGCCAAATGTAGAATTTAACCAATCTACTGTGGGTTTGACATCAGCAGTTGCAATCCTTTTTGTGATAGGACCTTCTTCAGTTTTGAATACATTGCCGCCTTCGTTAAGAATCATCGTCTTGCCTCTGCTTGTTTTCTATAATCTTTTCTATACCACGCTTAAACTTTCGCGGGTCTCCACTTTTAATTGAATTAAGGAATCGGCGTTCTAGTTCACCAGCAGTTTCTGCGTCATAAGTTTTATTAATACTGTTAATTAAATTAATGCTACTATTAATAATGTTATTCGCAGTTGTTTCTATCAAGCGATCATTGTCCCTGTTTAAGCCAAGGTTGTTTAATTCTTCTAAAATACTTCTAGTGTGTTTTTTCATTGCACTTTCCTATACAATGTATTTATTGTATCTAAAATAAATACGATTATATAACGGAGGGCCATAATGGAAATATCAAAACTAAATTTCAAAGAAAGATCCTTATTATTCGCTAATTTAGCACAGATTGCTTATAATAACAAAAGAGACGTAGAAAGTCAAGCAAAAAGATACTCGTTTAATACTGTAGAGTTCTACGACAAAGACGGTGCTCAAGCATATCGCTTTATGAACAAACACGATTTGGTTATTGCATGTCGCGGTACTCAACCTACAGAGTTTAACGATATCAAAGCAGATTTACGAGCGTTGCCTGTCATGGCAGAAACAATTAGCAGAGTACACAAAGGATTTAAAGCAGAAGTAGACGAACTATGGCCTATGATATTAGAAGATATTTCTCGTAAATCAAATCAAAATAAAAAGATTTGGTTTTGTGGACACTCGCTTGGAGCCGCTATGGCAACTATTATGGCAAGCCGCTGTCATTTATATCCTGATATTGCTCCTGTACAAGAGTTATACACATATGGTTCACCAAAAGTTGGATGGCCTAAGTATGTTAACAGTCTAGAAATAACACACCATCGTTGGGTAAACAACAATGATATAGTAACTCGTGTTCCGTTATGGATTATGGGCTACAGACATCACGGTGAATTACATTATATGAATGCATATGGTAATGTGCGTACTCCAACTGGTTACCAAATGTTTAAAGATCGCATGCGTGGTATGTGGATGGGACTCAAGCAAGGTAAAATAGATAATTTTGCTGACCACAGTATGAGTTACTATGTTGCTAACTTAGAAATGTATGCCAACAATATGGAATCATCACAAGCATAAATTAAAAAAGCAGGGCCGTCGATATCCCTGCTTTTATCTTTTTATAGACCGTTTGGAACTATCACATAGTGTATCAACAGCACAATAGCAAGTGATGCACTTAGTCCTATCATCATCTTACCAAAGTCTTTGCCCACGATTGGGAATACACTGCGAGTTTTCTTCTTGCCCATAAATGATGCAATAGCAAACTCACGGCCTGCTAGTAAACCGACAAACACCCAAGTCGTGCTCATAGGAATATCATTTAGTTCTTTAAAGAAGAACAGTATCAACCAGTAGAACAAGTCAATTAGTGTTGCTGAACGAATGTATCGAGTGTTGTGTTTCTCTAATACAATCTTTTGGATCTTGCCTCCGCCTTCACGGAACATAAATCCTAGTCCGCCTACAAAGACTACACTGATCAACAGCATTAGACTTACATCAAGTTCGCGTGGCAGGAACACTGCGATGTTAGCCATATCATGACTTAGCCATGTCCACCATAGGAAGCCTGTTGTAACCCATTGTGCTACACGCCAGTAAGGCTTGTGTGACTCTGGTACAGGCTTTGCTTCGTCTAGCCAGCGACTGACAAAGAACCAAATACCATATGCTGCTGTTGCCGCAACTACATAGCCCATCATTGATTTCATCAACATCTTTTCTAGCACAAATGTTGAAGCAAACGCTGACAACACTAGAAAGGATGTTGATACAGGTACACCTACCCGTGTCAATAACAGTAGTACAGCAGGCGCCATAGCATGATACCATTGTACTTCTACAAAAGGAATCTTGTTCAGTCTACCATATGAAATGTCTCCATACATATAGTAACCATACCACAGGGCCCATAATAAAACCGCACTAGCGGCGGCCCACATAATCTTCCAATTGAATCTCTCATTGTTTGATGCAATCCAAGTACCGAGAGTCTGTACTGAATCATTTGCAATAACCGCATACGCGGCAAATAGGAACCCGACTAGGCTCCATAGGGTGAGTGCGTCCATTTTTTTCTCCTCTGTTTGACAGCTACAACACTGTCGCTCACTTTGGTGACAAGCTCGACGTGTGCTTGTCGTTTTATTTAGTGGATAAAAGATTACAGAATGATTACAACGATAAAGTTGGCAGACCCATGCAAAAATAGCAACACAGTCTTGCTAAAAAAACAGTCGACATTATGTAAGTAATACTGTACTATTATATAAATAGTATGATACAAAGAAGCGCAATGCTCTTTGTATTACACACATAGACACATTGGATAGACAATGGGCATTATCCATGCCTTACAAGTGATTGACGAGTACCAAAGGTACTTGCACCGCCGGGGAAGTTCCGGGGTATCATGCTAACCACAAAGCATCCATACATCGAAGGAGAAATAAGATGGCTAAAAGTAATAGCAGTCTGATGTCTTGGATGAAAGGCTTGTTCACACCAAGAGCAAGTGACTCTGATCTAATTCGTTGGGCGAAACTGGAATACGGCGCAGACTGGCAAGACGCCTATTACCAAATGAAAACAAATCCAGGAAAAGTACCAAGCATTAGAGGAGTATATCAATGAGTACATTAGCACAAACATATTGGACTTACACTTGTAAGTTCTGCGAAGTAATTCGCAAAACACTTTTTACTGCATTTGTTGCAGTGATTGCATTTGGAGAGTCAGCAGGTAGAGCAAGAGCTGCCGCAGAACTTTCACGTCAAGGATATCACGAAGAAGCAAAAGCACTGATGTTAGAAGGAGCAAAGAAAAATGATTAGTTTTAAAAGACTATTTGGACTTACTCCAGAACAGAAATTGGCTAAAAAAACATACAACGAACTTCGTGCATTAACTGATCACGAACTAAGTGACTTAGGCATTAGCCGTGGTGAAATACATTGGATTGCTTACGAACCAGTGCGTGAGCTTATCAAAAAAGAAAACTATGAAGCAGGCGATCATTACTTTAAAGGTAAGTCTGTTGCTACATGGAAGGGTAAGGCACATGCGTAATTTTTTACAAGCTCTTGTTCCATTTAGTATCATGATGGCGATCCTATGCAGTATGATGATTGTAAACGGATTGTTCTGGGGAGGCGTATTATAATGTCTCACTGGCCTTATACTGATGAGGAAGCTGATTTCTTAAATGGTAAACTAGCTCTTGACAAAGACTAAATAATCTGTTACATTAATAAAGTTACATTAAAGTAACACTACACACATACACACAAGGAGAATATTATGAGCGTAGAAACAAAATATGGCGAAGCCATCATGAAGCAAACTCAGGAAATGGCTGAGATGTTTAAAGCGGCAATGCCAAAAATCACAACTAATAAAAACGGATATGAAATTCGTACTAAGGTTCTAGAGATGGCCCAAGGCAATGTCTGGAACGACTATCACGCTAAATTTGGCGGATGGGAACAAACTGTAAAGCGTGATCCTGAAACTAATGAGATTGTAAGTTCAGTTACAATGCCAGAAGTACCAGGAACAGATGCAGTACTAGATGCTGCCGAGAAGTTTTATGACTTTGTAAATGGCAAGACTAATAAATAATACTATAAAAAACAAAGTACATTTGGGGCATAGCCCTGTAATAGTAATAAAGTAAAAGCAACCCCTGCTAACAAAATTGAGAAAGTCACTGAGCTTTGAAAACTCAAACTTTCCAAAAGTTAGCAGGGGTTAATCTTATCTAACTTCGATCCAACCTAGACTTGCAAAGCCTGATTTGTTTGCGTTGGTTGCTGCCATAGCAATAAGGAAGGTGTCACTGGTATCGCCCAGCGTGGTTGTAGTAGTTCTATCAATCTGTGTGATTGCTCGGTCGTTAAATTTAAACACACTACCTTGTCCGGTTGCACTTACATAAATTGTTTCAATAGGCGTACCGCCAGTGTAACCTGTTGCGGTTATGTTGTACTCAACGGGTGAATCAGCACTGTAACTTACCCAGGTTCCGCCTGTGACTGCGGCACCATCTAATACTCTAACAAACACGCTGGTGTTGTCTAGTGTTGCGCCTGAGAATGAGTCAGGTAATACCACGCTGTTGAGTGCTGTGCTTTTCAATCTGATTGCAACAACAGGATAGAATGTGTTAGCAGTTGTCAGTGTATTGCCTGTGATAGCAGTACTAATACTCTGCTGTCTACCCAGTAGTTCTGTAGCGCCTTCTGTGGCAAATGAGTGTGAACCTTGATAGAATGTGTGTGTTCCTGGTGTTCCTGCTACATTGGTCATTTCACATCTAACAGGCAGTGAAGCATTACTAGACCACGGATATGCTTGACGGTTGGCGTGATCGAATCTGTGTACAGGAAATGAGTTGTTGCCAATAATGAACTTAAACTCTACTTGTCCTGCACCGTACCATTCATACTCAATAACAATGTGCTGTATTGCTGTAGGGTCTGCTACAATGCCGCTTGGGCCTGTGCCATCCATTTTGTCGTAGTTCCAGTCATCACGAGCAACTCGTGTGTCAATATAACTTGCACCATCTTTTCTACGAGTAGCAACATAGTATGTGCCGTCGCCGCCATCTTCAAAGTATGCGCCGTCTGTGTTGTCAAACAATCCAATGCGTTTGCGTATGCCAGTTGTAGGAGCGCCAAAGATAACGCTCATTGCTACTTCAGCACTTCTGCCCGGAATGTATCTCTGTACTCGTCTTGTCTGGCGTATGATTTGACTTCCTGCTGTTGCTCCTACTTCAAACTTTACCATACCTAATTCTGGAGCGTGTACTACACTTGCTGTTCCTGTAACCAGTTCGTCCCAGTTTAATAGGTTCTTTGAGAATGTGTAGGTTGAAAAGTCTGTGATGTCGTGCCCACTAACCTTAACACGGTTCTTTGATGTGTGCTGTTTAGTAGTATCGTCTATTCGTAGTACTGGCTGACCATAAGGATCATAGTCCATTGCCTGTACTAAATCATTAGTGTTAGGCTGGTGTGTATGAACATAGTTAGTACTGTTGGGATTTAGATTTGGCATCTATTATATGCCCCACTTGGTTGTCAAATAGTTTTCCACATTGGCGTATTCTGTAGAGTTGAGTGCTTTTTTGAATAAGATAACTTCACCTATGTCACCTATGAATGTTCCGCCTGATTGATCGCCGCCTACATAAAGATAGGTTGTTCCACCGTTCAGTGTTGCTGGGGCTGTGCCATCGGTAGTAGTTGTGATAGTCTGTCCTGGAGGATCAGGTAGTTTCCCATCGTTAACTCTACCAGTGATGCTGGTGCTGTTACCGTCATAAACAAGAGTGAACACAAACCATTCGTTTTCTACAACTGTTCCTGCGGCAGTGGTAGCATTGGGTGCTCCTACTTTGAATCTTGCTGTGCCATCTGAATCTATCTGTATGCTTAACTCTCCGTTTTCAGTGCTAGTTAATAGTTGTGGCGAGTTAGTTGCTAGGCTGGTTGCACGAGCAATAACAAACACTGTATAATCATCTGCTCCACTTAAACTTGCTAGAGGATTAATGCTCATTAAGTCTCCGTCAGCAAACTGAACATAACCATATCCATTTTGTGTATCACTTGATTCGTAAGAAGGTTTATTGTTGCCGCCTGAAAAGTTTAAATTATGAGCAAGTCCTGATTTGTCATTCCACTGGTTAACAGGAGCTTCATCAGCAATGCCTGTTGGAACAATAGTCGACTCGTCAGCACCATCATACCATATCTCAAGATCTGTAATACTTCCTCCTTCAACAGCTTCGTTAATACTCTGCGGTGCTGCAATAGCACCTACTGCTATCCAAGGACGTTTTTGTATTAGTCCGCCTGTGTTTGGATTGTCATCTGGTCCTGGTAGGTTTCCGTTGTAGGTATCTGGTAAACTTGTAGCATCATAGGTGTTGTTTGATCTAAAGTAGGGTGTGTCTTCTGGGTCTGTGTAGGTTCCTGTGTCACGAAATGTGCCTTTGCGTTTTAGCTGTGCAATTTCTAATTTTTGTATCTGTCTGCGTTCTTTTGTACCCTGTTGCCTTGTGGTACAAATAATTCTATCACTAACCGTAATACCAGAAACTGTTACAGTTGTACTTGAATCATCCAGTACGGTGTCATTGATTGCAGGATTACCTTCAACTGAAATTGCATAGTAGTCTGCGGGCAATCCTTCTGCTGTTGCAATAGCAACAATCAAATCGCCCAAGGTATTTGTATCAGGATCTGCCACAGTTGCAGTGCCATATACTCCTGTAATGCCCTTGAATGTGTAATCTGCCATTGGATATCTTCTCCTGTACACATATTTAGTTAAATAACTGTATGTTTAAACTACTTAAGAAATGGTGGAAAGAGTGGAATGCTACACAAAAAGAAATGCAAGATGCAGGAATTATAATGCCGCAACCTTGGGTTGGCATAGGTTGTTATTACGATCCTTCATTAACTGCGTACATAAATACACAGCATGATAAATTTAACCCCATTTCAAAAAACAATAGAAACCCTAAAAGAACAAAACAAGTATAGGGTATTCAACGATATCGTAAGGGAACGAGGAGAGTTCCCTGAGGCCATCTGGTATGGCCCTTACAACATTAAAAACATAGTAAACTGGTGCAGTAATGATTACCTTGGCATGGGACAACACAAAGTTGTTATTGATGCTATGCATACTGCATTAGATCAAACAGGTTCAGGTTCAGGTGGTACACGCAACATAGGTGGTACTAGTCACTATCATGTTGCACTTGAATTAGAGTTAGCGAAACTACATTCTAAACCATCTGCACTACTTTATTCGTCCGCTTATGTTGCAAATGAATGGACGCTGATCGCTCTTAAACAAATCATTCCCGACATTGAATTCGTAAGTGATAGCAAGAATCACGCTAGTCTTATACAAGGCATGCGACACAGTGGTGCAGTCAAGCACATTTGGCAGCACAATGATATGGAGGATCTTGAGCAGAAACTGCGAGACGTCAAAGGCACACCTTGCATAGTCTTTGAATCCGTGTATAGCATGGATGGAGACGT
>Ga0181600_10000679_pt1 | contig 26243 bp, 14 predicted proteins | sample 041ome_2_FD_132982 | JGI IMG/M metagenome (GOLD analysis project Ga0181600, IMG submission 132982) | Coastal salt marsh microbial communities from the Groves Creek Marsh, Skidaway Island, Georgia - 041406US metaG (megahit assembly) | ecosystem: Environmental > Aquatic > Marine > Intertidal zone... | reverse complement strand
CTCGTTTTTTGAAGCGTCGTCGTTTCGCCCGAAGAAGAAGAAGAACAACAACTCTTTACTTTATGCTTCAAAAAGCGGCCGCACAAGTGCGAAGACGCGAAAGACATCTCTCTGATGCGTGTAGTCTCTGTTTAAATATATCGAGGAGGAGGAACGCGCAGATCCCCGTGTCGAGTAGATGTATTTGAAGAGGATTTGAATCTCTTTTTTCTCAGCTATCCTGCTTATCGCACTCGATGTTGGGTTCGTTAAAAAAACAGAAACAGAAATTTCCTGCGGTCGAGAGGCAGCCAGATGGAACAGATTTTTTTTTTTTTGATCTTTTTTTTTTCTTTTTTTGCTTTTTTTCCTTCCGGATCGAACGAACGATCTCTTCTCTCTCTTTTTCACAAAGTCGCCGTTCGTCGTCGTCGTCGTCGCTCCGTGTGGCGCCATTTTCTCGCGCTGTTTTTTTCTCTTCGTAACCCCCCGCCGTCTGTAGGTAGGTGTCTGTCTGTCTCGCGCGTGTGTGTTTTGTGGCCTTTTGCGAAAACAAACAAAATGGATGATGCATCTCCTTCTCCCGCGAGCAGCGGCAGCAGCAGACCGGCGCTGACCAATCCGATGGCGACGAATTTGCGAACGTCCGACGCGAACCAGTTTTGCTCGCTCCAAGGTCAAGGCGCTCTCGTGACGGGCGCGTCGGGAGGGATTGGATTAGCCATCGTCGAACGATTGGCCGAGTGTGGCGTGAACGTGTGCATCGTCGCGCGGCGCGTGGAGAAGCTGAACGAACTGAAAGAGAAATTGGAAACGCGATATCCAGACGTGACGATTTTCCCGATGCAGTTGGACGTGAGTAAAACGAGCGAGGAAGAAATGTTGAAGATGCCCGAGCGAATTCCTTTTCAGGTGGATATTTTAGTCAACAACGCCGGTTTGGCGTTAGGTACGGAACCGGTCGATACGAACTCAATCTCAGATGCGATGACGGTGGTGAATACGAACATCATGGGCGTCGTGGCGTTTACGAGAGCGTTTTCGAGCGGGATGAGAGATAGAGATAGAGGGCACATCGTGAACATTTCTAGCATTGCAGGACACGAAGCGTACATTGGCGGGAGTATTTATTGCGCGACGAAACACGCGGTTGATGCATTTACGCGTTCCGCGAGGCACGACTTGAGAAACTCGAAAGTGAGAGTCTCGAGCGTGAGTCCAGGCGCGGTGAGAACGGATTTCACCATGACGAGGTTCAAAGGAGATGCGGATGCAGAGGCGGCGTTGTACAGAGGCTTTGATCCGATGATTGCGGATGATGTGGCAGATCAGGTGATATACGCTTTGAGTCGACCGATGCGGACGCAGGTTTGCGACATTATTTCGTTAGCAAACGCGCAATCTGCCGCCAGAGATATCCATCGAGGCGACTAAAAAGGACGTTTATTCAATGAAACACGTGTAAAAAGTTATAGTTTCTTTTTAATTACTAGTATTTATTGTTGTACAACATGGTCATCTTAGTGCTAAGTACTAACTTTGCTACCGCTATTATTATACATTTCTACTTTAAAGCTCAGCGGGACCATTAACATTCCCGTTGTTCAAAAACTTGACGGTGAAGAGCATTGCCAATATCATTCCTACAAGAATTTTGACGTGTTCTATCGTAACTACAAAAACGCTCGTTTGAGAGGACGACGCGTGCTGTTGATGGTTCCCGGCATGTGCCGTTGCCGCTTTCGTTCCAGGCGGTGGACGAGGTGAGATTGGGTTTGTTGCGACCGTACTCGTGGCATCAGATGTAGGAGAATCTTCCTTAGCGTGGTATAATTCTTCCACTGCGCGAGAGACGAGCGATTTTTCAAGCTTCAACTTTTCGAGTTTTCGCTTGGCATCCAAGAAATCCTCGTTCGCTTGCGCTGCTTCTCTCGTCTTTTGCTCGAGTCTATCGTTCGCTTGACGCATTGTGCGTTTCAAATCGGATTGTAACACGTCTCTTTCTCTCTCTGCAATTGCACGCGAGTGTACCTCTACGCGCAGTCGTTCGACAACCTGAGCGACAGCATTTTTCGCCGCAGCTTTACCGCGCTCGAGCTCGCGATGCGCGCGGTCGCGTTCACGACGTAAACGTTCCACGTCAACTTTTAATGCATCGATTTTCATCTCATACCTCTGCTTTTCGAGCGCGGAGGTGAGGCTGTTTGCTTGATGGTGCGCGCCACCACCGCCAAACTGATACTCACTCCGCGAAGCCGTTGGATGGAAACTCGAGCGTCCGCCAGGCGAGGAAGGTGCTATCGACTCAGGTGGGCCGCCACCAGGCCGCGATACACCCGCTTGAGAAGCGACCACCCACGCTTCCGATGCGGCAACTCGAGCAGCTTCTGCCTCGGAGCGAAGTTGCTGTAACTCAATTTCAAGATTTTGCGCTCGCGATTCCGCAGCTTGGAGACGTTGTTGCTCGAGCCAACGTAATCTGCGAATTTCGGCATCTTTCTCGTCCTCGTTTTGCGTGTCGTTGCTATCATTGTTTGGAAACGTAGCACTTGAGTCGGGTTGTTTTTGTTGCTTACTCGAAGTTTCAACATCAGTTTTCAATGCCGAAATCTTCATCTCGGCTTCATTGACGACTGACTTCAAGCGTCCAATCTCCTCAGAGGCTGCGACGCATTCCTCGTTCCTACGTTTTACTTCCGTTTCTAACTGAACAACTTTCTCAAGGGAATCCTTGAGTTTTTCGTTTACGTCTGCTAAATCTCGTTTGGACGCGCCCAACTCCATCTCCAAAGCATCTGCTCGATTCAAAGATTCCTCTCTCGCAGAATCTGCCGTCGACAAACGCGTCGGTGAATCCTGTTCTTCCGCCTCGATGAGCTTCGCTTCGAGCTCTTTCGACCTCGAATTTGCAAAGTCTAAACTCGCTTTGAGCTGCGTGAGATTTTGCTTCGCCTCTTGCACTCTCGTCTCGGCGTCCTCTACATGCTTCTCGGATTCAACCAGTAATACCTCTGTTTCTTTCAATCGCACGTTTACTTCGTCTCGCTCAATCGTAATTTCCTCGACAGCTTTTTCTGCAACTTTCAAGGCTATCTTCAGTTCGTCGCATTCGCGCTTTGCATCTTTCGCGTTTGCACGCTCGCGTTCAATAGCCACTTCTTCCGCTTTAACTTTTGCTTCGACTTCGCCGAGCTTTTTAGTCTCTTCTTCGAGCAACGTTTCAAACTCGACGAGTTTTTCCGTAGCTTCACGAAGCTCGTCTTTCAAACTTGCCGTGCGTTTCTTTTCGTGATTCAGTGCATCTTTTACGCGAGCTTCTCTCGATTCTGCGTCTTCAAAATCTCTCAACATTCGTTCTCTTTCTGCTTCTGCGTTTCGCTTTTCGCGCTCTGCCTCACGGCTTCGAGTCTCCACCTCTTCGAGCGTCTCGCGAAGCATTGAAACCTGGTCTTGGAATCCTTTCCCTTTTGTAACTGCTTTTGCAAACTTTTCCTTCGCATGCGCGAGTTGCGTTTTGGCTCGACTGGCAGATTCCAAGGCATTTTCGGTTTCATTTTTTGAATCGAGAAGTTCGCGTTGGAGCGACTTCGCTCGAAGTTCAAGCTGCTCAATCTCTTGTAGATATTTCGATTCCACAGATGTTTCGGTCAAATCTACGCTTTGAAGCGCATCTTCGAGACGTTTTTGAACGGTTTCAAGCTCTGATCTGAGCATGTGAGCGTCGCTATCGGCGTTCTGCAATCGATCTTTGAATTCGCGAAGTGCCGCTTGATTCTCTTTCATCTCCTCTTTCCTCTTTTCTCGCGTCTCTTCAAGTTTCTTCTCGAGGTCTCGAGCGACGATTTCCAACTCTTGTCGTTCTTTCCTTCTGTCGTCTTCAATTTCACGTAATCGATCGTTAGCACGTTGGTATTCGGCCTCCAAGTGAGCAATTTTCTCTTTTTGCTCTTCGTCGAGTTTACGCAACGTCGCATTCTCCTCCTCGGTGACTGCCATAGCCGCAGGGTCGGGTTTCGTTTCTAAATCTTGTTTCATGCGCTCTTCGCGTTCTTGCATCTTTTCCATCTCTGTCTTTAATTTCATTTCAGCGCTTTTTTGTGCCGCTAAAGCATTGGCAACTTCCACGTTTGCGATTTCGTTTGAGCGAAGCGCATCGCCGAGCGCTTCTTTCAAAGCACTCGTTTCTGATTCTCGATCGATGTTTGCTTTCTCGAGCTCTTTTTGCATGTTCTCTGCTGTATCTTTCAACGCATCTTCGAGAAGCTCGAGTTTTTCCTCTAAAGTGGATTTTTCGGACTCGAGAGCTTCTAAACGTTCGTTCCTTTTGGACTCCAACTCGAGTCGTAAGGCCTTTTCGCGTTCAGCAAAAGAGACTTCCAATTCGCTTTTTGTCGCGTCCGTTTGTGAATTTGCCGTTTGAACGTCTCCTTTTAATGCCTCGATAGTTTTTGTTGCATCATCGAGGGTTCCTGTTAATCGGGAAACCTCCGCGCTGAGCGCTTCGTTACGCGCAAAAATTTGCTCATACGAAGCTTTTGAATCTTTCTCGAATTCCGCTCGGTCACGCTTCAGACTTTCAATTTCATTTTCGAGCTTTGCAATTGTATTCGCTTGCTCGTTGGCTTGCGTTTCTTCTTCTGACGTGGTTTTCTTGTACTCTTTTAGAAGCCGCTCGTTGAGTTGTCGTAAAGAATCTGCTTCTAGCTTGCTCTTTGAGCGCTCGCCTTCGAGCACTTCTAGTCGAGCAATCGTTTCCTGGCGCTCCTTTTCCAACGTCGCATTGGACTGAGCCAACTCCTCACGGAGTGTCGCGATGGAATTTTCTCTCTCTCTGATAGTGCCTTCGAATCGTGCTTTCAATTCTTTTTCCAACGCATCTAAAGCTATAGCTTTCTCCCGTTCAAACTCACTTTGCAACTGCGCCTTCATGTCATTACGCACCGCACTCTGCCCTGCCTCCAATTCTTGCTTACTCTTCTCTGCATCTGCGAGTTTTGCAATCTGTTCGGTGATGCGCTTTCGCAAAATTTCGTTCGCATTTTCACTCTCTTTAAACCTTTGCACTTGATCCTCGTACGCTTTCGCGTACGATTCCAGTTGCGTGTTTGCAGATTCCAACTCCATTCGTAAAACGTCTGATTTTTTCATCCGTCTCCCCGACTTCGTAGCTGAACTCGGTTGTGAGGACTGCGAATTATAACCACTGACATCCGCAGAGACTAATGTACCACTCAAGTCCGTCACCGACCCACGTCTGCTGGCGGACGCGGACACGGAGTGTCCCGCTCCTAAATTCGAGAGATTCTGGTACGAGCCATGTAAAGAGTTATTACCGCTCGAGTTCGCCGCAAAATTCGGGTGAACGTGCAAATTCGCTAAGCTTCCGGACCCAGCGGACATATTTGAAACATTAGACATAACTCTCGGTAGATCTGCTCTCGATGCCGATCGGGACGCTACAGACATGCTCCTTCCTTCGACGTCAATATCAGATGCATCTCGACTATCTTCCTCTTCCTCAAACGCTGTTGCGGCATCCCAGGCGAAAATGTTTCTATCTCCGGATGAGAACAGCTGTAACATCCTTTCATCATACGATAGCGCCCAGACTTTTTCGCCGACGTGAGCATCCAATTGCGCTATGAATAAGCGCGAATCGGGATCCCAGATTTTCACGGATCCGTCGTATCCAGCCGAGGCTAATTTCCCTCCGCCGCACTCCTGCAAAGCGCAACAGCCTCCCTCGTGCGCGACGTAACTACTACTATTATTATTATTTTTACTACTACTTGCACTTGTACCATCTAAGCCCGTGGACGATGTCGACGGTAAATCTAAAGAAGATCCAGCAATATTCGTCGCCGTTCCTCGATCTACGTTCCACGCGAAAATCTTCCCGTCTTTCCCAGCGCTAAACACGTGCTCGTTATCATTCGTAAACGTTGCCACTGCACGAACCGTATCGTGATGTCCTCCTCTCAACTCGTTCATTTTCTGGCCATTATGCGTGGAATAAACTCTCAAAACGCCATCCCCGCACCCAACCACGAGCATGCTCTCGTCTCGAAAAAACGTCAAGCAATTCACCGCGCTCCCGCCGTTCGCGTTCAGAGTAAACTGTATTCGATCCGCTCTCACGTCCCAACACAGCACGGTCCCGTCCCAGCTCCCTGAACACAGCAAACTCCCACTCAGAGTCGATACCAGCGAACTTATCGGTTTCCGGTGTCCAGTCAACACCGCCACCGCTTGCGCCAAACTCGTATCCCACACTCTCACCGTCCCGTCCCAACTTCCACTGGCAACGTAATCATCCTCAAACGCGCACAAAGATGACACCGCCTCTTCGTGTCCGTGCAACTTCTGCACCAACTGCGCTGTGTATGGATCCCACACGTTGATTTCCCCGCTCGCGGATCCGGTCAACAGTAATCCTCGCCAAGATAACAGCGCGTAGATGGAGTTTGTGTTGCCCGTTTGTTTCGGGTAGGACATGGGAAGCGGACGGATTTTGTTTTGATTCTTTGGCCGGATAGCGCCTTGGCGGAAGAGCGAGAACATGAGTATTGGATGAAGCGACTTTGCTGCGTGTGTGTGTGTGTGTGTGTGTGTGTGTGTTCTTTCGCTTTCTCACGTATCGCGCGCGCCGCGGCTCGTTCTTCTTCTCGTCATGATGCTCGTCGTTGTTCGTTTATGTCTGGCGAGTTTGAACTGCTGAACGGTCATAAGGCAGGGGATTTTTCGCGCAAAGCGCCAACGAGAATGAAAAAAACAATGTATCCTAAAGTTCTACACTTGTTTGTTATTACAACGCGCAACATCTCTCGCATCCATTCACTGCGAACTCTTTTTCCTGGGTTTCTTCAACATCATCGCCAACCTTTCGATTTCTTTCCTCTGCGCGGGATTGTTGACGTACTTCAAAGCGGTTTGCTTCAATTTTTTCTCCGTCTCTTTGCTCGTGTCGTTGAGCGCGCAGCTGAAAATTTCGCCTTGCGGTTGGAATCGAAAGTATTCGTCTTTATCGGCATCGAGGACGTGTCGGATGGTTGCGTCGACTTGGACGACATCGCACGTCGCGTTGACGACGTTGGTAACCCAAGAGGCGCCGTAGGTGGCGGGAACGTCGCGGGCGACTGGATATCCAGTGCCTACCGAGCAAAGAATAAGCGGCCTCTTCGGGCTAAAGATCCGTTTAGCTTCAAAGACAGCCGCGGCGGCGGGATTGTTGCAAGAGATTGCACCGTCTATGAATCGAAGTTGCGTTCGCGAGCTTTCCAATGGCGAGAGTTTGTTCAAGCCGGCGCCGTGGAGTTCGCCTCGTTTAGCTTTAGCTTTGGCTTTTTCCGTGTCGGCGTCAAGGTCCTCATCGTTTAGTACATCGTCGCTTAATATATCTCCTGGACCAAAACTCGAGGAAGATGACGTTTTATGGTGTTCCGCGAAAGACGTCGATGTTGTGCCAGTGGTTGCGATGGTCGTTGCTGCGGTGGAAGACGTCAAAGAAGAAGAAGAAGCGGAGCTCAGTTTCTCGCTCATCTCTATGCTTCCGTATCCGAGTTCTTTTTCACAAATGAGTTCTTCCATGTACCACGGCGCCGCAGTTGTTGCGCGTAGCGCCGCAGTCATACCGATTCTGTAATCGCCGGCGTAGTCCAAATCGGATTTTTTCTTCATTTTGCTCGTCGTCGATGCATCGACGATCACTGTAGACGGAGAGTGGTTTTCCCGGCGATACGATCGGTGCATGTATAAAGAACTCGGGTTTCTCGAAACTAGCGAGGATACCAAAACTACTCTCGGTGAAGGCACTGCGGAACGGAACCACCTTTGGTGCGCACCTACAGAGAACATTTCCTCGTCTGGATCGTCGCCAAGGACGTTGCGTAACACGTTTTCGAACGATTTAGCAGCCACATGACCGGGACCTTTTGTCAACAGAGAGACGTATGAATCCGGTTTGAAGACGTCTTTCGCCATTTGCTCGTATAAAGAATCGAGTTCAGCGACAGTCATGCGCAGGAGGCCTGCACCTAAAGCAATGATACCACCAGTCGAAGTCCCGACGATTAAATCAAACACTTCTCCAACACACCAAGCGCCCGTAGCTTCCAAAATGCGTTTGAGAATAACAACCGTGACGTATCCCCTCATTCCTCCCCCATCCATGCATAATACGCGCACTGGCGTAGCTTCCGATTCGTCCAAATCGTACGCTTCAGCGCGTATACCTAAATCTTCAGAGCCCAATGCGTTGACAATGCGTTGTGCGACGCGCCACTTGCGAAATTTTCGCGCAGATTGGGGGTCAAATAAGGATGCAGATGACGAGGTAGGGGAAAGCGCATCCATCGACGAAGCGCGGGAATCCCCACTAGACGAGAGAGGGTTGTTCCATGGATTATAGCATCTACCGACCAGGACACCGCCTTCCGGTGCAGTTCTCTTACTTACTACATGATTGTCAAAATTCGTCGTTTCGCGGTCTTTCAGCGCGAAAAGAAGCGCATTGCGTAATCTGCGGGCCACTTGATTCGTACTCCCATCGTCACATAGATCCAAAGCGGGGATATCGATTCGAATCACACAGTCTTCGCCAAAGAGTTGATGTCGTCGACGACTTTCAGCTTTTGCTCCTTCGAGACTTCGTGCAAATACATCGCCAGGGACGACGAAGACTGGAATGTGCAACTCGGTGGTTTCAAAGTTTGGATTCGCGATGAGAGGTTGCATCAATTCTCGAGCTCCGCTCTTGGTGGTACTTTTCGGCCACACGAAAAAGACTGCTTTCGACCCTGCGTTTTGAAGTAACCACGTCAGCCGCGGCGCTTGTCGAATGATTTCACAAAAAGAAGCCCAGTCATTGCGCTTAGCTTTGATGGCAATCACTGAATCTTTATACCAAGCGGACATTTTATCCTCATCTGCGTCGTTTGTTTCGCTCAATAGGTGCTCACCCGCGACGTCTTGCCAATCGCTTTCTGAATCAGAAAAATCTTCGGCAATAGGTGCAACAGTTTGCTTGACGCGCGGTGTTGGTATCCTTGGATCAACTTCACCATGCCATCCAGAATCTAACCGGGAGAGTGCTTTTGTTTCGAGAGGTGATAAGGGTGCAGCCCCGTTTCTCGTTGCGCTCCTCATCTTGGTAGGTAATTGAATCAAGCCATCAAATTTCTTATGGGTCGGCTTTTCGAGCTCGATGACTCGAAAAGGAGCTGCGAAAATACCATCGTGATCCGGCATCGCTGGAAATTGTGCTCGCATGCAGTTCATTTCGAAGCATTCTGTACTTTCTGCAAAGCTTGAAGTTCGTCTGCGATGCTTCGATTTTGAGTCTGTCTCTGCAAACTTCTTCTCCGAGACGGACGATGAGGACGTCGATGCGATGATTACCTTGCACGTTTTCAAGTCGTTCGCTGCGAGCCACTCAACAACGCGTTCGAGTTTCAGAAGTGGTGTTGTGTCTAAATCGGCGCCTAAGTGGCCGTTCCATGAAGCTAGAAATGAACGCAAGATTGCATCGAGTGCATTGCGACGAATTGCTTCCGCTAAATGCGCACCATTGTCTCGTGAACAAAACGCCGCAAGCGTTCTGATGCATGTTCTCGCGTCTTCTTGGTGTGAACTGACTCTTAATTTTCCATCTATATCGATTAAGTGTAAAATACGATCGCGAAGGTACTCAAATGCACCGGCCGCGATGAACTCACATGCGAGCTTTGCGGAATTCTCGCTCTCGCGTTTCCTCGATATTTCTCGCATCCAGTGCTCCATTCGCATTGAGACTTGACTCGCCGCGTCGTTTGACTCTCTCTCTTTAAGCGCATCCCACTGATAACGACGCATACGTCGACGAACAAACTGAATTAAGGTTCTAAATAGTGGCGTTGCCGATACGCTCGAATGCGAAAACTCGCCTCCAAAACCGAGCTGCGCTGATTGTACCGAGAAATTTGGTTGAATCTTGACAAACTCGGGCTCTCCACTTGCGCGAACACTCTTCGATGTTTTCCTTTCCTCATCTTCAGCCGCAGCAAAGAGACACGGTTCAATCGCTTCAACGATTGCGCGAAGCTTGAGCGATTCGAGGCGTTCAATTTCTCTTCGTCTTGGGCTAATGTCGACTACGCCTCGTTCTGATTTCGGTTTCTCAAATATTTTTGCACGTTCTTCTTCTTCTTCTTCTTCTTCTTCTTCTTCTTCTTCTTCTTCTTCTTCTTCTTCTTCGCCATTTAAATCTGCGTCGAGCTCGAGAAGAATCCGATCGATGTCGTCCTCAACATTATTTTTACCTTCACCATTTTGCACTTTTTCCATCATTCGGTCTTCGTCGTCGTCATCGTCGTCACTTACTTCCTCTTCTTTTTCAGATGCCCAAGTGCCGCACACCTCCCACGATTGCACATTTTTATCATCCGCATTGGATTGATTACCCGAGGTCGCCGCTTGCGTGGCTACTGGACTCGAAGTTGCACCTAAAAGTTCCGCAGTTTCGATTCCGCTGAAAGATATTCTCTCGTCGTTGCCTGCATTGCCAAGCTTCCTCATCATCGGAAACCATCCCTCTGGACTCGTGAATGCGAATCGTATCTTAATCGACGCTCTTTGATCTTTACCTTTATTGATCGGCGCGTCGATGAAACGAGAGGTGAAAGTATTCGGCTCGTCGCTATTTTCGCACACAGCTGCCATACAAATTGCAGACGCGTTTTTCGGATCTCCTCCAATTGCATCCGAAATAGCTCGAGAAGCTAGCGCGACATCGCCACCAAACCGATGGACAAAAATCTCGCGCAACGCATCAGATATTCCGGATTCAGCTGCGTTCGATGCCCAGTTGCCACATGTGGTAACAATTACCATTCGCGCGCCAAGTATCCGTTGTCCATCTCGAGATTTTGCAAATGCACCATCCGACGGTGAAAATGCCAACTTTAACGCTTCGCAGGCCGCTCTGGACGCGTTCGAATCCGTTCGTTTCGAACCAATTGTATCGAAGGAGACATCGTGTTCGATGGCACCATCGGATAAACGAAAGACGAGTACATTCACACCGCGCTCTTTTTGCCACGTAGAAGCGATAGACGTCGAAGCTGTCGATGATCCAACATCTGTATTTTGACGTTTTGGTACCCAATCTTGTCGTCTATCGAATTTGGACGCCTCGTTTTTACCTGGCGCCGGCGGTTTTTGCAAATCTAAATTTTCCATCTGTTCTCGAATGACTGACCCGGACGTTCCGCGTTTTGGTGCGTACTTTGCATCGCCAACCACAACTTCTCTTGCATCTTTTGTACAACTCGCGGAAACCTCTAACCCGTTCGTGCTCACCCACACTCGACGCGTCGTCACCGCCGGTTCAGAATTCTCGTCGTTGTTATTATTCAAATTGAACGCTGCTAGTGCGACGGCGTAGCCGGAACGACTCGGAGGAAACGATATCACTTTTTCTCTCTCGAGCAATTCCTGCGTGCTAATCTCGTACATGATTCGCGACCCTTTCACAACCCACACGGAATGACCGGCTTTTGCCGCGAACACAAACGCATCCGAAACGACGTCTGAAAGTTTCTCGTTATCTCTCAATGCCGGTTGCACGTCTAACGCAAGCTTCCATCCACTCATTCTACTACTGCTAACACTATCATTTCCATTCTCTCCTCCTTTATCATAGCTATTACTACCACTGCTGCTACTCAACACGCTCTCGTACACCTTAGGCGGAAGCGACTTAGCGTTCCACCGAAACTTCACGTCGTGCGCGCCGCTCCTCACAAACTCCAAAGTCGGCGCTATGTGTATCTGCAACTCTTTCTTCGACGCCAAGAGTAATGCTCTCTGTATCTCTTTTTTCTTCTTTATCATTTCTTTCTCGTTCGCGTCCGTGTACTTTTCTCCTCCCGGCGCAACCTCTTTCGTTTCGAAGTAATCTTTAGGTAACAAACATCGTATCAAATACGTCCCGGGCTGTAACTCTCCGGTACTAAATCTCAACGAAAACGTCGCTTTACTCTCTCGTTCATCGTCTAACATCGCGTTTCCGACGTGTTTATATCTCCTCCCGGCGGATATTATCCACGAAGACGCGTCTGCCATCTCCACGCGAAGGTATCTCGGGAAGTTGTACAATTTGCTCGCGGTCGTTGGTCGCTTCTTCTCGGTGGGAAAAGACACGCGCGCGGTGACGCATATCTCGCATCCGATTTCGAACGTGTCCGTGGACGACGGAGAGAGAATGTCTAACGACGCCAACTGATGCGCGGTGGTGTTTTGTTGCGGTTGTCCCACTCCTTGCTGCGGAGAAAGAGGTTGCGACATCGCGCGCTTCTTTTGTTGTTCTTTTTTGTGAACTTTTTCTGTGAAAAGAAAAGAACAAACAAGGAAAACACTCGATTTCAAAAGGTGCCGAAAGGACGAAATTAGACGACGAACATTAGATTCCAAGTGCGCGCGCGAGTTTTTCTTTCTTTCTCTCTCTCTTTCTCGTACTGTTGTTATTAAAAATATATGTGCAGTAGTAGTAGTAGTAGTAGTAGTAGTAGCGGTAATAGTAATGTCGTGATTCTCTCTTCCCCGCGCCGTTATCAGTCTCCGATCAAATCGAACAAATTGTCCAAGTTCTCCAAAAATTGGCCGTCGGTTTGTTGCTGTTGCTGCGTTCGCGGCGACGCCGGGCCGCGGTGAGTTTGCGTTTGCGCACTGACCGAGGAGGTGGTGCCGAGACCAGTGCCAAGACCACCAATGGAACCAATACTACCAGCGCCGAATGCGCCACCGCCGAATGCGCCGCCGTAATCTCCGAAAGCACCGAGACCTCGCGAGGTCTGCGTTTGAGGCGGGGATTGCCCGAAAGCGGAAGCGCCTCCAGTTTGCTGCGAAGAGGAACTACCCATCAACGGATCCCACGAGGAGGTCGGTTGCACGCGTTGCTGCTCTGGCTGCAAATAGGACGGTTGTTGTTGTTGTTGTTGTTGTCCATAACCGGAGGAGGCTTGTTGCTGCTGATACGAAGGCTGTTGATCGAACATCGATTGCGCGCGTTGTTGCTGCTGCTGTTGTTGGGAAGAACCAAAGCCTAAGTTGGCCACGCCAGAGACGACGCTCGCAACGTTACCGCCCAAATGTTGCTGTTGTTGTTGAGGATACGAGGACGGATATTGTTGCGACTGACGTTGCTGTTGCTGCTGGAGTGAAAGTCCTTCGTTGTTCCAACGTTGCGGTGGAGGTTGTGGCGGTTGTTGAGAAACACTACTATACGCGTTGAGCGTGTTCATACCTACTTGCTGCTGCGGCGGCTGCTGTTGAGAAGATCCTGTCGAGGACAGATTCATGTAACTAGATGGTGTCAACCCTGATTGTTGCTGAAGCTGTTGCGGAGGCTGCTGCTGTATTTGTGGAGGTGGCTGTCTCGGAGGCTGCTGCGGTGGCTGCTGCCGAGGTTGTAAGTCACCTCTAGATTGCTGCGCGTCTACGGGAGGTCTTCCGGGAGGCGGTCCGGGGGGTACCGGTGGCGCCATCTTCCGCGTGGGCGAACCAAACGGTGGTGGGCCAGGTGGTGGTGGACCAGGCGGCGGTGGTGGAGCAAAACGATCTTCGTAAGATCCAGACTGCGACGCCGGTGGATACCCTCTGGATGCGGCCGATCTTTGCTGTCCTTTTGGCAATGGCATAGCCGGCGCGGCAGCCCACGATTCCGCGGCATTACTCTTACTACTACTCTTACCCGCGCCAGCTTGCTGGAAGCCAGCTGCTGCGTCCGCGCTGGTTTCACCATATCTGCGCTGCTCTTCCAATTGCAAACGTCTCGCCATGGCTTCATCTGATTCAACCTCTTCCGCAGCGGCGGCAGCGGCAGCCGCTTTCTCTTTCTTCTTCTGCCTCTGTGCGGCTTTCTTGGACAAAGTCGAAGAGGCTGCAGCATTTGGATTATTCGTCTGCGAGGATACGGAAGTGTTTGCGGTTGCGGTTGAATCTTTCTTCGCGAGCTTTTCCTTGATTGCGTTCATTTCTGCCATTTCTCTTTCTGCAGCTTCCTCCATTGCTTTTTTCAAGGCCTCGCGTCTTTGCTGCGCCTCGTCTATGGCTTTCGCCGCATCATCTTCCGCGTGCTTCTTATTCAAAGCTTCCTGCTCTGACTTTTCCTTCTGCGCTTGCTTCTTCTTCGCTTTCTTTCCTTGACCAGGAGCCGAAACATTTGCTTCTTGAGCAGCCTTCTCTTCTTCAGCGTGTTTCTTTGAAGTTTCCTTTGGCGCCGTCCCAGAAGTTGCGTACGCAGATTCTATGGAATAATCGCCCCATTCCGTTACATCTTTCTCTGATATGATCTCCACGCCTTTCATACTTCCCGCACCGTCTCGCAAAGACGAAAACACAGTTTCCGAGAGAACATCCATGGTGGATTTAGATTTCGTATCACCGTCCTCGCCGTCCTTCTCCGAGGAAACTCGACCTACTCTCGCTTTAAAAGAGTATCGCGTCCCGGGGACTAAATCGGACACGGTCACCACCGGGTTACCTCTTACCGCGGCATATACGGTAAAATCTCTATCGCCGTGCTTTTTCAAACTCAATTCCCAACACCTATCCGGCGGTAAGGTGCCTCCCGACTTGTGTCGATACACGTTCAATGTGATGGTATTGTCTGATCTCGAAACTAAAGTAGGCCTTTGCAGCTTTTCTAACGGCGCCGACGCTCTTCTTCTCTCGTTTTCTTTCTTGGCAATTTCCGCGGCGTACTTTGCCGCCTCTTTTCTCATCTTTTCCAAGTGTTCAAACAGCTGTTCATCGTCTTGATCTTCGTAATCTCGATTGTTCGGGTTATCGTTGTGCGATCTCCTAAACGAGCCGTTGTTGCCCTTATCGCCTCTACGTCCGCCTCGTCCATCACCTCGACTGCCTCTCGGACCGAAATCGGGCCCATCTGAGTCAAACCAACGCTTTCCATCGCCGCCGCTATCGCCTCTACGTCCGCTGCCTCTCCCTCTACTCGAACCACCGCTGCCCGCGTTGTTACTGTTACTGCTATTTCGGCTTCCCGCCCTCAACTCGTCAAACATACCTTGCGCGCTCTTCGAACTCATCTTCTTATCCCCCATAGCTTCAGCGCTCGCTTGCATATGCGCGGCCATTTTGCTCGACCATCCGGGAGGTGGTTTACCGAAAAACTTTCTCAAATCTGCATAGGCGTACCCGTCCTCGTCGTCCGAGTACGAATCGGACCCTTCCCTATCTGAGTCGTAATCATCCGAATGACTCCCGTAGTCGTCATCGTCAGAGTCGTCATCTGAGCCATCGTCGTCGTAATCTTCGTCGTCGTCGTCGTCGTCGTCCGAATATTCCTCGCCGTCTTCGTCGACTTCTTTTATAATTGGCCCACCAGAGTTTCCAGTAGATCGTCGCTTCCTCGAACTTTTCCCGGACGGCCCGTTGCTCCCTTGCGCGAACCCGCCTCCGAAGAAAAACGATTCGAAAAAGTTCGCCGCGAAATCTCTCATGTCCTCCGGACTCTTAAACACGCCGTCGAAATCGCCGTTCGGGCCTCCAAAATCGTCATCGTCGTCCGACTCCGAATCCTCCGAATCGTTCTGCCTCGTCAACGCATCGTACGCGCGCACGACTTGCCTAAACTTTCTCTCGAAATCTTCTCGCGTCGGTTTCGAAGGCGCGTTAGAAGTCTTCTTACTGTTGCTGTTGTTCGAAGACGACGTCGTCGAAGACCCGCCGCCGGGATGTTTATCCGGATGAAACTCCAGCGCCAGCTTCTTGTAGGCGGATCTTACCGCATTCGGGTTGCTCGACGCCTCTCGCGGGTCTAAGTTTAACACCTGGCACGCCTCTTGGAAAGACATGCCGCCGCCGGAGCGTCCTCCTCCTCCTCCTCCTTTAGACGATGTCATATCCGCTGCTCGAACAAAAAGACGACCTTCTCTCTATCTCTCTCTCGCGGGATGTTCGTGTAAGTTTACGCGCGCGTTTGTGTCGTGCGAGGTTGTTTCCCTACGCACGCAATTATTTCTTTTTTTTGGCTCGTTCGTTCGTGGGGAGAGATGGATGGATGTTTTGCGTGTGATGCTCAAACTTCACAAGAGAAATCGGCAAACAGGATGTTTTCTTTCTTCCCGTGCGATGAGAAACAAAAAAAGAGGCGGGCGACTTTGGCGTTGTTGTTGTTTGTTGTTCTTTCTCTCTGTTTTGATTTACAAAAGGCTAAAATAAACTGCGCGGGCAACTCTCTCTCTCTCTCTCTCTTTTTCTTCTCACCATCTCTTGACTAAACCGCTCAGCAAGGAGAGAAACTCGAGCGGGTTTCCTTTCTTGCTCGTGCGCTTCGCGCCGCCGTTGTTTTGGTTGCCTCCGACTCGAATGTCCGAACTCAAACTGACTCGCCATAAGAGCAACGCGACGCCGTTGAAACCGAGCGAAACGAAGAGGAAAGAGATATCCGGGACGTGGAAAGTCGCCACGGAACGGATGGCGACGCCGATTGGGACGCCGAGTAAGACAGTTTTCCCAACCGAAGGTAAGATTTTTCCGAGTTTATCTACGCCGCTTCGTCGGCTGCTGTCGCCGAACGCGCCTTGGGTTCCTAATAGATACGACGCCGCCGCCCAGCCGAGAATAAACGGCGACGCGGTGCCGACGATATCAATCGGGTTTAAACCTTCCCCGTGACTGGCGCGACCAATCGTTGCAAACACTGAAAATGCGGCGACGTCGCCGGCGAGTAAGATCGCCCTTCGTTTTAAAACGTTCGATTGCGACGTTTCGCTCGATTCGTCGTCGATGTTCGCCACGCCTTGGAACCGCGTCTGTTGCAACGGAATCACTTCCACCTCTGGATTTTCTTCCCGGGATTTTTCTAAGATTTGCTCGGAGACTGAATTCATGCTCGTCGAGGGAGGAGGCCCAGACCCAAGCGGCGCCGGTGGAGGCTTCGCGTTCGGGTCGCGTCGTTTAAATCTCGATTGTTTCACCTCACCGTTCGCGCTGCCGCTACTCTCCGCGAACGTCGTCGTCGTCGTCGTCGTCGTGCTTCTTTGTTTTATCCATTTTTGTGCAGATGACGACGACGACGACGAGGGAGAAGCGCCGGTGGTAGCTCCTCTCGACAGTCGTCGCAAACAACCCGACGAGAGGCGAGAGGAGAGCAAAATCGTTTTCGATGCCGTCGTCACGGAAGAAGACATTTTCTTTGGCGCGTTTTTTATGTGTTCTCTCTTCTTATTATTAAGTTCGTGCGCGTGGGGAAAACTCTGAGTGACGATTTTCAACTATAAAAGCAAACTATAAATATTTCTCTAGCTAATAACATACATTCTCTCTATCAATCATCGAATCAATCATCGTGCGCGGTATCGATCAACTTACACTCCGCCTTCAGTTGCTCGATTTTCAACCCCATGCTCCTCTGAATCTTCTCTTTCTGCGCGACATCCTCCTCGCATCTCTTCAACAAATCTTCGTACCTCTCGATGCATTCTTTCGTCAAGTCTTTCGCGATTTGCGCGTCGTCGTTGAAATACGTCGTCCCGACGGACTCCATCGCCGCTTCGATCTCTTCCCGCGCTTCCGCGAATATAGAGTTAATTTCTTGTTCCAGTTTCATTTGCTCTTCGGTGGATATGCATCTTTTCGTCGTGTTACTCGTTTGGTGGTGGTTGTTGTTGGTGTCGTCGAGCAGGCGAGGAGGCTGCTTTCCGCCCACGACGAGCGCGCCACCACTCCCACCGGGGAGACGAAAGCGACGAAGAAGCGTCGCGCGAAGCATTTGGTTTTGGTTTTTTTGTGCCGCAAACGAAAGTTAAATTATATTTCGCGTCTAAAAATAGAAACACGAACGTTTCCCTTCAGTCAAAATCGGCGTCACGAGACTTAACGAAACTTTAAAAAAATACGCGAGAAGAAACCCACACGCGATCTCGATGATCGCGAAGACCGCAGCAGCGCCGGCAGTCGATCGAAATCATCATCATCAGCAGCAGCAGCAGCAGCGCGATAATGACAATCATCATCGCGTCGCGCGTTTATCGCCGTGCGGCGCGTTCGGTTTGCCGTCTTCTTTTTCTTCTTCTTCTTCGAAAGAGATACAAAAAAAGAGCAACGGCACCACCCCGTCTTCGTCGGATGGGTGTCGCGCGATTGTGTTCCTGGACGACACGTTGTGCGCGTTTCCGGTTGGGCACGGCGTGCTGTTGGTGGAGAGCGACCGCGGGCGGCAAGTGGCGTTCGTGCCCGGGACGCCTGGGCAGAGGAGAGTGACAGCGATCGCGGCGAAGAAGTGTTCTGGGGGTGAGAGCGCGAGGAGCGAGAGTAAGGGCGAAGCTAACTTTGACGAGGAGGAGAAAGATGAGGAGAGAGGGAAAGGCGGTCAACGACTGCGAAAGGAGGCAGGAGTATCTTTGTCTTCCTCTGATGGTTCGGAATCGATTACTTTTACTGGCGAGACTGCTTCTTTGCTCGCGATTGCGGAGAGTGGCGACGAGGAAATAGGACCGACGATTGTGCTGTTCGCGATACATCGACAGACGCAAAGGCGCGTGAGGTTGAGAACACTTTCACTGAGAGATGCGATCGGGTCGGATGGGAAGAAGAGTTCAGTTTCTCCTTCTGGTGCGATGGCAGCTTCAGTGAGTGGATGTCTTGGTGATTATACGTTTACGGAGGTTTGTTTTTCAACAGATGGATCTTTGATTGTAGCAAAAGCGCAAAGAGTTTCAGACGAGAACGATTGGACTTTGCGTTCGTGGACATTTTCGGATCTGACGAAGCGCAATAGCGGTGCTAATGGCGATGATATCAGTAATAATCAAGAAGGAACGACGAGTAATCCCTTCCCTGCGTCGTCTGCTTACTTGGATATATTTTCTGCGGGTAAAAAAACCGCGTCGGTGTCGAACTTGTCATACGTGCTTGGTTTTCTTCCAGAACCGCGCATAAGCGTCGGTCAACGCAACAACTCAACGTCACACTCCAATCCAACGAGTTTGAATATTCATCCACGCGAGAGAAACACCGTTTCAGCCGTCGCCGCAGGTGTCATTCGATTGTACAAGCTCCCCCAAAAATCAGAGACTGACCTTTATGCTGCATCTTCGGCGACTGGGAGTCGCGGAGTTATAAAACTCTTCAGCGTAATACCATTTGGGGAAGCTTTTGAAGCTGACGAACCAGTCGATCACGCATGGTTAGAGAGAGGAAACGGAGAGAGAGTCGTCGTTGCATTTGAAAGTGGACACGCGTTGATAGTAGAGCAATCGCAACCAATATTTATCATTCGAAACTGCTTTGCGCAAAGTAATAGCTGCAATAATATCGGCGCAACCGGTGTTTGCTCCATCGGCGCGCGAGGTTTTTGTATTTTCGGTTCAAACGGAAGCCTTTCGGTGTATAACAGAAACGCGGAGCGAAAGATTACCGCGGGTAAAGATCCTTACGGGAAAATAAGAGTTTGGACGGTTCGTAGGAGAAATCAAGCCTATGAAGATAGTTTGGAAGAAGAAAAAGAAGAAGAAGAAGAAAAGTGGGAGGAAGAAGATGTACGAGCAGATGCAGGCGATGAGCTAGGTGTAAAGAAACGCATCAGCACCTCGCGCGCGTCTGTGGAAGTCGATGGTATACGTGTCATAGATACCAGCGACAGTGCGTATCAGTCGCAAGAACCGCGTTGGATTACAGAACGCGGAGCAATTGTTTCCGCAGACGTCTCTCCGTGCGGTGAAACTCTTGTCGTATGGATGGACCATCCCACGAACGAGCTTTACACTCTCGCAGTCGCTGATGCAGACGCATCAGTTCGTGAAGGGTCGTTAGATAAAGAAAGCGGTGAAGGTAGTGAACATAGCACCATGCAAAGTATTGAGAATGGTGACGTTTTTCAAGTACTTTTGAGGGAAAACTTCAGCGTCACAGCTTCTGAACGCTCGAAATTTCCCGGTGCAGCACATTCGACGATATCCTTTTCTTCCACGTTGAATCAAGAGACGAACAATACTTCACGTGGGGGCAGTAATATGATCTCGCATAACGCTATGCTCCCATCTTTATCATCACGTGCAAGTCACTGTGCTTTGAAACCAATACTTGCTACGTGTTCCTCTGACGGTGCAGTTCGTATCTGGTCTACTCGAGAGAAGAATAAAATGTTCATCGGCGGCGTCGTTTCTTCCGCTTCGACATCCATCGATGGCCATGTTGAAGCTGATAAGTTGTCAATTCGCGGCTCTAGCACGAGCGCATCTGCAGAGTCGTCGAGTTTCAGTTGTGCACTTGAACTTTGTGAGCACTTTCCAGAGACGCCGCTCTCAATAGCATTGCATCCTTCCGGTCATATTCTCTTGGTTGGGTTCAACGATAAACTCCGCATGTTCTACATTCATCACGACACTCTCGAAAAGGCTCGCGAGTTTTCATTGAAGAACGTTCGCGATGTCAGTTTTTCGCACGGTGGACACAAGTTTGTGGCCGCCCATGGTAACTGCGCGAAGATTTTTGATACATATACGGGTGCAACTGTCTCGACACTGCGGGGACACTCGTCAAAAGTTCGACGAGTCAGATGGACGAGTGACGACGAAAATGTCGTGACTATAGGTGCGGATGGGTGCTGTTATCGATGGGAGTTACATGGCGTAGATGCTTTATCTGGTGAACACAAGAGAAACGCTGAACACTCGAGAAAGGGGTGCCGATACGACGACGTCGCACTTTTGCCGAAAGAACTCGGAAACGGCGTTTTTTTAGTTGGAAGCGACCGTACTATTAAAGAACTAGATGGTGAAAAGTTTGGTGCTGGTTCGTGCCGAGAGTTTGAGATCTCTTCGTCGATGTCAGCGTTCTCTTGCACCGGGCGCAGTGACGTAAGCTCCGAAACCACCTTCAACCAGCGTGGAGGTGATGAGGAAAACATCAAAATGACCTTGCGACGAAGAGCTACTACATTAACATCTGCGTGCTTCCTCCATTCTTCTCGACTTTTGGTGTGCGGTACATCTTGCGGTGCATTGCGGGTATACACAACTCCATTGACGGGAGAATTTCGCGAATATCGATGCGCGAGCAACCGGGAAATTACCTCCATATGTGCATCCGATACGGAGGAGCGAGTGTTCGTGTGCGCTTCAGATGGAACAATGTTTGCATTCGAGATCATGGTCGATTCTGATCTCAGTTGTAGTACTTCAGACAAACCTACTTCTCGGTTTGGTAAAAACAGAAGCGTGAAAGACACGAGCGGTGCTGTTGCGCCGGACGACGTGCTCATATCGCGTTTTGTCCTGCTTGAAAAGGAGAAGAGCATAGCAGATCTCCGTTCAAGAATTCGCGAACTTTGCGCCAGACACGAGTACGAGCGTCGAGTGACTGACCAGCAGAATCGAGAAGAAGTTAACCGTCTAGAAACGCAGCGTAAAGATGATCTGGAGAGAGAAATTGCCAAGCGAACGAGGTTACGAGAAACGTTTCTGGAGGAGAGAGCAAAAACTGAAGAGAAAACACGCAGCGAAGACGAAACGCGCCGAACGCGTGAAGAACACAAAGAGAGAGAATATAGGCGCAAACTGGCGAAAGAGTTCGAGAAGATTGAAAATTTGAAGGTGGTGAAGGATGCAGAAATTGCAAAGTGGGACGAGCAAAACTCCGCGTTGGTGCAAGCCCACGAGGCATACATCAAAGAATCGGAAGCAAAACTGGAGAAAGAGACGCAACTCTTACAAGATAAAATCACGCAGTTAGAATTAGAAATTCGCACGGAGAGGGAAGTCAGCGAAGAAACGCAGCGACAAGTTGAAGAAGACGCCGACGAAGAGATTGAGAGTTTGAAAAAGGTGTTTCAGGAAAATGTCGAGTACGAACGCCATCGTTCTGCCGAGTTACGAATTGAGCACGCGAAAACACGGAAGCTTCGCGAGAATGCAACCAGGAACGAAGAGTTAATGCGAGAAGAGGCCTCGTTAGCAAAGCGCGAGCGAAATATACTCAAAGAAATGCTCGAAAAGACGAGAGAATCTTTAGCCGAGCGCGACGCCGAAATACGTGATTTGAACGAGGAGAAGAAAAAATCGGCACACGAAACGCAAAAGAAGATTGCGTTGGAACGCAAGCTCACCTCTCAATTAAAAGAGAGAGATGAGAGACTCAACGACGTTGATTTCAAGATTGTACCAAAGTTTGAGCGCACTTTGAACGATTTGAACGAACGTTTAGAGTTGAAAGATAAAGAAATATTAAAAGTATTGGCTGAAGTGAAAGCTCTCAAAGGTGAGTTGGAAGAAACAACGCGCAAAGGTGAGAGCTTCCGCAAAGAAGCAAAGTTAAAACGTAGAAACGCGGAAAAAGCGCAACAGTTGATTAAGAGGTTCCAGCGGGACTTGTTCCAAGTGGTCGATAGAAAAGCAAACGAAGACTTCAAAGCATTGAAAGATGCCGTTGTGCAACTGTATTCACGATACGCTCGAGAAGAAGAAAGGAAGGAGAACGAAGTACACTTGACGCGCGCAGAAGAAACGGCGCTCGCGGTTCAAAAGCGGAACGATGCACTAGAGCAAACCGTCGAAAAATTGCGAAAGCAACTGCAAAAAGAGTGTCAGGTTAGACGTATGGAAGTATCAAAGGTTTTGAAGGAGAATCTGGAGCTCGTTAAGGCTGAACAAGAACGCAAGAAGGAAAAAAACACCCCCGCTACAGAAGAACAGCATCAACCATTTACAGAGCTAAATAAATATTTGCAAACATTAACCGTGCAATGATGAGAAATAATAAATATTTGTGCGTGCGCGTTACTATTACACGCTCGCAATCCCGGCGATTTGCGATCCTATCACCCAAAAGCCGTCCAAATCGAAATATTCCATGTCTACGTTATCGCTCCCGAAAACATTGGTAATTACCTCGCCTGTCTTTCTATTCAACCTGCAACCATCCGCAGCTTTCATCTGCACAGGTGTCAAAACTTCCTGTTGCCGTCTGAGATTATCGTTCGTTTGACTCAGCACGTGTTCTACAAAGATAAATTTACCAGTCTTAGGCCGCAAGATGCGTTTCACTTCCTTCAAAGATGCTAACTGATCCTCCACCGAACACAAAACGAGCGACACGACAGCCACATCAACAGAACCATCTTCAAACGGCAAATTTTCGCTCACGCCTCGCAGCGGCTCGTATTTCAGTTTCTCCGACTTCACCTTTTCAAAATTCTCCAACGCGTACGAGGTCATGTATTTGTTCGGATCTACCCCGTACACGTCTACTTCTACGTCAGGATTTTTCAAAGCGACCATATCATAGTATTTCGCGTTCGGCCACGTGCCTGCGCCTAATTCGACAACGTCTATTTTCCCTGTTCTATCTGAAAAAGCTTTCGTAAATAACTTTGTTTTTCTAGGTTCGATGACGCGTTCGTATCCCGCCATCGTCGTCACTTTTGGTACGTATTCAGAGAGGGTTGACATTGACACGGTTAGTTAGGGGAACATATATACAGAACAAAAATATCTGAACGCACTCGCTTTGGCAAAAACTTTGTCCGTCTGCTGATTTCTGTGATCCAACACATCCTGGATAACACTCTCGTTCACCTCGACGAGTTTCGGAAACGCCCGAGCGGGGGCGTTCGTTGAGGACGCGAAACAGAACGCGCAAGCGCAGGTGTTCAGGAACGCGCGCCGGGAATTTTTCTTTTTCTCGGGAGATTGAGTTTCGGACGCGTCGTCTGCGCTGCGCTGCGCAACGACAAGAAGATTCCTCGAGGATGTCGCATTTCTCTGCTTCTTTCCTCGTCGAGACGTGGAGATACGAGTAGTCGCGCTTTCGCTTCGTGGGAGCGCGCGCGTCGTTGAAGACACGTAGGCGTGATGCATATGTTTGTTCTCAATTTTATTAGGTGAGTTCGTTATGCGCTCTCTGGCGGGTTTTGTGTTCTCGTTTTTTTCTTCACACGGTTTAGGGTTTAGGGTGCGCACGCCAAAAGGAGTCATTCGCACACGTTGGTACACACGTAAGAAAATACACACACGCGCGCATAAAAATCACACCGCTTCTTGATAAAACAATGGCCGCGGACGCGTCGACAATGACGACGACGACGACGACGAAGACGTCCTCTTCGTCAAAAAAATCGCGCCGTAACAAACGCGTGGCTGCGGTCTTGGCCGCGCTGGCGTCGATGACCGGGTACTTTTTAGCGAGCAAGTTTAGGGGAAGTTTTTTAGATGGAGGTGGTGCTTCTTCGTCTTCGTCTTCGTCTCGAGGGGGCGGAAGCAGAGCGCAAATACTCCTCATCGGGGATTCTTTGACGCAGCGAGGGTACGATTCCAAGAGAGGGTGGGTTTCGAAACTCTCGTCGACGTACTCGAGACGCGCGGATGTCATCAACCGAGGGTATTCTGGGTATAACACGAGGTGGGTGTTGGATTTGATGAAGAGGAAATCGATTCTGTTTGCGAAAAAGCCAACGCTGGTGGTTGTGTTTCTCGGCGCGAACGACGCCGCGGTGAATCACAAGAGCGAATACGCGGTGCCATTGGAGGAGTACGAGAAGAATATGCGAGCGATATTGAATTTGTACAGGAACGTGCCGAGGATTGTTATTACGCCGCCACCGATAATAGAAAAGGACCGCGTGCGTCACGCAATGGAAACAACCGCGTTCGATACGCCGGATCGATTGTATCAACACACGGAAAAGTACGCAGTCGCGGCGGAGAAAGTGGCGAGAGAGATGGGAGTAGGTCTGGCTGATGCGTTCGATAGGTTCGAAAAGTTAGGTGGTGGGGATTTAGGCGCGTACTTTTCGGACGGGTTGCATTTTAGTGAAAAAGGCGAGGAGGTTTTGTACGAGTTAGTCGCGGAAACGATACAGCACACCTATCCTTGGATCAGCTGGGCAAAGTTACCATTAGATGCGCCCTTACACGGGGAATTAGCCGAGAAAAATATGTGATAGGTATGCTGCCACATGTAATTTGTATTGTTCTCTAGTGTTTTGAATCTAAAATTTTTTATTATTAAATTGTGTGCCGCTATCTTTTCTTCTATTTGTTTGTTATCGTCGCATTTGCGTGAATGCCGGTGATGTTTGTCCCGGAGGTTTCTGTTGCTGATTACCAAAACCAGAAGCTTGGCCAAAAGCAGAAGCTTGGCCGAAACCAGAAGCCTGACCGAAAGCAGAAGCCTGGCCGAAACCAGAAGCCTGGCCGAAACCAGAAGCCTGGCCGAAACCAGTACCTTGCTGTTGTCCAAAACCAGAGGAAGGTTGTCCAAAACCAGAGGAAGGTTGTCCAAAACCGGAAGAAGGTTGTCCAAAACCGCTCGCTTGCCCGAAACCTCCAGAACTTTGCGATTGTTGTTGTTGTTGTTGCTGCTGCTGCTGCTGATTACCGAACCCATTCGCTTGCCCAAAACCACCGCCTTGCTTTTGCGCATGTTGCGCAAACGGGCTGGAAGATGCTTGCTGTGCAGCTTGCGCAAAGCCACCTCCGCTACTACTTTGACTCGCGAGCGCGCCGAATCCGCCGCCGCTAGAAGCCGCCGCCGCTGCACCAAATCCGGTCGGTTTATTTGCAAAGGCGGCAAAGCCTGACGTTGGAGCAGGTGTTGATGAGGCATTAGCAGGTGCTGCCGTTGTTTGCCCAAACGTACTTGGTGACGTTGATGAACCGAATGCGGGCGTCCCACCTCCAATCTTTGCGGCTTGGCCGAAAGATGGCGTCCCTGTCAGGGCGGCCGCACCTCCACTCGTTGATGGCTGTCCAAAAGAAGAGGTTGATGCGGGTGTACCGAACCCTGCGCTTCCACCTCCGCCAATCGTCGCGGCTTGGCCAAAACCTGGTGTGCCTGTGAGCGCAGCTGCACCACCACTGCTAGATCCAAAACCAGTGCTTGTAGCGCCGGTTGCTGAAGACGCCGGAGATTTCATACCACCAAACGATGAAAAAGAACCCGTCCCTGGTGTAGAAGTTGTCGAAGCGGCGGGTTTCCCAAACGCAGGTGCCGCGGATGGTGCACCCGCAACTGTCGTAGTAGATGCAGGTATGGCAGGCTTTCCAAAAATCCCACCGGCTGTGGAAGTTGTTGTCGTCGACTTTCCACCGCCAAAACCTCCGAAAGATCCAAAGCTCGACGCGACATCTGTCACCGGAACTTCTGCGGGTTCTTCTTCCTTCTTTGCAAACGCTGACGGTGGCGCCATTTTCGGCGTTTCCGGAGGCGCTGAAAGTGGAGCAGACGTTTCAACCTCTTCTTTTTTCTTTGTCGGCGCCGCCGTCGCG
>Ga0181600_10000675_pt1 | contig 26384 bp, 24 predicted proteins | sample 041ome_2_FD_132982 | JGI IMG/M metagenome (GOLD analysis project Ga0181600, IMG submission 132982) | Coastal salt marsh microbial communities from the Groves Creek Marsh, Skidaway Island, Georgia - 041406US metaG (megahit assembly) | ecosystem: Environmental > Aquatic > Marine > Intertidal zone... | reverse complement strand
GTCTTGGTCGAAATAGCGCACAGTATTTGCGACATAGGACCATGGCAAAATACGCCCACCCAGATCCAACCCGTTCTTATCAATCCAATTGGTGGTCTTTGGCGATAATGCCAAAACCGCCGCCAACACACCAAGCGCGACAGGCGCGATTAATAGACGACGCCACACCGTGGTTGGCGTAATTTTGATACGCAAAAACCAAAAGGCAGGCATGATCCCCAAAATGGTGCCCCAGGCAAAAATCTTCCAATCGATTAAGGCGCTGACTTCGCCATTATCGGTGTTTAGGATGTTTGCTATCATCTCTTGGTTCAACAGGATGCCAAACGCCACCATGAAATAAAGCGCCACGACATCCGCAATCAACAATGCACCCGCCACAATCCGCATCGCTGTCACAGATACAATCGACACAACCCCCAATACGGCGACAAACAGACATAACTGGATGATTTCGACGACCAGCAAAGCATAGGCACCATTCAAGGTCGTGATATCGACCATGCGCAAGACCTGCTTGATCAAAGGCCACTGTACAATCAACATGTGACAGAGCGAAAAATACACGATCGCGTTGATAAGGGATTTTTGCGGTTTCATAGGTCTTTATCGGCTGGGGTGCGCGCACCATAAACTATAATTCTCAGCGCTTGTACAAGCAAAATTATGAACCACAGCGGCATATTGGCCGCCGCTTGGGGGGCCATATGATATATCAGGAACTATCGGTTAAAATACCGACGTAATACCGACGTAATGCCCACGTGTTACAGATCGCGTTTTTTCCATAAAACAAAGGCAAAAAGCCCCGCGTTTCGGCGGGGCTTTTAAGTGTTAATAATGCGTTAAAATCAGCAGGCCGCAACAGCGCGTTTGGTCAGAACTTTGACCAGATGTGCGCGATAGGCACCCGACCCGTGCAGGTCGCTGATCATGCCATCCGCAGATACAGACAGACCTTCGATGGCATCCGCCGAAAAATTGGCGGACAATGCTGCTTCGGCTTCGGCCCAACGGAACACGCCTTCCTCTGATGCGCCGGTCACAGCCACGCGAACGCCATCGGCATATTTTGCGACAAAGACACCCACCATGGCAAACCGTGATGCGGGCTGTTCAAACTTTTGATAGTTCGCAGCTTGCGGCACAGGGAACCGAACGGATGTGATGATTTCACCTTCGTCCAGCACTGTTGTGAACATGCCTTGGAAATAATCATCCGCCGCTATTTCACGCGCATTTGTGACCACCGTCGCCCCAGACGCCAAGACCGCCGACGGATAACATGCCGCGGGGTCATTGTTGGCAACGGACCCACCGATTGTGCCGCGATTGCGCACCGCCGGATCACCGATATTCGCCGCGAGGGCGGCCAATGCGGGGTAATCACTGGCGGCCTCGGCGGCAACTGTCGCGTGGTTTGTTGCGCCACCGATAGATAGGCTTCCGTCGTCGTTTTTACAAACGCCTTTCATCTCGGCGATACCTGACAAGCTGACCAATTTCGATGGGCTTGCCAAACGCTGTTTTAGGGTTGGGATCAGAGTTTGACCCCCTCCCAACGCTTGTGCTTCGTCTGCTGCCAACGCCGCAACTGCGTCAGCAATTGTCGAAGGTTTTTCAAAGTCAAAATTATACATTTTTAGATCCTCCGATTAACTGTTCATCGCTGCCCAAACGCGCGATGGCGATACAGGCATATCGATATGGGTAACATTGGTATGACCACCGGAATGTAGCGCGTCGATGACCGCATTTACAACCGCGGGCGGTGACCCGATTGCCCCAGCTTCACCACAGCCTTTCACGCCCAACGGGTTGTGCGTACAAGGTGTTTGGCATGAATGGTCGACCGCATAGAACGGAACATCCGACGCGCGTGGCATCGCATAATCCATATATGACGCAGACAACAACTGACCGTTCTCATCATAGGCACAGTTTTCCAACAACGCTTGACCGATACCTTGGCCAATACCGCCATGAACCTGACCTGTCACAATCATCGGGTTGATCACGTTGCCAAAGTCATCTGCCGCGCTAAAGCGCTCTACGGTGACTTTGCCAGTTTCTGGATCAACTTCGACCTCACAGGCATAAGCGCCTGATGGATAGGTAAAGTTCGCGGGGTCATAGAACGCTGTTTCCTCTAAACCTGGTTCAATGTCTTCTAACGGATAGTTATGCGGCACATAAGCGGCCAATGTCACATCACCCCAAGCACAGGATTTATCGGTCCCCTTGACGCTGAACTGACCATTTTTCAGTTCAATATCAGCTTCGGATGCTTCCAACAAATGGGACGCAATCTTTTTCGCCTTGTTGATGATCTTTTCGGTTGCGCGCACCATGGCTGACCCACAAACCGCGATGGATCGTGATCCGTAAGTTCCCATCCCAAACGGGATTTTTGAACTATCACCGTGAACGATGTCGATCATGTTTTCATCAATGCCCAGCATTTCCGCCACAACTTGGGGAAAGGCTGTTTCGTGGCCCTGACCATGACTGTGCGCACCGACCATGACACTGATCGACCCGGTTGCGTTCACACGCACAGTCGCTGCATCATACAGGCCCGCACGTGCACCCAATTGACCAACCAGGTTGGATGGCGCAATGCCACATGCTTCGATGTAACAGTTTACACCCAGGCCGCGCAGTTTGCCTTTGGCCTCAGACGCTTTGCGGCGCGCCTCAAAACCTGACAGATCTGCAATTTCTTCCAATTTGGCCATCGTGGCTTCGTAATCACCGGTATCATACTCAACCGCTACAGGCGTTGCATATGGGAACTGAGTGATAAAGTTTTGACGACGCAGAGCAATCGGATCAACACCCAATTCACGCGCCGCTTTGTCAATGACACGTTCCAATTGGAATGTAGCTTCGGGGCGACCTGCGCCGCGATAGGCGTCAACGGGAACAGTGTTTGTGAACACGGCCTTGACGTTCACATAAATCAAAGGCGTTCTATAATTGCCCGCCATCAAAGTGCCATGCAACCACGTCGGAACAGACGGCGCAAATGTGGACAGATACGCCCCCATATTCGCATAGGTTTCGGTGCGTACTGCGGTAAAGTTATTGTCCGCATCCAAGGCCAGTTCAATTTTGGTCACATGATCACGGCCATGCGCATCAGACATGAACGCCTCTGATCGGCTGGCTGTCCATTTGACCGCGCGGTTGATTTGGCGCGCCGCAAATGTACAGAACGCTTCTTCGGCATAATGGAAAATCTTGGTGCCGAAACCACCACCCACGTCGGGGGCTACAACGCGCAGTTTGTGTTCTGGAATACCCAAAACAAACGCCCCCATCAGCAACCGAATAACGTGTGGGTTTTGTGATGTGGTATAAAGCGTGGATTCGTCATTTGCGCGGTTGTAATCACCAACAGCAACACGTGGTTCCATTGGGTTCGCAACCAAACGGTTATTCACCAATTCAAGCGTGGTGACATGTGCCGCGTTCTTGATTGCCTCGTCTACTGCTGCTTTGTTTTCTTCGACAAAGCCCCAGTCGTAACACAGGTTGTCGGATAGATCATCGTGAACCTTTGCAGAGCCAGCTTGCAACGCTTTTTTCATGTCAACCACCGCAGGTAATTCGGTGATATCCAGCTCAATCGCTTCTGCGGCGTCTCTGGCTTGTTCCAGTGTCTCTGCCACAACGGCACAGATTGGATCGCCGACATGGCGCACTTTGCCTTGGGCCAAAACAGGATGGGCTGGTTCTTTCATGACCTCGCCGAAACGGTCGGTCACCTGCCAACCACAGGGCAAACCGCCAACGCCTTCGAAATCTGCGCCTGTGAAAATGCGCACAACGCCAGGCATCGCAGATGCAGCTGATGTATCGATGCTATTGATTTTGCCATGTGCAACGTCAGAACGCAGGAAATAGACATGTGCTTGGCCATGGATATTGATGTCGTCTGTATATTGACCTGTACCAGTCAGAAAACGGACGTCTTCACGACGCTTTGAACTTGCGCCGATGCCACTATCTTTGGGCATGGTTATTCCTCCCTTTTATAGTTATTCTGCGGCCAGTTGGCTGACGTCTTGTCCAGACGCGGCCATGATCGCTTTGACAATGTTATGATACCCTGTGCAGCGGCAAATGTTGCCCTCTAGGTGATGACGTACTTCGGCCTCGGTTGGCTTGGGGTTGTTTTTCAACAAATCCGCAGCAGCCATGACCATGCCAGGCGTACAGAAACCACATTGCAAACCGTGATGTTCTTGGAACGCCGCTTGGATTGTATTCAATGTGCCGTCTGGCGCGGCTTGGCCTTCGATTGTCGAAACAGAAGCGCCGTCTGCCTCAGCTGCAAGCATAGTGCAGGATTTCACAGCAACGCCATCAACATGAACGGTACAGGCTCCGCATTGGCTGGTATCACAGCCGACATGTGTGCCAGTCAAACGCAAGTCTTTCCGCAGGAAATCAACCAGAAGCGTGCGCCCCTCGACTTTCCCCGAAACGGCCTTGCCGTTTACTGTCATTGAAATTTTTGTCATTCTTGTCCTCCCTATTCTTTTGGATTTATCCGATTATCTTTTTAAACCAGCCTTTTTTCTCGCCGTCTCCCTCGGCTGTTTCGGCTGTTTGATCTGATGGTCCCTCAACGGCACCACGAAAGTTTTCAAAAAACTGATCTGCCATTTTCTTGGAAAATCCATCAATGATGCGGCTGCCCAATTGGGCCAGCTTCCCACCAACTTTGGCTTCGACATCATATTCCAACAATGTACCGTCCTCATGATCGGACAATGTGACCTTTGCGCCACCCTTGGCAAAGCCCGCAGCACCGCCTTTTCCTTCGCCAGACAAGGTAAGGCTTTGACCCTCGACAATATCGGACAGAGTTACGGCACCTTTAAAGGTTGCTTTCACGGGCCCTACCTTTTGCACGACGGTCGCTTCAAATCCATCCGCCGGGGACCCCGACATTTCTGTGCATCCAGGAACGCAGTCTTTCAACACACCGGCAGACAGTAATGCTTGCCAGACTGTTTCGCGATCTGCCGCGATGACTTTGGAATCCGCTAGGTTCATAGGGTGTAGTCTCCAATTCAGGTTCTATGCTATGCGACAAACAGCACGTCTGACCATTAGACTAAGGGCGTAGTTACCCAAGTTTTGGCGGCGAGCGTGTCACGCCACAAGACGCAAAAATTTTGTTCAATCTGGCAACATTAAGCGCAGCAAAATGAACATCGTCAACAGCCTAAGCGAATCGATTGTGGAAAAAGTCACCACCACTGCCCATTTACCAGCCGAAAATCCGGGCTTGACATCATGATGCCACTGCAATCGTCTGGTTATGACGCTGATAAGATCAGGCCAAACAGCGATAATTGAAACTAAGCAACTTTATTATAATGACTTTTACAATTGAAACCGCAACACGCGATCACCTGACCCAAATGGTGGATATCTTAAACGACATTATTGCTGCGGGGTGTTTTACAGCACATCGACGACGCGTTGATGCTCCGCGTATGTTGGATCATTACCTTGAACCCTCGGGCGTCATTTCATGTGTCGTGGCGCTCGAGGACGCGGATGTTTTGGGGTTTCAATCGTTGGAATGGGATCGCAACGATACAGAAGGAACCACCGCATCAATCGCAACCTTTGTCCGGCTAACCACCCAACGCGCGGGCATTGCGCGGGCAATGTTTGCCGAAACACGCCGTCATGCCATCGCCGCCAGCGCACAAAAAATAGACGCAACCATTCGCGCCGATAACGCCAGAGGATTAGGTTTTTATCGATCCCAGGGATTCATTGACGCCCATGTCTATCCCGACGTACCCATGTCAGACGGGATCAAGATCGATCGCATTCAAACCCTATATGACCTAGCGCGATAAGGTTGGACTTTTGCAAAAATATTCATAAATACCGTCAAATTGTGCTGCGGTTTAGCAAGTCCGTGAAAACGGCGACATATTCGGAACGCACGACCCGCGGTTCACGCAATTGGACCGTAAGCCCATTGATTAACTTTTGATCAACGCGGCCAAACAATTTGTTCGCCTCAACCTCGGAAAATCCCGCGATTTGCACCGCCTCCATCCATGCGCTGATCTTATCGGCTTGCTTGATCTGTTTTTTCAATGTTGCTGTCGTTTTGGCGGGCAAGCCGAACCGAATGTGCACCGCGGCCAAAATACGTTCGTCCAATTCACCATACCCTGGCCCGACAGCTGATTTGACGGGTGAAATCATGTCACCAATTACATATTCAGGCGCATCATGCAGCAAGGCAGTTAGATGATCCGCACGTTTAGATTTAGGAAAAAAACGACGAAAAATTTCCAACACCAGCAATGAATGTTCGGCCACAGAATACGGATAATCCCCCCGCGTTTGCCCATTCCACCGCGCCACAAAGGCAAGACCGTGGGCGATATCCTCAATCTCAATATCCATGGGCGTAGGATCCAATAAATCCAATCGCCGTCCCGACAACATCCGTTGCCACGCACGTGGTTGCTTCATCTCAATGTTCTCTGTTTGTTTCCAACTTTATCTATCAATCACGATTTTGCGTCAATGCTCTTTTGCGCACGTTTCAGGTGACACAAATCTTGCTGTTTTAACACATCACTAAAATAAACTTTTCTCACTGCTACAAATCTCAGAGCGCACACTTTCCCATTGTTATGGTTTGCCTAAGATTACTGTATATGATACCCGCCCCTCAAAGTTAGGAGCAAGTCATGAACGATTACATTGTCAAAGACATCGCGTTAGCGGAATTTGGCCGCAAGGAATTGAATATCGCGGAAACGGAAATGCCTGGATTGATGGCGTGTCGCGCGGAATTTGGCGACAGCAAACCATTGAAAGGCGCACGCATTGTTGGGTCATTGCACATGACCATTCAAACCGCTGTATTGATTGAAACATTGGTTGCCTTGGGTGCGGATGTGCGTTGGGCGTCGTGCAACATTTTCTCAACCCAAGATCACGCGGCGGCGGCGATCGCGGCGGCGGGCGTTCCTGTGTTCGCGATCAAAGGCCAGTCACTGGAAGAGCATTGGGATTACTTGGATAAGTCCTTTATGTTCCCAGAGGGGCCAAATATGATCTTGGACGATGGTGGCGATGCGACATTATACGTTTTGTTGGGCGCACGCGCTGAGGCGGGTGAAGACATCATCCCCGTGCCCCAATCGGAGGAAGAAGCGGTGATCAAAGCGCAAATCAAAAAGCGTATGGAATTGTCACCCGGTTGGTTCACCAAAACCCGCGACGCGATCAAAGGCGTGTCCGAGGAAACAACAACGGGCGTTCATCGCTTGTACGAATTGGTCAAAAAGGGCCAGCTGCCGTTCCCTGCGATTAACGTCAATGACTCGGTCACGAAATCGAAATTCGATAACAAATATGGCTGTAAGGAATCACTTGTGGACGGCATCCGTCGCGCAACCGACACCATGATGGCGGGCAAGGTTGCCGTCGTGTGTGGCTATGGTGATGTGGGCAAGGGTTCAGCCGCGTCGCTGCGCGGTGCGGGCGCACGTGTTAAAGTCACCGAAGTTGACCCAATCTGCGCACTGCAAGCGGCAATGGACGGGTTTGAGGTTGTGTTGTTAGAGGATGTTGTGGACAGCGCAGACATCTTTATCACCACGACTGGCAACAAAGATGTCATTCGCATCGAGCACATGCGCGAAATGAAAGACATGGCGATTGTCGGCAATATCGGTCATTTCGATAACGAAATTCAGGTTTCAAACCTACGCAATCACAAATGGACCAACATCAAAGACCAAGTTGATATGATCGAAATGCCATCCGGCAACCGTATCATTCTGTTGTCCGAAGGGCGTTTGTTGAACCTAGGTAACGCAACGGGTCACCCATCGTTTGTGATGTCTGCGTCCTTTACCAACCAGGTGCTGGCACAGATCGAACTGTGGACAAAAGGCGACGCCTATAAAAATGATGTCTACATCCTGCCAAAACATCTGGACGAAAAAGTTGCCCGCCTGCACCTAGACCGCATTGGCGTGAAACTGACCAAACTGGCCAAAGACCAAGCCGACTATATCGGCGTCACACCCGAAGGCCCGTTCAAACCAGAACACTATCGGTACTAAGAACGAAACAATTCCCCATGAAAAGCCGCGCTTTCCGCGGCTTTTTTCTACTGAAATTCCCCCCAAATTCATGATTGCCACAGAATCAAACGCCGTTAATATACCCATAATTGAAATTTTATATCCAAAAAGATATAAATTATGGGTAAGCGTGATGACCTAATCGCAAAATATCCGGATAATCTAAAGAATAAATGCGGCATAGCACCGGACATGGATCTGTTGACAAAGGTTACGATCGGCTGCGGGCCATCAATCTATAATGCCGAAGCATCGACCGTCGCCGGTAGTCAGCAAAGTCAACTTGAAACAGTCAAGAACAGCTTTTTGGTTAAAAAACTGGGGCTTGCCGATGGCCACGAATTAATGACAGCGATCGATAAAGTTATCGAAACATATGGGCGCTCTGAACGTAACAAATACCGTGCCGTAGTCTATTACATGCTAACAAAACATTTTGGAAAAGAAGCCGTTTACGGTTAATCTTACCGTCATAAAGAAAAAGCCCCAGTTTTGTCTGGGGGTTTTTTTATGACGTTATTTTTGCAGATTTTTGGGTCACTGCAGCCCAGCTATTACACAAACAATACGTGACTCGCCCAAGCCGCGTTACTGTGTTAAAAATTGAAAAGTAAATGATATTGATATGACTATGGCCCCTATTCGCAAAGCTGTTTTTCCTGTTGCCGGGTTTGGCACGCGGTTCTTACCTGCAATAAAAGCAATGCCAAAAGAGCTATTGCCTATCGTTGATAAGCCCCTGATCCAATACGCCGCAGAAGAGGCAATCGCCGCAGGCATTGATACACTTATTTTTGTTACTGGCCGAAACAAGCGCGCCATCGAAGATCACTTTGACAACAACCAAGAGCTTGAAGCTGCGCTGCGCGCCAAAGGTAAAGACCAACAAGCCGAAATGGTGAAAAACATTCTCCCAATTGGTGTCGAATGTATCTTTGTACGACAGCCTGAACGGCTGGGCTTAGGCCATGCTGTGCTCTGCGCGGAACGCGCCGTTGGCAATGAACCATTTGCTGTCTTGTTGGCCGATGATTTTTTATCTACGCAAGGAGACGGGGTCACGGCTGATTTGGTTAAGGCCTATCAAAAATCAGACAAAACCTACAGTCAAACGTCGGTCAGACGGAATTGGTATTGTTCAAATAATCCGTTTTACATCTTTAATTTGACCGCCTTACCAGTCTGATCTGTTTCATGAATAACTTAGGCTGAGCATAAAATCATACCACTTGGACGTTGAAGCATATAAAGTCACTGCGATGTGCGTGGTGAAAATAACAAAATTTGAATACTGCTCGCAATAATTATGATAATATTACCCAAATGGGGTACATTTCTTGAGTGGACATAACCATAACAGTTAACAATTTTATGTATAGTAATTTCTGGCCAAGAAATTTCCGAAAAGCGGGCCTAATCCAACTGCTGGCCAAGATTTTTTGATACGATTCTCCAAGAATAGAATCGCTGTTTGGTTTTTATCCGCTTATTTTTCTGTCTTATTTTGGGCTGCGTTTGGCCAAAATGCGCTGAAGCGTCCGGCGGTGCATGTTCAACCGCCGCGCAGTTTCAGACACGTTGCGGTCGCATAGTTCATACACCCGCTGAATATGTTCCCAACGTACGCGGTCAGCGCTCATTGGATTTTCTGGCGGGGGTGGCAGATCTTCGCCCGTCGCCAAAAGTGCATTCGTAATATCTGCCGCATCCGCAGGTTTTGAAAGATAATCAGTCGCGCCAATCTTAACCGCCGCAACAGCGGTCGCAATTGCGCCATAACCCGTTAAGACGACGATGCGGCTGTCTGGGCGTTTATTGCGCAGCACTTCGACAACTTCTAATCCGTTGCCATCCTCTAACCGCAGATCCACAACGGCAAATGCGGGGGGACGCGCTGTTGAAATTGCGCGACCAGCCGCAACAGAACCAGCTGTCTCGACATCAAAGCCACGTTTTTCCATTGCTTTGGCAAGGCGCTTTAAAAACGGTTCATCATCATCAACCAATAAAAGCGTTTTATCTGGGCCGATATATAGTTCCGCTTTGCCTGCCACGTGCTTTCCTCCACCATACAATCGTATGCATTGTTTAGTCTGTTACCAGATAGCTGTAAAAATTCCAAAAGATCAACTTTTTTCGATAAAACAAGCAGTTGTTTTTGCCACTTGTTCAGGGCGAGCATCACGACGGAAGAATTCGACAAACCCATGCTCGGGTAAAACAAGATAGCTCATGGTTGAATGATCCACCAAGTAATAATCGTCACCACTGTCGTTTTTCTTGTAATAGGTGCGATAGGCTGTCGATGCCACTTTTACCTGTTCAGCTGATCCAGTTAACCCAATCATGTTTGGGTGGATTGCGCTGGCAAAATCAGCAACCACTTCGGGTGTGTCACGATCTGGATCGATTGAGATAAAGACAGGCGTCACATCCAACCCTTTGTCAGCTAGCAAATCAACAGCATCGGCATTTCGCACGGTATCCAATGGGCACACATCTGGGCAAAATGTGTAACCGAAATAAATAAGTGACGGTTTGGTGATCACGTCTTTTTCGGTCACTTGCGCGCCCTGTCCGTTGACAAGTGTAAATGGCCCACCAATCGCAGAAGTCCCCCCCGCAACAGCAGATGTTCGACACGCCGAAAACGGATCATTGCCACGCGAAAATGGCCCAACCCCATAAACTGCTGCCGCTGTCGCGCCCAGCCCCCCGATTACGACAACCGCAGCAATATTCCGAATAAGGTTTGACATCGCTGGTTTCCTTTACGCTAGACAGCATCTAAACTTCTATCGCACAACATATTTATAAGTTTCAAAAAGAAAACAGGGTGCGACAATAGATGACATACGATAGCACAGATTTAATGACAAAAACGATGCGCAGCAGCTGGATCCGCATTCGCACAATGATCCTTGTCCGCTGGATTGCAATTTTTGGCCAATTAACTGCGCTTTTTGTCAGCGTCCAAATCTTTGATTTAGTCATCGAAGTGTCATGGTGTCTTTTTGCAATTGGCCTATCTATTTTAGGCAATATTGTTGCAACCGTGATCTATCCCCAAACCAAACGCCTTAGTGAATCCGAAAACATGATGATGATCATGTTTGACCTATGCCAATTGGCTTTTTTGTTGTTCCTGACGGGTGGTTTGAACAATCCATTTAGCGTCCTGTTGCTTGCCCCTGTGGTTATTGCATCATCTGTGTTGACGCTTGGATATGCGGCACTTATTGCGGCAACGGCGCTTTTTATGATCACGCTACTTGCATTTTTCCATATCCCCCTTCGGACCGAACAGCTGTTCATTTTGCGGACAGCCGATTTATTTGTATTTGGAAACTGGGTGGCCATCGGCGTGGGTATGATTTTTCTTAGCCTATATGCCCGCCGTGTCACACAAGAAATGAACACAATGGGCGACGCCTTGTTTGCGACCCAGATGGCTTTGGAACGGGAACAAAAACTTACCGCCCTAGGCGGAGTTGTTGCCGCGGCGGCACATGAGCTAGGCACGCCATTGGCGACAATCAAATTGACCAGTGCAGAATTAATGGATGAGCTAGAGGACGACCCAGATCTATACGAAGACGCCAAGCTTATTCGGGATCAAGCCGATCGATGCCGAGACATTTTACGGTCTATGGGACGTGCGGGCAAAGACGACAAACATATGCAAACAACACCATTAACACAATTGATCCAAGAGGCCGCAGACCCTCACCTGGACCGCGGTATTTCAATTAACATCCAGCCTCTCAAGACATTAAATGCCCGTGACCAACCGATTGTGAATAGACGCCCCGAAATCATTCATGGCCTGCGAAATATGATTCAAAATGCCGTAGATTTTGCACGCACCCATGTGTGGGTTGAGGTTGAATGGACAACAGAAGTCATTGTCATTCGGATCATGGATGATGGAAAGGGATACCCGTCGGATATGCTAGGTCGCCTCGGTGATCCATTCGTGGGTCGTCGCCGATCCAGTTCACAAAAAAAACGTCCCGGCTACGAAGGCATGGGGCTTGGCCTTTTCATCGCAAAAACCCTGCTTGAACGCACGGGCGCGCTGCTGATCTTTGCAAATGGGGGCGACGGCCAAACGCCAAACAAGGTCTCTGGTCAACCCAAAGGGGCAATTGTCGAGATATCGTGGCCCCGCGCATCAATTGAAATCACGTCAACAAAATTGGGCGATAACCAGTTGTTAATGTAAAAATTAATTATTTATTAACCATCCTAACCTCAAAATATCATAATATTATATGAGGTTATGTCATGGGATTGTGGTTGGAGATTGTTATCGCAGCCGGACTTGCAATTTTGGCTTGGGCCATTCTGATCCGATCGGGAAAGTGGGTTTATCGGCCCAAAACAGCTCAAACCGCAGACAGACATGACCGCGTTCAGATCACACTTGAAGGGGACAGAATTACACAGATGTCCCAGCCAGCGATGACGTTGATCGAAGCATTCAAATGCGCCCCAAATCGCGCAGAGTTTCTGGACCATTTATCCAATAGATTTACCGATTTAAAAACAACCGAAATCTCAACGCTTGGCGTTCGGACCGTGTTTTATCTCGGTGGCCGAGCGACAATGCAACCCTATGCCTAACGCCCGCGGGAAAATATTTGGACATTTCATTGAATGGCCATAGCGATGTCGCGTCTCTGTATGTGTTGAAAAAAGACGCGCAGACATTATGCGCGATCGAAGATGTGATCGAAACGACAAAGTTGCCGGTTTGGCAATCAAACGCTGAGGGCACTATTATTATGTCCAACGCAGCATTTCGTGCATTAGACACGAAAATATCAACAGATTTGCATGCGGCTGTATTGGCAGAACCACAACACAGAAATCGCATGTGCGTAATCGGGACCGACAAAAAACAACGGTGGTACGATGTTGAACTTAGTAAATTGCAGGACCGTACGATATTTTATGCAATCGATGTAACGCAAGTCGTAAAAGCTGAACAGGCCCAGCGCAACTTTGTGCAAACGCTGACAAAAACATTTGCTACCCTCTCGACAGGGTTAGCTATTTTCGACCGCAATCGTCAGCTGGTTCTTTTTAATCCATCTCTGGTGGATTTGACCAAATTACCCGCCGAATTTTTAAGCACGCGCCCCAACCTTTTGTATGTATTTGATCGACTGCGCGACAAACATATCATGCCCGAACCAAAGAACTATGCCACTTGGCGTGAAGAGCTGGGACATCTTGTCGTTGCCGCCGCCGAAGGAACCTATACCGAGGTTTGGAATTTACCTTCGGGCGAAACCTTTCGGATTTCAGGCCGCCCCCATCCCGACGGTGCGTTGGCCTTTTTGTTCGAAGACATCACTGCAGAAGTTTCAAAGACACGAAAATATAGGTCAGAACTGGACTTTCACCATGCCCTGTTAGATCAAATTGATACAGCGGTTGCCGTCTTTGCAGTGTCTGGCCAATTGTGCATGACGAATGACGCCCATGATCGATTGTGGGGTGAATTTGATCAGACGCTGCTGTCTACGCAAACAATTATGGACGCCTGTCGCCTCTGGCAAAAACAAGCTAAGCCCAACCGATTCTGGGGAGAACTGCGTGATTTTGTCCATCAACTAGAAGAGCGCAGCACATGGACAGGCCTTATCCAAATGGCTGACGGCACCGAGATTGATTGCCAGGTTATCCCCTTGCCCGATCATCACACCGCGGTCACGTTCCAAAAAGCCCATCGCAACGCGACTTCAAAGGTCCAAGCTTCAAATCTGATGATGGTGTAACGGCAAAGCCACTTGTTCTTTTTTTACCATGCTGGCATGGTCCAAACATGAACAATATCTTTGCCCAACTTTCTTTTGATACACCTGAAAAGACAGGTGAATTTGCACAGCAACTTGGCTCAATCCTGACGACGGGCGATGTCGTGCTATTGGTTGGTGACATTGGTGCTGGCAAAAGTTATTTGGCGCGCGCCCTTATCCAATCTGTTCAAGATATTCCCGAGGATGTACCATCGCCAACATTCACCTTGGTTCAAACATACGATACCCGCATCGGTGAAATCTGGCACGCAGATCTTTATCGCCTGACCGGCCCAGATGAAGTGATCGAACTGGGCTTAGAAGATGCCTTTGAAACGGCTGTTTGCCTGATCGAATGGCCTGATCGTTTGGGCGATTTAACGCCCGAAAATGGGCTAACACTGGATATTTCTGTGACCGGGGCGGATGCACGGCAAATTACACTAGCATCCGATGATCCAACTTGGCCGGCACGAATGACGGCGATACACAATGACTGAACGTGCGTGCGCATTCGACGCTTTTTTGGCAGACCACGGATGGGCCAAAGCACGGGTCACACCCATAAAACAAGATGCGTCAAAGCGCATTTTTTATCGACTGAGCGACCCCGCATCGGGCACCGCAATTTTGATGCAGATCCCGCCAGATGCAGCAGAAAACCCAAAAGACATCATTCGTCTAACCCAACATTTACGCGGCATCGGGCTAGGGGCGCCTGAAATTTTGGCGATCAATCCCACGCAAACACTTATGATCACCGAAGATCTTGGCGAACGCAGATTTGCAGATGAATTCATCGCCGCGCCCCAACTGCAATTTGAACGCTATATCAGTGCGGTGGATATGTTGGCACATCTGCGTCTACACGGCGGCGAAATCGAAGTTCCCCTAGGCGACCCAGAAGCACTGGCCGCAATGATTGATCCTGTATTCCAATACTACTGCGTGACCGCCATACCGGATCACCAACGGCAAGACCTGACCACGCATCTGTATCAGATCCTCAAACAAAATCTCACGGGTAAAATGACCTTGTCCTTGCGGGATTGTCACGCCGAAAACCTGATCTGGGCTGAACACAAGTCAGGTATCGCCCAAGTTGGGATCATCGATTTTCAAGATGCGTTTTTAACGCACCCTGCCTATGATCTTGTGTCTCTGCTGTATGATGTACGTCGCGACATTGCGCCAGATCTCAGGGCAAAGATGATTGAACACTATATCCAAAAAACACAGGATAATCTTGGTCAATTTGGCGCGGCGATGCACGCGATAAAAGTTCAGCGTAATCTAAGAATATTGGGCGTCTTTGCGAAACTGGCAAAACAGGGGCGCCCCCATTATTTGGCTTGGGCAGATCGAACATGGCGCTATATCCAAGAAGGGCTTACACACCAGACCCTAGCACCACTTGGCAACACGATACATGCGCTAATCCCTGAACCAACCGCGGATCATATTGCATGGCTGACACATGATTAAATCTAAAGATATATCGGTCATGATATTTGCTGCTGGCTTTGGCACCCGCATGGGCGAGCTGACCAAAGATTGCCCAAAGCCACTTTTGCCGCTGAAGGGTCGGACCCTGATTGATCAAGCGCTAGATCACGTCTGGGATTTTGAACCAAACACAGTGCTTGTTAACGCCCATTACCACGCTGAAAAAGTGTTGGACCATTTTGCAAACAGTCCTGTCACAGTTTTGCACGAACAGCCTAAAGTGTTGGAAACCGGCGGCGGGTTAAAGGCCGCATTGCCGCACATCCCGACCGAGACGGTCATTACAATGAATTCGGACACATTGTGGCTGGGACCGAATCCGTTATCTGTCTTGGTTAACGCGTGGGACCCAGAGGCCATGGATGCTTTACTTTTGTGTGTGCCGGCGGAACGTGCCATTGGGCATGCCGGATCAGGTGATTTTGCCGCTGATCCCAAAGGGCGCATCACGCGAAGAGGCCTGCTAACATACGCGGGGATTCAGATCATAAAAACGCATCCAGTGCACAATATTAACGAAACGATCTTTTCTTTGAACCTAATCTGGGACAGTCTGATACAGCAGGGGCGCGCCTATTCGGCGGTCTATCCTGCATCGATTTATGATATTGGAACAAAAGATAGCTTTTACGCAGCGGCAGAATTTTTATGACAACGCAGCATTCAAAACTCTACGGCGTTAGCCTTGGTATTGATTTTCCAAAGGCATTCGTGCGCGGTTTATTGCAGCGGTTCGCGGATAAAGACCCGCACGCTTTGGCGCGCGCGCATGTGATCGTGAATTCGGCACGCATGATGCGCCGCATTCGCCAAGAATTTATCCGCAGCAATGCAACATTACATCCAAAATTTCACCTGGTCACCGATGTCACCACGCTTTGTGGAAATTTTGAAAAGACATCCCCCAAATCATCACTTGCGTTGCGGCTAGAGCTGGTTCAACTTGTCACCCGCCTGATCCAAGAACAGCCCGATCTCGCGGCGCGATCGTCGGTCTACGCACTTAGTGATAGCTTAGCAAATTTGATTGACGAAGTTCAAAGCGAAGGCGTTGACCCAGCTGTTATCGAAGCGCTGGACGTCTCTGACCAGTCAGGCCATTGGGCCCGGGCTAAACGTTTCTTTGCCTTGATCCGCAACTATCTTGATACATTAGATACGGTTCCCGACACCCAAAGCTTTTTACGTGATCAAATTGAATTTCTTGCCACAAAGTGGTTCAAAAACTCATTTTTAGACCCTGTATTCATCGCAGGATCGACAGGATCACGCGGCACCACAATGGATCTGATGGCGGCAGTATCACGGCTTCCGAATGGCGCGGTTATCTTGCCTGGTCTCGATCGGAACATGACAGCAGAGACATGGGCACAATTCTCAGATCGGTTGCAAGGTCAGGACCACCCGCAATACCGGTTGGCCAAAGTTGCCGCGATTTTTGGCATGGAGCCAATGACAATCCCTGAGTGGTCAGATGTGACCCCCATCAACGCAGGACGCAACGCTTTACTCTCGCTGGCGCTGCTGCCGGCACCCGTAACAGATACATGGCGCAAAAATGGGCCGCTTCTGCCGGACCTAATGCACGCAACACAAGAAATAACAATGCTGAACGCGCCAAACAAGCGCGTGGAAGCCTTGGCGATTGCGTTAAAAATGCGTGAAGCGGTCGAAACCGGCGAAAACGTGGCGCTTATCACTCCTGATCGGCAGCTAACGCGCCAAGTTACAGCAGCCTTGGACAAATGGGATATTTTACCTGATGACAGCGCAGGGATGCCTTTACAGCTATCTCCGCCCGGTCGATTCCTACGTCAAGTTGCTGGTGTCATTTCCCTACCGATGACCGCGGCAAGCTTGCTTGCATTATTAAAGCACCCAATTACAAACAGCGGCGACACCCGTGGCGATCATCTTTTGTTGACGCGGGAATTGGAATTGTATCTGCGAAAACAGGGTATTCCCTTTCCAACTCAAGCCATTTTGGAAAAATGGTGCATTGCAATCCAACATGATCAAGCGCCGGTATGGGCGCATTGGGTGATCGATACTATTTTAAAAGCAGCGCGATCAGGCATCAGTGATTTTGCCAGTTGGGTCGAGCATCATCGCACGACCGCCACCCATATTGCTGCGGGACCATCTCTGAGTGACGATGCAGGGCAACTGTGGCAGAAGAAGGCAGGGGCACAGGTTCGAACACTGTTTACAACGATGCAAGACGCGGCACACGCCGCTGCACCGTTAGATGTTCGCGATTACGTCGATATATTTTCCGGCATCTTAGCCAAGGGCGAAGTACGCGATTTCAAGCAGCCCCATCCCAACATCACAATCCTAGGCACGCTTGAGGCCCGCGTACAGGCAGCCGATACCATTATTTTGGCAAGTTTGAACGAAGATACATGGCCCGCACCACCGTCACCTGACCCTTGGTTGAATCGAAAAATGCGTGCAGATGCAGGGCTTTTGTTGCCCGAGCGACAGGTTGGACTTTCGGCGCATGATTTTCAAACCGCTTTCACCCTTGGAACCCAAGTTTGGATAACGCGGTCTATGCGGTCAGACGATGCGGAAACAGTGCCGTCGCGCTGGATCAACCGCCTTTCAAATTTACTAAATGGCTTGGATAAAACCGGAGGGCCCGAGGCGTTTGAGGACATGCAAGCGCGTGGCAATGCGTGGCTAAACCTTGCATCTGCCTTTGATCATGCGCCGTCCATCGCGGCCGCACGCAGACCTAGCGTTGCCCCGCCCCTATCCGCGCGACCCAAAGAATTATCTGTGACCGAAATCAAAACACTTATTCGCGATCCGTATTCAATCTATGCAAAGCGCGTGCTGCGGATCAGGTCCTTGGACAGTCTGGATCAAACACCAGATGCAAGATTGCGTGGCATCATCATTCACGAAGTCATGGAAGAGTTTTGCAAACGTTGGGACGAATTTCAAGCAGACCAACGCGCCGATGCTTTGATCAGACTCACGCGTGAAAAGCTGGCAGAACGTGCACCATGGGCCGTGACACAATTGTTTTGGCAATCACGCATGATCCAGATCGCCGAATGGTTTGTTGCGCGAGAAACCGAACGGCGCATCATCGCGACGCCCATGAATTACGAAGTCAAAGGGCGGCTAAACTTTCCAGATCTGGATTTTACGCTGACTGCAATCGCCGACAGGATTGATGCGCACTCAGATGGAATTGCGCTTTATGATTATAAAACAGGCAAGCCCCCCTCGACAAACCAACAGCTATACTTCGACAAACAGCTCTATCTGTTATCGATGATCGCTGAGGATGGTGGCTTTGATGGTCTTGATCCTGCCGCCGTTGTCATTGCTGCGTTCATTGGCCTGGGGGCGTCCCCTAGAGAAGAGCCGATGCCCACCGCAAAAGAGGATATCGCAACCGCCCGCGACGGTTTCCATAAATTGATTTCGGCCTACTCTGATCCAGATAGCGGTTATACTGCACGGCGTGCATTGCTCAAAACGGAAGATTTTTCAGAATACGATCAACTGTCTCGCTTTGGCGAATGGGATATAACCGATGACCCGCAAAAGGATCATCTGACATGACACAAATGAATGATGCAACACGACGCCAAATCCAAGCTGCACAACCCGGTGTGTCAACATGGTTATCCGCAAACGCGGGGTCAGGGAAAACACGTGTTTTGACAGACCGCGTTGCACGGCTGCTGCTGGATGGTGTTTCGCCAGAAAACATTCTTTGCCTGACCTATACCAAGGCCGCCGCCACAGAAATGCAGAACAGGCTCTTCAAACGTCTGGGAGCATGGGCGATGCGGGATGACGCAGACCTTAGATCTGATTTAACAGAGCTTGGACTATCACAGACGCTTGATGCTGAGGCTTTGCGCCACGCCCGGACCCTGTTTGCCAAAGCCATCGAAACACCAGGCGGATTGAAAATTCAGACAATCCATTCGTTTTGCGCCACGATCTTGCGCCGCTTTCCCCTCGAAGCAGGTGTATCACCCCAATTCAAAGAGGCCGATGAAAGATCAATCGCGATTTTAGTGCGTGACATATTAGAAAAAATGGCCCGCACACCAGCGCTGGATGGCGTGATGTCCGATCTAGCGCGCTATTCTAGCGATACGACAATCGACTCAGTGCTAAAGGACATCCTGACCAAGCGTAGCAGTTTCCATCCGGCTAACACGCAAGCACAAGTCTCCGCCGAGTTTGGAATTGAGGCCGAAAAGACTGTTATAGATCATATCAACGAACATTTTGGCGACGCAGATATCAAATTGGTGAATGATTTGGTACCACACCTGTTAAAAAGCGGTCCACGTGATTCAGATGCTGGACAAAAGCTGTCGGGTGTTAGAGCGCTCTCTCCACAAGCCCTTGCCATTTTCGAAGATGTGTTTCTGACAAAAACGGGTAAAAATCCTTTTACGGCCAAAATCGGAACCCTTCCAACAAAAGCCCTAGCGCAAGGCGCAGCCGAACCTTTCATCGTTGACTTGAACGACCTTATGCTGCGCGTCCAAGACTTTAGAGCAACGCGGATTGCACTGATCAATGCCCAGCGCACAGCAGCTTTACATGCATTTGCCAACGAATTTTTACCGCGCTTTGCACAAGAAAAACAGCTGCGTGGCTGGTTGGATTTCGAAGACCTCATTCTAAAGGCCCGCGATCTTTTAACCAATCCATTGGTGGCTGAATGGGTCTTATTCAGGCTTGACGGCGGCATAGACCATATTCTTGTTGACGAAGCCCAAGACACCAGCCCCGCGCAATGGGACGTAATTAAAAAACTGGCTCAAGAATTTACAAGCGGCCAAGGCGCGCGCGCAGACGTCAATCGTACCATTTTTGTTGTCGGTGATAAAAAACAATCAATTTTTGGTTTTCAAGGTGCCGATCCCAATGAATTTGATCGTATGCGCGAAACCTTTGCCACACGGTTGATCGCAACAAATCAACCCTTTCGACCCCTGTCGTTGGAATATTCGTTCCGGTCTTCAGCGGCGATCTTATCTGTGGTCGACCACACATTTGATGGCAGGTCCGCATCAGGCTTTACCGCATCAGAAAAACACCGCGCGTTCAAAGATCAATTAGCGGGCCGTGTTGACCTTTGGCCCGTGGTTGAAAAAGCCAAAGACTTGGAAAAGCAGGATTGGTATTTGCCCGTAGATCAACGCGGCCCAACGGATCATAGCGTGATACTTGCAAAGCAAATTGCGACATACATTCATGGTTTGATCACACAAAAAACATTGATCCCACATGATGATGGACCTCGCCCCATTCGCGCGGGGGATATCATGATTCTTGTACGCAGCCGGTCAGCCCTGTTCCAAGAAATCATCCGCTCTTGCAAGGATATTGGCCTGCCAATGGCGGGGGCAGATCGACTGAAAGTACAAAAAGAGATGGCAGTCCGTGATTTGCTTGCCTTTTTGAACTTTCTTGCAACGCCCGAGGATGATTTGGCCCTGGCAATTGCTTTGAAAAGCCCATTGTTTGGCTGGGATGAACAGCGATTGTTTGATCTGGCGCATAAGCGGGACACAAAATATCTTTGGCACGCGTTGCGTGATCAGCCAGATTTATATCATACCGAACTGCACATGATCCATGACCTAAGGGATAAAACGGATTTTCTGCGTCCCTTTGATCTGCTTGAACGTATTTTGACCAAACATAACGGCCGCAAACGATTGATTGGTCGATTGGGCACAGAGGCAATGGATTCCATTGATACACTGTTGTCTCAGGCCTTGATCTATGAACAATCAGAAACGCCAAGCCTGACAGGCTTTATCAGCTGGGCCAGCGCTGACGAACTTGAAATCAAACGCCAACTGTCCGCCGACAACGATGAAATTCGCGTGATGACAGTGCATGGATCAAAAGGGTTAGAAAGCCCCGTGGTCATTTTGCCCGACACTGCAAAGCGTGATCCAAAGGTCAAAGGCGATTTGCTGTTTACGCCTGACGGGTTTGCGATGTGGAAACCCACCAAGGACAATATGTCTGAAACACTCAACGCCGCATATGACATGCGCCTTGAGGCGGAACAACAAGAGGCAGACCGCCTTTTGTATGTAGCGCTGACACGTGCTGAAAAATGGTTAATCGTCGCGGCATCGGGCGAGGTCGATGGCCCTTATGCATCGTGGTACAGGCAAATTCAGAACGGTATGACAAAAGCGGGTGCGGTAGAACACGACTTTGGGTTTGGAACAGGTCTGCGTCTAGCACACCTTGATTGGCCCAGTACCGCGGTACCGCCATCCGAACCGTTCCAAGAACGCCCTGCGCCAAGCTTGCCAGATTGGGTTCAGGCAACAGCATCACCGCCAAATGTAAGCCCCACACATATCGCCCCATCTGATTTGGGCGGGCCAAAAGCTCTCGGCGGTGCAGACGGCAGAGACGAAGACGCCGCCATGCGATTTGGATCACAGGTTCACCTGTTGCTTGAACATTTACCAACCATCAGCCCAGCGCATTGGATTGATCTTGCGCCCCGCATTCTGGACCATGCTGATTTAACCGCAGCCCAAAATGAGCTTGACGACATCCTTGCGCATGTGTTGCCCGTTCTACTATCACAACAGCTGGCTTGGATTTTTGCGCCAAACACTTTCACAGAGGTTGGTGTATCTGCGCATTTGGACGGGCCCAATGCCCCGCCGATTTATGGCATCATTGACCGCCTTGTTGTAACCGATAAAACCATCGAAATTATTGATTACAAAACAAATGCGATAGTACCGCAATCGGCAGATCATATTCCGTCAGGTATATTGCGCCAAATGGCAGCTTATCGGGCTGCTCTGGGCAAGATGTATCCAAGGCATCAAATCTGTACTGGTATCTTGTGGACAAAAACCGCGCAGTACATGAAAATTGACGATATGTCCCTTGTGCATAGCGCGTCTGAAGACACATCATCTTGACCTTTACCGGCTTGATGCATACCTTATCGTCAAATATTTAGTTTAGGAGGCCATCATGGCAACAGTAGCAGTAACCGACGCAACCTTTGACGCCGAAGTTCGCAATTCCGACATCCCAGTCGTTGTTGATTTTTGGGCAGAGTGGTGCGGTCCATGCAAAATGATTGGCCCAGTTCTAGAAGAACTCTCCATCGAATTGGAAGGTAAGGTAAAAATTGCCAAAGTTGATGTAGACGCAAACCCACAAGCGGCAGTTTCAATGGGCGTGCGCGGTATCCCAGCGCTGTTCATTTTCAAAGATGGCCAAGTGGTTTCAAACCGCGCAGGCGCAGCACCAAAAGCAGCGTTGCAGTCTTGGATCCAAGAATCGATCTAAGCTTTCGGTAACCCGAATACGACCCCGCGCATCGTCGCGGGGTTTTGCATTTCAAGTGATAAGATATATTCGGGTAAGATACCGGAGATGCACAGACATAGAACAGATTGTATCTTTTAGCCTGGACGATACACTCGGTTCGCTTCGGGATCATCGGTTGAATAGGGCATTTGCGCGATATCATCCCAAAACGCCTGATCAATCTTTGTCTCGGTCCACTGCAAATTTCGGTCAACACTCTCAGGCCTGGAAATCCCTACAAGGGTCGATGTTATCCGTGGATCATTCAGTGAGAACTGCAGCGCCGCAGCCCCTGGTTCCACGCCATGATGCGCACAGGCTGCTTCAAATAAAAGTATAGGCTCTAAGGTTGCATTATCAGCATCCTGATAGGCGACTTTTTGCATTTTGGTCGAACCCTTTGCCAAAATGCCCCCAGCAAATGGAGCGGCATTGATAATTGCTATTCCGCGCTGATGGGCATAGGTATACATGTCATCCGCTTGACGGTTTAACAATGTAAAGCGGTTATGGTTTATCATCACATCAAAGTCCCAGTCCCGTAACAGCGGCAACATAATGTCGACTTTACCCATCGCAAGACCAACGCAGGTCGCTAGCCCTTCATCACGCATCTTGAACAATTCATCTAAGGCACCACCTTTTTGCGTGATTTCAGATAAATCACGGCCATGCTCTGGATCGTGGAGATGTAAAATATCAATCTTTTCGATACCCAGCGCTATCAAACTTTCTTCGATAGAGCGCCGCGCATCAGATGCAGTGAAGCTATTATTTGTCATGTTCCGGTCAAGCTTAGTTGAAATGACCATCCCACAAGGGAGCCCCCCATGCCGTGCAATTGCTTTACCAATGCGCGCTTCGCTCTGGCCCAAGCCATAATTTCGCGAGCTATCTAACATATTGATAGGGCTTGCAAAAACAGCGTCAAGCGCCATCTGAGCGCGCTCTTCTGATACACTGTAACCATAGGTATCTGGCATATTACCCAAAGCAGATGTGCCAAAACTTAGCGATGTTACGAAAACGCCCGAATTTTTAATCTCTCTTTTTTCCATGCTCTTTCCCTAAATGTAATCACGCCAATTATGACGCTGAACAAAGCCAAGCATTTTACGGATTTTTTGATTGCTCAAAAGCGCTTCATTACCCTTCAATTCACGGGAACGCGATGCCGTTGGGAAATAGGTATCAGCCAACTCAGCCGCAGGAATATCAATCGAATTTTCATCGTTTGTCGCATTGAATACTTGGTACCCGAGCCCATCTTTCTTGAGGCATAGGTCGACGATTTGACCCAAATCGCGTGCATCAATATGGCTAAAGAAATTGCGCCGGCGGGTTTTTGGATCCAAGGCAAAGTTTGGAAAATTCTTATATTCATTCGGTTCAATCACATTCCCAATCCTTAGCCCATAAATGTCGATACCCGATCTTTTTTGAAAGGATCGCGCAGTTGTTTCATTCACAACTTTGGATAGGGCATAGCTATCAGGTGGATTGGTATCACATGTTTCATCAACGGGAATCGCAGATGGATTCACGTAGCCGTCAGCAAAGCAAACACCATAAGTGGTCTCAGATGAGGCGAAAATTACCTTGCGGATGCCCAATTTTACCGCAGCCTCAATAATGTTATACGTCCCCATGACATTGACACGATAAATTTCGTTGTCAGGCGCGCGCAAAATACAGGGTATCGCCGCAAAGTGGACCACTGCATCATAAGGCAGAACACCCCTTCCATGGTCAAGGTCATCAAAATGACTATAACCCGACAAGGCATTAAACACTTGACCACTGTCTGTAATGTCCGTTTTCAGATCAAGTATGCCGTCAATACCAGCCGCAACCATATCTAGGTTCACGATAAGATGTCCCTGATCTTGCAAATACCGCATTGTATGCTTGCCTGCTTTACCGGAACCGCCTGTGAATATTATCCGCTTTCCCATGATATTTACCGTCCTAATTGTCGCAGTTGTATTTTGTATGTACCAAGATGTGGCTGGATCGAGAACGCGGTTTTATCGCATTATGTGCATCTTTTATTACCGTAACCGCATGCGCCACCTCATCAAAAAAATTGTGAGAGATGACATAATTCATAACGCCATCTTCTAATAAGGTGCGGCTATGCTCGGTTAATTCATGGCCAACAAAAACACAGCGTTGTCCTTGGTCGAATTGTGCAAGCGCACGTGCAACACCACGATTAGCGCCCGCGACATTGTAAATCGCCGCAGGCAACCCATGATTTTTGAAATATCCCATGATCTGTTGATAGGTTTGGTCTGCTGTATCGTTTGAAAATACACGCTCATCAATTTTTAAATGTGAGAAATCAGCACGAAGCGCACGGCGAAATCCCATTTCGCGTTCTTGCTGGCATCGAAAGGCAACGCTCATGACCAGCAAAACGTTGCCTTTTTCTGTTGATACGGCATTCCCTATCAATTGTCCTGCAACCGAACCCGCAGCATATTGATCATTCCCAACATAGGCAGAGCGCCGCGAACTGGGCAGGTCTGTGGTCAAACAAACAACAGGAGTTTGAAGGGATTCCAACCGTCGGATTGCACGATTAATTGCGGGGTGTTCGCGGGCGGTTACGATTACGCCATCAGCTTGACCACCCAATGTCTCCAAGTGTCGGGCAAAGGTTACTGGATCTGATTCAAAAGTGGATTCGTAGTGTCCTGTAATAAAGACATTTGGAAGGGTGCGATTTGCCCTGTCGATTGCGCCGCGCATTTGCGCGTTGAATGTTTCACCTGACTCGCAAAATAAAACGATATTCCGGGTTCGTCCCGGATCCTTGCGTTCTTGGCTAAGCTTGTCAAATGCTGCAATGACGCGTAAGCGTGTACTCTCTCGCACGCCAGGCCGTTTATTAAGAACCCGATCAACAGTTGCTGGTGCTACGTTTGCGGCCTCAGCAACCTCTTTTACGGTTGGACCGCGCCATCCATCATTCATGTCCATCGCATGGTTTCCATTTCTAAAGGTGGCCGTTTGACCCGATATACCTGAACCATGAAAAACTCATATAACGGTCAGATCTGTGATAGCCGCTAGCAACTTGATTATGGTATACCAAAATGACACTATTGCGCAAACACGCAATAGTGTCACGTCGCAAAATAAAGGAAGTTCGCATGCAGAAAATTTGTTATGCCGTGATCGGAGCCGGCTGGATTTCACAAGAGGCCTTTATTCCATCTGTCGCGAACACAGGAAATTCTAAAGTTACAGCCATTATCAGTGGGGATAGAGAAAAGGCACGCACTTTGGCCGATTTCCACGACATTGAGCACGTTTATCACTATGATGCATTAGAAACGGCGCTGCTGGACGATGTTTTTGATGTGGCCTATATTGCTTTGCCGAATTCACTGCACGCGCGATATTCAATATTATGTTATAATTTATCAAGAAAGTGGTTTTGATCATCCAGCTGCATTAATTTTGCATCAAACATAAGCATATTGATCATAGACATCGTCTTTTGTGGCTATGAATGCAAAATAATCTGTCAAAACCGAATATATTTTTGCGGGGCGATTGTTTTATG
>Ga0181600_10000672_pt1 | contig 26435 bp, 32 predicted proteins | sample 041ome_2_FD_132982 | JGI IMG/M metagenome (GOLD analysis project Ga0181600, IMG submission 132982) | Coastal salt marsh microbial communities from the Groves Creek Marsh, Skidaway Island, Georgia - 041406US metaG (megahit assembly) | ecosystem: Environmental > Aquatic > Marine > Intertidal zone... | reverse complement strand
TAGCCTCTGAGGGCGGTCTGATAATTGTGTCGTCAGACAACAACTCCACTAACTGGGCTAATCGTGAGCAGATTCGCATCACTGCCGAGGGTGGGATCGACAACAGGTTGCGTGTTCATGGTCGCATTAGAACGTCCGTCACAGGTGAGTACGGCAGTGTAGAGACTGGAGGTGTCACTACTTGGGACGGCTATTCAATTGACGGTCGTGTCGTGTTTATGCACGACGGTGGGAGCGCTTGGGGTATTTACAACGATGTCAATAATGAATGGATGCTTTACGGCCAGTTGAACGGTGGGATTGAACTCAGGCACAACAATATCCTCAAAGCCAACGTTGTTGCTGGCGGCTTGGAAGTTTATGGGGAATTGGTAGCGACTGGTTATGTGCAGTCAAATTCCCAGTTGCGATCAGCAGGTGTGTACAACACTACAACTGCCGCAACAGCGGATCTAGTCCATATTTCTGGTTCATCCTATTACAATAGAATGTACCGTTCTACTTCTCGGAGAGATGCAAAAAAGGATATTGAAAGCATCACAGACGAAAACGCTTTGGCGTTGCTCCAATCTCGTCCCGTATGGTTCCGCTCAGCGATAGAACATGACGACCCCAACCTGTCGTATTACGGATTTATCGCAGAAGAACTTGCCGAGGTTGATCCTCGTTTGTGTACTTGGGGTTCTGGTCGTGTCCTTCTTGAAGGTGAAGAGTTGAACGAGGGAGAACGTGCTTGTACCTGCGAAAACAACGAATCATTTGTTCATACATTTGACCACGAACCCGACTGCATCCAAGTTTCTGGTGTTGATTACGGGCGACTTACCGCTCATCTCACAAAGATTGCTCAGATACAGCAAACAACTATTGACGATCTGACTAGCCGTATTCAACTATTGGAGACAGCATGAACATGAATATCAACATCGACGACCTGATTGCCGAATTAGAAAAAAGATTTCCAAAAGAGTTCACGATCTGTGTGCAAGCGGTACAGATCCGCATGTTGCAAGAGCAATCATCTTTAGCGGAACCCGCCGAGGAGTGACATAGATGGCCGCTGTTTATTACGACGACAGCGGGATCGACTACGACCAGTCGTCTGTCTACTACGACGAGGCGGTTGATAACTCGTATGCCGACCCGTCCATAGAGTACGGCGGCAACAAGTCGTATCACGGCACAGTTGTCTATCAGGCAACTGCGTCTAGTTCGGGGGCTGGTACGTCCAGTGCCGCTACTGTTCGCACTGTGTTGGGGGTCGGCGTGTCGGCTGGGGCTGGCACTAGCACGTCTACACGTCTTAGAACTGTGTTTGATTCTGGTACGTCGGCTGGGTCTGGTTCCCAGACCGCCGAACGTGTACGTACCGTTCTCAGGTCTAGCGTCCAGTCGGGTGCGGGTGGTTCGTCGTCCACATATTTGCGGACGGTGTTCAACGCTTCAAGTGAGTCCAGTACGGGCGGTTCGTCTGCTGATCGTCTGCGTGAAACGTTTGACTCCAGCAGTTCTGCTGGAGTCGGCTCAGAGGCGGCTTCAAGGCTTCGTGAGACGTTCCAGACCACAACGTCTGCTGGTACATCAGGTTCGACGTTTGATGCGATTCTGGGTGCCTTCAGGACTGCTTCTGGTTCGGGTGGTGCAACTACTGGCGATCAGGCTTCCACGTTGCGGGAAACGTTTGCGGCACTGGCTGGTAGTGGTGTTGGCTCTAGCACGGCGGAACGTTTGCGTGAAACGTTCAACATCACAGTGTCGGCGGGTCTGTCATCGCACGACGCTGAACGTCTACGTGAAACGTTTGCGGAGTTGTCGGGTTCTGGTGCGGGTGGTTCGTACGGGGTGTTCTGGATAAACGAAGGGCAACCTTGGGAAGCAGTCATTCGTACGAGACCAATGTCAATGGAGGTTGCTGGACGTAAAACGTTCAAGCGTGGGGTGAACTACTCAATAAGGCTGAGGTAATGGAACTTACTGACCTGCTGAACGAGCGAGAGTGGCGTGCTTGTCGCGGCTCGGAGGACGACCCCTTACAGGGGTTCATACATTTTTGTGAGAACTATTGGTACATCAAACATCCGCAGGATGGGCGTATCAAGTTTGAGTTACGTGACGCACAGGTTGAATCCATCAAACATTGGATGGATAACCGTTACTCGGTTGTGCTGAAGGCACGACAGATCGGGTTCTCCACGTTGGCGGCGGCCTACTCTTTCTGGTTGGCGTTCTTTTGGCCTGACAGATTTATTGTCATGTTGTCGCGTACTGAGCGTGAAGCGGCGAAACTGTTGCAGAAATCCAAATACGGCTACAAGTTTTTGCCGCAATGGATGAAGGAACGTGGCTCTGATCTGGTTGTTGATAACCAGTTGAAGATGACGTTTGCTAATGAGTCGTCGATTGAGTCGCTTCCTAGCGGTAACGATCCTGCTCGTGGCGAGTCTGTGTATCTGGTGATTGTTGACGAGATGGCGTTCTTGCCGAACCCTGAGGAAGCATGGGCTTCTATTGAGCCGATTGCTGACGTTGGCGGTCGGGTTATCTGCCTTAGTACCGCTAATGGTTCAGGCAATTTCTTTCACTCTTTGTGGGTTGGGTCTCAAACAGGGAACAATGCGTTTGCGGGTCTGTTCTTCCCTTGGTCGGCTGGTGACCGAGGGGAGGACTGGTACGAGTCAAAGATCAGAACGATGGCGTCGTGGCAGTTGCATCAGGAATATCCACGTAACGCTGATGAGGCGTTTATCAAGTCAGGTAACCCTGTGTTTGATATTGACGCGTTGGATTCGTATGAACCTGTAGAACCTGATCGTGGTTATGTCCATGTCCTTAGTCATAAGAACATGGATTTTCGTCTGGCGAAAGACGGTGAGTTCCATGTGTGGGATTATCCTCGCCCTGACGGGGTGTACGTTATTGGTGCTGACGTTGCTGAAGGCTTAAGTCATGGCGACTATTCGTCGTGCCATGTGATTGACGCTCGTGACATGCGTGTTGTAGCCCACTGGCACGGACATATCGAGCCAGACTTGTATGGCGATCTGTTGGCGGAGATTGGCTGGTGGTACAACACAGCGCTGTTGGGTGTTGAAAATAACAATCACGGTCTCACCACGTTGAAGGCGGCGCAACGTTATTCGTATCGGAACTTGTACCGTTCCCGTCGTTTACAGCAACGGAACCCAGAAGCCACAGAGGTGTTGGGTTGGCGCACGACAACGGCGACTAAGCCGTTGGCGATTGACGAGTTGTCTGCTTCGTTGCGTGACGGAGAACTTGACTTGATGTGCGAGTACACGTTGGCTGAATTGCGTACGTTTGTGCGCTCTCAGAACGGCAGGATGAATGGTTCTCCGCACGATGACCGTGTGATGTCGCTGGCTATTGCGTTCCAAATGTTGAAGTATGTGTGGCTTCCTGAGTATCGGGGCGACCAGCAGATCCCGAAGTACAGCATGTCTTGGTTTGAGCGTTTCGCCATTCACGACATCCAACCGTTCGAGCGGGTGCCTATTGGTGCTCATAATTCCCGAAAACAGTAGGTAACGATCTCCCCAATGGGTGATGGGCACTCTTATTTGTGAAAACTGCAACCGAACTTTCACGTTTGACGTGGTTCCGAGACGAGGCGCTATCTGTTTCAAGTGCCACATCAAGGGCATTTCGTTTGGTTTCCAGCAAGGACAGCAGATGTTTCACGACAAGACGATCAAAGAGCAGGAACGGGAGATCATTGACTCCGCTAAGCGTGAGGGTCGTGACATTGAGTACGTAGGAAATAGGTGGGTGTGAGATGCCTACGTGGGCGCAGATCGTCGTGGCATTGGCCGCTCCTTCAGGCGTACTGGTGGCGTTGATAGAGCGAACCAGACGAGAGAACAACAGGGATCATGCGTCCAACGCAAGTTTGCTGAGGCAGATCGACTCAAAGGTCGATCACGTAACCGAACGAGTAGATGGTCACATCGAATGGCATCTTGACCGAAAGGATAAGTAATGGACTACAGGGAAGCATTACGTCGTGGGGTTGCAACGTTTGTTGCTGGCGCAACTGCGGCACCGTTGACAGCGGCAGTTGTTGATATTTCGTTCTTCAAGGCGGCGGGAGCCGCTGGCGTTGTTGCGGTTTGGAACTGGGCGGCACGTCTCGCACAGTCGTACCTGTCTCAGCCGTCAAAGGTTCTCTGATGGCGCGTCCTTCCAATTCAGACAAACTTGCCAAGTACCGCAAACACCTAAGTACATCAAAACGTTGGCGTCGTGACGAGGACTATGACTCAACATGGCGGCGACTGATCGACCTGTATCGGGGTCGGCACTACGAGTTCGCAACAGATGAGGACAGATTGCTGGTCAACATCTCGTTTGCGACGATCAACGTGATCGCACCGTCAATCTCGGTGAACTATCCGAAGATTGCTGTGAACGCCACGAAACCTGAGGATGCCCCCAAGGGGATCATCACTGAGGCGATTGTGAACTATTGGTGGCGTCACTACAAAGTGAAACCAGAGTTCCGTCGGGCAGTCAAAGACTTCCTTGTGGTTGGGCACGGCTGGCTCAAGGTCGGCTACAAATATGTTGAAGAGGAACGAGTAGCAGACGCAGACGAATACTCTGACGCCGAGGTTGACCACATGACAACGATCACTGTGGTAACCGAGGATCGTCCGTTTGTGGAGCGGGTGTCGCCGTTTGACATCTTTGTTGACCCTGATGCAACGTCAATGCGTGACATCAAGTGGATAGCGCAACGTATCCGCCGCCCTCTGAAAGAGGTGCAGGCGGACAAGCGTTATCAGAAGCAGGCGAGAAGTGAGGTCAAGGGAACGACTCGTTCTCGGTATTCGTCGAACGAACCGCACGACAAAAAGATTCAAGACGATTCGCATTCATACGTAGACGTGTACGAGTTCTACAACTTGCAGTCCAATGAGATGAGTGTGTTCGCTGATGGCGGTGAGCAGTTCCTTATCAAGCCACACAAGATGCCGTATGGGTTTGGTCATCCGTTTGTAATGATCCGCAACTATGACGTTCCAGATCATTTCTATCCGATGGGCGATCTTGAAGCGATTGAGCCGTTGCAACGTGAGTTGAACGAAACCAGAACACAGATGATGAATCACCGTAAGCGGTATTCACGTAAATATCTGTACAAGGAATCTGCGTTCGACGTTGACGGACGTAACGCTCTTGAGTCCGACTATGACAACGTGATGGTTCCTGTTTCGGCGGATGAGCCGTTGTCGAATGTTGTTGCTCCGTTCCCTGCGATTGTTACTCCGCCAGAGTTTTACAACCAGTCGGAGATGATCTCAAGCGACGTTGAGTATGTGACGGGCGTGTCGGAGTATCAGCGTGGTGGTTTGCCTGAGATTCGCCGTACGGCAACTGAGGCGGCAATCATGCAGGATGCCGCTAACGCTCGGGCGGCTGACAAGTTGGCAACAATCGAAGGTTCAATCCAAGAGGTTGCTTATCGTTTGGTTGCTTTGGCACAGCAGTACATGACTGGCGAGCAGGTTGCGCGTGTTGTCGGCAAAGATGGTGTGCCAATCTGGATCACGTTTGATCGTGATTACATCTCTGGCGAGTTCGACTTTGAGGTTGAGGCAGGCTCTACTGCCCCGAACAACGAGTCGTTCCGTCGTCAGATGGCGTTGCAGATGGTGGACGCTATGTCGCCGTTTGCGAGCGCTGGGGTTGTCAACGTTCAGCGTCTAGCGGCACACGTTCTTCAGTTCGGTTTCGGCATCAAGAACCCTGCCGAGTTCCTTGAGGTGCCGCAACCAGAGCAAGCACAGCCACAGCCGACGGCAGAAGGTGGGCAGATGCCTGTCCCGATTCCTGAGCCTGCACCAGCAGGAATACAGCAGATGGTGGCACCTCCGCCTTCCAATCCACAAGCACTTTCAGGCGTTGACCCCGCTGTGTTAGCGGCTTTATCAAGCCGCATGGGTATGGACTTGAACAACACGATGTAACGATTTTCCCTATGGGGTGAGGTGTTTGGAATAACCGAAAGGACTCCTGTGACCGAATCCATAGATACCGCGGCGATAGACCCCACTCCTGTTGAGGCAGACAGTGGACAAGTCGAAGCAGATAGCGGAACACCAGAGCCAGAGGCTCCTTTACTGAATACCGAAGATTTTGCCGATCACCATGTGGTCGTCAAAGTTGACGGTCAGGACGTACGGGTTCCTTTGTCCGAGGTAACTGCGGGCTACCAACGTCAATCGGATTACACCCGAAAGACACAGGAACTTGCAGAGCAAAGGCAACAACTTCAGTGGGCTAACGCCATCGCACAAGCGTTGGACAACAACCCTGACGAAACGATCAAACTGTTACAGCAACACTACGGAGTTAGTGCGGCTGAGGCTCAGAAAATTGCGGACAACGCAGTTGAGCAGGCAGATGGATCGGACAGTTGGGTTGATCCAGTCGAAGCGAGGGTGAAGGAACTGGATTCTCGTATCCGCCAGTTTGAGGAGGAACGGGAATATCAGCGGCTTGAACGTGAAGTTCAGCGTTTGCAAAACACATACGGCGAGGACTTCGATGCTCAAGAAGTGATTGCTCAAGCGTTAGCAACGAACAACACAAACTTGGAAGCAGTGTTCAAGCAGTTGGCATTTGACCGATTGCGTGCCCGCACTTACGCAACTGAACGGGTTGCCGATGAGAAGGCCGCTGAAGAGGCGGCAATCTTGGAGGCGAAACGTGCTGGCGGTGTGGTCGCAGGAGGGACAACGGCTAACGGTGTGACCGCTGTCGATGCTTCGCCAATCCGTACTGTTTCGGATGCTTGGTCTGCCGCCAAACGGCAGTATGGCATCTCTTGATCCACTAGGAGAAAACAATGGCTGGTAACAGCAACTTCAACGAACTTCTATCAACCACGATTGCGAACTATCGCGATCAACTTACTGACAACGTGTTCAACGCACGTCCGCTCACCGCACACCTCATGGACAAAGGCCGTGTTCGTATGCTCAGTGGCGGTACGAAAATTGTTGAGCCGTTGATCTACGGTGAGAACAACACTGTTGGTTCGTACTCAGGTTACGACACCATCGACCTCACGCCGCAGACTGGCGTCTCAGCCGCCGAGTACGAATGGAAGCAGTACGCCGCTTCTATCGCAATCAGCGGTATCGAGGAAGCCAAGAACAACGGCGAAGAGGCAATCATCAACCTGTTGGAAGCAAAGGTCATGCAGGCCGAAGAGTCCATGAAGGAAGGCTTCAACGCTATGTTCTTCGGAACAGGCACAGGAGACGACTGGAACGGTCTTGAGAACCTGGTTGACTCAACAACCGCAGTTGGTGGCATTGACCCAGCGGGAACTGGCAACGGTTTCTGGGCATCGTACGAAGAGGGCACTGCTGGTGCGCTCTCGCAAGCCGACATGACCACCGCATACAACACGGTGTCGGTCGGTAACGACCATCCCGACATGATTATGACCACTCAGACTTTGTTTGAGAAGTACGAGTCACTGTTGACACCACAACTCCGCTACACCGACACCAAGACGGCTGACAGCGGATTCCAGAACCTTCTGTTCAAGGCCGCTCCTGTCGTGTACGACGTGGACTGCCCAGCAGGAAATATGTACTTCCTGAACAGCAAGTACCTCACCCTTGTTGGTCACTCTGACAAGTGGTTCACCCAGACCGAGTTTGTTCGTCCTGAAAACATGGATGCTCGGTACGCCCTGATCTTCTGCTACGGCAACCTCACGGTTCGCAACCGCAAGAAGCAAGGCAAACTCACAGGCCGCACCGCCTGATAACTGGGTTCCAGTGGGCGGGGGCTTCGGCTCCCGCCCACCAATCTCAATCCAATTTCTTTTAGTAAGAACGAACAATGGCACAACGCAAATCAGGGCAACGTAAACCAGCGATTGAACTTCACGACATTTTGCCTCCAGTTCAGGTGGCGAAAGCGGTGTCGGCTTACTACAAGAAAGCCGCGCCAATCGCACAGAAGTACGAAACGTGGAAGGGGCAGGGCAATCGTCGTCACAACCAGACGACGTTGGCTGGCCGTTCGCAGAGAGACCGCAACCGTTACGGTACTCAGGCTCCTAGAAAGACCAGAGCACGTAAAAGTGGGTAACGAAATGCGCTAATTAGTGATGAACGCTGTACCTGCTCACACTATTTACGGAGTCCCTGCGACTCGCAATGCGCGTCCAGCGGGGCGTGGTGTCAATTCGGCACCCGCCCCTGCTGGCGGTATGCCATTTGACGACCGTCATTGTGCATACGAAACAGGGGGCAATCCCTGTCAAGGGTACAAAGCGAAGAACACCGACTACTGCATGGGGCATCTAAGGGCAGTCGCTAAATCGAAAGTGGTGACAGATGAATCTGAATGAGATTCGCGCCAAGGTGCGTGAAGTTGTGGACATGGACAGTACCGATGTCTCCGACGCTCTGCTTGCCATGTACATCACCGACGGCTACGAACGCATAATTGCGTTGGATGGCCGTTGGCCGTTCTTTGAGAAGTCGTGGACGTTGACCACTGTCGCTGACCAGAGCGCTTATCCGATCTCTGGGATCGGATCTGGCGATGTTCGCGAGGTCACGTCGGTTGTTGATCCGTCTGCTGGCGGTATCCGTCTCACCATGATTGACCACGCTGAAGCCGAGGCTTTGTGGTTGGGTGCGAACAATCAGTCAGGGACACCCCGACATTTCTCTGTGTGGCAACAGTCAATTCATTTGTGGCCTAAGCCTGAAGAGGCTGTGACGTTGAATTTGCGTGGCTACCGTAAGCCAACCGCATGGTATTCGGACGGCACAACTGAAGTGGATGCCGATGATCGGCTTCACCAGTCGCTTGTGACGTACACGATTGCACAGGTGTACCAACTCCAAGAGGATTTGGAGGTGGCACAGTTCTACCGTCAGTCGTTTGACGAGTCTGTCCGTCTTGCGACGGCAGACATTCTGCGCGTCCCATCACACAGGCCGTTGGTTCTTTCTGGTTCCCGACTACATGACTCGTATTCGGGTCATCAGACACCTCTGTATTACTGATGGCAACTGAGGGAATCCAGATCAGCGATTTCACTGGCGGGTTGAACTATCGTGCCGACGCATACCAGTTGGCCGATAACGAATCTCCCGACTTGTTGAACGTTGACGTTGACCCGAGGGGCGGGTTCTCTCAGCGTGGCGGTTTTACCGATTACAACGCTTCTGCTGTTGGTTCGCTTGCGGCTGACGGGTTTGATCCGAAACGTGCGTTTAGTTGGGATGGTAACGCACGTCAACTTTTGGTGTCCGCTAACGACAAAGTGTTTTGGACAGAGGACGGGGCGTTCACCGACATGGGCGTAACTGTGAACGCTTATGACGGCGCCCAGTATGCGTCGTGGCATAACTCTAATGTGTCGTATTTGTATGGTTCGGCTGGCGAATCAAACAATGTGTTCAAGTGGAACGGTACTGTTGTTTCGACGTTGACTGCGAGTGGTGTTGGACGCTGGCAGGCGACCAACGGTATTGGTACGCACGCTCCTCGGTGCGAGCACATTGCCACACATTCGGATCGAATTTGGTCTGGCTATGTCCACGAGTGGGACGGCTCGGCTTACACGTCATACCCTGACCGCATTCGTTTCTCGCAGGCAGGGTTGCCTGAGTCTTGGCGTGAGAACGATTACATTGACGTTGTTGGTGGTGGGCGTGGTGTTACTGCGCTGATTTCTTTCGGTGACCAGTTGCTTGTGTTCAAGCCGAGAGCGGTCTTTGCTGTGCTTGGGTACGACGAGGATACGTTTCAGTTGGTTCAACTGACAGATCAGGCGGGTGCTGTTTCGTCTAAGGCTGTTGCCGTGACGGAACGTAACGTGTTCTTCTTTAGTTGGCCGCAAGGACTTTTCTCGTATGACGGGTCAGGGTTCTATGACATTTTCCCAACGATGCGTCCTGTTGTTGACAGTGGAGATTTCAACGATCTTTCGTTGGATGGTGTTTATGTTTCATGGGTGAACCGCAAGGTTCACCTGTCGTTACCTGTTGGTATTGACCCAGCCGATACTGAGGACTATGACCAGTCAGGGTTTGAGTTTGATTCTGTTGACTTGAAGTTTGATGGTGCTACTCGTGCTGATGTCCCTACTTCTACGTTTGTGTGGGATCAAACGATTGGTTCTGATGGTGCGTGGGTTCGTTACAAACTTGGTGACGGGTTCGGGTTTGCTGGCGGCGCTGATTGGGTTGACGCTGATGGGCTAAGTATCCCTGTGTTTTTGCACCCTGTGAAACCGTATGTGTTGCGTCTGGATCGGGACTCTTATCGGGACACTGTTGCGGGAACTGCTTACGACATGGACTCGTATTACGTGACTAAGTGGCAGGACGCTGGTTCGACTGCGTTGAAGAAGTTTTGGCGGCGACCAGAGTTTCTGGTTCGCCAGTTGGGTGAAGATACCCAGATCACAGTCGAGGTGTATCACAACTGGGATCGTTCACAAGTTCAGCGGACGTTCACATTGGACTTCACTGGGGCAGAGTTTGCGGGCGGTTACGAGTCGTGGGTTCAACCTGACTTGGGTTCTGACTTGGTGAAGGGGTCGAACCTTGGGTTGGCTAATGCTGTCCAGTTGAAGGTGACGGGTCAGGTGAATAAGCCTTGGGGTGTGAACGGTATTACGTACAAGTTCAATCCTCGTAGGAGTCGTATCTGATGGCTAACAGCAAGTACACGCCGCCCAGCATGTCTCGTCTACAGGGCGCTGATGCTGTGGTTTTGAGGCAGATCATTCTGTCTTTGGTGCAGGAGTTAGAGAAGATTCGTGCCCGTTTGGATGCGGGCGGATTGTAACGAAACAGGTAATAGGTGATGGCTGATTTAGCGAAACTTGGGCTGAACGCAAATAAGCAGTTGCGTCAGGGTGCGCTCCAATATGGGGCTACTACTGCCATGAATCAGTTTGCTCGTGGGTTGTCTCAGCAGAGGGGGCAACGAAATCTTCAGGATTTCGGTAAGCAACAGAACAAGAGTTTGACGAAGTTGAACCAGAGTTACAGCAATCGTGGGTTGCGTAATAGTGGTGTGCGTAAGCAGGGTGTTTCTGATTTTGCGTCGGATGCGACTAGGGCGCGTCAGGACATTATGAATCAGACGCGTGATGAGCAGACAGGGATTGACCTTCAGCAGAGGGCAAACGACGCTGAGTATCAGACATTGTTGGCGAATATCGCAGAGGACAAGTCGCAAGGAATCTTTGATTTGTTTGCGAATTTGTCTCAGTTTTACCCGTTCTTAGGGAGTTGAGTTATGGCAAGTAATCCGTATGCAGGTGCCGACGCTGGTTTGGCGTTGGGAGCCAAGAAACCGAAGAAGAACGATTATGCGGGTGCTGACGCTGGCATAGCGTTGGGTGCGTTGACGAGGTTTAGCGACCAGTATGGTCGTCCAACTAGCGGCGTAGGTTTCGGTCGTGGTGTCGTTCCTTCGGCTTCTCCCGTTCCTGCGGCTTCTGCCGATACGTGGGCGGCGGTTGATGCTGGTTCGTTTGCTCCGATACAACGTGGCATTGCGTCTGCCGCTAGTCCTGCACCTGCGGATGACACTTATGCGGCGGCGGATGCGGCTTTGATGCTGGCGAGTATGAACAGCGGTGGCGGAGGTGTCTCCTCCACCTCGGTTCCGTCTGCGCCTGCTTCACCTGCGGCGGTTCCTTCGGTGGCTGATCTTGCGGCGAGTTTGTCCTCAACACCGAAGGTGAATCCGCTTGATGCGATCTATCAAAGTTTGTTTGAGTCAATCGGCCAGAACACGGAGGCGGGTGTTGCTGGTTACAACGATTTGTTGACCCGTCTTGGCGAGAAGTACGGCACCGTTGAGGGAAACATTCAGGGTCGGATAGATGAACGTAATTCGTTCTGGGATGGTCAGGCCAATGATCTTGCCAGCCGTGTTGAAACTCAACGTGGCTTAGGTGCTCAGAATATGCAGAACTATCAGAATGTTTTGGCGGGGATTACGAACCCGTACGGTGAGGGTTTTGCTCCGTCGTTGACTACGACAAATCAGATGGCCGACTATTTGCAGGCAACTGGTGTTGACCCTTCGCAGGTTGATGCAATGGTTTCTCAAGCAAGTGCAGAGAACGCACAGTACGACCAGATGTTGAACAACGCTAACCAGACGTTAGGTGGCGCTTTACAGCAGGCGAACGATATGCGTATGGCTGATGCGTTGTTGATGCAACAAGGGTTCGATCAGGATCTTGCAGGTCAGCAGAATGCTATTGGTGCGGCGATGACAAGTCAGCGTGGTAATGAGATCGCTGGTCTAAACAGCGAGTTGTCGAACGTGGGGTTGGCTCGTATCGCTCAGGAGTTGGGGATCAACACTGACTTGTTGAACTTCCAGAACAATCAGGGTCAGTCGTTGGCTAACGCAAAGTTGGATCAGGCGGGTAACACCCAGCAGTACAACGCCAACTCAGAGAACCAGTCGATGAACTTGTTGAACAACATTCTGAGTGCGTATGGCGGCGATCTTGACCCTGCGTCTGTTGTGGAATTGGTAACCAAGTTTGCGAGAACGATGGGGATGCCTGCCTCTCAGGTGATGGGAGCCGTCTGATGGCAGAAGGACTAGACATCGGCAACCTTGCGTTGTTGCAGTTGTTGATGACCAGCAATGCTGGTGGTACAAACCTGAACACGTTGCAAGACATTTTCAGTCAGGGTTCTTTAGGGTTGCCCCTCAGTGTGGCTTTGGGTACTCAACCGTTTGAGGAGTTGCAGTACGCAGTTGAAGATGCGATGTGGCGCCCACTGGCCGCAGACCAGTTGGGCGACATTGACTTCGAGATGACACGTCAGGCTTACGCTGGTGACCCAGTAGCACAGTCGGCGTTTGCTTATGTTGACGCTGGCGGTGACGTTGACCAGTGGGCGGCTTCGCAAAAGGCAACGAACGCCATGAACACCGAGTTGTCGGATAGCGCTAAGAAGGCTCAAGAGTTCATCATTGACGGCGTGAAATCTGTTGCGAAGGTTTATCAACAGCAGGTGTCTGCGGCTGAGGATTTGTCTCGTCGTGAAGCGTTGGGTGAGATTGCCTTCAGGGACGGGCAGTGGTTTGAGGCGACGACGCCTGAGGCTCGGTCGGCGCGTCTGTCGGACTTGGGGATCACTGGTGTTCTAGCGAACCCAGAGATGTACAAGTCGGAATCCGATTACTTGCGTGAGGCGGCTCAGCGTTTCAGTAACGAGGCCAGTGGCACGGAGAATCAACGCAAGGGGGAAATTTGGGATCAGCAGGTGAAGGACATTGGTCTGACTGCTGAGCAGACTCGTGCTATCCGCAAGTTCCAAGATGGGCAGGTTCGTCGCCGTCTGGGTAGTGACCCTCAAACGCAACAGCAGGATGATCGTAGTTGGTGGCGGAAGGCTGTTGACTTCTTTGGTGCCCCTGAGAACATCGGCGCACAGTCTCCTAATTCTGATCCTGACCAGATGCTCGGTTCGGGTGGTTCAACACCGATTGTGGGCAGTAATGGTCGCTTGTCGAATGAGGAGATTGCGGCTCGGGCGGGCATGTACTACTCGGATAAGAACGAGCAGGCGGCGGCTAAGAAACGTGATGAAAGCAATGTCGGGTTGGAAGCGTTGAAACGTCAGAACGCTGAACGTCTTTCAGGGATGTTGGATCAGGCTGATCGTGGTGACAAAACGACACGAGCCGAGAACTATTTGGCTAATCAGCAGGCTCTCATTTCGGCGCTTGCCACACCTCAACAATCAACTACGGGAGGCTCAGGGTACGCACGTCGCCCTCAGGTAAGACTGAGGTCAGACGAGATTGACGGCATCATCTCTTCAATAGTGCGATAGCCGATGGCTGTTTCCTCTAACGTTCTTGAGTCGATTCGGTCTACAAGGCCGACTGGTATGACTCGTCTACCTGCGCCGTCTGGTTCGTCAGGCAGGTCTGTGAGCCTGTCTGACTTGAGCGCACAGGCAAGCGAGTTGGTGGCGCAGGGCGCAATGAACGCTGGCGGCAAGAAACAGAATTTCTTTACTCGCCTTGCGGCTCCTGTGCTTGGGAACAGGGTTGCTAAAACGTTGTTTGCTCCGCTGGAATTGTTGTCGATTCCTCAGCGTGCCGTCGTGTCAACCATCCAGTCGATGATTGACACGACTCGCCCAGATACACAAGGGGAGGGGCGGAGTTGGCTTGAGCGTGTGCAAGATCCGACGTACGGGTTTGGCACGTTGGCCGCTGGTGAGGATGGTGAGATCACTGGCAACAAGTGGGCTGACCGTCTGATTGGTTTAGCGGGTGATATTGCTACTGACCCGTTGACGTATCTGTCTACGGGTGCGGCTCCGTTTGCTAGTAGGTCTGGGCGTCTTGCTTTGGCTGGGCGTCTTGCCGCTAAGAACGTTGGGGATGACGTTGTTCAGCGTGCAGGTATTGGTGGCATTTCGGGTCTGTCTAGGGCTGAGCGTTTGGCTAACGATTTGCCGCAGGCCGCTGTCAGGTTTACGGGTGTGCCCATCCCTGCCACTCAGGGTGTTGCTGAGGCGGTTGGCAATCTGACTTCTGGTGCGAGGGCACGTTACAACGCTTCTCGTGCTGGTTCAGCGGTGCGTGATATGCGTGTCAATGAAGAGTTGCAGAATGCAATCACTAAGTTGACGACTGGTCGTGGGACGCAGACTGCGACGGAGGCGGCAGGGTTTGTTGCCGAGTATCGGCGTGGCGGTGCGGCGGCTGGCCGTGTTGCTAATGCGGCTGGCCGACAGGCGGCTCAGTTGGGTCAAGAGATGGATGCGACTATCCGTCAGAGTGGTGCGGCGGTGCTTGAGCAGGGGGCGCAGGAACCGAACTCAACTCTCGGCAGGGTGCGTAATTGGTTTGATTCGATTGTTGGTGAGAACAACACAGGTTTGTTGAACACCGATTTCCAAGCGAACATCCCGTACCGCAAGAACTATGTGCCGCACATTTGGAGCGACAAGGGTCGTGAGATTCTTGATTCGGCTAACGAGATGGGTCGCGATCTTAGGCGTATTCTTGGTATTGCTACTGACACGGTGCGTGGTTCTCAGATCGGTGAGGGTCGCCAGTTGGCGGCTGGCACCCACAAGATCGCTGGCCGTACTGTCAACTTTGGTAAGGGCACGATTGACGAGATCAACGTGGAGATGCGCCGTGTGTTCGGTGACATCCTTGGCGACGCTGATGTTCTTGAGTCTGACCTGCTCAAGATCATGGATAGTTATGTCGGGTTCGCTGGGGATGCGGCTCGTGAAGCAACGATCAAACGTGGACTGGTTACTCGTGGCATAGCGAAAGACACTGTTGACACGTTGGTGCCACAGTTAGTCAGGAAGGATTCGTTGCGTGGTTTCAAGGCCGCAGACGAATCGTTGGTGCGGCGCTTGAACCCGCTCGTTGCTACAGCAAATCAAGCGGAGGCGAGAGTCAACCGTAAGATTGACCGTGTTGTTGCAGAGTTTGAGCGCAAGAACGGGAACCGTTTACGTGATCTTGGTAATGCCGCCACTGATGAGGCAAGCAGGGTTGGCCTTGATCTTGTGAATTTGGGTGAACGTCTGCGTGATCCTGCGAGGCGTACAAGTGCTTTGACATCGTTGGATAATGCGATCAGAGACCTTGACATTGTGATCCCTCAGATTGAGCAGGATTTGTTGCAGGCTAGAACAGCGGCTCGTAAGGCGAGAGGGGCTGAGCGTCGTCGTTTGCAGAACGATGTGGTCAGGCTTCAGCGTGAGATCAGCAATATCAACTCGGTGTTGGGTGACCTCAGGATTGTTGACGCCCGCCTTGCCGATAATGCGGCAGGCAGGTTTGACAACATTCCGTCTCCGATGGGGGAGGCGGTGCCGATCCCTGATCGGCGTCCAGCCACACAGCAGTTGCTTGACCAGTTGCCTGCGGCAGAGAACACGAGGTACACACCGTACGAGGTTCGCAAGGTGTCACAGCAGGTTGCGGATGAGGCGGCTGATCCGAACTATCGGGGCGGTACTTTCAACCAAGATTATTTAGATGCGCGTCAGGCTGACCGTCAACGTTTGTTGACCGAGTTGGAGGAGATGAATGCGGCGGAACGCACGTTTGCTGTTTCTCCGTCTGGTGCCGCTGAACAAATAGATTTTCAGGCGGCTGTCGGACGGTTGTCTCGTGCTCAACGTCTTGAGGCAGGGCAGGCGTTCGCCGCTGGTCGTGAGGTTGACGCCATCACTCAGGAGTTGTTGCGCCAGTCTGGTCGCATTGTTGATCCGAACATGAATCAGGTGTGGTCTGATCTGAACTCGTGGAACGAGGTTCGTGACAACCTGCAACGTATCCGTGAAGCGGCTCAGAGGTACATTGACGAGGGCGCTGAGATTCCTAAGGCTCGTGCTCAGGCTCAGAACTGGCGTGAGCGTTCAAGGTTTGTGGAGGAAGTTATTGCGTTGACTGATCCTGACCCGACAGGGGCACGGTTGGAGAACGCAATGATTCGTTTCGGGTTCGGTGAGAACTCTGATCTCGGGTTGGCAAGAGCGATTGCTAACGGGACGGGCACACCTGAGGGTGATCTGGCGTACGCGTTGTTGGCCGACTATTACAAACTTGAGTCAGAGTTGCTGGATGCTGTGCAAGCGGTTGATGCTGTGCGTCTTGATCGTGCCCGCCTTGCCGAAGGCAAGCGTGCACTGAAGTCTGGCGATTGGGATTCTGCGAACGACATCTTGTCGATGGTGACGGACGGACAGTTCCATCTTGTGTATCGGGATGTTATCCAGCAGGGCTGGACTGAGATCAGTGAACGTCTTGGTGTTGCTGTGCCTGACCGCATGGTCGCCATGTTGGAGCAGTTACCCAAATCACAGGCGGAGATGAACAAACTGTGGAAGGTTTGGAATAACTACATCCAGTTCTTCAAGACGTACGCCACGTTGTCTCCTCGGTTCCATATTCGCAACTTGATGTCTGCTGTGTTTATGAATGCGGCGCATGGTGTGACACCTGATTCGATGTCTAAGGGTTTCCGTTTGTGGAATAGGTACATGGATGACCCGCAGATTTGGAACACGTTGTCTGCTCAGGAACGTGAAGTTATTGACGCTGTGTTGTCGTCTGGTGCGGGACAGTTTGATGAACTTGGACGTTCTGCTATTGGTTCTAAGGTGACTCAGAACCGTGTGACGAATGCGAGTTACAAGGCTGGTCAGTACGTTGAGGGTTGGGTGCGTGCTGGCATGGCGTGGGATCAGATCATGCGACAGGGAACAGGTTTCGAGGGCGCTGTTTCTCGTATCGAGTTTGTGCATTTCATCTATTCGGATCAGAGCAAACTGGATCGGACGGCACGTCTGTTGATTCCGTTCTGGACGTTCTTCAGTCGTAACGTGCCGATGCAGGTTCAGACAATGTGGACTCGTCCTCGTGCGTATGCGATGTACAACAACGTGATGAAGAACATCAGTGCCGATGAGGAAGGTGACATTGTTCCGTCGTACCTGAAGGATCAGGGTGCGGTGAAACTTCCGTTCGGCAACAACCTGTATCTTGCACCTGACATCGGGTTCAACAGGTTGCAGGAGGACTTGGCGAAACTTTCACCCGAGGGGTTCCCGAGGTTGGCGTCTGACACGATTGCACCGTTGCGGTTGGCGATTGAAGGGCTGGCAGGCAAACGTCTGTACAACGATCAGCCGTTCCGTGAGGATCGTGATGTCCCTGTGTCTGGTGCGAAGTGGGCGTTGTTGCCGTTGATGGCTCTGCTCGGTGGAACTACCGAGACAGAGGATGGCAAGTTGGCGTACACGGATTTTGCGAACTACGCAACTGAATCGTTCCTGCCTACTCTTGGACAGTTGGAACGGTTGTTCCCGCAACAAGAGAAGAACCAGCAGAGGCGTGCGTCGAACATCGCATCGTTCTTCTTGGGTTCACCTGTGCGTCAGGTCACCACACGAGATATCGAAAACGAGTTGTATCGGCGTGGCCTAGCGAACCGCTAGCCCTCACCTTCATCTAGTCCTTGTTGTAACGTCTCTGCGATTTGGCTGATGAATGTCATCATGCCAAACATCGCCATGATGTCACCGTTAGCGGCACGATCAAAGGTGTCAATAAATTCTCGTGCGCCTTCGACTGGGGTCATCAGTTGAACTTCCAGCCACATGCCTTCGTTCTTGACTATCTGCTCCGCTGTTAGTTCGATCTCTAGCCGATCTTCGGGTGAGATCAGATCGTCAGCCCAGTCCTCGGCACTCACAGCAGGGGAGCCATCTTTGCCCACGTCTTGACACCAATCAAGCCGTCAGGTAGCAGGCCGTTCTTGCCTTGCCATTTCATTACGGCGGCTTCGGTCTTGCGACCGAACTGGCCGTCAACGGTTGCGCCAACAAGTTTCTGAATTTTGCGTACCAGTTGTGCGTCTTTCTCGCCACGCTTGATGACCTTCCCCCGATACGGGATGATTGTCATCTTCGCTGGTACTTCGACTTCTGGGTCGTCGATCAGTGAAGCGAACACTTGCTTGTATGCGTCGGCGTCATCTGCCCATCCGTCAAGGTGTGTTACCTCGACGTGTATCCAGTCCGCCCATGATGCGCCGCCCCCAGACACAGTTGGTTTGGCGTAGACCCGCCAGCATTGACGGTCGGTGCGCCACGAGCGTCCGAACGGTTTGTGGGCGTAGTCGGTAATCATGGCGATGCCAAGATCGTTGGCGTGTTCCACCAACCAGTCGATCCACTTGAGTGCAACCTTGCGGTCGCCACATCCTGAGTGGGTGGGCGCGCCACGATAACTGAGGTCAACCGCCCTGCCTGTTCCATGAACACTGGGATAGGGCTTCCCACGCGCCGCTCTTTTAGAAAACGATCCGTTATGAAAGAACGCTCCGCCAGTTGCTTTGATGAATTGGCGTGCAAACTCTTCAGTGCCTTTGCGTTTGCCGCTTGCGTACCCGTCGAAACCTACATATTCAGCCATACTTATTGTCCTTTTCGTTACCTCTAATGACGGCGATTGTGTTTGCTGGTATCCCGTTGACGTGTTCCCCGTACCCGACAATCAGTTGTGTGGTGGGTCTAAACAGAGGCTTTAGCGCTTTGGTTAGAACGTCAGGTTCTACGTCGAAATCAAATGCCAGAGTTATCTGTCGGCTCACTGCTTCCTTCCTGCGGGGGGTTGAAGATGAAGTCCATCGCTTGTGCGATGGCGTCTACTTCTCGGCGTAGTTGTGCCACTGCTGAGACCAGTAGTTGCAACACATCTTCGATGGTTGCTGGACTTTCGTCTACAGTTGATTCAATCATTGGTTTCTCCTAACGGGAGTGCGAATGTTCCATCGTCAAGCATCATGGCGATAACGCAGTAGCCCACCATGTCTTGCAAGGTGTCAACAACGGATTCGTTGGTTGGGTCTATGACGTTTGACATCAGGTTCTTTAGGCGTTCGATCTTGTCGGATAGGCGCACCAACACTCCGTATGTTCCGAAGGCGTTAATGTTGCCGTGCCCGTAGTCACGTTGCTTAGAGATCAGCAGGTCGGTCATTGCTTGAGCATCCCAAATGTTTTGCTGTCGCAGTTCTCCGATGGCGTCGTATGCAATGCCCTTGAATGCGGACATCACTGTGATCTCACCGTTGGTGTCCCAGTTACGAATCATCATGTCTCGGAGACGTACCGAACTTTCGATGTCGATTGGGTTCGCCAGTGTTTGTCCTGCCGATAGTGATGCGACCCAGCCTGCGGCTGACTCTCCCCAAGTTTCTGCTTCCATGTATTTGCTCCTGATGATGGTGTGCTCTTTTAGTAGTTCCGCTAGGTGTGCGGTCGCAGAGTTGCGTAGCCGCCAAGCATGTGTTTTGGATACGCCAAGTCGGTCACCCACTTCTTGAAGTGGTGCCCGTTCGTAGAAAGTCGCTTCGATAACGAAACGTTCCTCTTCGTCAAGTTGGTCGATGCACTCTGCGACGACTTCGATGATTGGCCGCATCTGGTACGACAGGTCAGGCGAGGCTGACGGGTCGGCTTGCATGATTGCTTCCAAGAATGACTCTGGTTTGTTCGTGTTCCAGAGACGTTCATATTGGGGGGTGACTGTCGTTCTGACGTTGGGTTCTCGCCGTTGTATCTGGAGAGTACGCCAGTCAATATGTGGATCGGAGAATGGTATTTCGCGTTCACTGGGCATTTATCTTCACGGAGGTGGTCGGGAAGTTTGTTGACTTCAGACGGATGTATGGTTTGCTGTTGTCGTCGAACTCGTCCACCTCGCCGTGTTCGACGCACGCCCGTTGCCAATCTGACAACGAGGCGATCCAGTACCTAGAGCGGTGCGAATCCCATACGAACAGGGACACTGGCGCTACCAGTTCCCAGCGGTGAAGGGCGCTCATCTTTTCTAGTTTCAATTTCAATGTTGAGTCACGGCCTATGCCCATGCACTCAACTAGCCCAGACACAATCATGTAGTCGGGGGTGTATCTCAACATCACAGGGATTGACGGGACGTGCATGTTCGGACGGTTCAGCCCGAACCTGTGGTGTTGGGGGAACAGTTGCTCAAACTGTTTCTCTGATGCGTCTCCCATCTGTCCGAAGCGGGACGCAAAGTGTTGTTCATGGAATGCCATTCACACCCTCCAAGGGTCTCCGCCTGCGTGTGCATACAGGAACCCTGCGAAGCAGATGTTCTTCCATGCAACCAGCAGGTCGTCGGTTGTTCCCACCTGACACGTTTCGACTCCCGTCCAGACTTGAGGCCGTGCCTCTACGTCTCGGATATGGATTGCGTTGATCTGTAGTAGACCGAACGATCCTCCGTTGGGGTCATCAAAGTTGATTTGACTCTCGTCACATCTTGATTCTCTCCACGCAACGTAAGAGAAGGTCTCTTGAGGGAGATCGTGAACATAGAACGAAAGGTTGTATTGGTTGCATGATTGTTCCCCGCTGTTCACTCCGAACGGGAAGGCGAAGAACGCAAGCACCACGATGTATTTGATGAGTGCGGCGAACGATGTGATTACCGCCATCGCAACCACCCCACTAGGGCGATGCCCGCAACACAAATCATTAGATGTGTTGTCATTTCTTTACCGCCTTTATCTCAACGACGAGGCGGTCGTTGTCGAACGCCCCGCCTTTCTGCAAGCCGTCCAGTAATGCTTTGATGTAGTTGTCGATGTCCGCTCTCAGGGACAGTGACCCTTCGGTTGCGGTTTGTACGGTCACGTCCATCCCTGTCTTGGAGAACGTCACGTCAACAGATACGGGGGTGGTGAACTTCTCGCCATCCCAGTAACTAGCGATGGCATCTTCATAATCTTTGGTTGCTTGTGGCGTGTAGGCACGTCGTGATTTCTTTGACATGCGTGGCCGTTGTTTCGGCTTCGGATGGAGGGGTATGTGAATCGTGTGTTTCATCGTGGCCTGTACCCGTGCTCAAGGATTTTCTGCAACTGCTGTTCCCCGTCACGACGGGAGTGAAACTTTCCCCATCTGCGGTCGGCGTCAATCAGCACAGGCCATGCGATCTCCATCGGGATTCCCTGCTCCGATAGTTTTCTGGCGAGACGAACCAACGTTGCGGATCGGTCGTACGGTTCACGGTTCGCTCCGTGCATCCAGATGGAATAAGTAGCGGCGTCTACTGCGTTGCTTCGCATCAGACCTTTCACTTGGTCGTGTGTGTCTGTGCCCCACACGGATTCTCCGCCGTCAAGTTTTGTGGTCTGGGCAGGCGCAACCCAAAGTTGCGCTGTTGATTCGATGTCGTCACGGCTTGCCTTGGTGACACGTTCAAGGAACTGTCCAAGGTCAAGCGGCGTGTCGTTGTCGTCCATTATGTAGCGGTCTGGTGGTACGCCATCTTGTTTGCCGTAGTAGGGGAGACGCACGTAGTTGCCGAGTTGCCCTGATGTCAAGGTCTCTTGCTTGGGGTTCACTTCTCGTGCTGGGTAGTTCAACACTTGGTGTGCCGCTAGGAGTGCCCGCCGCATTGTTGCGGCAGGCATCAACGAATCCGTGAAGCACCAAACGTGGTAGCCCTTGCGGGTGCGCTCTACCCATGTCGGGATGTTCCGTGCTTTCAGGATTGTTTGCAGGTTGCGTGCTCCGTCTAGGTCGTCAATGTCAATGTCGATACATCCCCAGATACACAGGTCGCCGTCAGCGGTAGGGACGATGGGGTACACCCCGATCTTCTCTTCGCCTTCTAGGTGACGGCGGAACACTTCGACGGTCAAGGGTTGGCGGACACATCCGCCTTCCCATGATCCGTATGCGTCACCTCGCCCTCTGAATAGATCGACGAATTGTTCCAATGGTGTCATTAGAACTGCTCCCTGCCGATGTCTCTCAGGTATTGAGAGGGGAGTTCTCCGTGCGGCATCGGGTAGAGACGGCCAGTGTCAGAGTCAATCTCAAAATCTGTTTCGGGAACCAGCGTGTTTGACCTGAGTTTGTTTTTGACCAGCGAGATCGTGAGTGTGTACTCGTGAACTTTCTGTTCGTGCTCCCAGAATGCGATCTCTTCTGCGATGCGTTCAGAGTGGGAGCGAACGTTCTTCTCTTGAAGTTCTCTGATTTGTGCGGCGATCTCGTACCGTTTGCGGCGCACTGCCATCATCAGGGTGGCTTGTTGTTCACCGCCGTATGAGCCTGATGAGATGGTGAGTTGCTTACCGTCTGCGCCTGCGGAGCGGCTGGTCTGATGCAGGCACAACAGTGGGATGTCGTGTCGCCTGCCGAACGCTTTGATGTAGTTGGCTTTGTCAGGGATGGTTTCTCCTGCTTCAACCAAGTCCAGATAGTCAATGACGACCAGTGATGGTTCACGGCCTTTCATCTGGCACCACTCGTTGTATGCGCCTTCAAGGTCGTTGGGCACCAGCGGCATGTCGTACACCGTCAGGTTGGAAAAGTCCTCTTCGGCTGTGCGGTGCAACATTCCGATCATTTCTTTGTCGCCGTCAGAGATCGCTTCCTCTAAACGCCATGTCGGAATGTCGTGGTGGATTGCCACAAGTTTTGACAGAGTGAGGGTGCGTGGTTCGTCGGGACAGAAGTACAGCACCTCGCTGTCTGTGGCCGCACAGATGTTCCTTAGGCAGTGCAGAAGTACCTGTGTTTTACCGTTGTGCGAATGACCGATCAGCAGTGCGAGGTGCCCTCGGGCTATCCCTCCTGTTGCTCTGTCAATCGGGTCGATCCCTAAAAGGATTCGTTCGTTTGGCGTTGTTGCCCACCGCTCGTACTCAAGTGCGGCGTCGGCTAAAGGTTTGTAGTAGCGAGCGGAATCGGCAAGGGCGACAGGTTCTTGAGTCGCTGAGGTGGGGGGTGAAGCAACGCTTTCACCTGTCGCCCAAGCCGCCGTCGCATCATCAAGTGTGATGCGGCTCATCTGTTACTGGTCAGCCTCGTGGCGGCCAGAGACAGAGGTCTTTGTTGTCACAGGAACGGAACCAAGGACGCTTAGGGTTGGTAGCCAACTTGTCACGCTCATCCCATACCGAGGTGATGCCCTTCTTGGCGGCTTCAGAAGCAAGCCATGACGGGACTTCGCCGTGTACCTTGCCTGCGATCCTGATGCCCATCTGGTTGGGGGTGATGTCAGGGATGTGTGCTGGTACTGCGCTTGGGAAGATTTCCTGCACTGTTGCTAATGCTTCCTGCGGTGCTGGTGCCGCCGCTGGTTGCGGTGCTGGTGTGCTGGTTTCTCCCATGATCTCGGTCAGCATCGTGTCCTTGACAGTGCTGAAACCGATTGCCCACTCGCCAAGTTTCGTGTTGATATCGGCGGCAGGGTTCACCAGATCAGCGGCGATCTTTGCCGCAACCTGAGTGACAATGGATTCATCTTTGCTCATTGGCATTTTTTCCTCCGTTGAGGGTTAGTGATGACTCGTCGATGCGTGTGTCATCTGTTGTTAGAGATGCGCCTTTGCAGACGCTCCACCAAGGACACCAAGTTTCATTACATAGGTAGCCCTGATCGACTTGCGGCCAAGGCAGGTCGTTGCCTAGGCGAAGTGCGGCAGACACAAGGTTTGTGATCTGCCGTTCAATCCATGCACCATGACGTGCGGTGCGGATAACAGTGGTGCGTGACCCTTCAGACTTTTCCTTGCGGATCATCACACCGAATGTGAAACTGACAGGCCAGTCGGTCACAAGTCCAGACTTGACTGCGGCCAAGGCGTACACCTGCGACTGAATGTTTTGCTTCTGAAGTTCACGCTGGTTGTACTTGCGCTTAGCGCTTTTCCAGTCCCACAACTTCCCGCTAGGGGACACGTAATCCATCGTTCCCTCTAGTTGGATCACGTACTCTTTGCCGTCGTGCTCAATGGTGTTCATCGGCACATAAAACTTGTGCTCCACGATGCCGCCGAACTCTACGTGAGGTGCTACGTCTCTCGCCCAGCCTTGACTCATAGCGATAGCGAGCGGACGCATGTCCTCAGGTGTCAGCGAAGTGTACGTCCAACGCTCATCACTGTTCATCGCTTGCTGTAGCCCGAACACTGCGGCGTCAGCAATGTCGTTGATATCACACTTGCCAAGTAGCACTTGTTCAATAGCGGTGTGCATTGCTGTGCCGAGAACGGTGGCATCGGAGCCACGTCGGAACTCTGGCTTCATGTATGCCAGACGGCCACGCTCCATACACATCAGTGCGTCGTTGACCCATGATTGGCGAACACCGATCTTCAGCGTGCCGTCGTCGTTCTGTCTAAAGATCACAACAACCCCATCTCATCTAGTTTCCTGCGTCGCTTGGTCACCGACGAGCGGGACAGCATGACGTTGAACTTTTCTCTCATCAGGTGAACAACGAGTGTCCCTGATAGTCCGCCTCTAATCATCTCATCGAACACCTCCCGTTGTTCTTCTGTCAACTTCTTACCCTGTTTTGAGCCTGCATAATCAGGGTTATCGGTTACGCCGTAGATGTAAGACAATCGTTGAGCGGCAGAGTGAGGCACCCCAAGTTTCTTTTCAAGCGTGCGCGCACCGACACCATCTGTTGTGCGAATGAATCGTTCAATGTCCATCCACTGCTCGTATGTCACGGACATGAACCATGAATCGTCTGAGTCCATTGACATGATGCGGATGAACTCGTCAAATGTTTTCTCGGAGTCGCCCAGTACCAGAATAAGACAGCGGTATTCCCTGAGCAGAGATGTCAACGCATCACGCGCCTTGAGGTAGGCGTCGGGTGTATCTGGTTCACGATGAAGAACCTTGAGAACAATCATCGGATCTTTCAACGCTTCGTGGTATGCGTCGTGCGCCTTGACTAGATGGTCAAAGAAATCCAGTAGGCGTTCCCCTGACAGCGGGGCGTGCAACCCGTACCTATTTGCTATTGCTTCACCGAGATGAAAGTCGTCGATCCGTTCGACACGGATCGGCGTTTTCTCGTTGACTTGAATGTCGTCCAAATGATCTGGTCTATCGTCTGGTCTTGATGCGTCGTTTGTATTATTCACCTAACTCTCCCTTGGGCATTCGTTCGTACCCAGAACACAGTCGTCCGTGCTGTGCGAAGGGCGAGGGTTCCGCCGTCAGGCGGGAACCCGATACGTGGTCGTGGTTGCGACCCCCCCTGACCCCCCCAAAGGTACGTCATGGGATTTCTAATTCAACAACCACCTAGAACGTGGCGCTCAGGGAGCGTTCTCTATTGCAGTTTCTTGTTCACAGTACGTAAATCTTTGAGCCTTGTCCTCAATGATGTGACTTCTTCCTCTAGCGAGGCTATGTACTCTTCTTGCTCCAAGATAAGGGCATAAAGGGCTTCCATTGTTTCGCCGTCTGCGGCTAAACGAGTTTTTTTCTGCACTCTTGATGGGGTCACCCCTTGTTTGTCCAGTACCCAGTAGAGGGTTGAGCGAGGCAAGCCGAGATCGGAGGCAATCGTGTTGACACGATCCCCTCTCTTGTACCTCCGCACTGCTTCTTCGGCAACCTCGTCGGTAACCAGACGATGTTTTTTGGTGTTCATAATTCCATATTAGGCTTGACATTGTTCTCCTTGCAAGAACTTCGTTGTACTTGATGGGTGTCACAGGCTTCCTAGCCACTCTCCAAGCCTTCCTCCTTTCAGATATCTACGGGTTGTGTCAGTGCTCGCATGACTGAGAACGTCAGCGAGAACATCTAGTGGCACACCAGCACGCGCAAGGTTCGTTGCGGCTGTGTGCCTAAGGGCGTGAGGATGGAACATCTGAGAACGATCCCATCCGATACGCCGCAAACATTTAGTCAGTCTTTTGTTCAACACCACAGGGTCAGGAAGCCACTCGTCTGTCAGCGAGTAGCGTTCCCTTACTGACAGCGATGCAGGTAAGTCCCAAGGTGTCAGCACCTTCTCATCGCGACGGTACGTAACTAGATCAG
>Ga0181600_10000670_pt1 | contig 26448 bp, 33 predicted proteins | sample 041ome_2_FD_132982 | JGI IMG/M metagenome (GOLD analysis project Ga0181600, IMG submission 132982) | Coastal salt marsh microbial communities from the Groves Creek Marsh, Skidaway Island, Georgia - 041406US metaG (megahit assembly) | ecosystem: Environmental > Aquatic > Marine > Intertidal zone... | reverse complement strand
TGGAGAAGCATTCAGCAAAATACGACAATCAGCATGCAATTGCTCTGCCGTCTCATTTATCTTCTTTAATAGTGCTTCTACATCAACAGAAGGTTTTGGCTCACCATGTGCAATCAACAGGCATTCATCATACTGTTTGCCTAGCATTATGTCATCGGGTCGCTTAGCATCCTTCAGCTGATTAGCGACGTTGCGAATGGTTCCTAGATCAGATGATTTCTGTGCGGTAGTGCAAATATTGATCAACGTATTTCGGCGGACAACGCTCATATCTGCCATCAAGGCAGTTGGAATGAAAGTTATGAGAATTAAAGAGTGAAATCTATTCATAGACTTAACCACCAGCAAAAACAGCGATAATTATCTTAGCCTGATCATACCAAATTGTGAACGAAAGGTTAGAGTGACACATGAAAAACGGTAGAAATACGGCTGGCCAATGCTCAACAAAAGCAATTTTTATCGTCCACGTCTAAACAATTAAAAAAATTGTCGTTAAATCACTTGTGGCGCTAATATGGCTTGCTTCATTGTCGTTATTGATGGTGGAGGAATAATCTTGGCAAAGATTGGAATCGCATCAGCAGCCTACCGAGTTGAAACTGCCCTAACGAGGGCTAGCTCGTCTAAAGCTATGAATATGGCCCGCATTTCTACAGGCAGTAATTCAACAGCGGCAAACGATTCATCAATTAATTCTGTGTTTAAGAACACTTTTTTATCTGATATTTCCGCAACCCAAAGCGCCGTAAAATCAATTGGTTTATTGAAAGGCTTCTTAGCCACCGCAATTGCTGTAGTAGATAATTTATCAGCAAGAAATACTAGAATGTTTGAGTTGGCGATAATGGGGGCAAACGGAACCAACAGTGCAGCAGAAACAGCGTCCATTGACGCAGAAGCAGAAGCACTAATAGATGATATGTTAGTCACAGCTAGAGATGCAAATTATAAGGGTAAATTTATTTTTGAAGATGGGTATAATGTTCACCTTGCACTGGGAGCTAGAGGGCAAGAAAAATCTGTTTACATTGGGACCATTGATATAGTCAGCATAGGACTGCACGACTTCACAAACCTAATTGTGAAACCTAGTGATGGGTTGGCTGATACGGACAGAATGACGTCTGTTCTTGAAACTTTCCAAGAAAAAATAAACGAACTGCGTGTTGAACTTTCATCACAGTATGCAGCTGTTGAGCAAGCGCAGTATTCTTTGACTGATCTCGTTACGCAATATCAACTAGGCATGGATATTATAGACAACGTGAATTTTTCTGCTGAAGTTGCCATGCTGGCAAAAAACCAAATTTTACAAGATGCTGCAAACGCAATGTTGGTGCAGGCAAACAGTTCACAACGAGGATTGATTTCGTTGATTGCTTAATAAAAATATGTTATAATATAACACATGAAAAACGGTAGAAATACGGCGGGCCAATTCTCAATAGGCAACTCTGGAAGACCGCGCGGCTCCAGAAATAAGGCTAAGATTGCCATTGAAAGCCTACTGCATGGCCAAGCAGAGGCATTAACTCAAACTGCCATCAATAAAGCTTTAGAAGGCGATAGCGTTGCCCTGAGGCTTTGCATGGATCGTATTGCTCCGCCACCCAAGGATGCTTCCGTAACATTCTCCATGCCAACAATGAATAACGTGCTGGATGCCTCAGAAGCCGCTGGAAGCGTGCTAAAAGCTGTTAGTGAAGGTGAGCTAACCCCAATTGAAGCAACGCGTGTAATGGGGCTTATTGATAGCTACAGGCGAACATTTGAGCTTACAGAGATTGAGAAACGGCTGCAGGCTTTAGAAATGTTGGAGGGGATGAGTTGAAAAAAATAAGCTGGAACCCATCACTTAAAGCAATCTTATTCACGCTATGTGCTTTGATGGGAGCCATGTTTGTAATTGGATTGGCAGTCTATATTCCAAAATATTTAGATGAAAAGCAAGCTGTACGCGACGCATCTAAGCATTGTGTAAACTATAGAGCTTTCTTGTTGGCATCTGATTATTGGACGGAAGAAGGCGATGTAGATCAAGCCCGTGGTGTATTCGGTTTAGCACAGCATCATTTTAAGCTGGGAAAATGTACGAAGCTTCATTAGCTATTAATTATTCATGGGATGTAAAGGCTGGCATGGCTAAGATGTCAGTTGAATACAAATAGGGTACTCCATGCATGGCTAAACTACTACCGCTCATCGCAATATCGCTTTTTACCGTTATTTGTGCGTTAGCTGTGTTTTTCGTTGATCCAGTTCTTAGTTTTTTGCGTTATTGGGCAGCTTTCGGTGTGATCGTAGGAATTCTGTTATTCAAATACCTTTGGGACACAGATGAGATTTGATCATCGCTATTAAACTTAATTTGCGCATAACTTCCTTTAAATTTCACGAATTTTGTGGTAGGTTATAGTTAGAAAAGTTGGTGACCAAGATGCCCAAGCGTTTGGATGTTACAGCTAAAGTACTAATTGCATATGCCCTCATCTTTCTTTGCGGGGGCCTAATGTTGCTGAGTCAAATTCCTTAAAACAGCAAAATGCCAATGCGTAACTTCAAGACACGACTTTCCAAACTTGAAAAGCGGATTAAGCCGAAAAAGAAGCTGGTACGGATATACTGGGCTGATGGTACGTTTATTGGTGAGCAGTGGGTTTGAGGTAGATGTCAAAATCTAAAAGGTGGACTAAAAGGTGGTCTGTGTTGACCTAAATTTACGTAAAATATTGTTATATAAAATTTTTTTCTGAAAATGGTGCTGCTGAGTAGGATTGAACTACCGACCTCTCCCTTACCAAGGGAGTGCTCTACCACTGAGCTACAGCAGCACGCTGTGGGCGCGTCATTAGACGTTATTTTGCCGATACGCAAGTGTAATCTGGACGGTTTTTTATCCTTGCTGTATGGAATAAACATGACAGGCAAAAAAACAGAAAAAAACAATCAACATTCGGCGCAGACGCGCGAAGATCGGTTAAAGGCCGCGCTAAAAGCGAATATGGCCAAGCGCAAGGCTCAGGCCAAAGCGCGTTCAAAACCGACCGAGGCAGAGAAGGAATAAATCATGGATTCGATATTGGTCACCGGCAATGGTCCGTTGAAAGGACAAATCCCAATCGCGGGTGCGAAAAACGCGTGTTTGACGTTGATGCCGGCGACTTTGCTGAGTGACGAGCCGCTGACGCTAACGAATGCTCCGCGTTTGTCTGATATCAAAACCATGTCAGCTTTGTTGGCGTCGCTGGGGGCCGAAGTCACGTCATTGAATGACGGTTTGGTATTGGCGATGTCGTCGCATAACTTGCATAATCTTACTGCCGATTATGACATCGTTCGTAAAATGCGGGCGTCAAATCTGGTTTTGGGTCCACTTTTGACGCGTGAAGGGCGTGCAGTTGTTTCTTTGCCAGGCGGCTGTGCAATTGGTGCGCGGCCGATGGATTTGCACATTTCCGCGTTGGAAGCGTTGGGCGCAGAGATCGAATTGAAAGATGGCTATCTGCATGCGCAGGTCGTGGGTGGGCGGTTAAAGGGCGCTGTGCATGAAATGCGCTTTGCCTCTGTTGGTGCCACGGAAAACTTTGTGATGGCGGCAACTTTAGCCAAGGGCACATCAGTTTTGAGAAATGCGGCGCGCGAACCCGAGATCGTGGATTTGGTGCATTGTTTGCAAAAAATGGGCGCGCAGATTGACGGTGAAGGGACATCGGAAATCACCATCCAGGGTGTTGATCGTTTGAACGGTGCAACCCATCCTGTTGTGGTCGATCGTATTGAATTGGGGACGTATATGCTTGCCCCTGCGATTGCCGGTGGCGAAGTTGAATGTATCGGAGGCCGGTTCGATTTGATCCAAGCGTTTGTAGATAAACTGCACGAGGCCGGCATTGATGTGCAAGAAACCGAAAACGGCATTCTTGTCAAACGCGGTGGTCAGGACGTGAAATCGGTTGATGTGAAAACCGAAGTTTACCCAGGGTTCCCAACCGATCTTCAGGCGCAAATGATGGCGTTGATGTGTACGGCCAATGGTGTGTCGAACCTTGAGGAAACGATTTTTGAAAACCGTTTCATGCATGCCCCCGAATTGACCCGAATGGGCGCAAACATCGAAGTCCATGGTGGCACGGCCAAAGTGACAGGTGTGAAAAAGCTAAAAGGGGCGCCTGTCATGGCAACCGATTTGCGGGCGTCTGTGTCCCTGATCCTTGCGGGTCTGGCGGCTGAGGGTCAAACAAAGGTTAGCCGTGTTTATCATCTTGATCGCGGATACGAAAAGCTTGTGCAAAAATTGTCAGGGGTCGGTGCAAAGGTCGAAAGGATTTCGGAATAATGGGCCAAGACGCACGGTTCGAAGATGGACGCGAGGCGCCGTTAAACCTTGGGGCTTTGACAGGTGACGATTTAACCGTTTTGTCAGCATTGGTCCAAGATGCAGTTTTTCCTATCACCGAGATGAAATGGGATCGCCCGTCACGGCGGATGGTGTGTTTGATCAACCGATTTCGCTGGGAAGACACGTCCTTGGTTCAAGGTCGAAACCGCGACCCTGAGCGAGTGCAAGCGTTGTTGGTGATCAATTCGGTGACCTCGATCGCATCGCAGGGTATTGATCGGTCCGACGCCGAGGTGATTTTGTCTTTGATGTCGGTCACATTCGATGGGATCGATGACGGTGCTGGCAATGTCATCTTGACGCTTGCGGGCGATGGTGCGATCCGCGCTTCGGTTGAGGCATTGGATGTCACCCTGCGCGATGTGACACGCCCTTACAAAGCCCCGTCGGGCAAAGTACCGCAGCATCCAGAATAGCTTTGGTCTTGTCGATTGGGTGCGTGGCATGTATCCCATGGCCCAATCAATCGGAGAGTTCCATGCCAGTATTGCTTAACGCTCAAGATCCAGAATTTGAAACGCAGTTTCAGGCACTTTTGAGTGCCAAACGAGAAGACAGTCCCGACGTGGATCACATCGTTGCGGGGATTATTCAAGATGTGCGTGATCGCGGTGATGATGCGGTTCTGGAGCTTACGACAAAATTCGACCGTTTGGATTTGACAGCTGACACGATGCGGTTTTCAGAAGCCGAAGTTGAACAGTACATCGCAACAGTTTCACCCGAAGATCGTGCCGCATTGGAATTGGCGGCGCAACGCATTCGTGCCTATCACGAACGCCAAATGCCAGAAGACGCCTTTTGGATCGATGAGAGCGGTGCTGAACTTGGGTGGCGATGGACGCCCGTCTCAGCGGCAGGCCTCTATGTTCCAGGTGGATTGGCGTCTTATCCGTCATCGGTTTTGATGAACGCAATTCCGGCTAAGGTTGCAGGCGTTGAACGTTTGGCAATTACGGTGCCAACGCCCGATGGGGTGGTTAATGCTTTGGTTTTGCTGGCCGCAAAATTGTCAGGCGTTGACGAGATTTATCGTATCGGCGGGGCGCAGGCCGTGGCAGCATTGGCCTATGGGACGCAAACAATCCCTGCGGTCGATAAAATCACCGGCCCGGGCAATGCGTTTGTGGCGGCTGCAAAGCGGCGTGTTTTTGGCAAAGTGGGCATTGATATGATTGCAGGCCCGTCAGAAATTTTGGTGATCGCAGATGGTGACAACGATCCCGATTGGATCGCCTTGGATTTGCTTAGCCAAGCCGAACATGACGAAAGCGCCCAGTCTATATTAGTGACCGATGACGCCGCGTTCGCGCAAAAAGTATCCGACGCTGTTGATGCACGGTTGCAAACACTGGAACGACGCGCGATTGCGGGGGCCAGTTGGCGTGATTACGGCGCAATGATTGTTGTGCCCAATCTGGATGTTGCCGTCAATTTATCAAACCGTATCGCCCCTGAACATCTTGAGCTTTGCGTTGCTGATCCAATGGCGTTATCGGAAAAAATCACCCATGCGGGTGCGATTTTTCTAGGTGCTTGGACGCCCGAGGCGATTGGCGATTATGTGGGCGGCCCGAACCATGTTTTGCCAACTGCGCGGTCTGCACGTTTTAGCAGTGGCCTATCAGTGATGGATTTCATCAAGCGCACAACTCTTGCGCGCATGACCCCTGATGCCTTGCGTGCCATTGGGCCGTCAGCGGAACGCCTTGCGACCTCTGAAAGCCTTGAGGCACACGGGCTTTCTGTTACGGCGCGGTTAAAACATCTGAATTCCTAACAAAACTTCAACTGCGTTAGGGAAAGGATTGTTTGACTTGCCCGATTACAGTACGCAAGATGTTGACCGAAAGTGAGCTTGATATGAGCAGAATTGCCAACATTGAACTAGATGACCGTAACCTTCCGCCCCCCACGCCCGAAATCGAGCAAGAGCGTAAAGTTGCGATCTTTGATCTATTAGAGGATAACACCTTCGAATTGCCCAAGCGTGACGATCGTGCCGTTCCTGCTGGGCCATATAAAGTGGATCTATCGATCCGCGATAAACGCTTGGTCTTTGATATCACGACCGAGACAGGCGAAAAGGCGGCAGAGTTTCATTTGTCACTGTCTCCATTCCGTCAGGTGGTCAAAGATTATTGGGCTATCTGCGAAAGTTATTATGATGCGGTAAAAAACATGCCGCCCAGCCAAATCGAAACGATCGACATGGCGCGTCGTGGTATCCATAACGAAGGTGCACGCGTTCTGAGTGAACGTTTGGAGGGCAAGGCGATTATTGACAATGACACAGCGCGGCGATTGTTTACGCTGATCTGTGTTCTGCATTTCGGAGCCTAATCGTGACGGACGGGTTGCCACAATCAATCCTGTTTTGTTGTGACCACAACGCGGTGCGTTCGCCAATGGCCGAAGGCATCATGAAAAAATTCTATGGAACTGGTACTTATGTGCAATCCGTAGGTGTGATGAACGACTTAGAGATTGATGGTTTTGCCATAGGTGTATGCCAAGAGATAGGTGTCGAATTATCACGTCACAGGTCACGCAGCTTTGATGAGATGGAACAATGGGGCGATGATTTGTCGTCGTTTGATTTGGTCATTGCGCTTTCGCCTGCCAGCCAACGCCGTGCATTGGAATTGACGCGGTTTTTCCATCTGGATGTCGAATATTGGCCAATAATGGACCCAACTGGAATAGGCGAGAAGCGAGAAACCAAGTTAAACGCGTATCGACAAACCCGTGACCAGATCGCGGATCAGTTGATCCGCCGCTGGGGCCAACCGTTGGAGAGATAAATGAACACCACAATCCAAGCCTATTTTGACGCCTTTAATGCAGGCGATACCGAAGCGATGATTGCTTGCCTGTCTGAGGAAGTGGCCCATCATGTGAACGAAGGTAACGTTCGGGTCGGGAAAGAGGCGTTTCGCGCATTTTGTGCCCATATGTCTCGGTGTTATCGCGAAAATTTGACGGACATGGTGATTTTTGGGAATTCTGATGGAACGCGTGCCGCTGCCGAATTTATCGTGAACGGCACCTATTTGGAAACCGATGGTGATTTACCTGCGGCGCATGGCCAAAGCTATCGTTTGCCTGCAGGTTCGTTTTTTTCACTTGATGGCGACAAAATTACCCGCGTGGTCACATATTATAACCTGTCTGACTGGATCGCACAGGTCAAATGATCGATGTGCGCGTTCTGACGGGGGATGCGTTGGTAGCGGCATTGGATGATGTCGCGCGATTGCGTATCGCGGTGTTTTACGAATGGCCTTATCTTTATGACGGCGACTTTGACTATGAACGCCGGTATTTGCAAAGCTATCGTGACAGCGCAGATGCAATTTTGGTCGGTGCCTTTGATGGTGATCGTTTGGTTGGTGCATCCACTGGCACGCCAATGACCGATCATGCCAATGATTTCGCAGCAGCGTTTTCGAAAACGGATTATCAGCTAAGCGAAATCTTTTATTGTGCTGAATCGGTTTTGTTGCCTGATTACCGTGGCCATGGCATCGGGCATGCATTCTTTGATCATCGCGAAGCGCATGCCCGTGCGCTTGGGTTTAAACACATCGCGTTTTGTGGCGTGATGCGTCCCAATGATCATCCCCTGCGCCCCGCATCATATAGACCGCTTGATCCTTTTTGGCGCAAGCGAGGCTATCAAAAATTAGATGGGGCCATTGCAGAATTTTCATGGACTGATATAGGGCATGATTACCAGACCAAAAAACCGCTGCAATTTTGGATCAAATCCCTTTAGGCCGTTATGTCCTGCATTGCGGTCAAAAAGGCACGAATTTCGTCCAGCGTATTATAATGGCACACAGAAACGCGAACGCAATCACTCCACCCCAGTGGATTTAGGATGCCACCAGAATAATGATCTGCCTTACGGGTATGGGTGCGAATACCTCGATCATTCAGCGCGGTGACAATATCGGGGATGGGCGGCCCTGAATGCGGAAAGACACCAACCCTTTGCGCTTTGGGTTATCTATGCCGCCAATGATCTCGACGCCGTCGATTTGTGCCAATCCTTTTAGATTGCCGATGCCATGTATCATTGCATTTGTTAATTCAGTTTCATGCGCCAAAATAGCATGACCAGCGGTCACAAGGCGTTCGCGACGATCTGTCGATGTGCTAAAATGCCCCCCCAACCAATCAAGGTATGAGACCACATCAGACATAGTCGCATAGCTGCCAGTATCGCGTGTACCAAATTCCCAGGCCTCTTTCGGGCCATTCAAAAGCTGTTCGTGTGATAATGCCGTCAACCGATCTGACACCCATGCAAAGCCATAGCCATGACGGGAAAACATTTTGTAGGGCGATACAACGTAGCCATCAATGTCATAGCTTTCGATATCAATCGCACCGTGCGCTGCGTTTTGGATGCCATCTACGATGATGAAACATTCAGGGGCTACGGCACGAATAGCCGCAGAAATTGCAGCCACGTCGACGCCCATTCCGGTGACGGGTGAGGAATGCAAAATCGTTGCAACACGGGTTTTCGCATCAACAACAGCGGCATAGTCATCGGCGGTCACCAAACCTGTTTCATTGTGATGCGCAACTGACAGATAAGGTCGATCCGAATGCTGCGCCCAATGCAATGCCGCGCTGCGGGACGCAGGATGTTCAAAGGTGGATCCGACGATATTGCCGCCGTCCTGTGCGCCCATTGCGGCCGAACGGATGACGCGGAATAATAATTCTGTCCCGCTTTCTCCAACAAAAAACTGACCGCCCGTCACGCCAAACAAATCCGCTGCATCGGATTTTGCGGTCTTGATGATATCAACCAAAGCATGACTTGCTGCATTATCGCGCCCCTGGTTGTCCGGGATCGCCGCAAATTTTGCTGATGTGTCAACAACTGACTTCAAGGTTAAGGCGCCGCCTGCATTTTCGAAAAAGATGCGTTCGCCCGTAAACGGGCAGGTATCAACATGTGCAAAGCGGTCACGGATTTGGGGCATCAGGTTTGGGATGGTTTCGATCATGTTTGGATCCAATCTTGTTTGGCTAAACAATGCGGATTTTTGCGCCACTTGCAATGGGTGACGCAACGAAGTTTCACTAACCTCTTGCCCGACTTTGTCTGATCCGTATTGTGACGTCAAAGAGGAGGCCCGCCAATGTCGCACCAAGTTACCATTTTTGAAATGGGTCCGCGTGATGGTTTGCAAAACGAGAAAACGCAGATTGCAACCACCGACAAGATAACCTTGGTAAATCTCCTTAGTGAATGTGGATTTTCGAAAATCGAAGTGACGAGCTTTGTCAGCCCAAAATGGGTACCACAGATGGCAGATGCGGCGGCGGTATTGGCTGGAATTAATCGGAAATCAGGGGTTGTATACACTGCTTTGACCCCAAATTCGACGGGATTTGAAAATGCGATGCGCGCGGATGCAGACGAGGTCGCAATATTTGGATCAGCCTCTGAAGGCTTTAGCCAAGCCAATATAAATTGTACAATTGCTCAAAGCCTTGAGCGGTTTGAACCTGTCGTTCGCGCGGCGCAATCAGCGGGCATTCCCGTGCGTGGATATGTGTCGTGTGTCACGGACTGCCCCTATGACGGTCCGACGGCGCCAGATAAGGTGGCAGAGGTTTCCCAAGCGTTGATCAATATGGGTTGTTACGAAGTGTCCTTGGGCGATACCATAGGTGCCGCAACGCCCCAATCCACAGCGAAAATGCTATCGGCTGTTTTGACCGTTGTGCCTGCCGAAAAATTGGCAGGTCATTTTCACAATACGCAGGGGCGCGCGTTGGAAAATATAGACGTTTCGTTGGATATGGGGGTTCGTGTGTTCGATGCGGCGGTCGGCGGATTGGGGGGATGTCCCTATGCGCCGGGGGCTGCGGGGAATGTCGCCACCGAGGCCGTCGTTGATTTGATGGCGCGGCGCGGATTTGAAACAGGTATCGATTTGGACCGGCTTGCGCGCGTCGGGGCATTTGCACAAGGATTACGGACATGAAAACCAATTATGACACCTTGAACGTCGCCCGTGATGACCGCGGGGTGGTTTTTTTGGAATTGGCTCGGCCAGATAAACGTAATGCGTTGTCTGCACAGATGATCGCCGAATTAACCGAATTCGCAACGACCTGTCCAAGTGATGGATCGGTGCGCGCCATAGTGTTGTCGGGGCAGGGCGACATCTTTTGCGCAGGAGGCGATTTGGCCTGGATGCATGAACAGATAAAAGCAGACCGGCTTCAGCGCATGACCGAAGCACGCAAATTGGCCAAAATGTTGCAGGCGCTGAATGAAATACCTTCACCCATGATCGGTCGGGTTCATGGCGCAGCCTATGGTGGTGGCATTGGCATGTGTTGTGTCTGCGATGTTGTTATTGCAGATGATCAAACCAAATTCGGCCTTACAGAAACAAAGTTGGGTATCATTCCAGCGACGATTAGCCCCTATGTCGTGGCCCGGATGGGCGAAGGGAATGCGCGCCAAGTTTTCATGAATGCGCGCATCTTTGGTGCGGATGACGCACTGCGATTGAATATCATCTCACGCAGGGTCGCCACGCAGGATATGGATCACGCAATCGCGCAAGAGATTGAACCCTATCTGCACACCGCCCCGCAGGCGGCAGCTGCATCCAAAGCCTTGGTGCGGTCGCTAGGATCGCGCATTGATGATGACGTGATCGACGCAACAATCACATGTCTTGCCGATATTTGGGAGGGCGAGGAAGCGGTTCATGGTATTGGATCATTTCTAAATAAGACAAAGCCGCGTTGGGCCTAGATCCTGTGAAAGTCGCAATACTTGGTTGTGTAAATCCATACGTGTGCGGGATGTTGTGCTGATTTTGGCACACAGATTATGACAAAATTATGACTTTTGTTAAAAACAATCTAAAAATTTTATACGAAAGTAGATAGTCAATGACTATTCTGATACCTTGAAAGAACTTGCGACGTTAAAGCAAAATCTAAAAGCATCGCAAGGTCAATTGAACCGCACCATCTTGCGCAGCCCAATGCGTGGGGTTGTGAATGGCCTTTCTGTCACGACAATCGGCGGTGTTGTGCGTTCTGGCGAAGAAATATTGCAAATCATTCCTTTGGACGAAGAACTGTTTATCGAGGCAAAGGTGAAACCGCAAAACATTGCGAATGTCCTGCCCGGACAAAAAGAGACCGTTAAGCTGAGTGCATATGACTATACGATCTACGGTGCACTCATGGGGCATGTGGACGTAATTTCAGCGGATACATTCAAAGATGATCGAAGCCGTAATCCAGATGGTGACCCGCATTACAAGGTACGTGTGCGCGTCGATACCAAGGGGTTAACAGACCGACAAGCGCGCATTCAAATTCGTCCTGGCATGCAGGCTCAAGTTGAACTGCATACAGGTGAAAAAACAATTTTGCAGTATTTATTGAAACCACTCTATAAATCGCGCGAAGCGCTGCGCGAACCATAGAACCGTATTTCCCTTTTTCTTTTAGATCTTAGGCGCTATGGCAGGGGAAAGAGGAAATGACATGTCTAATAAATGCGCTTTGTGTGGTTCTGAGAATGCAAGGCATTCGGTTCAAGTCGCGCCAAAACCCGTTACTGTTTCCCTGTGTGATACTTGCACAGAGTGTGTTTCCTCAATGCCTGAGGCAGGGCCACACTGGCAGTGTTTGAATGATGCCATCTGGAGCGAGAATGACGCAACAAAGGTCGTGGCCTATCGCATGTTACACAAATTGCCCCAAGAACAATGGGCGCGCGATTTACTAGACATTGCATATCTGGATCCAGAACTCGAAGACTGGGCAAAGGAAGATTTATATAATCCGGACCAAACGATTCATCGCGATACGAATGGTGTCGTATTGGCGGCAGGGGACACTGTTGTCTTGATCAAGGACCTTCCTGTAAAAGGCGCGGGATTTACGGCAAAACGTGGAACAGCCGTGCGCAATATTTCTTTGGTTTCTGATAATGCGGGACACATCGAAGGGCGGGTAAATGGTCAACGGATTGTTATTTTGACCGAGTTTGTGAAGAAATCTTAGCGCGTCGGGTAACTGGAATTTAACGGCGAAAGATCGCATCCAAATGGGCTCTAAACGCGCTGCTTATCGGGATTGGTGAATTGCTTTTTGCGTCCACTTGAACTTGGGCAAAGAAACCTTCGGCAAAAGCGGTGTCTTCGTTATTGCGAAAGAGGCCAATATCATAGCGCCAAGATGTTGTCCCTATGTGGGTCACACAAAGTCCAAGATGAATAATATCGGGGTAGCCTGCTTGTGCGTGGTATAAACACCCACTTTCAACAACAAAAAATTGAACTGTCTGTTCGTCAAAAAACCCGCGTTCCCGTTGCCAATTGGTAACGGCTGTATCAATCAAAGAATAGTGGATTACATTGTTCATGTGCCCATAGGCATCGTTGTCCATCCACCGTGTGGGGCAGGTTTGAAAATCAAAAAATTCAGATCGTGATCGGGGATGGGCGCGTGCCATGAGGGTTCCTTTTTTTCATAGTTTGAAAAACGTGCCCTCTAAAATCAAGTATTCGTCTGAAAAAGACGTGGGGTAAATTTATTCTTTGATTGACCACATCGTCACCACACGCGAAAACACAATCAAATAAGGAGGATTGTAAATGGACATCACATCCAAAACTGTTGCTATTGTAACGGGCGGGGCATCTGGTTTGGGTGCAGCAACCGTCAAAGCATTACGCGAAAAGGGTGCACATGTCACAATTTTCGACATGAACCAAGATCTGGGCGCAGCCTATGCCGCAGAGGTTGGGGCAAATTTTCTGCGGGTCGATGTTGCAAATGCAACAGAGGTGGCAGAAGCCGTTGCTACCGTCGCCGCACCCGCGGGATTACATATTACCGTCAACTGTGCAGGCATCGGGCCAGCAGCCAAAACAGTATCGCGTGGCGAAGCACATCCGCCCGAGATGTTTGCAAAAACAATTGGTGTAAATTTGATCGGGTCGTTCAATGTTGCGTCGCAAGCCGCAACGTGGATGGCAAAGAATGATCCGATCACTGCCGATGGTGGACGTGGCGTGATCATCAATACCGCGTCCGTTGCAGCATATGAGGGACAGATTGGCCAAGTTGCTTATGCGGCGTCAAAGGGTGGTATCGTTGGAATGACCTTGCCGATGGCGCGTGATTTGGCGCAGATCGGCATCCGCGTTGCATCAATCGCACCAGGATTATTTCTAACACCACTATTAGAGTCATTGCCGGAAGAGGTCCAAACATCACTGGGGCAGCAAGTGCCGTTTCCTTCCCGATTGGGTGCGCCTGCGGAATACGCAAAGCTGGTGTGCCACATTGTCGACAATGATATGATTAACGGCGAAACGGTCCGTTTGGACGGCGCTATTCGCATGGCACCACGCTAGACGTTATTGGGCGCGGATCATTCTGAAAAAGGTGGACGCGCCCCAGCCCGCCAAAACGGCGATTATCAGAGACATGATCGCATATAAAAATGGCTGCTCATGGGCTATTGAATATAAAAACTCTTCCAACCCGACTTTGTAAACGCCAATTTTTGTCGAATATGCCGACACCACTTTTCCACCGCGTGTCAGGAATATGCGTGTGTCATAGTCACCTTCGGTCAGCTGTGCTGGCAGAAAGATCCGTGTTTGGAACAGGGTGTCCTGATCCATTTGAACACCGCCTTCGTTGATCGAATAGATGCCGGAATTCTGACGCACCCGAATAAGCGCATTGTTGAAATTTTCAACGTCGCTGACTTTGGTATCAACAGCACGGATTGCTTTCGGGATTGAAATCTTGTGACGCAAGTCTTCTGTTTCGGTCAAAACAGCGTCCCAATTATTTGACGTTGCCACTGCATAAAAACTGGGCGCGGCGTCAACTTGGATCTTGTCACTGTTTGCCCATATCCCAAATTGCCGGGCCATGCGCCGAACCTCTAACTGTTCACTTGGGCCGGCAACGGTTACGATCACCTCAAGTTGGTCATCAGGAATAGGTGTTTGCCGTTTGACTGCGCCAAAAATTAATATGCTTGATCCGTCAAAATTGGTTGTAATGGCGATGGTGTCGTTGTCCATGCCTAGAACGATTTCTTCTGCGTGCAAGGGGGCTGTCAAAAGCAGGAATATAGCGACAAGAAAATGCATCAGTGCGCCCCTTTAATACGGGCGATATTATATAATTCTGTCGGTTCAATCAGCAAATCCAACGCGATCTTGAAACAAACCAAAAGAACCATAGTCGCCAACAAAATGCGCAGCTGTTCCGCCCGTAGTTTTGCACCAATTTGGGTCCCGAACTGTGCACCGATCACCGCACCTAGCAAAAGCAAGATAGCAAGAACGATATCCACAGTTTGGCTTGTGACGGCGTGCAAGACCGTGGCAAATGCGGTTACAAAGATGATTTGAAACAGTGATGTACCAACAACAACTTTTGTCGGCATATGCAGAATATAGATCATAGCCGGGATCATAATAAACCCACCGCCCACACCCATAATCGCCGACAGTATGCCGACAAATACGCCGATGACCAACGGTGGGAAAACTGAAATATAAAGGCCAGAGGTTCGAAAGCGCATTTTAACGGGCATTGTGTGAACCCAATCACGGCGTCTTATTTTTTTTGCTGGATTCACACCCGCTTTGGAACGTCGCATAGCACGTAAGCTTTCCACAAACATCAAGCCACCTATCACGCCCAGAAATAAAACGTAACACAAGCGCACCATCAGATCGACCTGACCCAATGATTTGAGGTAATTGAACAGCATAACACCAAGGGCGGCGCCAAATACGCCCCCGATGACCAACACACTGCCTAGCTTTAAATCTACGGTCTTTCGTTGCAAATGCGCGAGCACGCCCGAAATAGAAGATGCCACGATTTGTGTAGATTGCGTGGCCACTGCCACGGCGGGCGGAATGCCCACAAAAAACAAAAGCGGGGTTAAGAGAAAGCCACCGCCGACGCCAAACATACCCGACAAAACACCAACGATCCCACCCAGTCCAAGGACTAGGAACATATTCACGGCAACTTCGGCGATGGGTAGATAGATTTGCATGCGCTTTACTATCGCGATTGATTTCGCATTTGCAAGCGAATGCAGGGGGAAACAGCGCGTTTATGCATCATTTCCCCTGCCATAATTAACGTTCTTTTACATAGGGTTCACCGCCAGCGCGGGGCGGTATCGCTTTCCCAACAAAGCCTGCAAGGATAATCACCGTCAAAATATAGGGAAGGGCATCCAGCAGCTGAACTTGAACTTTAAACCCAAAATATCGTTCGATCATGTCAGGGCGCAGGGCAAGCGCCTGCAAAAATCCAAACAGCAAACAGGAATAAAGCGCATACCAAGGCCGCCATTTTGCAAAAATTAACGCGGCCAACGCGATATAGCCGCGCCCTGCGCTCATGTCTTTGACAAAGCCTGCCTGCAATGCAGTTGCCATATAGGCTCCGGCAATTCCACAAAGGACACCACAAATGATCACCGCCCAGTATCGCAGGGCGACAACAGAAATTCCCGCCGTATCCACGGCCTCGGGGGCTTCGCCAACTGCGCGCAGGCGCAGGCCAAATCGTGTCCTATACAGCACCCACCATGTCAGTGGGACGCAAGCAAGCGCCAAATATACAAGGATTGAATGCCCTGAAACAAGTTCGCCATAAATAGGGCCGAACACAGGAATACCCGCAAGGGGTTCTAAGAACGGTAAATCCACCGACTCAAATCGTGCGCCGCCGATAAGCGACGGCGTACGGCCGCCTTGTTTGAACCAGCTTTGGGCAACCAAGACCGTCATGCCTGCGGCAAGAAAATTAATCGCCACCCCTGAAATCAGTTGATTTCCGCGAAAGGTTATTGACGCCAAACCGTGCAGAATGGACAGTACAAGCGATGCAGCGATGCCCGCCAAAAGCCCCAACCAAACGGACCCACTGGCATAGGCCACAGCAGCAGAAAAGAACGCAGCCGCCAACATCTTGCCCTCAAGACCGATGTCAAAAATTCCGGCCCGCTCAGAAAACAAACCTGCAAGGCATGCTAACAACAATGGGGTCGACAGGCGCAGGGTTGAGTCGAAGACAGTCAAAAGATCATTGAAGATATCAAACATGCTGTATCACCCCTCTTTCCGACGCAGGGCAAGGAAAATCTTTTCCAATGGCATGCGCACCATGTTGTCCAAGGCACCTGTGAACAAGATGACCAACGCCTGGATCACGACAATCAGTTCACGCGGGATAGAGGTCCATAGGGCCAATTCCGCGCCCCCTTGATACAAGAACCCAAATAGGATTGAGGCTAAGACGACACCAAATGGATGACTGCGCCCCATTAACGCAACAGCGATACCGATAAAGCCAGCACCTTCGGTAGAATTCAGGATCAGCCGTTCACTTTCCCCTAATGTTGTGTTGATGGACATCATCCCTGCAAGGCCACCTGAGATCAGCATCGAAACCACGGTAATTTTTACCGGGTTGATGCCTGCGTATTTTGCGGCGCTCTCAGAATGTCCAAAAGCCCGAATGGCATAGCCAAGTTTGGTGCGCCAGATCAAAACCCAAACAAATACCGCCGCCAAAAGCGCGACAATCAGGGTCACGTTAGCGGGGGCTGCTTTTGAAAATTTAATACCTAAGGGCAGCAAAAGTTCGTGTAGAGTTGGCAAATGCGTCGACGCGGGAAAAGCGGCTGTCGCCGGGTCCATAGACGAGGGCGGACGTAAAGTGTTGACCAAGATATAATTCAACAGAGCTGCCGCAATAAAGTTAAACATAATCGTGGTTATCACGATGTGACTGCCGCGTTTTGCTTGCAAAACTGCTGGGATATAAGCCCATGCCGCGCCAAAGATAGCTGCGCCAAAGGTGCAACCAATTAACGCAAGCGTCCAATGCGGCCATGGAATATACAGCGCAACCAATGCAACGCCCAAGCCCCCCAACATGGCCTGTCCTTCGCCACCGATGTTGAACATGCGCGCGTGAAAGGCCACTGCAACGGCGAGTCCGGTGAACATGAAATTGGTGGCATAGTACAGCGTGTAACCCCACCCATAGGTGGATCCCAATGAACCGCTGACCATCATTTTGACGGCGGCAATGGGATCTTCGCCAATACCTAAAATCACCAAGGCGGATAATATTGCAGCTAGGATCAATGAAATCAAAGGGATCAGAACAACGTCTGCCCAAACTGGCATTTTTTGCATTATGCGGCCCCCTGTGAAATACCTGCCATCATCATGCCCAGTTCCTTTTCACTGGTCTGTGATGGGATACGTTCGCCCATTATATGGCCGTCAAACATCACGGCGATACGATCAGACAACGACATGATTTCGTCCAGCTCGACCGAAACCAATAGGATGGCTTTTCCCTGATCACGCAGTTCGATGATTTGTTTGTGAATGAATTCAATTGCACCGATGTCCACGCCACGCGTTGGTTGACCAATCAAAAGGATGTCGGGGTTTGCTTCGATTTCGCGGGCCACAACGATTTTTTGCTGGTTGCCGCCTGAAAAATTCTTGGCCGACAATTTTGGATTTGGCGGACGCACATCGAAACGTTCCATTTTGTCCTCGGCGTCGCGCAAAATAGCGGCGTTGTTCATCAACATGCCGTTTTGATAGGCGTCGCGCGTGTGATAGCCAAAAGCCACATTTTCCCAAGCGGAAAAATCCATGATCAAGCCTTCGCTTTGTCGATCCTCTGGGACATGGGCGATGCCGATCGCGCGTCGGGCTTGGCCATCTGCATTGGACCCGCTTAGCGCGATTTCCGCTCCGTTGAACTTGATCGACCCTGTCGCGGTCATATACCCGCCAAGGACTTCTAGTAATTCGGACTGGCCGTTACCCGCAACGCCCGCAATGCCCAAAACTTCGCCAGCCCTCAGCGTCAAGGAAATTCCTTTGACACGTTCTACACCGGCGTCATCGCGCACGCGCAGATCATCAATTTCTAATACGGGTGCCCCTGGATTTGCAGGTTTCTTGTCAACGCGCAGCAACACTTTGCGCCCAACCATTAATTCGGCCAAATGTTCGGGATTGGTTTCGACGGTCTTAACTGTCGCTGTCATTTCCCCGCGGCGCATGACTGACACGGTGTCGGTGATATCCATGCTCGCGCGCAATGTGTGCGTGATCAGGATTATAGTTTTGCCCTCTTCGCGCAGACGCCCCAGTATGCGGAACAGCTGATCTGCCTCTGACGGTGTCAGCACGCCGGTTGGTTCATCCAGGATCAAGATATCAGCCTGACGATACAGAGCCTTTAGGATTTCGACACGTTGCTGATGGCCAACCGACAAATCCTCGATCAACGCATCAGGATCGACGTCTAATTCGTATTCGCGCGCCAAGTCATTCAATGACTTTCGCGCTTTGGATAAGGATGGGCGCAAAAGTGCGCCATCTTCGGCACCAAGAATAATATTTTCTAAAACACTAAAATTTTGCACCAATTTGAAATGTTGAAATACCATTCCGATGCCAGCTGCGATGGCCGCTTGGCTATCGGGGATCTGAGTGCGTTTTCCACCAATATAAATTTCGCCTTTATCCGCTTTATAAAACCCGTAGAGAATGGACATTAGCGTGGATTTGCCTGCACCATTTTCCCCGATAATCCCGTGGATGGTGCCTGGCATGACGCGAATTGAAATATCTTTGTTTGCTTGAACTGGGCCAAAGGCTTTGGAAATGCCACGAAGCTCAATGGCTGGGGCGGCAGTCTCCTGCCGCCCCTTTGTGTCACCACTTGCCATTTTGTTTATTCAACTGGGCAGGTGTTATCTGACATATAGTCGTGAACCGACAGCGCGCCGCTGGCGATTTGATCAGCGGCCGCATCGACTGCTGCTTTCATTTCTGCCGAGACAAGCGCAGCATTGTTATCGTCAAGCGCATAGCCAACGCCGCCGTTCGCCAGACCCATAACGTTAAAGCCTGTTTCTAGCGCGTCACCTTGTGTGAATGAGTCATAAACCGCATTGTCGACGCGTTTCATCATAGATGTAAGGACTTTTCCTGGATGCATATAGTTTTGGTTGCTGTCTACACCAATTGACAAGATGCCTTCGTCTGCAGCAGTTTGCAAAACACCAACGCCTGTGCCGCCCGCAGCTGCGTAAACAACGTCAGCCCCTTGTGAGATTTGCGCTTTGGTCAGCTCGGACCCTTTGACTGGGTCATTCCATGCTGCAGGTGTCGTTCCTGTCATGTTTTGAATGACGGTTGCATTCGGATTCGCAGCCTTTACGCCTTGGACGTAACCACATGCAAACTTACGGATCAATGGAATGTCCATGCCACCGATAAAGCCAACGGTGCCAGATTTCGACGCTTGGGCCGCCATCATGCCAACCAAATAAGAACCTTCGTGTTCATTAAACACGACAGAGCGGACGTTTGGCGCATCAACAACCATATCGATGATTGTGAATTTTGTGTCTGGATAATCGGCTGCAACACCTTCTAGGGCAGATGCAAACGCGAAACCCGCCATAACGATTGGGTTTGCACCTGCTTCGGCAAAGCGACGCAACGCTTGTTCACGTTGTGCTTCGGATTGCAATTCGATTTCGCGGAATGTACCGCCGGTTTCTTCGGCCCAGCGCTGCGCGCCTGTAAATGCCATTTCGTTGAACGATTTATCGAACTTGCCGCCCAAGTCGAAAATCAACGCTGGCTCAGCAAATGCTGCGCCCGCTGTCATTGCCAACGCAGTTGTTGCGCCCAGTACCTTTTTCAGTAAAGTCATTACCTTCTCCCACAGATGGAAAACACAGACTCACTCTGTGTTTATTTATTGATGTTATATTAAGGACAATTTGCACATCAATGGTCAACCTGAATCTAGGTTTTGACCTTACGGAAATTTGATCAACTTTGAAAAAATATTATTATTGCAAGACTTTAGATAGCTATAGCACTATCCCGTTAAAGGGCTTTGCGCAAAACGAGAGCGTCCTCGCTGTCGCCGTTTTGTGTTTTGTAATATCCCGACCTGCGCCCAATTTCGGTATATCCTGTTGAAAGGTACAAAGCTTGCGCTGCAAGATTTTTTTCGCTGACTTCTAAAATGACAAAGTCTCCACCTCTGGCCTTTGCAGTGTTTTCAAATTGCGATAGCAGGTTTTTGCCGTGGCCGTTTCGGCGCAGGGCGGGACGCGTTATAATTAATAAAAGTTCAGCCACGTCGCAGACAATCGTGCCGATCGCATAGCCCGCGTTTGTTTGCACAATGATCGTCTTTGGGTCATCCAATAGGTCTTGATATTCTTGCTCTGACCACGTTCTTAGGGTCATGCCACTGTTTGCATGTTGGTATGCAAGATCAGCCGCGATCATGATAACCGCTTTGGTGGGATATCACGTGATGGTGCCGCATCGGCTGGCTTGATGTAATACGGGACAGGTTTTTGCACGGGCGCGGCAAAACGTGCAGCGGCGACCTTTGCAATCTGCTGGGCGAGGGTTTCGTCCATAGGACAGGTCAAATGGACCCCATGTGATTGAGATATGGCCTTTGGCGTTGTTAATACACCGCTTGCGGCACCTAGGTCGCTATGCGCCATGTAAATTTGATCGCGGGGCGCGGGAACGGTTGCGATCACAGGGCCGGTGTGTCCGAACCATGTCGCTTCAAAGTTTGTGACGCCAATCGCTGGAATGCCAAGCGCAAGCGCTAAACCGCGTGCAGCCGAAACAGAAATGCGAATACCTGTAAAGTTTCCTGGACCCGTTCCAACGGCAATTGCATCAAGATCGTTCAGTGTAATGTTGGCCTTACCCAAGACCTGATCGATTACATCCATAAGGTTTTCAGCTTGGCCTTTTGCCATGGGTTCATACAAAGTGGTAACAATTTGCCCTCTCAAAAGAACTGCGGCCACGCAATGCGCGGCCGAGGTGTCAAATGCGAGGATAGTGGGATCACAGGCCAACAGGGCGGACCTCTGCGACCTCTGGAATATAATGACGCAGCAAATTTTCGATACCCATTTTAAGGGTCATCGTCGAGGACGGGCACCCTGCACATGCGCCTTTCATCTGAAGGTAAACGATACCTTTTTCAAACCCATGAAAGGTGATGTCGCCACCGTCTTGCGCCACGGCCGGACGGACACGGCTATCCAGCAATTCCTTGATCTGGTTGACGATTTCAGCATCTTCGCTGTCATGATTGTCCCCATGAGCAGCTGCAGTGTCACCGATCAAAGCAGGCTGACCGGATTGGAAATGTTCCATAATCGCGCCCAAGAGCGATGGTTTAATGTGGTCCCATTCAGTTGCATCATCTTTTGTGACGGTCACAAAATCGCGCCCAAGAAACACGCCCGAAACGCCATTGACCGCAAAGATGCGTTTTGCCAATGGGGACGCATCGCAGTCTTGTGCAGTGGGGAAATCGACAGCACCATTTTCCAGCACGGTTTGCCCGGGTAGAAATTTAAGCGTTGCAGGATTTGGGGTTGATTCCGTTTGAATGAACATTTTTACGCTCCGTTGTTAGCGTTAGATATGGAAGTGGTGGCTAAAAATGTCAAGGATCTTAGAGTAATTCTAAACAGATTTTGATCGTTCCAAGAGATCCCAAGAATTGCCAAAACAATCGCGAAACTTGCAAACTTTACCATAAGGTTCATTACGTGGTGTTTCAATAAAATCGACGCCATTATCAGAGTATTTTTGATAATCACCGTCAAAGTCGTCCGTTTGCAAAAACAAAAACACGCGACCACTGGTTTGATTGCCGATGCACTGGCGTTCTGCATCATTTGACGCCTGTGCTAACAAGATGCTGGTTCCATTGCTCCCGCGTGGACGGATAAGGACCCACCGTTTTTGGGGCGTCAGTGGCGTATCCTCGATCAAGTCAAAGCCAAGCACGCCACAATAGTATTCAATTGCCTGGTCGTAATCAGGAACGACAAGCGCCACGGCATTTAGATGCTGGGTCACGTCAATGCGTCTAGTTGATCTTTTGTCAAATTTCCCGGAACAATCGTGATCGGGCAAGGCAGGGTCCCTGCGTTTTTCGACATCTGACTGACTAAGGGGCCAGGTCCTTTTTTATCGAGGCCTGCGCCCAAAACCAAGATGCCGATTTCTGGGTCAGATTCGATATGCGCCAAAATTTCAGGCACCGGCTCACCTTCACGGATGATCAATTCGGGGTTGATGCCTTGGCGATCACGCATCCATTTTGCGAAAACTTCATAATGGGCTTCGATGCGTTCACGGGCCTCTTGGCGCATAATGTCTCCGACGCCGATCCAGTGATTGAATTCATCTGGTGGGATGACTGAAAGGATGGACACAGCTCCACCTGATTTTTTAGCGCGCATTGCGGCAAATCGCATTGCGTTCAGGCATTCGCGGCTATCATCTAAGACCACTAGAAATTTACGCATATCGCCTCCCAAACGAGCGGACTATCCCGCGGTGCTTAGTTGACTGTAAGGGCGCAGCGCTGTCAAGCGGTCAGATGATCAGCCGGGTTTGCGTTCGCGCAAAAGTTTGTTCAAATCCAAAGGCGCGTTGAACATTTCTAGATTGCCGTGTTCATCAACGGGCCATTTTTCACGGGGCCGATCGCGATACAATTCGACGCCGTTTCCGTCGGGATCGGTGACATAGATCGCTTCGGACACGCCATGATCGGCGGCCCCGTCGATTGTGATACCTGCTTGGACGACCCGATATAACGCGTCTGCCAATTCTGCGCGATCAGGGTATAGGAACGCGGTGTGATATAAACCTGTATGACCTCGTGGCGCGGGTCTGCCGCCTAAGCTTTCCCACGTGTTGAGGCCGATGTGATGATGGTATCCGCCTGCAGACAGGAAGGCAGCTTGGGTGCCATAGCGCTGGGTGACTGCAAAGCCTAACACACCTGAATAAAATGCTATGGACCGATCAAGGTCTGCCACCTTGAGGTGAACATGACCAATCGAGGTTTGGGGATGAACGCTTGTCATAATTAATTCCTTTCGTTGTGAAAAGAATTACATATGTTTTACCACCTATAAAAAGGCGTAAACGCAGAAGGACTGTGCAATTTTGCACGCCACATTTTCATACGGCTGTGCAGGCGCATAGAGCGCCCACATGTTTTTATCAGCGCACGAAACCTACGATGTCGTATGCTTGTTTTAAAATCGGGTCTGCGATGTCGCGTGCGCGCTCAGCCCCGCGTGCAAGGATACGGTCTAGTTCAGCGGTTTCCGTCATCAAGCGCGTCATTTCTGATGAAATAGGGGCCAGTTTTTCAACCGCCAAATCAGCCAGAGCGGGTTTGAATTTTCCCCAGCCTGCACCCGCGTATTCAGCAATCACAGCTTCAGATGTTGTATCGCTGAGGGCCGCATAAATATCGACCAAATTGCGCGCTTCGGGGCGGTTTTTTAGGCCGTCTAACGTTTCAGGCAACGCCTCTGGATCAGTTTTCGCTTTCTTGAACTTTTTGGCAATTAGATCGGCATCATCGGTCATGTTGATGCGCTCCATATCACTTTCGCCCGATTTCGACATCTTTTTGGTGCCATCGCGCAGGTTCATGACACGTGTGGCTGGGCCTTCGATAACGGGGATCGTTTCAGGGAAAAAATCCACCTTGTAATCATGATTGAATTTTTGTGCGATATCGCGCGTCAATTCAACATGCTGTTTTTGGTCTTCGCCGACGGGGACGTGGGTCGCATGGTACAACAAAATATCAGCCGCCATTAGGGACGGATAGGCATATAGCCCAAGGCTGACTTTTTCAGCGTTTGACCCAGCTTTGTCTTTGAACTGGGTCATGCGATTCATCCATCCAACACGCGCGACGCAGTTAAACAACCAGCCCAATTCCGCATGTTGTGACACCTGGGATTGATTGAACAGGATCGATTGCTCTGGATCAATACCTGATGCGATGTATCCCGCTGCGACCTCATAGGTGGCTTTGCGCAAATCTTGCGGGTCTTGCCAGACGGTGATTGCGTGTAAATCAACCACACAATAAATCGATTCAAAATCGCCGCCCTGCATATCGACAAAGCGTTTAATCGCACCCAAATAGTTGCCCAAAGTCAGGCCACCCGAAGGTTTGATCCCCGAAAAAACGCGGGGGGTGAATTTTGACTGCTGGTTCTGCGTTTGGACCGCATCCATCATTATTATTCTCCGTCTGGAAGTTTTAATACAAACCGCTTACCCATATAGGGAATTATCGTCAAGCAAGAGGTGACGCCCGTGTCAGACCCTAACCACCAACCCATCGTCAACCCAATGCCACCTGTGGTTATCGCGCTATTTTTGTTTATCGCCGGGATCGAGGCATATTTTGTCCTGGGCACAGTTGGGTTGATTGGTGATCCAAGTGCGATCGGCTGGCGATTAAACGCGATCCAAGAATATGGTTTATCGCCAAACGTGATCCATTGGATGGTCGACAACAACATTTACCCAATTGAACATGTCAAACGTTTGTTAACGTTTTCGTTTGTGAACGGCTCTACCATTTCGGCTGCGGTGGCCATCGCGCTTTTGTTGGCGTTGGGGCGAATGGTCGGATCGATCTTTAGCGCGGTGTCACTTTTGGTTGTGTATTTCGGGTCTGCAGTTGGTGGGTCTGTGGTGTTTGCCTATGCCGCCCCTCAGAATGAATGGCTTTTTGGGTCCCTTGTGGGGGTATATGGACTGATAGGTGCGTATTCCTATATCAATTGGTTGGTCTTGCGTGCAGAGCACGCGCCACAATATCGTGCTTTTTCGTTGATTGCCATGTTAATGGGCGTTCAGCTTTTGTTTGGTATGTTTTTTAGCGTTGGCTATACCTGGATTGCTGATTTGGCCGCTTTCGCCGTAGGCTTCGTGTTGTCGTTCCTTGTGGCGCCAGGCGGGATAATGCGCATCTTACGTGCACTGCGTCGCGATTAATTACGGCGCGAAAGCGCGCGGGGAAGTTCCCCCATCCGGACCGCTCCAAATTTTTGTGCCAAGACCGCATAGATCAACATTCCGCTGACGGTCAGGCCAACAGCGTAAATGACCCTCAGCACCGTTGTCGATATCATCGGTCCCAGCCATAATGTGACGGTCCATAAAATGACTGCCATCATAATCGACGCCCCTGCGGCGCGCCAAATCCGAGAGGCGACCGAGTTTTCTAAAATCGCCACCTGCCCAAATTTGCGCGATGCTATAACCAGCATACCTACCATTGCCCAAGCGGAAATCGTGGTTGCAATTGGTGCTGAAATCCAGCCCAACCACGGCATCAGACCGATGGCCAACACAGCATTGATAAGCATTGAAATCAACGCAAATCGGAATGGAGTTTTGGTATCTTCGTTTGCAAAAAACACAGGTTGGATCAGTTTTTGCCAGTTGAATGCTGGCAATCCTAAGCCATAGATTGCAGTTGCCAAGCCAATGGCCAAAATATCGTCATGCCCGGTTGCCCCGTGTTCGAACAGGGCCGAGGCCAAAGGCACTGGTATGGCGATCAATGCCGCGGCGGCAGGCAGCGATAGGATCATCGAAATTTCGGCGGCACGGTTATAGGCGGTGGCTGATCCGCTATGATCCCCAGCCTTTAAGCGTCGTGAAAGTTCGGGCAACAAAACGATCCCGATACCTATGCTAACCACCCCCAACGGCAGCTGATACAATCTATCTGCACCATAAAGCCAACTGATGGCCCCAGTGGTTTGGGATGAAACCAATTGCCCGACCAATAGGTTGATTTGAACCACGCCATTGGCCAATGCGGCGGGTACCGCAATGGCAACCAAATGGCGCATCTCTGGCGTCCACCTTGGGCGCGACATAAAAATCGGTAGCCCTGCGCGATGGGTCGCAATCCAAACCATGGTCAACTGCACAACACCGGCAAATGGGATTGTCCAAATCAAAAGCAAAGTTGTATCCGCACCCGTCGCCCAAGCAAGGCACAAGGCGAAAATAATCAGTATGTTCAAAAACACGGGCGCCGCA